>Ga0070679_100004676_pt1 | contig 12633 bp, 7 predicted proteins | sample KBSC63BmetaG_FD_65652 | JGI IMG/M metagenome (GOLD analysis project Ga0070679, IMG submission 65652) | Corn rhizosphere microbial communities from Kellogg Biological Station, Michigan, USA - KBS C6-3B metaG | ecosystem: Host-associated > Plants > Roots > Rhizosphere | place: USA: Michigan... | reverse complement strand
CACGTAGTACTACCATAAGCGGTGCCGCCACCGCGCTTCCCTGGCGCCGCCCCGGAGCAGATCGTAATGGAAGACATCGCCACACCGCTCCAGCAATCGCTCGGAGACCAGTACCGCCTCATCCGTGAGCTGGGTGGCGGGGGGATGAGCTACGTCTTCCTCGCCGAGGAGGCGAGCCTGGGGCGCCAGGTGGTGGTGAAGGTCCTCCCGCCCGAGCTCACGAGCGAGGCGAGCATCGCGCGCTTCAAGCGCGAGGCCGCGCTCACCGCGCAGATCCAGCATCCGAACATCCTCCCCGTGCTCGCCTTCGGCGCGCGCGACGGGCTCCTCTATTACGTGACGCCCTTCGTGGCCGGCGAATCGCTCCGCCACCGACTCGAGCGCACGGGGCCGCTCCCGGTGGACGAGGCGGTGCAGCTCACGCGCGAGGTGGCCGACGCGCTCGCGGCGGCGCACGCGCACGGCGTGATCCACCGCGACATCAAGCCGGAGAACATCTTCCTCTCCAACGGGCACGCGGTGCTCGGCGATTTCGGCATCGCTCGCGCACTCGATCCGGACGATGTGTCGGCCACCCCGTCGGGCACCCGGCTCACCGCGGTCGGTCAGTCGATGGGAACTCCCGGCTACATGTCACCCGAGCAGGCCGCGGGCGACGATACCGTGGACGCGCGCTCCGACATCTACTCGCTCGCAGTAGTCGCCTTCGAGCTGCTAGCCGGCGTTCCTCCATTCACGGGTCGCTCGGCGCGAGCGGTGATGGCGGCGCACCTGAACCAGACTCCGAAGCCGGTGAGCGAGTACCGCCGCGACGTTCCCGCTCCGGTCTCGGCAGCTCTGGCGCGCGCGCTCGCCAAGGAGCCGGGGCGGCGCTTCTCGAGCGCGGCGGAGTTCCGCAACGCGCTGGACACGGCCGCGGGCGTTCGCATCCGCGCGCGCCCGATCGCGGTGGTCGCCGCCCTCGTCCTCCTCGCCGCACTGGGAGTCGCCGCGTGGTTGCTCGGAGGGCGCGGCACGAGAGCGACGCTCGACGACAATCTCCTGGCCGTTGCCCCCTTCAGCGTCCTGGACCCCTCACTTGGTGTGTGGAAGGAGGGGATCGTCGACATCCTCTCCGCCAACCTCGACGATGCCGGCCCGATACGCACGGTACCACCCACCATGGTGGTCCGGCGCTGGAACGGCCGCCCGGACGAGTCCAGCGCCACGGAGCTGGCCGGAAAGGTGGGTGCCCGGTACGTAGTCTATGGACGCTTCGTCGGCGCGGGCGGGGACTCCGTGAACGCGGTGGCCACGCTCTACGACGTGGTCGACAAGCGATCGCTCGGCGAGGTGCGCGTACACGACGCGAGCTCGCGCCTCGACAGGGTGGCCGACTCGCTCACCATCGGACTCCTGCAGCGGCTCAACGAGTCGCGGCCGATCGCCGTGGTGCGCACCGCCTCCATCGGGACGTCATCGCTCCCGGCGATCAAGGCGTTCCTGCAGGCCGAGCAGTTCTATCGACGATCCGAATGGGACTCGGCGGCCGCGTACTATCAGGTGGCGGTCGCGGCCGACAGCATGTTCGCCCCGGCGCTCCGCCACCTCAGCAACGCGCTCAGCTGGACGCACGCGCCTGATCGCGAGGAGCTGGAGCGGCGCTACGAGTACGCGCTACTCGCCGGTGAGCGCAACCACGGCCTGGCGCCGCGCGAGAGTCTCCTCGTATCGGCCGACTCCAACTTCGCCGCGCTGCAGCTGATGCTGAGCGGCGGCGTGACGAACCGTTCGCCGCTCCCCTACGCGAAGCGACTCTTCGCTTCACTCGAGGAGGGAGCGCGGCGCTTCCCGGAAGATCCAGAGGTATTGCACAAGCTGGCTGACGCGCACTACCACTACCTCTTTTTCGATCCCGTCGTCACGTACGCGGATGCTCGAAGCGAGTTCGATAGCTCGATCGCGCTGGACTCCACCTTTGCGCCCTCGTATCTGCACATGCCCGACCTCGCGCTGCGCGCGCAGGACCCGGCCGCAGCGCGGCGCTACGTGGAGCACTACCTGCGACTCGAGCCGGATGGCTCCGCTGCCGGGTACATGCGGAAGCTCCTTCTCTTCCTCGACCCATCGGCTTCCGAAAGCTTGAACGTGGACTCGCTGGTGCGGGCAGCGTCTGTGGACGATGCCGCGGAGCTCGTCTCCATCCTGTCGTCGTGGATGGACCCGGCGGAGAGCCAGATACGCGTTGCGCGCGCGCTCCGCGGACTTCGCACGAGCGCCGGCGATTCCGCCGGGGTCGCGAAGCAGGCGCACCAGGCGCTGTCGATGGCACTCGCAGAGCGCGGCCACCTCGACGAAGCGTCTCGCATGGCGGATGAGACGCCCTGGGGAATATTGCCTCAGCTCGCGCTGCTTGGCGCTATCCCGCCCGACAGCGCGGACGCCCTACTGGGTAGGATCGCGTCAGAGGGGAAGTTGGGCGGGATGATGCTGACGCTGCGCTGGTGGTCGGAGCGAGGGGACACGGCGCGACTGCGCAGGATGGTCGCGAGGGTCGACACCACGACGGTGCCTCCCGAGCTGGAGCAGTATCGGCGCATGATACGCGCCGCCGTCGACGCGCATCTCGAGCTCGCGCGTCGCGACACCGCAGCGGCCGTGCGCGAGCTGGACATCGTACCGGACTCGATCTGCTCGATGGATGCGTGCTTCGCCGTGTGGTACACCAAGGCGCAGCTCCTGAGCGCCGTGGGCCGTGATCGCGACGCGATGCGCATCCTGCAGCACGAGTACACGAACGTGGATCCGACGCGCACGCTCTGGCGCTACGAGCGCGCGAAGGTGGCCGAGCGTCTGGGCGAGCGCGATCAGGCCGCGCGCGACTACGCGTACGTGGCGGCCGCGTTCCAGCACGCGGATTCGTCGCTGCAACCCATAGTGCAGGAGTCGCGCGCGGCACTCGCGCGCCTGGGCGACGAAGCGCGGTAAGGTGGGGTCAGGTCTCGCCTCGCCGTGCTATGACTCCGCCCGCGAAACGTCTCATCTACCGAGAGTGGGGCACGGTGCCCCGCGCCGACAGGTGAGACCGATGAAGACAGTTTCGACGCTCGGGAAATTGCGATCTTGCGCGCTGGCCGGAACCGCGCTGGCGATGGCTGCCTGCTCCATGCCCGCCACCGCGCCGGCTGCGGCGAGCGCGCGGGAGCTCGGTGTGCTGCAGCTCGAGTCCGCCGTTCCGTTGAGCGCGGCGCAGCCCCCGAGTGACGCCGAGGAGTGGACTCCGTCGGTGGGCGACCCGCGCTATCTCATCGTCCCGCACGAAGTCGTGGATGTGCCCGACACCGTGCGCTCGGGGCGCGCCGTAGCCGTGGTGGTACGCACGATCGGGACGGATGGCTGCTGGAGCGCCGACGGTGGAGTCCTCGCGAAGGGCGGCGATACGGTTTCGATCCGCCCGTACGATCGCCACTCGGGCGCCACGGCGTGCACCGCGGTGGCTCTGGTGGGAGGGCTGGAGCATACCTTCGTCACGTCCTTCGACGCGCCGGGCGTGGGAGTGATCAGGGTGCGTGGGCAACGCGTGCGCCAGGGCGCTCGTGACTACGGAACGCCGGTGACGGTGGAGCGGAAGGTGGTGGTGGTTCCGTAGCGCGAGCGTCAGCACGAGCATCAGCGCGGCGTTCTCGCCAGCTCCCAGCGTACCCCGATGGAAAGGACGGCAGGGAGCGCCGCGAGCGAGCGCGGGTCGTCGAGGCCGCTGTCCTGGTAGTAGAAGAGCGCGTCGCGGCGATCGAGCGCGTTGATCACGCGCACATACGGCGCAAGTCGCACGGGGCACTCGTGGCCGCCGATGCACCAACGACCACTCAGCGTTGCATCGAGCCGCAGGTAGGAACGCGCCAGCGCCGGGTCTTCATATTCACCGGGCATCGAACCGTTCAGCGAGGTGGGCGATGCGGTGTATCCGTCGGCGGGGCGATCGAGCACGATGGAAGTGTACGGGATGCCGCGCGCATAAGAGCCGGAGAGGGCGAGAGCGAACCGCCCCGCGCGCGCGGTGCCATCGAGCGAGACGAGCTGCTCCACGCCGAAGCGCGGGCGCGATATGCCGCCGAACTGTGGCAGGCCGCTGGACACGGCGAAGACGTCGTAACTTCGCGCGATCCGCGTGTAGCTCGCAGTCGTCGAGAACCACGTGCCCGAGTACGAGAGCGAGGCGTCCACCCCCACCGCATGATCGAGGTGCGTGCGTGAGGGACTCCCTTCGCGCTGGTGCAGGTAGGTGGAAACGTCGAGCGCGGTCGGGCCCCACCGCTGGGTGGCGGAGAGCTCGAGCTGCACCGCGTGGTCGCGCACGAGCTGCACGCCGAGCAGCGCGGGAAGCGTGACGCTCCCTCCCGGCGCCTGCGTGGTGCCGCCCGCTTCGGCGGAGAAGATGGCGCCCAGCCGCGAGTAGCGTCCCGCGGCGAGACGGAGGGAAGTGTTGGGAGTCGGGTACGCTTCGAGCGCGAGGCGTGGGAGCGCGTCGACGAGCGGAGTGGTGTGGTCGCGCGGCGTGGTGGCTATGCGCAGCCCCGCGTCGAGCCAGAGCAGATCGGAGAGCCGGTGGCGCATGTCGCCGTAGAACGCGGCGGTGGTGCTGCTCGCGTGCGCGCACGCCGCGGCTCCGTCGCACGCTGCATCGCTCACGTCGATGACGCCGGAGCCGTTGCTGGTCGGAACGGCGGTGGGAGCGGCGCGCGCCTCGCGCCCGAAGCGCGCGTACTCCACCTCGCCGCCCACGCCCCAGCGCGAGCTCCTCGTTTCCCATCGATGCCGCGCTGCCACCGTTGCGCGATTCACATCGCCGCGCAGGTGGCCGCCGTACGCCGATAGAAGCGGAAGGTCGGTGACCGCGCGCGCCATCGAGAGCCGGACCGCGCTCCGCTCGCCTTCACCGTCCGACTCCCAGGCGAGCGAGCCCGCTCGATTCCACCATGCGGCTTCGTCGCTCCCCTGGTCGCGGGGGATGCGCAGCGCTTCGTTGGTGCCGAAGAAGGTAGCGTGCAGCTCGCCGCGCTCTCCCGTGCGGATGCTCCCGCGCGCGAGCAGATCGTCGTACCAGTAGCCGCGCATCACTCCCGAGAGCCGCGGGAGCATCTCCGTCCGCACGCGGCGCGCGCCCGCGAGGATGCTTCCCGATTCACCGATCGGCGCCTCGCCGCCCACCCGGTCGGTGAGGAGGTTCGACTCGCCCCACATGCGCAGCGAACCCGGCGATGGCTCGCGCGTGGAAAGCTCCAGGACGTAGCCGGTTCCTCCATCGAAGCGCGCGGGTGCGCCGCCGGTGCGGAGGCGAGCGTAGTCCACGAGCTCCGGGTCCACACTCGGCAGGAGTCCTCCGAGGTGCAGCGGCGCGCCGATCACCGCGCCGTCGAGGAGCACCTGAGCGCTCTCGTCCTGCGTTCCCCAAACGAAGAGCGTGTGCCCGTTGCCGCCGCCGGGGTCGGGAGGACGCTGCGGTCCCGAGCCGCCGAGTGTGCCCGCAAGCATGCTCCCCGCGCGCGAGCGCATCTCGAGCGTGCGGAGGGCGCGCGCACCGCCGTCGTAATCGGGTGTACGCGCCGCCACGTCGGCATTGCCCGAGGTGTGCGGATCGGGAGGGGGAGGAGCGTGCACCACCACGCGGCTGAGCAGCTCCGGCCGCCTCGTGAGCTGCACGTCCACTACTATCTCGCGACCCGGAGGAACGAGCACGGAAACGCTCGCCGAGTCGTACGCTTCGCGCTGCACGCTGAGGAGGTAGCTCCCTGCCGGGAGATCAGGGAAGGCGAATGCGCCGTCCGCTCCCGTCGTAGCGGTACGGCGCACCGAGGACCCCGACAGCCACACGATCGCGCTTGCGAGCGGCCGGTCGAGAGCGCCGTCGGTCACGCGTCCCTGGACGCGCGCATCCGCCCGTGTCGAGTCCAGCAGCATCGAGTCCGGCCGCACGTGCACGAGCGCATCCGCATGCGCGGGACCGACAGCGAGGAGTGCAGCCGCGAGGAGCGCGGTCAGCATCGCTGGTTCACGAGCATGCTCGTCTCATCGGCTCACACGCTGCATGCGGGCATCATGGGTGTGCGCCGAGGGCGATGCCACCCGCCGCGGCGGCCGCGGGCGTGACACGTCCATCCGTTACGGTGGCGACGACGCTGTCTCCCGCGAGCACGCGTGCCGCACGCGTCGTAACGGGGATCTCCACTTCGACGAGCGAGATCGCGCTTGGAAGCTGCACGGCAATGCGCGCGTCACCGGTGCGGAAGCGAGCGGGCTCCGCGCTCACGGAATCGGAGCGCACGCTCACGGTCAGCTCTGCGGCGCTCGTCACGGTGATGCGGAGACGCGAGCCGGCGGCGGCGCCTGTGAGCGCCACCTCCGCGGTGCCGCGTCGCGGGGCGATGGCTATCGCGCCCGCGGGTTGCAGCGTGGTGGGGAGCGAGGCGGGCGGTGCGGCATCCACGTTCGTAGGAGCGCGGGTCGATCCGTGAAAGAGCGGTCCCCGCACCACCGCAGCCGCGGCCACGCTGGTCACCATGAGGAGCGCGGCCGCGGCCCACCGCCAGGTCGCGAGCGAGCGCGTACGCGGCGGACGCTCGAGTACGAGTCGTGGCCGAGCGCCGAGCCGAGCGCTCGCGCCGTGATGCATCGCCAGCGCGGGAGAAGCCGGAAGCGGCGCGGCGACTCGCCATGCCTCGGGCTCGGCGGCGTCGAGCCGGCCGACTATCTCGCTGAAAGCGTAGCTCACGCTCGCCAGCTCCGCCGATGCCCGCCGGCACGCGTCGCATACGGAGAGGTGGCGAGTGACCTCGCGCATCTCCGACGGCGCGAGCTCGCCATCGAGGTGCGCCTGGAGAAGCGCGTCATGCGGATGCGACATCTCGTCCCTCCATCCGATAGGATTTCTGCAGCCGGCGCAGCGCGCGCGCGATGAGCGTCGGCACTATCTCCGTCCTCACTCCTATGACCTGCGCGATCTCCGCGTAGCGAAACCCGGATTCCCTCAACAGGAGCGCTTCGCGATCGCGCGGCGAAAGTCGCTCGAGCGCCGAGCGTACGATCCGCACCGTTTCGGCGCGCTCGTAGACGACGTCCGGTGGCTCCGGCGCGGGACGCTCGGGCATGACCGGATTGCGGTCTTCGGTGGCGAGCCGGCGCGCGTGATCGCGCACGATGTTGGTGCAGACACGGAAGAGCCACGCACGTGGATCGCGCACCTCGCGCTGCTCGCGCAGGAGTCTGAGAAACGCCTCGTGCGTCACGTCCTCGGCGAGATGCGGATCTCGCGTGAGCCGGTGAACGTAGCGCAGGAGCGGCAGACGCCACTCGTCGTAGATCTCTTCCCAGGCAGGCATCCTACGCGGCTCGGCTCGGTAGTGGGAGCTCCGGTGGTGGAGTACGCGCATCAGCGTCAGCGTCGATACGCCCCTTGGTGAGACGCGCGATCGGTGAAATCCTAGCGGGACGCGAACGGATGAGGTGGCAGCCGCCGCGGGCGCCTTTCGCTATGGTAACGCCAGGAATACTCCCGTGCTAGGAGTGGCGCAGCTTCGCGTCGTTCACGCGGCGGCGGGAGTGGACGCGGTGGACTTCCGCGTGGAAGACGTCGACATCCGCACCAACGCGGCGTACGGAGACGAGGTATCAGCCTACGGGAACATCGCATCTGGCGAGCGGGATATCGCGGCGCGGCTCGCGGATGGGGACGAGGACCTCGCGATCGCAACTGAGGATCTCGAGTCGGGAGGTCAGTACACCGCCGTACTCGTGAACGGGATCGACAGTCAGGGCATCGAGGTCTTCGCCGACACCAACACGGCGGCAGCTGAGGGTAAGACCCGTGTGCGCATCGTCAACGCGGCACAGATAGCCGGGGCCGTGGACGTGTACGTGACGGATGCCGACGCCGATCTCGAGGAGGCGGAGCCCACTCTGACCGAAGTGGCTATGCCGTCGGCATCGAAGTACGTGGAGGTTTCGAGCGGGGAGCAGCGGATCCGCGTCACTACTGCGGGAACGAAGACCGTGCTGCTGGACATCGAGAGCATCGATCTTCCCGAGACGGGTGTGCGGACCGTGTTGCTGATCGAGGCGGACGAAGGTGGGACTCCGCTACAGTCGATCGTGGCGGAGGATCGCGGGTGAGCGACGGCCGGTAGGCAGAAGAGCGAGCGTGCCGCTGGTGCGCACGGCGAGGTGCACGATGTAGAGAGGGCGGAGCATTTGCTCCGCCCCCTCTACATTCACCTTCAGATCGTGCCGGTTGCTTGTCTCCGTCGTGACTTCAGCTCCCGGGCTGGGTGATCCAGAGCTCCTTGGTGTGGTAGTCGGCATCGAGCCCACCGATCGGCGCGAGCCCGGCCTGGTTCCACACGTACTCGGAATTGTAGCGCGGACGGGTGCGCTCGACCGGCTTCCCGTTGTTGTCCACGAAGAGGTTCGTGGGTATCGCGAAGCCGCGGAACACCTCGGTTCCAGTCAGCGCCGGATCCGGATCGATGTAGTGATAGCGGCGCATGTCCATCCAGAGCTCGTTGTGACCCCAAGCCCACAGCGCGATGTACTTCTGTGACATGATGTGCGAGAGGGTCAGGTTGGCTTCCGACGGAACGATGTTCGGATCCGCCAGGAATGCATCCTTCTCGGTCGAGCTGATCTGCGTGGGCGCCTGACCGTCGTCGGTGTTCCTCGCGTTCACGAAGTCGATGTGCGCGGAGATTCCGTTCTTGTACGCCTCCAGCGCGACATCCTTGTGACCTGCCAGGTAAGCCGCTTCCGCCTTCACGAACTGGAGTTCCGCGTAGGTCATGATGGGGAAGTGGGACTTGTCCGAGAAGATGTAGCGGCTCGGCAGTCCGGGAGCGGGCCGACTCGTGTAGCCGAAGAAGTTCATCGGCTTCTCGTCGTCCGTGAGGTCTCCGTATCCAGCGACGTTGACATCCAGGCCGCGGTACTGGCCATCCGGTGATGGCGCGAGCATCCGGCTCATCCGCGGATCGACGGTCCCGCCGAACTCCGTCCCATCCATCAGATGGACGACGAACTCCGTCTGCCTGAACCCCGTGACGTTGTCTCTGCTGGTGCCGTAGAAGTTCCGGTCGTCGTTGCCCAGGACGGCCGGGTACGGGAAGAGCGCGTCGTCCGCATTGCTCTCGAACGACTTGTCCACCAGCGCGACCACGCTGTCGGGATCGTAGTTGGACTTGTTGCTGTAGTGGTTCATGTTCATCGCCAGCAGTCCGTAGGCGAACTTGAGCCACTTGGTACGGTCGCCGTTGTAGATCTTGTCGCCCACGCCGAGGTAGCCCGCGTCCACCGCGCCGTCGGTGCGCTGCAAATTCGTGATCGCTTCGTGGAGTAGCGAGTCCACCTCGAAGTAGGCGTATTGCTCATCATCGTAATCGAAGGTGGTTCGCGACTGGTCGAACGCCTCCTTGATGATGATCGGGCCGTGCATGTCGACGAGAACCTGCCACCCGTACGCCTTGAGGACCTGACCCACACCGAGGATGTCCCAGCGCTCCTCGTTCTGGGCCTTGGTCATCATGTCGATCAGGTTCTGCCCGAACAGCCAGTACGTCATGCGCCACTGCTCGGCGGCCGCGTCACTTGCGGACGCGTAGCCCATGCGGTCCCAGACGCTGATGGAGGTTCCGGGGCCCATCCACTGCTGAGTGTAGCGCCCGATGTAGCGCCCATCGTACTGGGGTGACGTAGCCATCCAGTGCAGCATCGACGGGAGGTACAGGTTTGCCGACACGGTCTCCGGACCGTTCGGATTGGTATTCACATCGAGAAAGTCCTTACAACCCGCGGGCGCCAGGAGAAGGCCCGCCAGTAGTAATGCATATATTTTCTTCATCGGCTTCTCGTTGATCGGTGTGAGTCGAGCATTTTCACGGTGACGTTTTCCGCGGTCTCTCGAGAGTCGGGGCAGCATCAGAATGCCACCCGGACGCCGAAGTCGATGCCGCGCGGAATCGGGAAGTTGCCGTAGTCGATTCCCACGGCTCCCGCCCCTCCGACCGCCGCCGTGTTGCCGTTCACGACCGGGTCGAGCCCGTCGTAGTTGGTGATGAGGAAGAGATCCGAGCCCGTGACGTAGACGCTCGCGTTGCGCACCCACTTCCCGACCCAATCCTGCGGCAGGACGTAGGACAGCGTCACGTTGCGAAGCCGCAGCCAGTTGATGTCCTTCTGGATGAAGTACTCCTCGTTCATGAAGCGGTAGTAATCCGTATTCACGGCGGGGACGATCTCTATGTTGTTGGGAGTCGGGTTGGCGCTGTTCTCGTTGCCATCCTTGAGGACACCCTCGATCACACGCGGTGTCTCCCGGTCCAGCGTACGGGTGCTGAGCCCTCTCTGCGTGAGGAAGAACTCCGTGGCATTGAAGATGTCGCCACCCTTCCGCATATCGAGGAGGAAGTCGAGCGTGAAGTTCTTGTAGCGGAGGGTGTTCGAGAGACCCACCGTGAAGTCGGGCTGGCGATCGAAGCCGCGGTCGATGAATGCGCTGGAAGCCATCGGCAGACCGGTGGTCGGATCGATCAGGAGCTGCCCCGCGTCGTTCCTCTGGAGGAACAATCCGGTGAGCGCCATCGTGGACATCCCGGGCGACTGGCCGTCGCGCACGTTCCCGGCCAGCCACGTGTCGGAGACGTACGACTCGGGGAGGTCGCGCGGGAGCGAGAGCACCTTGCCGCGCGCCAGGTCGAAGTTGACGAGGGCGTCCCAGGAGAAGTCCCGGTTCCGGATGGGCGTGCCGCGGAGCGAGATCTCCACGCCGTGGTTGCGCGTGGTGGCCCCGTTCAGGTTGAAGAGTACGAAGCCGGTGGCGTAGCTGCCCCGGATGTTCTGGACGATCTGATCCTTCGTCTCCTTCTGGTAGTACGTCACATCGAGACCGAGACGGTCATCGAAGAAGCCGAGCTCCGTGCCTAGTTCGTAAGAGCTGGCGAACTCCGGCTTGAGCGCGAGGTTCGGTCCCCAGAAGCCGTAGCTGTATCCGGAGTACGAGGTGGTGACGCTCGCGAGCGCGGGGCGGTAGGCGTACGGCGAGGCGTCCTTACCAACCTCCGCGTACGCGGCGCGGACCTTACCGGTCATGTGCTTACCGATGCTCGGGAATGCATCGGAGAAGATGAAGCTCGAGGTGACCGAGGGATAGAAGAACGAGTTCCTCTCCACGGGGATCGTCGACGTCCAGTCGTTGCGTCCCTGAACGGTGAGGAAGAAGTAGTCGCTGTAGTTGAACACCGCCTGCCCGAAGAGGCTGACGAGGCGCCGGCGGTTGAGCGTGGTGCGATTGCCCCTGATCCGCGTGTTGTTCACGGACGGGAAGTTCGGGTCCATGAAGTCCTGGCCGTTCAACGAATTGACGGTGGTTCTCTCGTCGGTGACGTTGTTCCCCAGGAGCCCGTTGATCGAGAACTTGTCGGTGATGTGGTAGGTGTTGAAGTTGAGCAGCGTCTGGGCGTTGAGGTTCCGCGTGATGTCATCGGCCTGATCGAGGATCCCGCGCTGCCCGAACCCGAGGTAGCTCTCCGGGCTTCTCAACAGGAAGTTCTGGGTGGTGTAGCCATCGGTGCCGAGGATGGTCTTGATGTTACCCCAGGAGAATGGCGTGACGGTGAGCGCCAGGTTGGCGATGAAGCGGTTGTTCTTGGAGTTGATCTTGTTCTTGTTGACGCTGAAGAACGGGTTGTCGACTTCGTCCCCGAATCCATGGCCGCCCACGATGCGGCGCGTCCCGGCCGGCGTGAGGTAGTTCGACGCATCGTCGTTGGCTGGCCAGGCGAGGAGGCCGAGGAGGGGACCCTGGATTCCCTTGTACGCCTGATCGTTGTTGGCGTACGAGTACATCATCGAAAGGTCCACGTTCAGCCAGTCCGTGACCTGTCCCTGGGAGGCACCCGTCAGGTTGACCCGGTCGTAGCCGGTGGTCGGGACCACGCCTTTCTGCTTGGTGAGCCCCGCGGCGAGGCGGTAGTTGATGTTGCCGTTCGAGGTCGCGCCGCCGAAGGAGAGGTTGTGCTTCTGCGTCAGCGCAGTCTGGAAGAAGTCGTCGACGTTGTTGTAGAACTGGGTGCCCGCGGGGTACTTGTCGCCGAAGTAGAGGAAGCTGTCGGTGCTCGAGCTTCCAATGAGGTCGACCGGTCCGTACACGTGCTGGACATCCGGCTTTGCGCGGGGTGTCTCCAGGCGGAAGCTGTTGCTGTACTCGAATCCACCGCCGGCTCTACCACGCTTGGTGGTGATGACGATGGCGCCGTTGGCGGCGTCGATCCCATACAGCGCCGCCGCCTCCGGTCCCTTGAGCACCGTGATCGACTCGATGTCGTTCGGGTTGATGTCGGCGCCGCGGTTAGTGAAGTCCACGCCGCGGTTGTCGAAGGACGTAGCCGATGCGACATCGGAGGCGAGGGTACCGGTGGCGAAGGTGGAGTTGTCCATCGGCAGGCCGTCGATGACCATGAGCGGCTGGTTGCTGCCGCTGATGGAGCTGACGCCACGGATGATGATGGACGACGACGCGCCTGGCACGCCCGAAGTGCTGGTGACCTGCACGCCGGCCACGCGCCCTTGGAGGGCGTTGATGAAGTTCGGCTGCTGCGCGGCGGCGATGTCGGC
>Ga0070679_100004675_pt1 | contig 12635 bp, 11 predicted proteins | sample KBSC63BmetaG_FD_65652 | JGI IMG/M metagenome (GOLD analysis project Ga0070679, IMG submission 65652) | Corn rhizosphere microbial communities from Kellogg Biological Station, Michigan, USA - KBS C6-3B metaG | ecosystem: Host-associated > Plants > Roots > Rhizosphere | place: USA: Michigan... | reverse complement strand
AAGATAATGAGCAGCATCAGCACCACGTCCACGAAGGGTGTGATATTGATTTCAGAAAGTGTGGGCCGTGTGCGACTGTTGCCGTTCCCGAGCGAGGCACCCATTACCGCACCCCTGTCGGGATCCCCGTGGTGCGCTCAATGAAGTTGAGGATCTCCAGAGTAAAGTCATCCATGCGGGCGCCGAACTCGCGCAGTGAATGCGTGAATCCGTTGTACGCGATGACTGCAGGGATGGCGGCGAACAGGCCCGCGGCAGTCGTAATCAGGGCTTCGGAAATTCCAGGCGCAACAGCGCGGAGCGTTGCGGCTCCGGCGTCGCCCAGACCGTGAAACGCGTCAATGATTCCCCAAACCGTTCCAAAGAGTCCGATGAACGGAGTGACGGCGCCGGTTGTGGCCAGCAGCGGCAGTTTGCGTTCCAGGCGCGACATCTCTTCGGAAGAGGCGATCTGCGCGGCACGCTGTACTGCGACTACGTTGGTCTCTCCCTGTCGACGGTACTCGTCATAGGAGCTATCAAAGACCGGCACAAGCGGGCTGGGACGAAACTGGTCAGAGACCGCGGCGATGTCCTGCAGCCGGTGCGCCTTGCGGAATGCCCGCAGGAAGCGGCCGCTCTGCTCGCGCGCGCGCCGCAGGTGTGCCCATTTGGACAGAATGATGGACCAGGAGAGCACACTGAAGATGAATAGAATCACCAGTACGGTTTGTGCCACCAGTCCGGTCTGGCGGATCATGTTCAGGATCTCTCCGCCCACAAAGAAGCCGATCTGACTTGTTAGAATCATTGCAAATCCAAGTCCCTCTAGCAGTTATGCTTTGACCGTAACATCCGGGAAAGCTCGCGTCAAACGGGTGAATCGTTTGATTCAACAGGGTTACGCGTGGATTAAGGGCCCCTCTCCCGCAGCTCTGCTTTTATATTCATCGTGACACGATATGTGCTGCACGGGCAAGCGCGAATTTCCTGTGTTCAGAACCGGGATTGATACACGCACCGGCATTGGACCTTCGGTGCATGTCTGCCAAGACGAGCCGATGCTGTTCAATAGGACAAAGCACTGCTGCAACTCTCGATTGCGGCATTAGGAGACAATCTTTGCAGGATTGTGGCGGAAATCTGCGGGAACTGTTTCTGCTTCTAATCTCACAAATCAACTGACCGCTGCGATGGCATCTCTGAAATTTTATTTGCCGGCTGTTTATGTGCTGCTTTGCCTGTCTTCGCTGTGGGCGCAGGGCACGCAACAGAATCGTCCTGATCTGCCGAGCGCGCCGGAACCCAGGCGGCCGGTAATCCAGGTACTGCCAGCCACATCCACGCTCGACAGGGTTTTTCCGCCGGTTGCGCAGACCACGCGCCAGAAGTTTCGCTACTACACACAGCAGGCGCTTCGTCCAGGCATATATTTCGCTGGTGCTTTCTACACAGGCCTGACCATGGCCAATCCTCCACGGCATTATCCGCCGGAGTGGAGCAGTGGACTTGAAGGTTTCGCACGGAACTACGGCGACTTCCTTGCCAGCTGGGGCGCAGTTCAGATGGGGAAATTCGCAACGTCAACCTTGCTGCATGAGGACGCTCGTTACTTTCCATCGCCGAGCATGCAAACTGAGAAAAGGGTGAAGCACGCTCTGAAGTCTGTGCTGGTGGACCGATCCGATCTCGGGCAGCCCCGATTGGCTGTCGCGAACGTAGCCGGCGCTTTTGCGGGCGGCTTTATAGGTAACATTTATCTTCCACACCATTACAGCGACATGACAAATGGGATGAAGCGCACCGGCTGGGGACTTGTGGGGCTGGCCACCAGTAACCTGGTCGACGAGTTTACGCCGGAGATGAGGATGCTGTTGCGGAAGTTGCGGGTGCCGTTCATCGACTGAGGAGTACGTGTGTTTCCCAATCCGTACAATAAGTGTTGATTGAGCAGTCGGCCTGAGTTCTTCGCGGGGTTTCCAATGCCGCAATATCGTTGCCTCATTCAGAAAGATAGATTCGCCAGGGAAATGAAAGCGGAACTGGCACGCGAGATCACACGGGTGCACTGCGAATTGACTGGCGCACCAGGGCATTTTGTTCATGTTCTGTTCAGTGAGTTCGCATCCGGCGACTGGTTTACGGCCTGTGAGCCCAGCGGATTCTCAATCGTGAACGCATTGATTCGGGCGGGTCGAAGCGACGAGCAGAAGCGGCAGCTCATGCTCGCGATTTCGAGCGGCTGGTCGCGCATCACAGGGCAGAGTGAACGAGAAATAGTGGTTACTATCACAGACGTGAACTCTGAGCACTGGATGGAAGCTGGCCAGCTCATGCCGCAGCCGGGCGGGGAAAAAGAATGGTTTGAGCGCCTGGGAATCAGCGTTTAAGACTTCAAGAGCAATCAGCGGAGTGCTCAACCAACCGGTCAGGCGCAAAGTCTTTGTGTCCGGTTGAACGCTTGTCGAATCAATTACCAGAGAGAAACGAGATATGTCACTCGCTCAAACCAGCCCCAAAGTCTCCGAAACATCCACCCTGCTGCAACAGGCGCTTGAGATTGCGGCGGAGTATTATTCGCATCGCGACCAGCGGCCCGTATTTCCGCACGTCACTCCAGAAGAGTTGCGCAAGGCGTTCGGCCTCGGCAGACCAATGCCGCAGAAAGGGACTGCGGCTGCGTCGGTCATTTCGGAATTGGCGGCCGCTGCCGACCGCGGCGTAGTGGCGCACACCGGGCCGCGCTATTTCGGTTTCGTGATTGGTGGGAGCATGCCAGTCACGACCGCCGCTGACTGGCTGACTTCGGCATGGGACCAGAACTCGGGACTATATGCCACTTCGCCGGCTGCGTCCGTAGTCGAAGAAGTTGCTGCGAGCTGGCTGCTTGAGTTACTGCAACTGCCACGAAACGCGAGCGTAGGTTTCGTTACAGGCTGCGGAATGGCAAATTTCACGGGCCTGGCAGCTGCGCGTCATCATGTCCTTCGCCAAACTGGCTGGGATGTGGAACTGGATGGTCTCAACGGCGCTCCGCCTATCAATTTGATAGTCGGCGACGAAGTGCATGTCACGGTATTGACAGCGATGCGCATGCTTGGCCTGGGAACTCGCTCGGTGAAACGTGTCCCTGCTGATGCGCAGGGAAGAATGATTGCTGCCGAATTGCGAAAGACCCTGGCCCAGTGCAGCGGACCAACGATTGTTTGTGCGCAGGCGGGCAACGTAAATACGGGATCATTTGATCCGTTGCTGGAGATCACTGCCGCAGCCAAAGAGAAGAATGCGTGGGTGCACGTGGATGGGGCGTTTGGATTGTGGGCTGGCGTGAGCGACGAACTCAAGCACCTGCTGGCCGGAGCAGAGGCGGCAGACTCCTGGGCCACGGACGCACACAAATGGCTTAATGTTCCTTATGACAGCGGGTTGGTTATGTGCGCTCATCCGGAAGCACACCGCTCGGCCATGACGGTTACTGCTGCTTATCTCGTGCAGTCCGATAAAGAACGTGATCCCTTCGAATGGACGCCCGAGTTTTCCCGCCGTGGGCGTGGCTTCACGGTTTACGCGGCACTCAAGCATCTGGGACAAGAAGGCGTAAGCGAGATGATCGAACGCTGCTGCGCGCGTGCGAGGCAGATGGCGGAACTGCTCGGGCGTCATCCAGACGTGGAGATACTCAACGACGTGGTGCTGAACCAGGTGCTGGTTCGCTTCGGTAAGTCGGATGAGCTCACGCGTGAGGTCATTTTCAGGGTCCAGCAGGATGGAACGTGCTGGTTGGGTGGAACGACGTGGCACAACATGGCGGCGATGCGAGTTTCTGTGAGTAACTGGTCAACAACCGAGCACGATATCGATGTGTCAGCAGACGCGATTTTACGTGCGATGCAGGGTTAAGCGGCTCAAAACCATCGTTTGCGCTTGAAGTAGGCAAGTGTGGCTGCCGTGGAGAGCACCATCAGCAGCCCTGCAAAGAGTGTTCCATGTGCGGCATGTTCCCATGGCAGCGGAAGGTTCATGCCAAAGAATCCGGTGATGATTACCAGCGGCAGAGCAATCGTCCCCCAGATCGTGAGAACTTTTACAACCTCATTCGTTCTGTTCGCGACTGCGGATAAATAGATATCAAGCGAACCACTCAACAGGTCACGATACGTCTCAATGAACTCCGTCGTGCGTACCAGGTGGTCATAAACGTCGCGCAGGTAGGGATCAAGTTCGTCTGAAAGAAGGCCGCCCTCGCGCCGCATCAATGAGTTCACCACTTCCCGCATGCCGGCGGCCACGCGCCGAAACTCAATCAAATCTCGCTTCAACCGAAAAATGCGCGCCAGCACCGGAGGTTCCGGACATTCGAGAACAACAGCTTCAATCTCGGAAATTTCGTCCGCAATGCGGTCAAGCACCGGGCTGTATTCATCAACAATCAGGTCCAGATGCATGTAAAACAAGCGGCCAACATCACGAACTTTGCCCTGGTCGGCCTGAAGGCGTATTTTCTCCAGAACGTCAGACTGGCCCTCGTGAACAGTGACAAGTTCACGCCGGCTCAGGAAGAGGTTGTAGTCCTCGAACGAAAATTCATGGTGGTTACGCAGATGTTTGGCGATTACAAAAATGTAACCTTCATGCTCCTCCGTCTTGGCGCGTTGCGGCCGATGGCGGCAGTCCTCCACCTGCAATTCGTGGAATTTCAGCTGGTGCGCGACCCGTTCCAGTTCCGGAGAATTTGGATCTGCAATATCAAACCACGGGACGTCGGCAAGGGGTTGCTGCGCGCTCATGGGTTGAGTATATCGGTTAGGGAGAGACCACCCGGTTCAGCTTTTCTGGTTCCAACTCATTCATGCACGGATCTCATATGGACTGTAGTCGCTGGTGGGCGTGGTTTATCGTCATACCGGCGCTGGCCTTGCCTGTAGTGTGTCAGCAGAGCGACGCTGCGAAGAATGCAGTTCAGGTTCAGATGCGTAACGTCACATATCATTACGCCGACAACGTTGCTGTGCAGATACGCCGTTTGGGTGGTGAACTGCTACCAACCAAAGGTGAATTCCCGGTCTTCGACGACAAGAATTCCTTCGCACTCCACGTTGTCGCTGCTGAGATGGCGATTAGCGCTGACAACATGGCTAACGTCCTTAATCAGTATGTCTTCGCAAGAAAGGATTCACCGATCAAAAATGCTTCTGTAAAGATCGTGAATGGGCGTCTGCAAATCAAGGGGAAGTTGCATAACAAGGGCGACGTGAGCTTTGAAACCGAGAGCTCGCTGAGCGCTACACAAGACGGCAAGATCAGGATGCATGCCGAAAAAGTAAAAGCCCTGCATTTACCTGTGAAGGGCTTCATGGATTTGTTCGGTATTGAAATCGCAGACTTGATCAAAGCCGGAAGGGTAAATGGGATCCGGGCAGAGAAAGACGACCTGATCTTCGATCCTTCGCAGGCATTACCACCACCGCACATCACGGGGCAGGTTACTCAGGTGCGGCTGGAAGGAAACAACATTGTGCAGGTGTTTGGCTCACCGGGCAGTTACAAATGGGTGCAGGCCCCGGCGCAAAACTACATGGCTTACCGCAGAAACCGCTTGAAATTTGGCAAGCTCATCATGCAAGACACCGACATGGTGCTCATTGACCCGGATCCTCGCGACCCATTCGATTTTTATCTCGACCACTATCAGGAGCAGCTCACGGCGGGGTACACCAAAATCACCCCGCAGTTTGGATTGCGCGTTTTCATGGTGGATTACAACAAGCTCAAACGCGCAGCCCAGAAAGGCGGGCAGCCGCCGCCAAGGAAATGAAGCTGGGTGATGTACGCGCGACCTGACACCGTTCTGCTCCGGTCACCCGTCAGACAGGGAAACGGTAAAAACCTGCTCCATCACCCGCTCGTACTTCTTTAGATGCACGCTTGCAAGAAGCAGGCCTTCGGGCGTTCTTTCGAGTGCTCTCAGCTTATTTCACCAGCGCGTCAAGAATTGCGAAATCCGCTGTCCGGGGTTCAAATGGAAGGCAGGCTCTCCAGCAGGAGCCCAGGTTTCAATTCATGATGACAATTCGTTCCCGGCACGTAGCCGGAATTCTGGCGCTTTGCTTGCTTTCTGCTGGACTCTCAGCAGCTGACCTCAAACCGAAGACCAGTGCTGCATTCGACAAATATGTCGCCGCGACGGAACAACGCTTCGCGAAAGAGCTGGCGCCGGGCGGTCCGTTTTTTTACATCGACGAACTCAGCGGCGAGAAAAAGCAGGACTCGTACCAGCGCCTGAAGAATGGCGAAATACTGATCGATAAACGAGAAGCCAAGGCAGAGGGCGTGTCCTCTGACGTGCCTGACGGCTTGCTTCATCACTGGGTTGCGCTGGTGTTTGTTCCCGGAGTTACGCTTAAGCAGACGATCCCGCTGGTGCAGGACTATGACCATCGCGCCGAGCTGTACAAGCCGGAGGTCACTTCTTCAAAACTTATTTCGCACCAGGGAGACGATTTCAAAATCTTCCTGCGGCTCTATCAAAAAAAATTCACAACGGTGGTTTTCAACACGGAGTACAACGTGCATTGGGGCAGGGTAAGCCCCACTGAAGTTTATTCGGATTCGATCAGCACGCGGATAGCTGAAGTAAAAGACGCCGCGCATCCTGACGGCGAGGAGTATCCGCCCGGACACGGCAGCGGCTATCTTTGGAGGCTCAACACGTATTGGCGTTTCGCCGAGAAGGACGGTGGAGTCTACATTCAGTGCGAGGCTCTCTCACTGACACGTGACATCCCCACGGGGCTCGGATGGTTGTTGAAGCCGCTCGTGACCTCGATTCCGCGCAATTCGTTGAATCGGGCATTGGGGAGGACACGCGAGGTCGTCGAGCAGCACGCGAAGTCTGCGACCGGTAGTAGCGCGTCTCCAAACACAGAGTAGAAGTAGCGTCCCTATCGAGCCACGGCAGCGTTGACTCCAAATCAGCCGTTCTGGTAACGTGCGCTCCATGGCAGGCTCTGCCCCAGAATCGGCGCAAAAACCGGTGCCAGTCCGGGACCGCCTGCTACAGGCTGCCAAGATCCTGTTTTCCATTCACGGGTTTGAAAATACCTCCACCGCCGCCATCGCGAGGCAGGCCAATACCAGCGAATCGCAACTGGTGAAACACTTTGGAAGCAAGGAAGGCTTGCTGGAATCGATTTTCGAGGAAGGTTGGCGCAGCTTGGACTTCATCGCTCAGGCTATCCAGGTGCTGCCCTCACCGGCAGACAAGCTGCGCATGACATTCGAGCTCGTGTTGCAGGCGCTCGAGAAGGATCAAGCGCTAAAAGAGCTCATGCTCTTTGAAGGACGGCGCATCAGGAGAGCAAGTTCGGGTGCGGATATTCTCGTTACTGGCGGGTATCTGCGGTTCAGCACCACGGTGGAACATATCATTGCCGAGATGCTGCCAGGATCACCGTTGACGGACAAGATTTCACCCGCTGCGCTGGCTTCCGCCCTGATCGGGATGTTTGAGAGCATGCTGCGCGACCAGGTACTTGCGCGACGCCTGAATCATCCTGCGCCCTCTTCGCCGGAAGAAGTACGTGCGGTCTTTGACTTATTCGTAAAACGCCTGCTGGTTCAGCAACCCTGAGTAACTCTCAACAGAAACTCACGTCTGCAGTTAATCGCGTTCAGTTTTACCCATCGAACGCGCAGCTTTCTTCAGATTCACGCATTCCCGATCCATTTGAATGTTGAACAACCCGGCGAGGGCGAACTTTCATCCGAATACATCGTCCAAGCTCTGTAGTAGTAGCACTACTAATGTAAGCTGCGCGCTTCGCGGAGGAACATCCTGATGAAAACTGAACGACTCTTCGGGCTAGCGTTATTGGCCCTGTTTATTGTCGTGTCTCCGATGTTTGCTGCCACCCCGTCTACCGGAACCCTAAATGCACCCGCCGCGGGCCAAACCAGTTCCCTCAACTGGTCTGGAGGACCGCTTACGGGAGCCACCGCTGACCCCTCTGCGTGCAGCAGCGTGACCTGCGACACCTTCACTATCACGGTGAACGTCCCGGCTACGTTCTATACAGCGAACCCGAATTACGCGGTCCACGTGAGGATCGACTGGGCCAGCAACACGAACGATTTCGACCTGAACGTGAACGATGCGTCGGGTACGACGGTCTGCTCCTCTGGCCAGGGGCAGACGAATTTTGAAGACGCCGATTGCGGCGCGCTTCCTTCGGGAACCTACACCGTGCAGGTGGTTGGTTTCACGGTGGCGAATGCCACGTACTCGGGGACAGCAACCGTTGCTCCGGAGCCTGCCATGGCCACTGGCACGGCCCGATACAAAAAGAGCAACATGACTTTTAGCTCGCCTCTGCAGCTGACGCGGCCGACGAACTTCGTAAACGCCACCGGCAATATCGTCAGCTCTGACCAGGACGTAGAGCCGCGAATCGTACGAGATGCTTTGGGCAACTACTACGTGGCTGCGATCCAGGGCGTGCCGGGCGGAATAGACGTTTGGAGATCGTCCGATTCAGGAGCGAGCTTCCAGTACATGGGACAGCCGGATGGATTGCAAATCGGCGCAGCTCTTGGCGCGGATGGCGTGGGCCTGGGTGGTGGTGACGAAGATCTCGCCGTAAGTCCTTCCGGTCTGGTCTACGCCAGTTCGTTGTGGCTGGGATCAGCAACTCAGAGCACGTCATTCAACGGCGGAAGCACATGGATTTCCAATCCTGTCTCAAGCGACTTGCCCGTAGTTGACCGGCAATGGATCGCTGCGCACGGCAACAATGAACTCTATCTCACAACTAAGCAGCTTGGCGCTGATCTGAGCGGGACGGTCACGTTGTTTGTGGCCAAGTCCTTTGACAGTGGCCTGACTTTCCCGCAACTCACCCCGGTGACCACGCCGGAAATGGGCGTACAACCGGGCGACCAGGGAAACATCATCGTCGACCAGAACAACGGCAACGTGTACACGGTGTTTGTAGACGAACATGGCAATATTATCTGGCTCGCTGCGTCAGTCAACGGCGGAAAGAACTGGATGGTGAAGCAGGTTTTTGCCGCGCCGGCGGGCACGAACCTGGCCAATATCTTTCCGATCGTAGCGGTGGATCGCGCCAGCAACGTGTACGTGACGTTCTCGAATGGAACCAATGTCTTCCTGACCTCCTCAACTAACGGCGGCGCCAACTGGACATCGCCGGTCCGGGTGAACAACGGAACGGGCACCAAGACTGCGATTGGCGCCTGGATCAGTGGAGGCGGTGCGGGAGCGGTTGACATCGCGTGGTGGGGCACTTCGGCTTTGAATCCGAATGATCCCTCGGCGCAATGGCAGGTTTTTGTGGCACAAAGCCGAAACGCAACCTCCGCGATTCCAACTATTACCCAGACAGCGGCGACGCCGGTGATGCATGCAGGCCCAATCTGCAATCAGGGGCTTGCCTGTGCCAGCGGTACCCGCAATCTGGCCGAATATTTTGGAACAGACATTGGGACCAACGGTGAATTTCTGATCGTTTATCCCGATGACAAGAATGGCACCAGCCCCTCCGGCGCAGCGCGCACCTTCTTTGTGAAGCAAACCGGCGGCAACACGATTCCCTAGCCATCGCTGACTCCTGCACGGGGCGCTGCGGCGCCCCATTTTTCTGTTATGCTTCGCTCACGCAACACTGAGGGCTGAAGCTTGCTCCTTGAACTTCGGGTAGAAAACTACGCTGTGATTGACAGCCTGGCGGTGGAGTTCGCACCCGGGCTGAACCTGCTTACAGGTGAGACGGGAGCAGGCAAATCCATCCTTATCGACGCGCTGTCACTTCTGCTGGGCGACAAGTCGTCCGCTGAGATGATCCGTCATGGTGCGGACAAGGCCGTGGTGAGCGCCGTGTTCGAAGCAGAAGAGAGAGCGTTAAGCAAAGTACTGGAAGTAAACGGGATTGAACCAGAAGACGGTCACCTGATCGTGAAGCGCGAGATCGCGGCGGGCGGTAAGGGACGGGTCTTTGTGAACAACCAGCCAGCGACCGTCGGTTTGCTGAGGCAGCTCGCTTCGGCACTGGCGTCAATCCATGCGCAGAACGAGACAATTCTCGCCTTCGATGGCCCAGCCCGGCTGGCGTTGCTGGACGCGTACGCAGGAAACGATGTCCAGACGCTGGAAGAGAAGTTCTCAGCCTGGGCTGCGGTGCGAGACCGAATCGCTGAGTTCGAGCGCGACGAGCAGGACCGGCTGCGCATGGCCGATCTGTGGAGCTTCCAGAACAAGGAAATCGAGTCGGCCAATTTGAAGGCTGGCGAGGACCAGAAGCTCGAGACTGAGAAACGTGTACTGGCGAATGCAGAAAAGCTCTACGCTGCCAGCAAGTCAGCGTATGAGCTGCTGTATGAGGCGGACTCGTCAGTGCTCGAAAATTTGGCTGGGGCGCGAAAACAGATTGAAGAATTGGCGCGCTTCGATGAGAAATGGCAGGAATCGCTGGCGGCTCTTGCGGGAGCACGGGCGGCTATCGAAGACGTGAGCGCCACCGCACGCGATTACGCGGAAGAGATCGACGCTTCACCGGAGCGGCTGGCGGAAGTGGAAGACCGGCTCGCGCTAATCGATCGTTTGCGGCGCAAATACGGCAGCACTGTAGATGAGGTCATCGCCTACGGGGAGGAAGTCGCACGCAAGCTGGACGAACTGGAGAATCGCGAGGACCATTTGCGCGAGCTGAAGAAGCAGCTCGACGTCTCGGCAGCAGCGTACCTGGCCGGGGCGCACGCACTTTCCAAGAAGCGCTATTCATCTGCGAAGGAGTTGCAGAAGGTGGTTGAAGCGGAAATCAATCAGCTGGCCATGAAGGCGCAGTTCAAGATCGTGGTCGCCGGTTCTGACGAGGAAGGGAACTGGTCGGCGACGGGCTTTGACACGGTTGAATATATGATCTCTCCCAATCCGGGCGAGCCATTAAAGCCCATCGAGAAGATCGCCTCCGGCGGCGAGCTGTCGCGAGTGATGCTGGCTCTGAAGGCGACGATCGAGACAGGGAAAAAGAGTAAATCTGCTGTGCAGCGCACGCTGGTCTTTGACGAAATTGACACAGGCATCGGCGGCCGGGCGGCAGAGGCGGTGGGGAAGAAGCTGAAAGCGCTCTCACGCAACAACCAGGTGCTCTGCATTACTCACTTGCCGCAGATCGCATCTTTCGCGGATCACCATTACCTCATCGAGAAGAAGGAAGCTGCCGGACGTTCTAAAACTCTTGTCCGCAAGCTGGCGCAGGAGCAGCGGACGGAAGAGATCGCCCGAATGCTGAGTGGGGCGGAGTTGACGGATACTTCACGTCAACATGCGGAACAACTGCTGAAGGCGAACGCGTGAACCTTCTCACGGTTTCGAAGAACTTTTCGATCACTGAGAGCTCGATCGCGCGTTGACGAACTGAAGTGTTCCGGAGTCTAACGCTCGATTTGAGGAGCTCTCTTCCATGACATCCAACTCATCCAAGGCTTTACAGGCGATTTTCTGGGCGGGGTTTTGGTGCGGAGTACTGGACATCTCCCAGGCGTGCATTGCGTGGGGTATCCAGAACCATCTGCCGCCGATAAGAATCTTTCAATCAGTGGCTTCCGGACTGCTGGGTCAGAAGGCGTTCCATGGAGGCGTGACGACTGCAGTGTTGGGGCTACTCCTCCATTTTCTGATTGCCTTTATCTGGGCAACGATTTTCTACGGAGCCAGCCGGTATATCGGCTTCTTGACCGCAAAGCCCGTGATTTCCGGTTTACTGTATGGCGAATTTGTCTGGGTCATGATGACCTTCGTGGTTGTGCCGCTCTCGGCGATTCATCGCTGGCCGCCCAGATTTGATCCAGCTTCAATCATCACAGGTCCGATTGGCCACACGGTGCTGGTGGGGTTGCCGATCGCGCTTGCCATCAAAAAGTTTTCGCTGGTCGGACCCGCTGAGTCGGCTCACGCGCACGCTGTGAGTTGAACAAAATGACCACACGGTACCCAGCGCGGCCCATTCGACTGCCAATCCTGCCCAATCGCTGCTAAATACTGCTGTTTCAATCGGTTGGATTGCGTCGCTTTACTAGTACGGGATAACCTGAAGGGTGGGAAATGTGATCTAAAAGGGTATAATCACCAGAACACAATGACTGCTCAAACCGGTAAGACCTTGATTCTGCTCAAGCCCCGCGGCTTCTGTGCCGGGGTGGTTCGTGCCATCGATATTGTGCGCATCGCCCTGGATGCGTTTGGGCCGCCAATCTATGTGCGCAAGGAAATCGTGCACAACCGCTATGTAGTGGAGGACCTGAAGCAGAAAGGTGCCATCTTTGTCGACGAGGTGGAGCAGGTACCGGACGGCCAGCGGCTGATCTACTCCGCCCATGGTGTCGCTCCCAGCGTGCGCGAGGCCAGCAAGCTTCGCAACTTGAAGGTGATTGACGCAACCTGCCCTCTGGTGACGAAGGTCCACGTGGAAGCGGTGAAGTACGCCAAGGGCGGCTACAGCATTATCCTGATCGGCCACCACGACCATGATGAGGTCGTAGGAACTCTGGGTGAGGCTCCGGAGGTCACGCAGGTGGTGGGGAGCGCTGCCGAGGTCGAGCACCTGCAGATCCCTGATCCCACGCGCGTTGCGTACATAACG
>Ga0070679_100004674_pt1 | contig 12637 bp, 7 predicted proteins | sample KBSC63BmetaG_FD_65652 | JGI IMG/M metagenome (GOLD analysis project Ga0070679, IMG submission 65652) | Corn rhizosphere microbial communities from Kellogg Biological Station, Michigan, USA - KBS C6-3B metaG | ecosystem: Host-associated > Plants > Roots > Rhizosphere | place: USA: Michigan... | reverse complement strand
ATAAATATTGCTGAAGCTGCTGTGCAGATTGCTTTTCCAGCGCATTAGCCGCGGAGGGCATCACAATTTCATAGGTGGATATTTTTGCAGTTGCTTTATTATATTTCTCACCTCCCGGCTCGGCATATATTAAACCTGGCACGAGCATTATTCCGGCTGCTAAAAGGCCTGAATTTTTTAAGAACTCGAGCCTGTTTATATCGTTGTTTTTTTTAGTGCTGTTCATTTCTGTAAAATAGCATAAAAAAGCATAAAAAAGTGGCCAAATTTGGAGAGAAGAAATAAAAAACTCCTATAAATCAATCACTTATAGGAGTTGTTTCGTGCCCGGAACAGGAATCGAACCTGCACATCCTTGCGAACGTCAGATTTTGAGTCTGATGCGTCTACCAATTCCGCCATCCGGGCTTCTGTGCTATTACAGCATATTTTTCGGGTGGCAATATTACGCATTCCGGTTAATCTCTCCAAATAGCTTCATCTATTTGCTAAATAAAAATCATTACATTTTGCAGAAATAATTGTAAAGCATAAAATGTAAATTGCCAACTACGAAAAAAAAGTAATGTTGAAAATTGGTTTAATAAAGGAAGGCAAAATACCGGCGGATAATCGTGTGGCGCTAACTCCCAGGCAATGCAAATGGATACAGCAGAATATGCCAGTTATTATAAAAGTACAACACAGTGATACAAGATGTTTTAAAGACAAAGAATATACAGATGCCGGCATTGAGGTAAAAGAAGATTTGAGTGACTGTGATGTTTTGATGGGAATTAAAGAAGTACCTGTGAATATGCTAATCCCGGGAAAAACTTATTTCTTTTTTTCTCACACAAAAAAGCTTCAACCTTACAACCAAAGTCTTTTGAAAAAAATTATAAGTGAAAAAATTACATTGATAGACTATGAATGCCTTGAACATAACGATGGTACAAGAATCATTGGCTTTGGTTTTTTTGCAGGCGTTGTTGGCGCACACAATGGTATGATGGCTTATGGGGAAAGAACTGGCAGCTTTGAGCTTGGAAGAGTATATAAGCAAAAAAATTTCCAGCAACTGATACATACTTATTTTGGTTTAAAATTGCCTTTAATTAAAATTGCTGTTACCGGCAGCGGAAGAGTGGCGCACGGTATTTTAGAAATAATGAACCTGATGGAAATTCATGAGGCAGAACCTGAAGAATATATTATTGAGAAATTTACCTATCCTGTGTATGTTCACTTAAAGGGCGCCGACCTGTATGAAAGTAAACTAACGCATACGTATACACGAAAAGATTTTCATGAAAATCCTGGAAATTATAAATGCCTTTTTAATAGATACATTAATGAAACTGATATTCTGATTAACGGAGTCTATTGGGAAGAAAGAATACCCCGCCTTTTTGAAATGAATGATATGTTACATGAGAATTTCAGTATTGCAACTATTGCTGATATATCTGACGACAGGAATGGTTCGGTGCCATGCAATATTGGAGATGCAACTATGGAAGATCCAATTTATGGAATTGATAAAATATCCGGGAAGGTAACGCCGCCTTACCTCCCTGGCTCAGTCGATGTTATGGCTGTGGGAAATTTGCCAAATGAATTACCGCGTGATGCCTCGCGTTATTTTGGCGAGCAATTAATAAAATTTGTTTTAGAGGATCTTTTAAAAGGAGGTTCAAAAACGTTAACTGATGCTACCATTGTAAAGGACGGAAATTTAACTGAAACCTTCGGTTATATGAAAGAGTATGCAGGGGTTTAGTGGAATAAAGTTGAGATATAATTAAGCTAATTTATATAAAGAAAGGCCGGTGAATATTTGCACCGGCCTTTTTATTGAATCATATTTTTCTGCACGAATTATTTTACATCCCAGAAAATCTTCGTGCTTAATTTGTCATTAGCTGCAACAGCCTGATAATTTGCGCTGTTGTACGTAATTTCATTTGAAGGTAACACCCACCTGTTTGGCGGAAGAGATGCCAACCCTGAATTATCAGATACAAAACTCAATGCCGGCAGTTTTAGTCTTCTTATTTCAGACCAATTTTCAACTGGCTGCAATACATTGGAATTGATCCATTTTTGAATTGCAATTCTGTTTAGCTTTTCTGCAGTAGTGGTTGCACCTGCCCAGGAAACTCCGCTACTTGCTAAATATACATTCTTTTCACTGGCGGATGTAGGAGTAAGGGGACCTGCTGTATTATCATTACTAATGGTGCGAACCCAATAATAAAAGTCGATAGATAGGTTGATACCGTTTTCATAAGCTGCTTTCGCTAAAGCATCATTTCCGGCATTCAGATAATATTCAGCTAAAAAATAATTAACTTCTGCAGCATTAATTAACATGCCCGGAACATAAAGATTTTGCGTGAGCGTTGAGCGGTTATAACGGGAAAGTGTTCCACCACTTACTAAATCAGTTTGGGCAGTATTAGGCAAGGATGGGTCTAAGCCAATATAGGCTTTGGTAGTACCCGGTTCAAACATTGCTCTTAATCGTGGGTCGGCATTATTATTCATGAAGTCGATCATCACTTTTCCAGCAATGTCGCCACCACCCCAGCCAATTAATCCATTATGAAAGTCTGCGCCTGCGCCTGTGTTAGTTCCATTGTTAACCCCAGTGGAAGGATCAGTTACTGTGACCATTATATTATCATCATTCGTTAATACTAACGGATACGAAGTGGGATTTGCCAGCATTGCAGCAATTTCACTGCCTACTCTTCCTTGAAAAGAAGAAACGCCAGACACTCTTGTCAGCATTCTCAGGCGAAGGGAATTACAATATTCTTTCCATTTGGTAACATCGCCATGATTAATGAAGTCCTGGGTTTTCATTATCGTTGTTGTTCCGGCTGATACGGTAAGGGTATTAAGTTCATCAGAAAATCCTTTCAAATCATCTAGCATTTTTGTATAAATATCTGCAGCGGCATCATACTTTGCTGCAGATTTAACATAATCTCCCTGATTCGTTCCCAACAAACCAGCTTCTGACCAGGGAATGTCACCAAACAAATCAACCATTTTTTCTGAATGGTCATAAAAATAAATAGTAGCAGTAATAATATAAATTCTTTTAGCGGCCTGCTCGTCAGGACTAAGAGTATTGTAAAGTCTTACCAATTCCCTGTATTGCGCAAGAAAAGCATAATAATTTTGCCACCTGGCATCTATTGCAGCTGCGCCGGGGACGTACCTGCCTGGTGAGTTTATCATTCCCACGGTTTGCGTCCACGGTAACAATGTATTCTGCAATACAACGAAATAATTCCAATATTTATACATTACGTAATCCAAATTTGCGGACAAGAAGCCTGCATATTGTTTTTCAATTGTAGTTGATGAAACTTTTGAGGGATCTGGATAGTCCTCTGCAAATTGTTTTTTCGTGCAGGATGATAGCCCTGCCACACCTGCAATTGCTATGATTAAAAATATTTTTTTCATAAAATGTTTTAATAAATTAAAAATTAAAATGTAGCCCTTATGGATGCTCCGAACGTTCTGGTTGTAAAATTGGTTCCTGCATTGCTTACCTGAGAATCCCAGCTTAAGCCTGTGGTCAATTGTTCAGCATCCATGTTCTTAATGGTTCGATACAGGTAGAATAAATTTCGGCCAAACACTGATACCTGCAATCTTGATGCTTTGATCTTGCTCGCAATTTTTTCGGGAAGGTTATAGCTCAATGATATTTCCCGAACTTTCCAATAGCTGTTTTTTACGATATACTTAAAGTATTGTGAATTACTATATTGAGGTCCGCCCCAATTATAAACATACCAGTAATAAATTGCCTGTGATTCTACGTGGGTATTTGGTGTTCCATCGGGCAAGTTTCCTTTTAACAGCATGCCATCATCATAAACCTTTTCGCCGTTAGGACCGGCGGCGGCATCTGTTTGCACACCATATCCTTTGGAATCTAAATAATAAGAAAGACCTCCATGCGCCTTGTCCATTCCTGTAAGGCTCTCTTTCGTGAGGCCGCGGCCGGTAAGCCAGTTTAAGCCTGTAGGCATTACATAACCGCCAAATCTAAAATCAGTATAAACTTCTAATCCAAAAGATTTATACTCAAATCTATTGTAGAAACCGCCGATTGCTTTTGGTTGAACATTGCCATATTTTACTAATTGAGTTGCATCGATTTGATAGTCCAGCGTACCATCGCCATAATCATTTACAATGGGCTGTCCTTTGCTGTCAGTCTTGATAGGATGCGCATAAAAATCTCCGATAGGCTGGCCAACTGTCGATTTTAAAACTGCGGCATTACCATCATAGTCAGCCTTAATCAATTCATTTGAACCATTGGTTAATTTCAAAATTTTATTGTGGTTGAAATTGAAATTAACGCCAGTTTCCCAGGTGAAATTCTTCGTAGCTACTGGAGTACCATTAATCGAAAGATCAACTCCATTGTTTTGCAAGGTTCCAATATTGGTAAGGATATTGCCAGCGCCAGTTGATTGTGCCAATTGAAGAGGTAATATCTGATCCACAATCTTGGCGTTGTAATAAGCTACATCTAAATTTAATCGGTTATTAAATAACCCGGCTACAAGACCGAATTCAATTTCATGCTTTTTTTCAGGCCTGATTAAATCATTACCATAAGTTCCTGTTGCTACGGTGGACGTTAAGGTTGAACTCCCTGAACCCAGGTTTCCTAAATTGCCCAGTGAATAGGCTACGTTAGCAAGATATGCCCCAGGATAGTTGCCTACAATTCCCCATGACGCCCTGAGCTTAGTAGAATTAATGAAGGCAGGCATTTTAACTACATCGGACAATACAAATGAACTGTTTACCGAAGGATACACAAATGAATTCTGCGAAGGATTCATTGTGGATGTTCTGTCTCTTCTTACAGTTCCTTCCAGGAAAAGATAGTTTTTATAACTTCCATTAATAGTACCTATAAATGCATCTTTTGTTAAGAAAGACCGGTTGGAACTACTGTTATATTGAGGATTAGCAGAAGAACTCAGGTCAAACCTGTTTTCGGTAGTAAGGCCGCCATTGGTACTTACATTAGTAGTATAAGAAGATTCCTTATCTGCAGTGTAACCTCCTAAAACTTTCAATTCAAGGTCATCCGTCAATCTCTTTGAATAAGTTAAAAGCAAATCTCCATAAAGAATTGAATAATTATTGGTGCCTATACCATAAGAACCTGAGTATCCATACACCAATGGTATGCTGGAAGCGTTTTTACTTTCGCTTTTATCCGAGGTCCAGTCAGTAGCTATCCTGCCACGTAACTGCACATTTTTTACAATATCCCAATATGCAGTCGTACTCGCTATCAGTCGATTATTATATTCATCAAGGTTGCTCGTCTTTACATTCCACATATAATCTAGCAAGTCACTTCTGTAAGGACCAAATGTCAGATTTTCATCAGGTGTTAAACTTGGATTACTTCCGGTAACATATTTATAACCTAAGCTGGTTTTATATTTATCCTGGTACCAGGCTCCGTTATCGAAAGCGCCCATCATACCAGTAAAATTATTGATGAGCCGGTCATCTGAATAAGGCCGGTTGTGCACCTTTTGCCAAATGTCATTTGCGATTATATTAATCCGGAATTTTGTTCCAAACTTATAAGTAGTATTCAGGTTTAGAACTATCTTATCATTTTTAGAGCCTAAGCTGGTTCCTTCATAATGTTGCTGGGTAACTGAAAATCTTGTATTTGAATTATCAGAAATACTGGTAAGGGCGAGGTTATTAACTGTGTTATTTGCATGTTGAAACAGAGCAGCCCAGTTATCTTTTTGTGCAGAATATGGGCGAACTTTTCCGTCCCAACTAAGTATTGGTTTTCCGTCAAATACCGGCCCAAAGCTTAAACCGGCTGTTGCCAGTGTGCGATAATCTGTACCATTTAAAGTATGATGCGCAAAACCATCCGCATCAGTAGCATATATACCATAGCCAGGATTAAAACCAGAGCCCCTCACGTTTTGAAAATCGGGAAGGTAAGCCACCCTATCCTGGAAATACGTGGAGCTAAAATCAACAGTAAATCCCTTTTTTCCCTTTCCTGATTTGGTGGTAATTAATATAACACCATTGGTTGCTTCAGAGCCATATAAGGCAGCAGCAGATGCTCCCTTCAAAACGGTGATGCTTTCGATATCATCAGGATTCAGATCAACCAATCCATTTCCACGAAGGCGCTGATCACTCCAATAGTTACTATTATTAAAGTCTCCATCATGAATGGGAACACCATCCATAACGATTAGAGGTTGTGTTCTTCCCGTGATAGAATTAAGACCTCGTAATTGTATAGACACACCGCTTGTTGAACCGCCGGGCGCTGTTGCAATTTTCATTCCCGGCACTTTACCGTACAATGCCGAAGCAAAGTTAGTAGGAGCGGTTTTCGTAATTTCATCCGATGAAACTGTTGTAGTGGCATAACCCAACGATCTTTTTTGTTGTTTTACTCCAAGAGCAGTTACTACTACTCCCTCAAGGGAAGAATTCGAGTTTTCTAGAACAATGTTTAGGCTTGACTGATCACCAACTTGTATTTGTTTGGATTGAAAGCCTATTGAGGAAAGCTGGAGTTCGTCAGAAGGTGCGGCCTGTATTGTGAATTTACCGGTTCCATCGGATGCTACTCCGCTTTTTGTTCCATGGACTTTAATGGTTACCCCTGGAATTGGGTTACCGGTGTTATCTTTTACATAACCGGTAATTGTTCTTTTTGCCTGTGAAAAGGCAAACGTACTCCACATGCCCAGAAACATACATAGGAGTAAACGGATCGATTTTCTTTTCATAATAGTTGTTTGAGTTTGAAAAAGAGTTTTAAATGTTTTTATATTTCCTTTAAGGCTGTATTATAATTAACCGCGGGCTCCCATTCGTAACGCTCCATTACAAAAGCCGCGGCCCCAATCAATTCTGCCATTGTACCTATTGTTGATATTTCAATGTCTATACCCTGTAAAAGTCGGGGAATGCAATGTTCATTTAAAGCTTGTTGAATAGGAGCGAGCCATATTTGCCCCGCCGAAGAACCTCTGCCGCTGAGAATTATTTTTTGAGGGTTTAAAAGATGTATCAGGATAGCGATACCTTTTCCAATGTTGTAGCCAGCCTTTGAAAAAAGTTCTATAGCAAATTGATCCCCGTCTTCCACAGCCTTTATTATACTATTAAAGCTAAGCTCCAAATCTTCCGCAGGTAACGATTTCAGCCTGGAAAGCCTGCCTGAACTTAACCCGGAGCGTGCCTGTTCAATAATTAATAATAAAGAAGTTTCTGTTTCAAGGCATCCTACTTTGCCACACCAACATAATTTTCCATTTAAGAAAAGCGGGATATGGCTAAATTCTCCGGCAAAGCCTTCATGGCCTCTAAAAAGTTCTCCATTAAGAATCAAGCCAAGGCCGATTCCCCATCCGATATTAATGACCATAGCATTTTTTTCGGCCCTTGCACCACCGAAATAATACTCAGCCAAAGCGATAAGGCTCGAATCATTATCAATAAATACCGGCAATCCTATTTCATCTGAAATATATTTTGTTATGCTTTTATTATTGGGCATTTGTAAAAAAGAATAATTAATGCCTTTTTTTACGTTTACAAAGCCAGGCATTCCTATTCCGATCCCAACAAATTTTTCCTTAGCTATTCCGGAGGAGTCAATTTTTGCGGCAATATTTTCTTTTAAAACCTCAATTGCGTTAGAATTTGCTGTCAAAGGCAAAATGATCTTCTCAATCTCAGACACAAAATTGTTTTGCATATCCATGATAGCAATTTTGGTAACAAACTGATCCATAGCAACAGATACTACGTACATCACATCTTTTTGAATTGAATAAGTTAATGGCCTTCTGCCGCCGGTTGAAGGTGCATATCCATTTTCCACAACCAAATTTTCTCTTATTAATTCGTCAATTAGTTTTGCTGTTATCGGAAAACTTTTGTGTATTCTATTGCTTAATTCCACACACGAAAGTTTGTCTTCAAAATATAGCTCCTTCAAAATTTTATTTCGAAATAGTATTGTCTTTTGAGTCATGGTTTTCTCTTTGGAACCTGAGCTAATTAGTTTTTAAGTGACGAAGATATCGATTCTTCTTAAATAATTAAAGAAGTTGATCAATTTTTTTTGACCTTGCTATAACTTATATCAAGTTCTGATTAAAATAGCTTGTCTATTTATTTTTTTGGTTTCGGAGAATAATTATTTGAGGAAAGGATTCAACACCTTTTAAAAGAAGCTTAGTAACGTCAGCCATGCTGTATATATAAGATCCCAGGAAAATATCTTTATCACCATCTTTATCAATATCGCCTATGTCCATGGTAAGCCATTTACCTTTGGCTGCGAACTTTATTGTTGATGCGGTAAATTTCAGGTTGCCATTGTTCTGTAAATACATAAATGATTCTTCCGGGATAGCGGGGTCATCATAAAATGATATTGCAGCAATATCAAGGTCTCCATCTCCATCAAAATCGCATGCCATTGCTTTGCTGGCGCCATAAAAAGGAATGAATATTTTTTCCTTAAAGTTATTTTTTCCATCATTCATAAATATTCTTATACCATGATAATATTTTCTGATGGGCGATAAATCCCAGTTATCACCGTTTGTCAACAGAATATCAGGATGGCCATCATGATTAAAATCTGCTGTTTCAAAATAACTGACTCCATATACAGGTGGAAACTGGTATAGAATTTTTTCAGCGAATTGCCCGTTTCCCTGGTTCAGGAAAAGTACCAATTCCTCTTTTGCCTGAGCCATCAAAGCAATTATATCAAGCTTGCCATCACCATTAAAATCTTTTACTTCAACTTTTCTTGCACCAGCTTGCAGTTTCAAAAGATGTTCTTTAGTGGGATCGCCGCCGTCAAACCAACTTAATTTGCCTGTGTGATTTCCAAACTGGCAAATTATCAAGTCTTTTTTGCCATCGTCATTCAGATCCGCATTTGCAAATTGCACCGGACGGGCGAGATTTTCAAAATCTTTAATTTGTGAATCTGGTATCAAGGCGCCCTTATCCGGACAATACAAGCTGCCTGTTTTTTTTTCAGAAGGCTGTATTGATCCAATAGAAAGTATGCGTGGGATACCTTTTGCCGGAAAATCAACATCTACAGGAGGGCTTTCTACTTTCCATGAATTAGTTACCTGCAGATTATTATCTATCGAATACAATTCATTGTTTGCATCGCCAACATATAATAGTGAAGAGCCGGTGTCAAATTTAACCATACAGGTTTTAGGAGTTATTTTCTTTCCTATAAAGATTTCTTCTGCATGGAAACCTTTTAACTCATTTTGAAATGGTAATGCTGTTTTTTGCGGCAATGGTTTTTCAGGTGCAGTTTGATTATAATAGTTGACAATTTTTTGCCAGTTGTCTTTTGTGATTAAAGGTTCAATTGGAAATACGTTTTCAGCCTGCACAATTTGGGTTTCATCTGGTTCCATATTAGCATATGGATCTTCTCCCGCTTTCCTTATCCCAAGCCTCCAGCCCATGTTCTGCAAGACTTTTTGCCATGTTGATTTATCAAGCAATGATGGTGAAGGAAATATATGGCATGTAGCGCAATAAATTTTGGCAAGCTCTTGGCCAGATTGATCAGATTCGTGAAAGGAACCGTTTTTGCCAGATCCCGTTAATATTGAAAATCCGGTAACTGATATTGAAAAAAGAATAATTATAGTTAGGGAAAACAGATTATTCTTTTTCATTTTTTTATTTCAGGAGTTGACTGATAAAAATAAATTCTATGGCGCAATTAAAAAAAGAAATTAATAACTAATAAGTATTCTTCAATTAATCTATTTAATTTATAACAATTTAAATTTCACTTTTATAAGTATAAATAATAATCTTCCAGCAGTTCAATAAACTCCGGCATATAATTATTGCTATCATTTTTGATTGATATAGTTTTCATTACCTGCCCTGTTTTTTGCTTTTTTAAGATTAGAATCGTTCTGAAAATATTATGCTTTGTTGTTTGTTTTACGAGGACACACTCTTTTGCAAACAATGAATGATTGAACGCTTTACTCTCAAACCATGTTGCCCGGTTAGAAGGAAGCAACACTGCAAAGTTTCCATCTTCGCTTAATAAATTTTGAACAGCAAATAAAAGTTCTTCCAGGCTCAAAGCATGGCTATGCTTCGAAATATTTTTTTGTTCGTCTTCGGGCAATAAATCATTTTCAAAAAAAGGTGGATTGCAAATAATTAAATCATATTTGTTGGGCGTTTTCCATTTTTTAATATCTGAATGAAATGCGTGTAATTGTTTATTCCAAAGTGAAGCCTTAAAATTTTCACAAGCCTGCGTATAGGCATCACCGTTAGCTTCCACAGCATCAATAAACGAATTTGTTTTTTGCGCCAGCATTAGGCTTAGCAGACCAGTACCGGTTCCTATATCTAAAATATTTTTGGGATTGAATTCTTTTTGCTCAATTGCGTGAGCCACCCATGCACCAAACAAACAGGAATCTGTACAAACTTTCATGGCGCATTTGTCCTGGCGAACTATAAATTTTTTAAACTGAAAAAAATTATTGGGCAATTTTTATTTTATAAAATTTTGTAGAAATATGTTATTAGAAAACAGCCCGTGCGGAGGGTACAACCGATAAATCTTCAAAGATGCCGGCTTTGTATTTATAATATGCCGTGATAGCTATCATGGCTGCATTATCGGTGCAATACTCAAAGGCAGGTATAAAGGTTTTCCATCCTTCTTCTATCCCTATTTTTTCAAAAGAACTGCGAAGCCCCTTATTGGCGCTAACTCCGCCGGCGATGCAAATATTGTTAATACCGGTTTCATCAGCAGCTTTCTTCAATTTATTTAATAAAATAGAAACAATACGCGACTGAATGGAAGCACAGATGTCAGCAATATTTTCTTCAACGAAATTATCATTCTTAATTTTTTCATCGCGTATAAAATAAAGTATTGCTGTTTTTAAACCGCTGAAGCTAAAATTTAATCCGTCAATTTTGGGTTCAGGGAATTTATATTTATCAGCGTTTCCATCTTTTGCATATTTATCTATTAAAGGACCGCCAGGGTAAGGCAGGCCTAATATTTTTGCAGATTTATCAAATGCCTCGCCGGCGGCATCATCTAAGGTTTGCCCTATTACTTTCATCTGCAAATAATCCTCACACAAAACAATTTGTGTGTGGCCACCGCTAACGGTTAGGCATAAAAAAGGAAATTCCGGGATTGCATTTGTTTTATCCTTCGATTGAATCATATTAGCAAGTACATGGGCCTGCATGTGGTGAACCGCAATCAATGGTTTGTTGAACGCAAGCGCCAGGGATTTTGCAAATTCAGTACCTACCAACAATGCGCCGATTAAACCAGGAGATTGGGTAAATGCAATGGCATCAATATCTTCAAGAGTAACATTTGCTTTTTTTAAAGAAGTATCCACAACCTGTACTATTGCCTGCAAGTGAGCCCTGGAGGCCAGCTCCGGAACTACGCCGCCATATTGCTCATGTATTTTTTGGCTGGCGATGATATTACTGGCAATAACTCCTTCAATGCAAACAGACGCTGCTGTTTCATCGCAGGAAGATTCAATCGCAAGAATTTGAGCCATGTGAAAATTGAAATTTATTTAGAACGAATAGCAACTACAGGGTCTAAACGAGAGGCTGTATAGGCTGGAATAATACCCGCTAATATTCCAATGATAATACATATTGAAATGGCTAAAGTAAGAATGCCAACTGAAATAAATACAGGAAAACTAAAAATATTTGTAAGCACTATTGTAAGAATATAAACAAGTAATAATCCCATCAGGCCACCCATTATACAAATTGTTGCAGCCTCCAGTAAAAATTCTGAGAGTATGCTTCTCTTTTTTGCGCCAATGGCTTTTTTTAAACCGATAATTGCAGTTCTTTCTTTAACCGTTACGAACATTATATTAGCAATACCAAAAGCGCCCACTACCAGGCTTAAAATTCCAATCGCCCATCCACCGAGGTTAACGCTTCCAAAAAAAGAACTTATTCTATCGGCAAATCCGCTTATCTGATTCACTGTAAAATTATCTGGCTGTTTAGGGCTCAGTTTCCTAACAGACCGCATGATGCCTTCCAATTCATCTGCAAGAGCCACAGAACTAACGTTGGCTTTACCGTTCACGATAACTTTGGGCCTACTGTTTTTTTCATAGAATACTTCCCTGGCAAACCTGTAAGGCGTTATCAAACTTTGATCATAATCCCATCCAATCATACTTGTGCCCATTTTTTTTATTACGCCGACTATAGTCGCCTTCATACCTTTTACCTTAACTTCTTTGCCAACAGCAGCCGAAGCATTTCCAAATAAATTTTCTGCATTAGTATATCCTATAATTACTACAGGACTGCCGGATGCAAACTCGGCGCCTGAAATAAACCGCCCATAGCCCATAGTTACTGGCTGAATATCGTTTTCTTCTTCACTTACTCCAAACACATTCACTCCCTGCAAGGCATAATCTTCGTATTCTATCAATGCATTTGCGTTAATAACAAATGCCACATGACTGGCAAGCTGGCTGCGTTTTTTAATTTCTGCAAC
>Ga0070679_100004671_pt1 | contig 12639 bp, 6 predicted proteins | sample KBSC63BmetaG_FD_65652 | JGI IMG/M metagenome (GOLD analysis project Ga0070679, IMG submission 65652) | Corn rhizosphere microbial communities from Kellogg Biological Station, Michigan, USA - KBS C6-3B metaG | ecosystem: Host-associated > Plants > Roots > Rhizosphere | place: USA: Michigan... | reverse complement strand
GGCGCGTTGTACTACGACAACGCCTACAACAGTGGCGTGTCGCGCGTGGCTTCGCCGGGAGCCGTGCCTCAGGCGCTCACCCATCCGGACACCGCCCGCCACGAGTTGGGCGATTGGAGCCCGCAGCTACTTCCGGACTTGCGACATCTGCTGGTGAGCACGTACGCGACGCCGCTATCGTCGGCTCACATAGACGTTGTCTCATTGAGCGATGGCAAGCGGTCAACGCTCGTGCAGGGTGCCGCCCTCGGGCAAGTGGTCGACGACGTCTTGCTCTACTCGAAGGATGGAAGCATCCAGGCTGTGCCATTCGACGCGCGGAAATCAGCGGTGGCAGGCGCGTCCCAAGCCGTGCTCGACAGTGATGCGGTGAGTCTCACGGGGGGCGCCGCCGAGTTCGGCGTGGCGCGATCGGGCACACTCGCATTTGTGCCCGATAGAGTCTCGACCCCGGATCGTGAGCTCGTCTGGCTGGATCGCTCGGGACACGCGACGTCGCTCGGCGCTGCCGCAGCCGTGTACAGGGATCCGCAGCTCTCGCCCGACGCGACACGGGTTGCGGTCACGGTGGCGCGGAGCGGCTTGAGTAGCGTGTTCGTGTACGAAATCGCGCGCGGCTTGCTGACGCGGATCAGTCCTCCGGATGCAGACGCGCCGGCGGCCGCATGGGGGCGAGACGGTCGGGACCTGTTCTACAATGTAGAAACCCCCGTCTATGACGTATTTCGACGGTCGAGCGACGCCTCTGGCGCCGCACAGCGGATCTCGCTGGGCAGAGCAGATGAGGTCGTGAATGAAGTGACACCCGATGGGCGAATGCTGCTGGTGGAGCACGCGCCGCCGGAGCACACCGACGCGCGGCTCGCGACCATCGATCTGACCACGCCAGGTCACGATGCGGTCGATCTGCCGATGAATGATCGTGGCAGCACCAAAGGCAGCCTGTCCGCTGACGGGCATTGGCTCGCGTACACTTCCAGCACCGAATCCGGACGATCGGAAGTCTACGTGCGCTCATATCCCGACGTCGGCAACGTCCGCCGGCAGATATCGACGAGCGGCGGCGTCAGTCCGCGGTGGACCCGCGGCGGCCGCGAGATCGTTTTTCTGCAGGGCAACGACATGGTGTCGGCAAGCTTCGATCCCGCGACCGGACGGTCCACGCGCCCCGTCGTCCTCTTCGACGCGTCGCTCATTGTTGACGGTGGCTTCGACGTGACGCCAGATGGCTCGCGCTTTCTCGCTGTCCGCTCGCCGGCGCAGGTGCCCCAGTACGTGGTCGTGGTGGCGAACTGGCTCCAGAACGTGCGCGCCGCCCTCGGCGCGAAAGCGCCCTGACGCCCGCCCGGAAACGCGCCTCGGTATCAGTGCGCGCAACGCCGCGTCCGCCGCGCGCCGTTCTCGGGCATCCGGAGCTTCGCGTGCTGCGCGGCCTCCGAACGCCGCGCCGCATCCAGGATTTTCTCGACACAATTCCCATCAATCACGAAGCCGGCGGCGGCACGTGCTCGTCGCCCCTCGTCGCGCTGCGGCGGAATTCCATGCACTGCATGGAAGGCGCGCTCACCGCGGCGCTCGCCCTCTGGATGCACGGACAGCCGCCGCTCGTGATGGATCTCAAGACGGCGCGCTGCGACGTGGACCACCTGGTCACGCTCTTCCGCGTGGACGGATTCTGGGGCGGCATCACAAAGACCAACCATGCTGTACTCCGCTATCGCGAGCCGATTTTTCGCGATCTGCGCGAGCTCGCGGCGTCATTCTTTCATGAATACTCGCTGCCCGACGGGCGAAAGACGCTGCGGAAGTATTCGGCGGCTTTCGATCTCAGGCGGTACGAAGGCGACTGGATCTCTTCCAACGAGAATCTGTGGGATCTCGAGTGGCAGATCGATCAGTCGCGGCACATGCCGCTGCTCAACGCGCGTCAGGTTGCGCGACTGCGCCCAGCGGATGCAATCGAAATTCGAGCGGGGGAGATTATCGAATGGCCAGCCTGACGACACGCGCGCTCGGCGCGCAGGGCCTCAGCGTTTCAGCGCTGGGTCTGGGCCTCATGAGCATGTCGCACGCGTACGGCGCGCCGGAGGATCGTGACGAACGCGAGTCCATCGCCACCATTCATCGCGCGATCGAGCTCGGCTGCACGTTCTTCGATACGGCGGAGGCCTACGGACCGTACACGAATGAGGAGCTCCTCGCCCGGGCGCTCGCTGAGTCGCCCGGCGCGCGAGACCGCGTGATCATCGCGACGAAGTTCGGTTTTCGCTTCGACGAGCATGGCGTAATCGCGGGCGTGGACAGCAGCCCTCAGCACGTTTGCGACGCGGTCGAAGGATCGCTTCGCCGGCTGCGCACGGATCACATAGACCTGCTCTACCAGCACCGGATAGATCCGGCGGTCCCGATCGAGGACGTCATCGGCGTGATGGCGGACCTCGTGCGCCAGGGCAAGGTTCGGTATCTCGGGCTTTCGGAGGCCGGCGAACAGAACATCCGCCGCGCGCACGCGGTCCATCCGATTTCCGTGCTTCAGAGCGAGTACTCGTTGTGGGAGCGGAATCTCGAGCCGCGCATCATCCCGCTCCTCCGCGAGCTGGGCATCGGGCTGGTGCCGTTCGCTCCGCTGGGCCGGGGATTCCTCACGGGAGCCGTCAAGCGCGCCGAGGAATATTCAGAAGGCGACTTCCGCCGCGGCGATCCACGCTACCAGGGTGACAATTTCGATGCGAACATGCGTGCCGCGAGCGTCGTCCGAGACGTCGCGGACCGACTCGATGCCAGCGCCGCACAGGTTGCGCTGGCGTGGCTGCTGGCGCAGGGTGACGACATCGTGCCGATCCCGGGCACGCGCCGTCGGCGCTACCTCGAAGAAAACGTTGCCGCCGTCGAGCTCTCCCTCACCGAGACCGACATGGCGACGCTCGACGCAGCGCTCGCCCCGGACAAGATTGCCGGGCCGCGCTACGGCGAGAGGCAGTTGAAGCAAGTGGACCGTTAACCGGTCGCCGCCTATGAGTGACGTCGCCAATGAATCCATCACGACGCGGCCCGCCACGCGCGCGGACATGCAGGCCGTCGGTCGCCTCGGCGCCTTGCTCGTGCGGCTGCACCATGACTTCGACCCGGCGCGGTTCATCCCGGCCACCCCGCAGACGGAGCAGGGTTACGCCGCGTTTCTCGGATCGCAACTGGACGCCGCGGATGTCGTGATCCTTGTCGCTGACGTCGCGGACCATGTCGTTGGCTACACATACTCGGGCCTGGAGGGAAAGGATTACATGTCGCTTCGCGGTCCCGCCGGCGTGGTCTACGACATTGTCGTGGATCCCCACGAGCGCGGCCGCGGCGTGGGCCGAACGTTGCTGCAGGCGACCTTGTCGGAGTTGCGGCATCGAGGGGCCTCGCAGGTGGTGCTTTCCACGGCACAACCCAACGAACAGGCGCAGCGATTGTTCGAGCGCCTGGGCTTTCGGCGTACCATGATCGAGATGACGAAAGAGCTCGGGCCGTCGTGAAGAAACCTGCGCTCGACCACCGCATTGCCCGCGAGCCAGGCATCTACTACGTGACGCCGCACTACGTGGACTATGATGCTGCCCTGGCGCGAGTCGACCTGATGTCAGAATGAACCCGCCCGACGCCCCCGTCCCGCTGGACAGCATCGGCGTCCGCACGCAATTGCAGTCCTCGCTCGGCGCCGCCTATACGCTGGGTCGCGAGTTGGGCGGCGGCGGGATGTCGAAGGTCTTCCTCGCGGAGGACGTTCGGCTCGGCCGCACCGTCGTGGTCAAGGTGCTGAGCGGAGAGACGGCCGCGGAGCTGAGTGTCGCACGCTTCGAGCGGGAAATCCGGCTCGCGGCGACGCTGCAGCATCCGAACATAGTTCCGGTACTCGCCGCGGGCGAAATGGGCGGTCTGCCGTACTACACGATGCCATTCGTCGAAGGGCTCGCGTTGCGCGACACGCTCTCGCGCAGGGGCCCGCTCCCTATCAAGGAAGCCGTCGCGATCCTGCGCGACGTCGCTCGGGCGCTCTCCTACGCCCACGACCACGGCGTTGTCCATCGTGACATCAAACCCGAGAACATCCTGCTTTCCGGCGATGCCGCCGTCGTCACCGATTTCGGGATCGCCAAGGCGATCGCCGCATCGCAGGGCCGCGCGCAGCAGACGGCGCTGACCGAGGCCGGAACCGCCATCGGGACGCCGGCGTACATGGCGCCGGAACAGGCGATCGCGGATCCGAGCGCCGATCATCGCGTCGATCTGTACGCGCTCGGATGCGTCGCCTACGAGCTGCTCACGGGCACTCCGCCGTTCGCTGGCGATTCCACGCACCAGCTCATCGCCGCGCATCTCACCGAACAGCCGGTGCCTGTGGCATCACGCCGGGGCGACGTTCCAAAGCCTCTCGCGGATCTCGTGATGCGCTGTCTCGCGAAAGAGCCAGATGCGCGGCCGCCGTCCGCCGCGGAGGTAGGACGTCAGCTCGACCAGGCGATTGCCGCCGCGGTCACTGCCCCAACGGCGAAGTTGGTCTCAGCGACGATCGGCACAAGGCGTGGCATCGACGCGCAATCGTCGGGCCGGCGGCAGGTACGCCCCACCTGGTGGGTGGCGGCGGCCGTTGCCGGAACCGCGATCGTGATCGCCGCGGTGATGTTGTCGTACCGTCGCGGCCACGGGGTGGTCGCATCCAACGCCGCGCGATCGCTCGCCGTGCTCGAGTTCGAGAACCGGAGCCGGGACACAGCGTCCGATTATCTCGTCGAAGGGTTGAGCGACGAGCTGCGAACCCGCCTCACCGGTGTCTCAGGCCTCACGGTCAAGGGCCGCGCATCCTCCGCCGCGCTCGCGGGCCGCGCCGACCTGGGGGATATCGCCGGCAAGCTCGGGGTCACCACGATACTCACTGGCGTTGTGAGCCGGTTGGGCAGCAGCCTGCACGTGAACGCCGAGCTGGATGATACGCATTCGGGCAACACGCTCTGGGTCGGGAATTACGATTTTGACGTGCGCGCGCTGCCCATGATGAGGGATTCGTTGGCGAAACAGGTGATCAGCGCGCTGGGAGTCGGGACCGAAGTCTCACGGAGCCCGGACAGTGACAGGGGGACGTCGAGCGTCGAGGCATACGACCAGTTTCTGCGCGGTGAGCACGCCGTGTCGCGGCTCGATTTCTCGCGAGCCGCGGGCTATTACGCTGCGGCCGTTCGACGCGATTCGTCGTTCGCGCGTGGCTGGGCAAGCTTGACGATCGCGCTCGCCTCCTTGCCGCGCGATGGCCTCACTCCCACTGATTCCGCGCTCGCCGCGGCGCGCCTGAGCTTGGCGCACGCGGTGAGACTGGATTCGGCCGCTCCGCTCGTGCGCGTGGCACAGGCGACGGTGTTGGGCATGAACTTCGACTTCGAGCAGGCTGCGCGCATTCTCGGCGACGTGGTTGCGCGGGATTCGGCGGATGTCTTTGCCAACGAGCAGTACGCCTGGATGCTTGGCAATCTCGGCCGAGTCAACGAAGCATTGGCGGTCGTCGAGCGCGTGCGGCGCATGGACCCGCTCAATCCGTTCGCGACGCTCGGGCGACAATACACGCTGGAGCTCCTGGGCCGATATGCGGAATCGGTCGAGGCGGGGCGCGAAGGACTCGAGGACGCGGCTGGGGACGCGATCATGCTGCGTAACATGGGCGCCGCCTACGCGTTCAGCGGACAGCCGGATAGCGCCGTGGCCACGATGGAGCGCGCGCGACGCGCCGACTCGCTCGGGTTCTCCTGGCGGAATGACCTCGCCATCGCGTATGCGACGGCGGGTCGTTGGGCCGATGTCGATCGATTGGACGCGTCCATGCGGTCCGCGCGTCCCACGAATTCGCCCGCTTACAGCGCGGCGGTCTTCGACATCATCAACGCTCGGTACGACCAGGCCCTGACCCAGATCGAACGTGGTGTCGCGACCAAGCAGCCGATGTTCAGCACCGCCTGGCTGTCCTGCGATCCGACGTTCGCGCCGCTGCACGGCAACCCGCGCTTTGCGGCGATCGTGGCCTCGCTCGGGGCGAGGTTGTGCGACTTGCCAGGCGCGTGGCCCATTCGAGAGCGCCCCGAGAAGCAGTGACAGCGCGCACTCCGGCGCGCATATTCGCGTACCCTTCCATGGAGCAGTCCGTTTCGTGGCATCCTCGGATTCGCCCGTCGCCCCGCCGGCCGTACACAAGCTGAACCTGCCAGGCGGGCCATTCGTCGACCGCTATCGCATCGAGCGTGAGCTCGGCGCCGGTGGCATGGCGACGGTCTACCTCGCCGAAGATCTCCGCCACCACCGGCGCGTCGCGATCAAGCTCCTGCACCCCGAGCTGAGCGCCATGCTCGGGCCGGATCGCTTTCTCAAGGAAATCGAGCTCACGGCGAACCTCCAGCATCCGCACATACTGCCGCTCTTCGACAGCGGGAGTGCCGACGGGCTGCTGTACTACGTGATGCCATTCGTGGACGGCGAGACGCTCCGCGCCCGGCTCGAGCGCGAGCGGCAGCTTCCCATAGCGGACGCGCTGCGCATCGCGCGCGAGACCGCCGACGCGCTGGCGTATGCCCATGCACGCGGCGTCGTGCATCGCGACATAAAGCCGGAGAACATCCTGCTCCAGGACGGCCACGCGCTCGTGGCCGATTTCGGCATCGCGCTCGCCGTACAGCAGGCGGGCGGCCAGCGCATGACGCAGACCGGCCTGTCGCTCGGCACACCGCAGTACATGTCGCCCGAGCAGGCCATGGGCGAGAAGAACGTGGATGCGCGTTCCGACATCTACGCGCTGGGCGCTGTGACGTACGAGATGTTGTGCGGCGATCCGCCATTCACGGGATCCAGCGTGCAGGCCATCATGGCTCGCGCTATGACTGAGCGGCCGGCGCCAATGCGGACCGTGCGCGAGACGGTGCCTCCGCCGGTCGAAGCGGCAGTCATGAAGGCGCTGGCGAAACTGCCCGCGGACCGGTTCGCGACGGCGAGCGAGTTCGCCGCCGCGCTCACGCGTCAGGACGCGGAAGAGCGGCCGCTGCGCGGAACAGACGCGAGCGATCACGTAATGCTCGGCCTCGGCGCCGCCATTGTCGTCCTCGCGGCGGCGCTAGCCCTCGTGCTGATCCGGGGAACGACGTCGGGAGAGCCGTTTCCCGTTCGGAGCGTGATTACCACGCCTGGAGTGGCGCAGGCTGGTTACGTGGCGATGTCACCAGACGGACATACGATCGCATTCGTCGGGACCCCTGACGGCACCACCAACGCGTCCGCGAACGGGGCCCTGGTGTACGTGCGTCGTCTCGATCAGGTGGCGGCGCGCGCCATTCCAGGAACGCAAGGCGCGGAATCGCCGGCGTTTTCTCCGGATGGTTCGTCGCTCGTCTACATCGCCAATCGGCGGCAGGTCGTGAAGGTGGCGCTCGACGGCAGCGCGCCTGTCGTCCTCGCGAACGTCGCGGACGACGGGGGCGTGACCTGGTCGTCGCGCGGCGACATCGTGGTGGGCGCGGGGATCGTGGAAGGCGGCCAGGGCCTTTTCCGCGTGAACCCGGCCGGTGGGCCGCTGCTGCCCCTGACGCATGTGAACACGAGGCGTGGGGAGCTGAGCCACGAATGGCCCGTCGTGCTCCCGGACGGAAACACGACTGTGTTCACTATCTGGTTCGGCACGCCCGATCGCGCGGAGCTGGGGGTCACCTCGCTCGACCGCGGCACCGTGGTCCCGCTGGGCGTGCTCGGCGCCCGAGCCATCGGCTTCGTGGACGGCTGGCTGCTCTATGTCCGCGCCGATGGGATGCTGATGGCGGTGCCGTTCGATCCGCGGCGGTCGCGCGTGGCTGGCGCGCCGATCGCGGTTCAGGATTCGGTGTACATCAAATCCGGAAGCGGAGGCTTGGCGGGGGCGTTCGTAACGCCTGCGGGTGGATTGGTGTTCGCGCGAGGGGACGAGCAGTCGCAGCTCCGATGGGTGGACCGCGCCGGCCACGCCACATCCGCCGTCGCGGGTGCGCACAACTACAAGTATGTGCGGCTCTCTCCAGACGGCCGGCGCATAGCCGCGACCATCGGGCGCGGCAATGAATCCGACATCTGGATCCTGGACATTGCCTCGGGATCGTTTGCGCCGCTGACGACATCCGGATCCGCGCGCAATCCCGCGTGGTCGGCCGACGGCCGTCGGGTGCTGTACGTGTCGACACAGGGTGGCCGCGCCGGCTTCTGGTGGCAGCCGAGCGACGGAAGCGGAGGACCGGTATCCGCTGGAATCGCGCGCCACAATCCCTGGATCATTGATCTGTCGCCCGATAATAAGACGGTGGTCTTCAACGCTTTGTATGATGGTTCATTCAATCTCGAAGCGTTGGGACTGGACAGCGCGCACGTCGAGCGGGATCTGGAAGCATCGCCGACGGCTTCGGAATCGGCGGGCCGATTCTCGCCCGATGGTCGTTACATCGCGTACGTGTCGACCGAATCCGGGCGGCCGGAGATCTACGTACGCCCGTTTCCTGGCAATGGTGAACGCGTGGCCGTTTCCGTGAATGGAGGCACACGGGCGATCTGGTCGCCAGACGGCACGAAGCTCTATTACTGGGAATCCAACCGCCTCGTCGTCGCCACGCTCGCGACGCAACCCACATTGCACGTCGTCTCGCGGGCAACGCTCTTCGCGGGGCCGTACTCGTACGACTATGACGTTTCGCGCGACGGCAGCCGATTCCTCATGATCGAGCCATCGGCGGCTGGGCTGAGCATCGTAGCGATCCCCAACTGGCGTACGGAGCTGCATCGGCTGACATCCGCGGCGTCGGGAGGACAGTAGTGACAGCGAGGGACGCCGGCGGCATATTCGCGCCATGCCAAGCGATCCTCCCGTCGGGGCTGACGCAGGCCCGGCGCAGTTCTCCGCCGCCACAACGCGGCTCGTAACGGCGCTTGGCGGTCGTTACCGCATCGAGCGTGAACTCGGCGCCGGCGGCATGGCGACCGTATATCTCGCGGTGGACAGCAAGCATGAACGCCGCGTCGCCATCAAGGTGCTTCGCCCCGAGCTCGCCGCGATCATAGGCGCCGAGCGCTTCGTACGCGAGATCAAGACGATCGCGGCGCTGCAGCATCCGCACATTCTTGGACTGATTGACTCCGGCGAGGTGAACGGCACCGCCTTCTACGTGATGCCGTTCGTCGAGGGTGAATCGCTGCGCGATCGTCTCGCGAGGGAGAAGCAACTGCCCGTCTCCGACGCGGTCCGAATCGCGACGGAAGTCGCCGCGGCGCTCGACTACGCGCACAGGCACGGGATCATCCATCGGGACATCAAGCCCGAGAACGTCATGCTGCACGACGGCTCGGCCATGGTCGCGGACTTCGGCATCGCGCTGGCCGTGTCGAGCGCGGGCGGCACGCGCATGACAGAGACGGGCATGAGTCTGGGCACGCCGCATTACATGTCGCCGGAGCAGGCGATGGGCGATCGCGAAATCACCGCCGCGAGCGACGTGTACGCGCTCGGCGCGATGACATATGAAATGCTCGTGGGTGATCCGCCATTCACAGGCAGCACGGCGCAGGCGATCGTGGCGCGGGCGCTCACGGAATCGCCGCGCGCGATCACGGCGCAGCGGCATACGATTCCGCCGCACGTGGAAGCCGCGGTGCTCACAGCGCTCGAGAAGCTGCCAGCCGACAGGTTCGCCACGGCGGCGGAATTTTCCGAGGCGCTGCGGAGCCCAGGCGCGTCAACGGCGGCCCTTCAACGGATGCATGCGACCGTTGGCGCGCGCAGTGCCGCCGGGGGCCGCGCCTGGCAGTTCGCTACGGTCGCCGCGGCCGTGGTGCTCGGCGGTCTCGCGGCATGGGAGTGGAGCGCCGCTCGACGGGCCGCCGACGCTCCCGCCTCCTGGCAGTACGTGGAGCTCGGCGACACTGTCGGTGTCTGGTTCGGGACCCCGTCGCTTGCGCTGTCCCGTGATGGAAACACGCTGTTGTTCAAGGCCACCGCTACAGGGCCGCTCTGGCTGAAGCACCGCGGCGAGCTCGAAGCCTCGCCGCTGGCTGGCACGGAAGGAGGCAGCGACGGCGTCATCTCGCCCGACGGACAGTGGGTGACGTTCGTTGTCGGTGGCGCACTCAAGAAGATCCAGATCAGTGGCGGCGCGCCGATCACGCTCGCGACAGGCGTCGCGGACGGGTACGGCGGCCAGACATGGCTCGATGATAAGACCGTCATATACGTCGTCCGGAGCCTCGGCGCGCTGCGAAGCGTAAATGCGTCAGGCGGTGGCGACAGCCTCGTGCTCCGCGATACGACGCTCTTCGGCGGCGGCATCGGTACCCCTGTGCCGCTCCCCGACCGGCGCGGCGTGTTGTTCCAGTATTGCACGTCGGGCTGCGCGACGGACGCGGTCCACGTGCTGGATCTGCACACGGGCGCGCAGAGGGTCCTGCTCAAGGATGTGGTGCAGGCCTGGTACCTCCCGAGCGGCCGGTTGCTGTACGTCCGCCGCGACGGCGCCGGATTCGTCGTGCCCTTCGATCTGAAGACGCTCACCATGCGTGGCGACCCTGTTCAGGTGCTTCAGGGGGTGGCGTCATCGCTCGTGAATGGTTTCTCGAGCCTCGCCGTTTCGCGCACGGGCACGCTCGTGTATTTCGGAGGACCGACGACAGGCGCTGTTGCCAGCGTCGTCCGGATGTCAACAACCGGCGTGCCAAGTTCCGTGGATACGTCATGGTCCACGACGCCCAACTCCATGGCCCTTTCACCCGACGGCCGGCGCCTGGCGGTGGGCGCCGGCTCCACGGCGGGCGGTGGAGGCGATGGAATGAACATCTGGATCAAGCAGCTCGATGCCGGGCCCTTCACTCGCCTCACCTTCGGAAACAGCGACAGGCGCCCCGCGTGGTCCCCCGACGGCAAAATGGTGGCGTTCCTTCGCGATTCGGGGACCACCAGCAGCGTGTACGAGCACCCTGCCGATGGAAGTGGACCTGACAGATTCCTCGCGCGTCTGGATCGCCAGGTTCAGGAGGCGACGTGGTCGCCCGATGGCAAATGGCTGGTGCTCCGAACGGACAACGGCACGCGGGGCAACGCCGACATTGTCGGTGTGCGCGTGGGTGGCGACTCGAAGCCGGTGCCGATCGTTGCATCGAGCTTCAGCGAATTGGAGCCCGCTATCTCGCCAGACGGGAAGTGGATCGCGTACAGCTCCGATCAGTCAGGGATCGACGAGGTCTACGTTCGCGGCTTCCTGACGCCGGGCGGGCAATGGCAGGTCTCGAATGGAGGCGGCACGGAGCCCGAGTGGTCGCCCGATGGCAGCCAACTCTACTTCGTGGGTGCGAATCAGGAGTTCATGGTCGCCTCCGTGTCGACGAAATCGACCTTTTTCGTACACGGACTGAAGCAGCTGTTCAGCACATCAGCTCTCATTGATCCGGGGTATCACCAGTCGTATGCCATCGCGCCCGACGGCAAGAGCTTCTATTTCGCCTTGCCGGGCGGTGCGGCAGCCGCGGCGCACGCGGTGCATATAGTGTGGGTGGATCATTGGTTCAGCGATCTGGAACAGCGGTTGAAGCGGTAATCGCGGGAAGCTGCGCGGCTCTGAACGCCGCTCAGTGACGCCCATCGGGAAGCGGCCTTGGAAGCAGTGACGTTGGGCATCGTCGCCGCCGGGTATCGAGCGGGTGTATAACAGGTTTATAACACTCGTCTAACTCCAATGTGACGCCGCCGCGCCCCGCGGCGAGCGCGTGGAGCGGCCGCCAGCGCCGCATTGACGACGGGGTCCCAAGCTATGCGTTGCGCATTGGGCACCCATTTGTAAACTCTGATCAATTCCACCAGATTGTTCTCGGCGCCGCGTGTTGAGCGATCGCAATGATCGTCGGCGCTCCCACCGCAGCATCTCTTCCGCCCCGCCCCCGTCTCGATTTCGGGGAACAACTCAATCTCTGGTCCTCGACGATGACGACCGCATCAAACCGCGCGCGACGAGCGTGCTGTCTATTCTCCGCCGTCAGTGTGGCGAGCGTGGCGCTGCTTGCCGCGTGCAACTCGCCGTTCGCGCCCGTCTCCGACAAACCGGCGGCCGATGTCCCCGGGATGGTTGCCAGCGTCACCGGTACTCCGGCGCTGCCAAGCTGCTCGCTGCCGACGGCGGCGCGTTATGCCGGTAACTGGTTTGCTCTGACGCGTTCCACGACCGCGTGTCGTCTCCCGATCCCTGCCACGTGCACCATCGCGCCGGCGTCAGCGGAGCCGGGCACTGGCGGCACAGTCGCCGACGTGTTGCCGGGAGTGACAGTGGATCTCCCGATCACATGTGCTACCCGTCGCGGATCGCTCTACGTGCGCGGGATCTCGGCGGAGAGTCCGACTCGCGCTGTATCGCACACGATTGCCACGGCGCCGCAGAACACGTTCGCGGCGTTCAAGGCCACGCGGGCCGCCGGCTTCAGCGCGATAGAGATCGACGTCCGGTTCACCAGAGACTCGGTCGCGGTCCTCCTGCACGATCCCACGATCGACCGCACCTCCACCGGCACGGGGCTCATCAATTCGATGACCTACGCCCAGGTCCTCCAGTACGATTTTGGCAGCAAGCTCGG
>Ga0070679_100004667_pt1 | contig 12646 bp, 9 predicted proteins | sample KBSC63BmetaG_FD_65652 | JGI IMG/M metagenome (GOLD analysis project Ga0070679, IMG submission 65652) | Corn rhizosphere microbial communities from Kellogg Biological Station, Michigan, USA - KBS C6-3B metaG | ecosystem: Host-associated > Plants > Roots > Rhizosphere | place: USA: Michigan... | reverse complement strand
GGACGGGAGGCCCTGGAGGCAGAGGCGCCGCTGGTGACGCTGTTCCGCAAACGGGACTTCGCGTGAACGCGGCTGGGGCGAAGGGAAGGAGCAGCTGGGGCAGGCTGCCGCGCGCGCTGGCCGGAGCGCTGGTCGCGCTCCTGGGCGGCGGCCTGGCGGCGAGCTGCGTGTCGCGCGCCCCCGTGGTGGTCGAGTTCGGCGCCCCGTCGCGCAAGGTTCACAGCAGTGACTACGAGCAGGTGTACCAGCGCTGGACGCGCCACCAGACGGTCCTGCACGACACCGACACGGCGCTGGAGGCGTGGGCCACCTACCGCAGCACCGAGTTCCGGGAGGCGTTCGTGGCGCGCTACGCGGAGGCCTACCAGCTGGACGGCGGGGAGACCGAGCGCCTGCTGCAGGCGCAGCACGACGCGGCCGCGGTCAGCTACGACTTCGTCGTGACCACGCAGAGCAACAACTACAAGTGGAACGACATCGAGAAGAAGAACTCGCCCTGGCGCGTGCAGCTGATCGACGGGGCGGGGCACGTGGTGACCCCGGACGAGTTGCGAGAAGAACGCTTCCCCGATCTGTTCCAGCAGGCGTTCTATCCGTCGAAGACGCCGTTCTCGAAGACCTATTCGATCCGGTTCAACCACTCCGTGGAGCGCGACGAGGCGTTCCTGGGCGAGCGCTCGGGCTCACTGACGCTGCGTCTGGCGGGACCGTTCGGGCACCTCGATCTGGTGTGGCGCAACCAGGCCACGCAAGACAAGGAATAGGCCGGCCACTTCGTCAGGGCTTGCGCACGGTGCCGCGATGTCCGGCGCTGCTCCCTTCGAGATCATCGAACGTCTCGACTGACTCGCGCTTGTACAGTTCGGACTCGCGTTCGAAGAAGTCGGATTCCATCGCGCTGAACCCGGTCGACGGCGTCCGCGTGCGGTGCGAGGGTTCCGCGCCAGCGGGCACGGGGGTCTTCCGGCGCAGCACGGGCCCCTTCGTCGGGGCGGGGGCGGTGCCGGACGCGGCGGCGCCGCCACTGGCCGGTCTGATGGATCCGGGCGACACGGCGCCCGTGGACGCGGTGGCAGAGACAGGCGGTGGGGCGTCGCTGACCGGCACCGGGGGCCGCGGCAGCGGCGCCTCGACCACCGGCGTGGCGGTGCGGGGCTGGGGGACCGCGCCCAGCTCGACCAGCACCGACGGGGCAGCGGGCCGGGGCGACTTCTCGATCTTCTTGCTGAGAGGCAGCGGAGCGGCCACCTGGATCTCCCCCCGCGCGATGCTGCTGGACGGCAGGCGCGGGCGGTCGTCCACCGGCGCCCCGGTGAGCGTGGGGGGCGGCGTCGCCTGCATGGCGTCCTCCGCCTCGTCGGACTCGGGGATGACCATGACGGGCACGGCCCCCAGCGGCGGCTTGAGGAGCTCGACGGCCGGTGTGTTCGGCTCCACGACGGCCCGGGCTGAATCGGGCGAGGGCTTCGTCGCCTCGGGGGCCCTCATGGCCTCGGGGGCTCTCACGGCGTCGGGGGCCGGCCGGGCGGGCTCCCCGGGATTCCGGATGGGGTAGTCGCGGCGGGTCAGCGTGCGCTTCGCCGCGCGCGGGATGCCCGAGCCCGCCGCTGCGGTCGCGCCCGACTGATCCGTGGGGGCGAACGGCGCCGACGGGCGCCGCGGACCGCGCCCCGAAAGGTCACGCTGCTCGAGCGGCTCCGGAGGGGGGGTAGGGCGATCCTCTTCGGCCACGCGCGGCGCGGGGACGGCCGGTGAAGACGGCGCTGGTGCCGGCCCGCTCTGGAACCAGGCGGCCAGCGCCGCAGGACCGGGCGGCGTGGAGGTGGGCTTCGGCGCCGGCACCGCGTCGGCGCGAATCGCCTCGGCCGCGGCGAACTGGTGCACGATGCGAAGCGTGTCGAACACCCGAAACGGACTCTCTTCCAGGATCTGAGCCAGCGTGCGGCTCCCGTCGAACATCCGCAGCAGCGGCACGACCTCGCTGGGCAGCGACGACGTCGGCCGGGCCTCGTTGCTGGGTCGGTAGATCGTGCCGGCCACGCCCAGATCCTTCACGTCGTGCGCGAAGTCGCGCAGGAAGCGATCGCACTCCTGCAGCAACTCCTCGCTCTTCAGCGAAAGCTGGCCGGCCCGGCGGACGACGTTGCGGAACTTCAGGCGCAGCTCGGCCTCGTCCCACAGCAGCGCCTGATGCAGCGCCGCCATGCCCGACAGCGCGCCGACCTGCACGGACGACAGCTCCCCATCGATGACGCGCAGCTCGCCCCGTCGCGCGCCCCGCACCAGCTCGACGGCCGCCGAGCGCCCCGCGGCCGCCAGCGCGCGGATCAGGTAGTAGACGCCGCCCAGTTCGCTGAGCTTCAGCGTGACCTCGGTGTCGGCCGACGGCCGGCTGCCCGGCACTGTCGCCGCGGCGACCAGCTTCGACGCGTCCAGCACGTCGCGCAGGAAAACCGGCGATGCCAGCAGGCCGAACGCGCCCGCCTGCAGCGCGGCGCCACGCCAGCGCGCCGGGCCGATCGCGACGCAGGCGACGTTGCGCGTGCGCGGATTGACGGTGATGTCGCGGATCAGATCGATCGCCGCCTGCTCGGGCTCGCGCAGCGCGATCAGCGCCAGCGGGGGGACATCTTGCTGCAGCAGCGACGCGACCTTGAGGCCGTCGCTGGTGCCCACCACCTTGCATCCCTCCTTCTCGAAGACGTACGACAGCGTCTCGAGCCCGCTGGGATCAGGATCGTAGAGCAATAGATGCGAGAGCTTGGCCATCGAGACTTGCGTCGGCGGAGGGCGGAACGACGGGGTGTCGCGGACGAAAAGAAATTATACGCCCCTCGCTGTTTCCGCCAACCGGGTGCGGTGTGGATCGCCACCGATTCGTCACACGGGTCGGGTGCCGCTGGCCTGTGCCCGGCCTTGCACGCGCCCGGTGGCCCCCCCGGAACCAATTCCATGGCGGAGGCGCGGACTGATTGACGACCTATTCGAGGGTGCTAGCTTTCACGCCCCCGCGGCGACCGGCCTAGGGCTACCCTCTATGACCGCCCTCCTCGGACCCGACCTTACCCCGATCGCATCGACGGACGACCTGATCGCCTATTTCGCCCGCGGCGCCAAGGCGCCGGAGCGTTGGCGGATCGGCGTCGAGCAGGAGAAGGTGGCGGTGTACGCCGACGGCGCCATTCCTCCATTTTCCGGCGAGCGCGGTATCGAGGAGCTGCTGCGCCGGCTGTCCCCGAAGGGCTACGAGGCCGTCCGGGAGGATGGCCACCTGCTGGCGCTGAAGCGGTCCAGCGAGAGCGTCACCGTCGAGCCCGGTGGACAGGTCGAGTTCTCCGGTCCGGCCCTGGGCACCGCCATCGCCTGCCGGGACTCGCTGACCACCCACGTGGACCTGATCAGCGACGTCGCGCACGGCCTGGGGCTGACGTTCCTGGGCGTGGGCCTGCGGCCCTGGGGCGGCATCGACGAGATCCCCTGGTTGCCGAAGCGGCGGTATGGCGTGATGCGCGACTACCTGCCCACCAAAGGCAGGCTGGCCTCGCACATGATGAAGCGCACCGCGACGGTGCAGGCCAACCTGGACTTCGACAGCGAGCAGACGGCAGCCGAGAAGATGCGCACCGCGCTGGGCGTGACGTCGATCGTGACGGCGCTGTTCGCGGCTTCGCCCATCAGCGAAGGCAAGCCGAACGGCTATCAGACGTTCCGGGCGGCCATCTGGCTGGAGACCGACGAGGCCCGCTGCGGACTGTTGCCGTTCGCTTTTCAGGACGGGTTCGGGTTCCGGCAATACGCCGAGTGGGCGCTGGACATCCCGATGTTCTTCGTGGTGCGCCGGGGGACGTACCACCCCGCGGGCGACTTCACCTTCCGGCGCTTCCTGCGGGAAGGCTTCCAGGGCGAGCGCGCCACCATGGGCGACTGGGAGACGCACCTGTCCACGCTGTTCCCCGAGGTCCGGCTGAAGCGGTACATCGAGGTGCGGGGCGCCGACGCCGGTCCGATGGACATGGCGCTGGGCCTGGCCGCCCTGTGGCGCGGCATCCTGGAAGACGCCGAAGCCCGCCGCGCCGCCTGGACACTGGTCAAGAATCACTCCTTCGCCGAACGCGAGACGCTGCGCCGCGAGGTCCCCCGCGCCGGCCTGAGGGCCAAGCTGGGAAGCCGCACCATGAAGGAGCTGGCGCAGGACCTGGTGGCCATCGCTCACCAGGGCCTGCAGCGCCTGCCCGACGGCCCCGCCGACGCCGCGTTGCTGGAGCCGCTCGCCGCCCGCGCCAAATCCGGCCGCTCCCCCGCCGACGACATGCTCGCGGACTACGAAAAAGCAAAGGGCGACCCCGCCACGCTCGTGAAGCGCTGGAAGCTATGAGGGCATTGCCGCCCTAGGAGCCGCCCCGGACCGCGCGGGAGGGGTTGGGAACCCTCTCAGGGTTCCCATTACGACGTCGAGAGGCTCGGCTTCGCCGAGCCGGCCCGCTACTCTAGCGGGGTGGGGCGTAGCCCGTCCCGCGCGTTTGAGGTGCCGCCCGGATTTGAACCGGGGAATGAGGGTTTTGCAGACCCTTGCCTTACCACTTGGCCACGGCACCGAAATGATGCGAGGCCCGTGTCTAACACAGGCGCTCGCGCGCGTCAGGCCTCAAATTGTTTCGGTCGCGGGCCGGCTCTCTTCCGGGGGAGCGGTGGGCGCGCCCGCGCGCAGGTAGCGCGACGCCATCTCGAACTCGAAGAACGAGATCATGTGCGTGTCGATCACCTTGCGCCACAGCTCGTGCGCGTCGTCAGGGCGCCCATCACCCAGCAGCTGCATGGCCCGATAGAAGTAGACCTCCGCGCGCTTGCCGGGCGTGTCGGCCTTGGCCAGCAGCTGCGCATAGTCGAGCTTGCCGATCTCGAACGCGCACAGGTTCCTGTACCACGCCGCGCCCCGCTGCGGACGGATCTCGGGATGCCGCAGATCCATGGTGCGCAGGAAGGCGTCCGCCGTCGCGTCGGGCACCTTCAGCGCCCGCCGGCTGAGATCGTAGATCCACAGCGACGAGTAGACCTTCACGTACTCCGAGACGTTCCGGTCCGGCCGTGACAGCGCCCGCCGGTAGATGTTCACGGCGGCGTCGATCTCGCCGTTCTGCACCAGGAAGGCCACCGCGTCGATGTAGGACTGGTCGCGGTCGCTGTCCTGCTCGATCGCCTCCTCGAATTTCTGAATGCCGTCGGCGTGGCGGCCCAGCAGGTACAGGATCCGCCCGATCTCGAAGGTGGCCTCGGCCGAACGCGCGAAGTTCTTGCGGTGCAGGTGCTCCAGCATCAGCCGCTCCCAGCCCGCCGCGGCGATGCGCCAGGCGCGTTCGGCGCCGTTGCGGTCGCCGCCCAGATCCAGCGCATCACCCAGCAGCCGCTCCAGCCGCGACTCGCCCTCGACGCCGCCGATCGTCTCGCGCGCCCCGCGCGTCGCTTGCAGTGACTCCAGGCTCTGCTGCAGCAGGCGCGTTGCCTCCTGCGGCTGGCCGCGCTTCATGAACAGCCCGGCCAGGTCGGCCGTCACCTCGGCTTTGTTCTCCGGCTCGGCGCCCCGGGCGCGCTCCAGCAGCGGCTCCGCGCGGTCCAGCAGACCGGCGTTCACGTAGCTGCGGCCCAGCTCGAAGTCGATCTGCCCCTCGGACACGTGCAGCTCGGTCCCCTGGAAGCGCCGGCGCGTGTCCGACGCCTGCTGGCGCAGGCGCTCGGCCTGATCCGCTGCCACCGGGGCCGCCCGTTCGGGATCAAGGGACAGGCGCAGGCGCAGGAAGTACAAGTCCAGCAGCTCGCTCGAGATGCGCGCCATCAGATCGCTCTGCCCCTTGCCGCTGCGCTCCAGCAGCTGCTGAGCCTCCTCCAGCTGCCGGATAGCGAGGAAGGGCGCCGACACCAGCTTCGCCAGCTCGGCGGACAGCATCAGCGTCTCGATGTCGTCGGGGGTTCGTTCCAGCCCCACCTGCAGCACCCGATAGGCGACCCCCAGATCAGGCGCGTCCGTTGCCGTGCCGCCCAGTGGATCGACGCGCGGCAGGAACCGGCGCGCCAGGGCCAGGATCGGCCCGGGACCGCTGGCCGGCGGCAGGGCGGCGTTGATCAGCGCGCGCAGCTCGGGCTCGTCGCCCGGCTTCCCGGCCAGGGGCGCGATCGCGGCCGCGGCGCGGTCCAGTCGGCCGCAGCGCAGGTAGGTGGCCGCGACGTTGGGCACGGCCCGCTGCATCTCGTCCCCCTGCGCGATCAGCAGGTCGCCCAGCGCCCGGCGCGCGTCGTCGTTGCCCGGCAGCGGCTTGCCCAGGATCGAAGCGAACTTCTGCCTGCGATCGGAAAGCAGCCCCGCCAGGCGATCCGCGACCTTCGGCGTCGGCCAGTCGCCCAGCACCGACTCGAGGAGATCCACGGCGGTCATGTTGCGGCGAACGCCGCCTTCGCCGGCGGCCCCCGCGTCGTCCATCCAGGCCAGCAGCTTGTCGATCTGATCGCTCCACTCGCGGTTCTGGGGCTCGAGCGTGGCCAGCACGTTCAGCGCCAGGGCGGTGGGGGCCTCGGCGCCGCGCGGTCCGAACAGGCCCACCACCAGGCGCGCGGCCGTCGCCAGCAGGTCGCTCTCCGGGGCCGGGATGGCGAGGGGGGTCGCCCACAGCTCCTGCGGTTCGTACAGGTTCGTCGCGTCGCGCAGCGAATCGTAGATGCGATCGAACACGTCGGTGTTGCCCAGCTCGGTCGCCTCTTGTCGCAGCTTGTCCGCCGACAGGCCCTTCATGGGCGCCAGCAAATAGGCGATCAGCTTGGCGCGCAGGGGTGCCCGCTCGCGCGAGCCCAGCGGAAGGGCCTGCATGACCAGCCGCCCTTCGACGAAGTCGTCCTCGTACTGCACGGGCCCGACCCGCGAGGCGTCCGCCTGCATGCGCTGCGCGGGGCCGTTCGGCGCCAGGCCGGGGTGGTGGGCGCAAGACGCCAGTCCGATCGAGGCGGCCAGCAGCAGGGTCCCGCCCAGCGTCCGTACGGTACGCGCGCCAGGGCGCGCGGTCAGTGGAGACATTCCGGGAGTCTAATTCACGCGCTGACGATCACCTACCGTATCGCGCCAGGCTGCTTACCGGATGCCGTGATTCTTCCCTGAAACGTCGAAATGGCGCATGATCGTGCCATGCGCGGTGGTGACCATGGCCTTGGCGGCGGACGGCGCGGCGCCAGCGTGGCGCTGGTGAGCGCGGCCGCGATCACGACCCGTGGCGGAGGCACCGGTACGCCGTTCGGGGGCCGTCCCCGGACGGGCGGTGCGGGCCCCGGCCCCCTGTGACCGGCACCCGCTGGTCCGAGTCGCAGTGGGCGCGCCCGCGCGGGGCCGCGCCGCTGATCATCGGGCATCGGGGCGCCAGCGCCCTCGCCCCCGAGAATTCACTGCCGGCGTTCGTGCGCGCGGCGGCCGACGGGGCCGACGGTGTCGAGCTGGACGTGCTTCGCTGCGCCACGGGCGAGGTGGTGGTGTTCCACGACGACGACCTGGCGCGCCTGGGCGACCGGCCCCAGCGCGTCGCCGCGATGTCGCTCGCCCAGGTGCGCGCCGTGCGCCTGCGCTCGGGGGCCAGCATCCCCACGCTGGCAGAGGCGCTGGAGGCGTGCGGTCCCGCGTTGCTGGTCAACGTCGAGCTGAAAGCGTCGGGCGTCCCGTGGGCCGAGATCCGCGCCCTGGTTGCCGCCGTCGCCGCCGTCACCGATGCGCCCGGGCTGCGCGAGCGCGTCTTGATCTCCTCGTTTCATCCGTATGCGGTCTGGTCGTGGCAGCGCCGGGTGCCCCGCATCCCGGCGGGGCTGCTGTTCGAGGCCGAGGCGCCGGTGTACCTGCGGCGCGCCTGGGCGCTGCCCGGGCTGCGTCCGTTCTCGGCGCATCCGCAAAACGTCCTGTGCGACCAGGCCTCCGTCCGGCGCTGGCACGCACAAGGTTACCGGGTGGCCGTCTGGACGGTGGACGCGCCCCCCGAACTGCGGCGCCTGGCGGACGCGGGCGTCGATGCGTTGATCACGAACGATCCCGCCGCTTCCCGGGCGGCGCTGCGCGCCCCGTAGCGGTCAGGGCAAGATGCTGTGCGTGGCGGTCGCCATCGCGATCAGCGTGCCCGCATCGTCGTGGGCCTTCGCTTCGACGACGGCCAGCCGCTTGCCCACCTTCATCACCTGGGCGCGGGCGCGCACGGTGCCTGACTTCACGGGCGCCAGGAAGTTGGTGTTCATCTGCGCGGCGGCGTTGAACCTGCCGTCGGCGTGCACCAGCGTCGCCACCGCGTGTCCCATGGCGGTATCCAGCAACGCCAGCACCACGCCCCCGTGCAACATGTCGTACGGGTTGTAGTGCGCGGGATCGACGACGTACTCCCAGACCACGCCACCCTCCGGCGCCGCCCGCGGCACGAAGGGCAGGGGACCCTGCGGCTGATCCAGCACGGTCGCGAAGGGGGTGGCGGGCGGCCGGGGGAAGCGGCTCATCGCCGGGGTCCGTCGCCAGAGCCGGCCGCTGCCACGCCGTCGACGAAGTACAGGCCCACGAACACCTTCGGATCGATGAGCAGGCCGGCCGCGATCTTCGCTTCGAGAAAAGCGCGCACCTCGCCGAGCGGCACCAGGTGCACCGTGATGTCCTCGGTCTCGTCACCGCCACCCGCCCCGACGCGGGTCAAGCCCGTGGCGCGGAAGTAGGTCAGCATCTCGGACGACAGCCCCACCGAGCTCGGCGTCTCGATCAGGCGGGCCCAGCGTGTGGCGTGAAACCCTGTCTCTTCTTCCAGTTCGCGCTGGGCGGCACGCTCGAACGGTTCGTCCTCGCTGCCGCGCACGTCGCCCACCAGGCCGGCGGGCAGCTCGATGGCACGCGCGCGCACGGGAACGCGCGGCTGCTCGACCAGCACCAGCTCGCCCGCGTCCGTGGTGGCCACGATGACCACGACGCCGGTCGAGGCGTGCCGGCGCACATACTCCCAACCGTTCTCCGCGACCAGCTCGACGTACTTTCCGCGCCCGATGATCTCTTGCTTCGACGCTTCGTCCTTCGGCATCGCGTCCACGTTAGGGACGATCGCGCGGCGCCGCAAGCGCCACCTGTCCGCGCATCACCTCGACCACCACGCTCTCGTTCTGCCCCCCGTGACCGGCGGCGGCCAGCCGGCGCAACGCCAGCGCCGCCACTTCGCCGTACCCGGGATCGACGCCGAACTTCCGGGCCAGCCTCAAGGCGTACTCGACGTCCTTCAACCGGAGCGCCACGCTGAACACGACGTCCCGCTCGTGATCGCCGCGCAGGAAGCGGCGCACGTTGCGCACCACCTGGGGACTGGCGGCCTGACTGGTCTCGAACGCCGCCGCCACCGTGGGGCCGTCCAGCCCCACGCGTTCGGCCAGCGCCAGCCCTTCGGCGGCGCTGCCGATCTGCACCGCCCCCATCAGGTTGACGATCAGCTTGTAGGCGGTCCCGGCACCCGGGGCGCCGAAGTGCAGGACGCGCTGCGCGAGCGGGGCCAGCAGCTCGCGCGCGGCGTCCAGATCCGTGGGCGCCGCGCCCACCAGCAGCGTCAGGGTGCCCGCCGCCGCGGCGTCGGGCAGTCCAGTCACCGGCGCATCGAGGTAGCGAAGTCCGCGCGCCTCGGCCGCGCGCGCCAGCTCCAGCGCCCGGTCGTGCGAGACCGTCGAGCACTCGATGACGAAGGCGCCGGGGGGCAGCGCGGCCAGTCCGCCGTCCTGGCCGTCCCAGACTGCCCGCGAGGACGTGTCGTCCGCCGTCATGCTGAACGCCGCCTGGGCGCCGGCACATGCCTGGCGGGGCGTCGCGGCCGCGCGCGCGCCCGCGGCCACCAGGGATCGGGAGCGCTCCCCGTCGCGGTTGTAGACGGTCACCGCGTGTCCAGCGGCCAGCAGCCGTCCCGCCATGCCGGTGCCCATCCGTCCCAGACCCAGAAACGCCACCTTCGCGTCCGAGAGGCTCATCGCTTGATCAGAACGTCTGGTAGGGGATCACGTCGATGGCGCTGGGCTGAATCTTCGCGTCGATCAGTCGCGGCCGCAGCGTGGCGGCCGTACCGACGATGGTGATGGCCAGATCGCGCGCGTGGATGCGCCGGGCCACCACCGCGCGCAGCTGATCCGCCGTCACGGCCTGCACGCGCGCCGGCAGGTCGTCGACGAAGCCCGGCGGCAGGCCGGCGATCTCGGAGGTGACCCGGGCATCGAGGCGGTGCGCCGGGTCGTCCATCTCGGTGGCCAGGGCGCCGGCCAGGAAGCTCTTCGCAAAGGACAACCGATCGGCGTCGATCCCCTTCTCCATCAGGCCCACGTACAGCTTCAGCGCCAGCTTCAGGGTGGGCACCGCCTTCGCAGTGGCGGCCTGCACCCAGCCGGTCAGCGCGCCGCGCTCCAGCCGCTCGGACAGCGTCATGTACGCGCCGTAGGCCAGGCTGCGCTTGGTGCGGATCTCGTCCATCAGCGTGGCCCTCATGCCGCGACCACCGAAGCTGGTGGCCAGGACCAGCAGCGGGACGTAGTCGGGATCCTTGGCCGGGACGGCGAGCTGGCCGAAGAAGATCTGGGCCTGTTCGCGGTCCGGCTTGTCGACGATCTGGATGCGCCAGCCATGCGGCTGCTGCGGCTCGCGCAGCGCCAGCGGGTTCGGGCCGGGGGCGGGGCGCGCCGGCAGCGCGCCGAAGTGACGGGCCACCGCCGCCGCGAAGTCGTCCGCCGAGACGTCGCCGCCCGCAGCCAGGATCACGTTGGGGCCCACCACGTGCTGCGCGAAGAACGCGCGCAGATCCTCTCGGCGCACGCGGGCCAGGCTGGCCCGCGCCCCTTCGGCCGGATAGCCGCAGGGGTGGTCGCCGTACAGGTTGCGATCGAAGTAGCGGGTCCCCAGCGCCACGTCGTCGTTGTCGGCCTCGTCGATCTGCGCCAGCACGTCACGCCGGGTTCGCATCACCTCGTCCGGCGCGAAGTCGGGCCGCAGCAGCACATCGGCGGCGATGTCCAGCAGCTGATCCAGGTGCTGCGCCAGCACGTCCCCCTCGAAGCGGGTCGAGTCGGGATCGACGACCACGTCCAGGTTGGCGCCCAGCGCGTCCAGACGCGCGTCCAGCTTGGCCCGCGACTGGCCCCCCGCGCCCCGGCGCGCCGTGGTCGCCGCCAGGTGGGCCAGGCCCTCCTTCTTGTGGGGATCCCACCCCGACCCCGAGCGCACGGCGATGATCACGTGCACCAGCGGCAACGCCCGATTCGTCTCCACCATCAGCAGCGACCCGCCGGGGCCGCCGCGGCGCTGCACCTCGGGCGCCTGGGCGAAGGCGCTGCCGCAAACCAGCAGCCCCGTTACCAGCGCGGTGATCCGCACCATGCTCATGGCGCGCCGCCCTTCGGCTTCGCGACCACCACCGACCGTGCGCCCGATCCCAGGTACTGTCGGGCCACCCGGCTCACCTCGTCGGGCGTCAGGCGCGCGTAGGCGGCGCCCCGGTCCAGCAGCGTGCGAAAGTCGCCGGCGATCACCTCGTAGCGCCCCAGCGCGTCCGCGCGGCCCTGGCTGGACGACAGGTCCCGCCAGAACGCGGTGGCCAGGCGATTGCGCGCGCCGTCGAGCTCCTCCGCCGATACCGGTTGCGCGATCAGACGAGCGATCTCCTGTTGCATGATCTCTTCGGCCGCCGTCGCTGGCGTGCCCTTTCGGGTCTGGACCACGATCGTCCACAGGCCGGGGTCGCGGGTCTGCGCGACCTCCGCGTCGACCGACGACGCCAGCTCCCGGTCGACCATCAGCGCGCGGGGCAGGCGGGCCGAGGGACCACCGGCCAGCAGCTCGTCCATTAGCTCGTAGGCGGGCCGATCGGCGTCGGCCAGGCCGGGCGCCGGGTAGCCGATCATGAACCGCTCGGCCGGCACGGGCCGTTCGATGGCTGACCGGACCTCGTGTTCGGGCGCTCGTTCGGGGGCGATCGCGGGCGCGTCATCGCTCTTGCCGGCGGGGACCGCACCGTACGCCGAGGCCAGCAGCGTCAGGGCCGATGCTTCGTCGAACCGGCCGGCGAGGACGACGACCGCCCGGCCGGGTCGGTAGTGCGCCTGGTAGAAGTTGCAGACGTTGTCCTTCGTGACCGCCTTGATGTCCGCCATCCTTCCGATCACCGGCCAGCGGTAGGGGTGGGCGCGGAAGGCCTGCGCCCACACCAGCTCTTCCAGCTCGCCGTCGATGTCGTCCTGGGCCTCTTGCAGCCGCTCCTCGATGACGATGTCGCGCTCGGCGGTCACGTCTCCCTGGCCCAGCTCCAGGTTGACCATCCGGTCCGCCTCCAGGTGAACGGTGTCCGCCAGCAGCCCGGGTGGGATGTCGTCCACGTACGACGTGAAGTCGTACGAGGTCATCGCGTTGGCGCTGCCGCCGGCCGACTCCAGGCGGCGATCGAACTCGCCCTTCGGGTAGCCGCCGCGCGTCCCGGCGAACATCAGGTGTTCGCACAGGTGGGCCAGGCCCGTCTGGCCGCCGGCGGCGTTCTCGTCGCGCGAGCCGACCCGGAACGCGGTCACGTAGCTGATGCTCCGGGCGCCAGGGTCGGGGACGGTGATGATGTTCAGGCCGTTGGCCAGGCGCCACTTGCGC
>Ga0070679_100004664_pt1 | contig 12649 bp, 8 predicted proteins | sample KBSC63BmetaG_FD_65652 | JGI IMG/M metagenome (GOLD analysis project Ga0070679, IMG submission 65652) | Corn rhizosphere microbial communities from Kellogg Biological Station, Michigan, USA - KBS C6-3B metaG | ecosystem: Host-associated > Plants > Roots > Rhizosphere | place: USA: Michigan... | reverse complement strand
GCGCTTGCCTTCGGCGCAGTGCACGTGCTCGTCGCGCTCGCGCCGAGCGATGTGCCGCGGATTGACACGGCATCGGTCGACGGCCGGGTACTCGCATACACCGCGGGCACGGCGCTGCTGATCGCGCTCCTCTTCGCGGCGCTACCGGTGCTCCAGATGCGAGGCCTCGACCTCCAACATACGCTCAAGTCTCACGGCGGAAGACTCATATCGCTCGGCCGCTCGACGCGCCGATTTCAGGCCGGTGTGATCGTCGCCGAAGTGGCGCTCACAGTCATGCTGGTGGTTGGAGCGGGTCTGCTGCTGCGCAGCTTGTTGCGCCTGTCGCGGGTCGATCCAGGCTTCGACGCGACGCGCGTACTCGAGGCACAATACCAGTTGCCTTCGACGCGGTATCCGATCGATTTCAAACGCTTCCCGGACCTTCCCGAAATCAACGCGTTTCACGCGCGGATGCTGGCGGCCGTCCGCGCGATTCCAGGAGTGGCCGGCGCCGCATTGGCGGGAAGCCCTCCGCTCGACCCGGGGTTCACCAATTCCTTCACGATCGTTGGGCGTGAAGCCGAGTCGGCTCACTATCCCGAGATCCGCACGCGCTTTCTTTCGCCCGGGTATCTCGAGACGATGGGCGTGCCGCTCCTCGCCGGCCGAGCCATCGAGGACGGCGACGACGCGCATTCGCCTAACGTGATCGTGATCAATCGATCCGCCGCGTTGCGGTACTTCCCCGCGACCGACCCCATCGGTCAATCGATCGGGTTCTGGGGCAGCCCGCGCCGCATTGTCGGCGTGATCGGCGACGAGAAGTTTCGCGGCGTCGATGCTCCGAGTGAGCCCGCGGTATACGCTCCGATCGCGCAAGCGCCGCAGCAGCAGGCGACGCTCCTCCTGCGCGTCTCGCACGGCGATCCGCTGGACCTCGTGCCGGCCGTTCGCGCGGCGCTGCGCGATCTCGATCCGCAGATACCCCTCTTCGGCGTGGAACGCCTCGAGCTCAGCGTCCGGTCGAGCATCGCCAAACCCCGATTCGACGCAGTGCTGTTGGCGGCGTTCGGCGTCGTGGCCATGCTGCTCGCGGTGATCGGAGTGTACGGCGTGTTGAGTTACACGGTGACCGAGCGCATGGCGGAGTTAGGCGTGCGGATGGCGCTGGGCGCGGATCGATGGAGTATCGTGCGCCTCGTTGCGGGCATGGGCGTCGGGCTCGCGGCCCTCGGCGTGGCGTTAGGCGTGGGCGTCGCGTACGCGGGATCGCGGCTCCTGCGCTCGATGGTGTTCGGCGTGACCACCACCGACCCGGTCACGTTCGCCGGCGTGATCGTGATCGTGATGCTCACCGCGGTGGCGGCGAGCCTCGAGCCGGCGTTCCGGGCCACGCGGGCCGATCCGATGCAGGCGCTGCGCGCCGAATCGTAGCCATCCCGCGACCTACGTCGCGAACCGTGGGCTCGATGCCGGCTGGTTCGAAGGCGATTCACAAGAGCGACCTGTTGAGTCGCGTGGGCCCTTCAGCCATGACACGCAGTCCCCACAGAAGTAGCTTTGTCGCATGTCGACCACATCCCTGCTCGCCGAGCTCTCGTGGCGCGGGCTGCTCTATCAGCACACGGACGGTCTGGAGGCTGCACTCGGCGCCGGACACCTGACGGCGTACTGCGGCTTCGATCCGACCGCGCCCAGCCTGCACGTCGGCAGTCTCGTGCCGGTGATGGGACTCGTGCACCTGCAGCGCACGGGCAACGTGCCGATCGCGCTCGTGGGCGGTGGCACCGGGATGATCGGTGATCCGAGCGGCAAGAGCGCCGAGCGGCAGCTGCAAACGCGCGAGACGATCGAGGCGAACAGCCGGGCCATCGGCGCGCAGCTGGCGCGCTTCCTCGATTTCGGGGGGGCGTCGGCGGCCATCATGGGCGACAACGCCGACTGGCTCCTTCCGTTAGGCGCGGTCGAGATGCTGCGCGACGTGGGCAAGCATTTCACCGTGAACTACATGCTGGCCAAGGAATCGGTGAAAGCGCGGCTCGAGGGCGGCATCTCGTTCACCGAATTCAGCTACATGCTGCTGCAGGCGTACGACTACCTGCAGCTGCACCAGCGGCACGGCGCGACGCTGCAGATCGGCGGCAGCGACCAGTGGGGCAACATCACGGCCGGGATCGAGCTGATTCGCCGGGTGACGGGACACGAGGCGCACGCGCTGACGCTCCCGTTGGTCACGACCGCGGCGGGCACGAAGTTCGGCAAGACGGAAGCGGGCGCGGTGTATCTCGATGCCGCGATGACCTCGCCGTACAAATTCTATCAATTCTGGATCAACGCCGACGACCGCGACGTCTCGCGCTGGCTGCGGTTTTTCACCCTGCTCGATCGTGAGGCGATCGAGACGCTGGACCGCGAGACGCAGGAGCACCCCGAGCGCCGCGCCGCCCAACGGACGCTGGCCGAGGACATGACGGCCCGCGTGCACGGCGCCGATGCGCTCAAGACGGCAGCCGAAGTGTCGGCGCTGCTGTTCGGCGGCGGCGACCCAGCGGGCTTATCGCCACAGGCGCTGGAGGCCTTGGCGGCGGAGATCCCTTTTGCGCGCGCCAAGTGGGCGCGCGCCGATGGCGATGGCCGCTCGTTGGGCCTGCAGGATGCGTTAGTCACCGCCCAGCTCGCGACATCCAAGAGCGATGCGCGGCGGACGATTCAGCAGGGCGGCGTCACGGTGAACGGCGTGCGCGCATCGGGCGATGCGCCCATGCTGCCGGCGCAGTGCCTGCACGGATCGTACGTCCTGCTCAAGAAGGGCGCGCGCAACTACGCGCTGCTGCGGATGGAAGACTGAGCGCGATTACGGGTACGGCAGCAGCGTGAGGCGCCGCACGATCGGCGCGTCGTCGGCCGCGCCGGCCGGCGCGAGCGTGCCATCGTCGTGCACGCGGTCCCACCCGCTTTGCGCGATGAAATAGAAGGTGTCACCCACCATCACGCCGTGGGTGGGGTCGCTCACCGCGGGCTTGGCGCGCTCCAGCACTTGCGCGTCCAACACGCGCGTCCCCGCGGTGTCCAGCAGCACGCGCAGCACGCGGTTAGGCGTGGTCCCGTTCTGCACCGCGAGCAGCGTGTTGCCGACGCGATAGAGACCGTCGGTCCCCACGAGCGCGACGTTGCCCGGGTGGCCGAGCCAGCTCACGCGCTTGGTCGAGAGGTCGACGACGGCGATGCCGCGTGCGTAGTCGGCCACGTACAGCCGCTTCTCGTCGGCCGACAGCGCCGGTGTTTGCGGCGACGTGAACGTGCCGGCCGGTACCAGCACGGCGAGCACGCGCGCACCCGGTGCGGCGGTGTAGACGGCGCCGGAGACCGCGTCGGACACGTAGACGGTTCCGTCGGCGCCGATGGTCATGTCGCCTAACACGTGCGCGCGGCGCGCGTCCGATGGCTCGAGGCGCGCACGCAGCGCACCGGTGGCGAGATCGTACGCGAGCAGCGCCGAGCGGCCGGAGTCGGCGGCGATGTAACCCTGTGCGGCGTTCACGGCAGCGGTGGTGGCCCACAGCACCTGGCGCGGCGGGTCGACGTGCACGGCGAACATTCCCCACGTGGAATCCGCGCCGGGCCGCGTGAAATCCGACGCGTGGCCGGCGCTGTCGACGGCCACGATCTTCCGCCGGCGCACGCTGGAGATCAGAAACCGGTGCCTCACCGAGTCATACGCGATGTCCTCGGCGATGAGATCGGCGTCGGCGAGCGTGAATGCCACGGCGCCGTGCGTGACCGGCTCGAGGTTGGCCGACAACTGCCGCACGATGCGCGGGTACCCGCCTAACGATCGAACCGATGCCAGGTCCGAGTCACTGGCCACATCCTGAAAGAGTCCCATGCCGGCGAACGTTTCCAGCCACTCGAGCGCCCGCCCGCCGTTCCCGAGTCGGGCTTCGGCGACGGCGAGGTCGTAGTCGATGGCCGGAAGGGGCCCGATCTCGCGCCGCATCGCGAGCAACTCGGCGCGAAACGCGGCGAAATCGCCCGTCGTGTAGGCCTTGTGCGCCGCGCGGTCGTGATCCCGCCACGTGGAGTCGCGCTGCGCGCCGGCGGCCGACGCGCCTAACGCAAGCGCGACGACGACGACCGCCAGCCGCATCAGTCGTCCTCTCCCACCATGACCGCGAGCGCGCGCAACACTTCCTCTCGCGTGTTGTAGCAGTGTGGCGAGAGGCGGATGCAGCCCTCGCGCACCGCGTGCGCCACCTGCGCACGCGTGAGGCGCTCGGTCGCGCCCCCCAGGTCCTTTGGCTTGAGCGCGATGACGCCGGCCCGGTGCACGCGGTCGGCGGGCGTCACCAGCTGCACGTCCGAACGGCCCGCGGCCCATTCGATGGAGGCATCCGCGAGGGCGTTCACGGCGCGCTCGACGTCGGCGGGTCCGAGCTCGTGCAGCAGCTCGAGGCTCGCGTTGAAGCCCGCGAAATCCTGGAACGGCAGCGTGATCACCTCGAACCGGCGCGCGTCGTCGAGGTAGCCGAACTCGTAGTCCACGAGGTGCGCGAAGTCCAATGACGCGCGCATCGAGAGCCACCCGACATCGCCCGGCTCGAGGGTGCGCGCAAGCTCGTCTCGCACATAGAGAAATCCCGAGCCCCACGGCGAGAGCAGCCACTTCTGTCCGCCGCACGCGAGCAAGTCGATGTGACACGCCGAGACGTCCAGGGTGGCCGCGCCTAACCCCTGGATCGCGTCGACCACGAACCAGATGCCGCGCTCGCGACAGAGACGGCCGATGGTCGCGAGGTCCGTGCGAAATCCGGTCGAGAACTGCACCCACGACACGGCCACCGCCTTGACGTGGGAATGGTCCAATGCGGCGATGAGCGCGCGCTCGTCGGGTACACCCTGCGCATCGGTGGCGAGCCGCATGGTGCGAATGCCGCGGCGTTCGAGCGCCATCCATGGATAGACGTTGGCGGGAAACTCGCGATCGAAGCCGACGACCACGTCGCCGGCCTCGAGCGGCAGCGCGCGCGCGGCGACGTTGATGCCGTACGACGTGTTGACCATGCACGCGATCTCGGATGGGGAGGCGTTGATCAGCTTCGCCACGAGCTCACGCGTGCGTGCGACGGTATCGAACTCGTCCTTGTCCGTCAGGCGCCAGGGCTCGGCGCGAAGGGCGTTGAAGGCCGACATCGCGCGCACCGTGCGCTCGGGCAGCGGCCCGGTGGATGCGTTGTTGAGATAGATAGTGGACCCGCGTGCGGTCCACGGGAATTCCTGCGCGCGCAGGCGCGCGACGTCGTAGGTCATACCGGTTGGGCGTGGGCCGGCGCGTGATCGCTACGCCTAAGGAATCGGGGGTCGAGGGCGTCGCGCAGCGCGTCGCCCAACACGTTGAAGCCGAGGACGGCGGCGCCGATGGCGAGCCCGGGGAACACCGACGTCCACGGCGCCGTGCGGAGCTGCAGCAGGTCGCGCGCGTCGGCGATCATCGATCCCCAGCTGGGCGTGGGCGGCTGCACGCCCAACCCGAGAAACGAGAGCGCTGCCTCGGCCATGATCGCGCCGGCGATGCCCAACGTGGCGGCGATGATCACCGGTGCCACGCAGTTGGGCAGCAGATGCTGGACGATGATGCGGCGGTCGGTCGCGCCTAACGCACGGGCCGCGTGCACGAACTCGAGCTGTCGCGTCACGAGTACCTGGCCGCGCACGATGCGCGCCATGCCCGCCCAGCCCACCACACCGATGGTCACGAACACGGTCGAGAGCGACGGCTGCAGCGCCGCCGCCATCGCGATGAGCAAGAGCAGCGTGGGGAACGCGAGCGTGATGTCCGCCAGCCGCATGATCGCTTCGTCCACCCAGCGTCCGTAAAATCCGCTCACCAATCCGAGCGTCACGCCGAGCACCAGCGCGATGGCTTGCGACACGACGCCCACCGTGAGCGAGATGCGCGAGCCGAACACGATGCGCGCCCACACGTCGCGGCCCTGATAGTCGGTGCCCATCCAATGCGTGAGCGACGGACGCTGGAGCTGCCCCGCGAGATCGATGGCGGTGGGATCGTACCGCGCGACGAGCGGCGCCAGCGCAGCGAGCAGCACCAGCACGATCACGGTCACCAAGCCGAGCATGGCGCGCGGATCGGCGCGCAGCCGGCGCCACAACAGAGTGAGCACGACGGCGATACGTGGGCAGAGGTGTCGTAAGCTACGTTGCGGGTTACGCGCCACGCCATAGCGGGCCGGTCTCCAAAACAAAGGTTCAGAAGGATAACAAAAGTGAAACAAGGGATAACGTAAGTGATCGTTCTGCCCGGAGGGGAGTCCGCTGCCTAACGGATAGCAGCGTTTTTCTTGTTTGTTGACAAACAAAGACCTTACCAGCCAATGGGCGACCGACCCCGCCCTCCGCGCAGAACGATCACTTTCGTTATCCCTTGTTTCACTCTTGTTATCCTTCTGAGCCTTTGGTCTTTGGGACCCGCCACCACCGATACTTTGTCGGGAGGAGCACCCCATCACGAAGGCCGGTGTCGGCCTGGGACGGTTGGGCTCATCGCTTGCGATGCTAGCCGACCGGGTCCCGCAATGCGCGTGGCGTGTCGGCGGGCTGCTGCTTCCAACGGCGGTGGTGCCAGAAGTACTGCTCGGGCGCAAGGCGAATGTGCCGCTCGAGAATTTCGGTGTACGCGGCAACGACCGCATCTACGTCGTGCTCGAGGTTTCCGGTTTTCGCGACGGGAATGTCCTCGACCAGCAAGTGATAACGGCCGTTCGGCTGGCGGAGCGCGGTGCCGAACACGAGCGGCGCGTCGAAGCGGAGCGCGAACACCGCCGCACCGCGCGGTGTCTTCGCTGGACGTCCGAAGAAATTCACGTATGTCGACGCGATGTTGAGACCGGCCTGATCGACGAGGATGCCGACCATGCCGTTGTCGCGCAGCGTGCGCGGTGTGCGGCGCACCGATTCGCGATCCCGTACTACGGTTAGGCCGAGTCGCGAACGCACGCGGCTGATGTACGCGTCGAAGAGCGGATTGCCCATGCGGCGAATCACCGCGTCGACGTGGATCCCGTGCGCGGCCACGTAGGCCGCGCACAGCTCCCAGTTGCCCAGGTGGCCCGAGGCCGCAATGAGTCCTCGGCCCAGAGCGAGCTTGCGCTCCACCAGGTCCCAGTTGTCGACGCGCTCGAAGAGGTCGAGCACCTGCTCGGGACCCATGCGCGAGAGGAGCGCCGTTTCGACGGCCACGGTGCCCAGGTGGCGGTACGCGCGCGCGGCGATGTCGTGCACGGCCGACGCGTCGAGCTCGGGGAACGCGGCCGCGATCTGGCGCTCGACCACGCGGCGTCGGATGCCTAACGGGCGCCAGCCGAGCGACGCGAGCGATGCGCCGGCGTGGAGCGCGCGCTCGCGGCCCAACAAGCCCAAGGCGCCGATGAAGGAGCGGAGCGCGCCGTATTCGACGCGGTGCGCGAGCGATGGCGTGCGCGCCGGCGGCGCCGCGGTCACCACGAGCTCCGGTCGCTGGCGGCGAGCGCCGCGCGCTCGAACGCGTCGACCATGAGCGTCTCGGTGAAGTCGCGCGCCACGCGCACGCGGCCGGCGCCGCCCATCGCGGCGCGTTGGTCCTCGTGCGCCAGCAGCCGCGCAATGGACGCGGCGGCATCGTGCGCATCGCCGGCCGGCAGCACGATGCCGGTGATCCCGTCCGGCACGTACAGCGCCGCCACCGTGCCGCGCTCGGCGATCACGGGGACGCGCGAGGCAAGCAGGTCGAGCACCGCGAACGCGCCGTCGTCGCCGCCGGCGACCACCCATCCGAGATCGGCGAGCGCGAGGACGGCGAGGTCGTCGTGGCGCTCGTCGAGGAAGATCACGTTGCGCGAGATGCGGAGCGCAGCCGCGTGCATGCGGAGATCATCATTGGGTGCGCCGGCGCCGAGCATGACGAGGCGCAGCTCGGGGTGCCTGGGGCTGAGGAGGGCGATCACGCGGAGCACGTTGCTCGCTCGGGCGCGCGACCGCGCGTCGTAGCGGCACACGAGCACGCGGTGCGCCCCGTCCGTTAGGCCGAGCGATGCGGGCGAGGCCGGACGGACGGTTTCATAAAGGTGCGGGCGGACGCCTAACGGGACGACCGCCGGCCCGAGGCGCGCGTGCGCGATGGGCGGCGCGCGTTGGGCATCCTCGTCGGCGGCATAGACGAGCCCCACGGCCGCCGCGCGGAGCGCCAGGCGCGCCATCGCCGACAGCCGGAGCGGCTCGCCCGCCGCCGCGCGCCGCAGCACCGCCGCGCGCTCGGCTATGCGCGCCGCGCCGGCCGCCACCGTTTGTTCGCGGTCGGTGTGCACGCACACCACCTGGATGAAGCGCTCCTGCAATGCGCGGCGCAGGCGGCGCACGGCAGTGAGCAGCGGCAGGTCCACCGCCGTGGGCAAGACCTCGTACGAGCCGAACTCGAGGCGCTGTTCCACGGCGCTCTCGGGCGGACACGCGACCGTCACCGCATGACCGCGGTCGCTCAAGCCGCGCGCGAGCGCGGCGGCGGCGCGGGCGCTCCCCGTCCAGGCGGGCGCCGAGAGATAGAATAGGATGCGCACGTCAGGTGGCCGGCAGTTCCTCGCCCCGATTCCCGAACTGGAGGGAATGCAAGCGCCAGTAGGCGCCGCGCAGGGCGAGCAACTCGTCGTGCGTGCCGCGCTCGACGACGCGGCCCTCGTCGAGCACGAGGATCTCGGTGGCGTGCTGGATCGTGGACAACCGGTGCGCGATCACGAACACGGTGCGTCCGGCGAGCAGGCGGTCGATGGCCTCCTGCACGAGGCGCTCGGACTCGGTGTCGAGCGCGGACGTGGCCTCATCGAGGATGAGGATGGGCGGGTCGACGAGCAGCGCGCGGGCGATGGCGATGCGCTGTCGCTGGCCGCCGGAGAGCCGCGTGCCGCGCTCGCCTAACGGGGTGTCGTAGCCGCGCGGGAGCTCGGCGATGAACTCGTGGGCGTTGGCGGCGCGCGCCGCGGCCTCGATCTGCGCGTCGGTGTACTCGCTCGAGCGGCCGTACGCGATGTTGCTGCGCACGGTGTCGTTGAAGATCACGGTCTCCTGGCTCACGATGCCGGTGAGCGCGCGCAGCGACTCGAGCGTGATCTGGCGCGTGTCCACGCCGTCGAGCTCAATGCGACCGTCGGTCGGCTCGTAGAACCGCGGGATGAGGTCGACGAGCGTCGTCTTGCCGGCGCCGCTCGCGCCGACGATGGCGAGCACGTCGCCCTTGTTGGCCGTGAACGAGATGTCGGAGAGCACGGGCCGCTGGCCGCTCTCGTACGCGAAGCTCACGTCGTCGAAGGCCAACGCATCCTGGAAGTCGCGCACCACGCGTGTGCCGCGGTCGAGCGCCTTTTCCGTTGGGCGGTCGATGACATCGAACAATCGTTCGGATGCCGCGAACGCGTTCTGCGCGACGGCCGGGATCTGCGACAACTGCTTGAGCGGCTGCAGGAGCCGCATCACGAACGTCAGAAAGACGAGAAACTGCGACGCCTGCAGCGAGCGGTCCACGAGCACGTATCGCGCGCCGATCCAGAGCAAGAGCACCGTGATGCCGGCGCCTAACGTCTCGGTGATCGGTTGCGCGATGAGCGCCACGCGCGCCATGCGCACGAGACCGGACGAATAGGTGTGGCTCGCGCCAATGAACCGCTTCTCCTCGTACGGCTCGGCGCCGAACGCCTTGACCAACCGGATGCCGCTCACGCTTTCCTGCAGCACGCTCATCATCTCGCCGTGGTCGTTGCGCAGCCGGCGGTACCCGCGACGGAGCCGGCGCAGCAACGGCTGGAGCGCGAACGTGAGCAGCGGCGCGACGACGAGCGCGATGAGCGTGAGCCGCCACGAAATCCCGAACAGATACGCCACGTAAATGATGACTAACGCCGAGGCCGAGAGCGCCTGGGTGACGATCTGCGTGACGAGGGTGCGCGTCTGTTCGGTGTCGGCGAGGACGCGCGACAGGATCTGGCCGGTCTTGGTCGTGGTGAAATACCCGATGGGCAGGCGCTGCAGGTGGCGGTACACCGCGTCGCGCAGGTCGCGCGTGACGTACTCCTGCAGCTCGGCGCCCAACGTGCCGGCGATCCAGATGAAGAGGTTCTTGAGGGCGACGGTGGCCAGAATGACGAGGATGACGTTGCGCAGCGACTGCATCGGCTGCGCCGGGTCGAGCAGCCACCCGATCGTAGCGTGCAGGAAGCTGTTGACCCACCCCTTGCCTAACGGAATGGGCGGCTGCTTGAACAGCTCGTCGAGGAACGGAATGAGGAGCGCGAACGAATAGCCATCCAGCGCCGCCCCGATGAAGTTGGCGACGATGTTCCCGGCCATCCGCCACGCATGCGGCCGGAGGAACCGGAAGAGCCGGCGGTACAGACCCACGTGCCTAACGCCGCGGCGTGAGCAGCGCCACCGGCAGGATGACTTCTTCGGGGGTCACGCCGCCGTGCAGAAACGAGCCGCGGTAGCGCGTCTGGTACTCGCGCAGCTTGGTCGGATACACGAAGAACGTGTCGCCCACGGCCAACAGCGTATTGCCGCCGAGGCCGCGGCGCGGGAGCCGCAGGTCGTCGAAGTTCGAGAACAACAACGCGTGCTCGGCGCGCTCGGCGCGCAGGTCTTCGCCGAACTTGTAGCGCAGGTTGGCCGTCGCGTCGCGCTTCGCGAAGACGGTGGCCGGCGTCTGGCAGTGGATGGATCCGTGATCGCTCGTCACGAGCGCCGGAATGCCGCGCCGCGCCGCTTCCTTGAGCAACGCGAACAGCGTCGACCGCTCGAACCACTGCCGCGTGATCAGCCGCAAGGCGATTTCGTCTTTCGCCACCTCGTACAGAATCGCGGACTCGCTCCGTCCGTGCGTCAGCAGGTCCACGAAGTTGAAGACGAACGCGCTCACACCCTCGGACGCGATCGCGCTCGTTAGGCGCCGCTCGAGCTCCGCCGAGTCGCCCGACGTGGAGATCTTGTCGTAGCGAACGGGGACGTTGGTCTTGAGCTCCTCCAGGTGCGCCTCGAGCAGCTCGTGCTCGTGCGCGTTGAGCGATTCGTCCTCGCGCTCGCCCCACCAATCCGGGAATCGCGCCGCGATCTCGCCCGGAAACAGGCCGCTGAAGAGCGCGTTGCGCGAGTACGGCGTCGCGGTGGGCACGATCGAGAAGTAGTGCGTCGTCTCGACGTCGAAGAACGGCGCGAGCAACGGCTGTAAGATGCGCCATTGATCGAGACGCAGACAATCGATGACGACGAACAGCGTCGCGCGCGACCGGTCGAGGATCGGCAGCAGAAACTCGGTCACGATGTCGATCGACAGCGGCGGACGGTCGCCCTCGAGGTCGCGCAGCCACTTCGGGTACGCGTCGCGAAAGTACGCGGCGAACTCGCGACGCAAATCGGGATACAGCGCCTGCAACGATTCGTAGAGACTTTGCTCGCGCGCCTGGGCGAGCTCGATGTCCCATTCCACGAATTCCGCGTAGCGTGCCATCCAGTCGCGCCAGCTCAGGTTGCGCTGGCGCTCCATTTCCATGGCGCGGAACCGCTCGACGAACGAGCGCGCGATGGCCTGCTGGCGAATGCGCGGTCCCTCGAGGACGCGCGTGATCACGCTCAGGACCTGTCGCGGATTGATCGGCTTGACGAGGTAGTCGCGCACGTCGACGCCGATCGCTTCGCGCAGCGTCGCGTCCTCCTCGCTCTTCGTGACCATCACGATCGGGAGGAACGGGTCCAGCTCGCGAATTTCACGGTACGCATCCAGGCCGCGCTTGCCCGGCATCTGCTCGTCCAACAACACGATGCCGTATTGCCGGCGCCGCAGCATCTCGACCGCGTCGTCGGCGTTGGACGCTGCGTCGACCTCGAACCCCTTCTCTCGCAAAAAGATGCGGTGCGACTCGAGAAGGTCGGCCTCGTCGTCTATCCACAGCACCGACTTGGGGGGTTGCGCCATGCTGGCGCAATGTAGTATTGCCGGCAGGTGCCTGGTAGCTACCAATCCATGCCCAACCACTTCCCATTTCCTGCGCTTGCCGCGCAGGCGGGACGGGCACCGATAGGAGGCACGCGGGAAGTGGCGCTGGCGTGTCTCATGGCGGCGCGACTGGCGATGAATGCGCGATGCGCGTCGGCCGAGCTCAATCGACGCGCACACGCACACCGCACGAACAGCGCGCGAGGTTGGTTCGCATCGCTCGCCATTCCGCCGGCGGTCCGCGCGGCGTGCGTGCGACTTACCGACGCGACCGTTCGCGCCGACCCGCTCGAGATCGGCGCTGCGCTCACGAGCGTGCTCGGGGCGGCGCGTCGTCATCTGGATAGCGCGGGCGCCGAAGAGCTGGATCGCGCGATCGCGTCGCTGTGCGGGGGGTAGACGTCCCTACCCGCTCCCGAGTCGTCTCGATATCGTAGACGTTATGCCGCCGTCCGCCCACACCGACATCTCACCGCTGTCGCAGCTCATGATGCATGTGGACGCGGTGGCCGACGGGACCGCGTCTGCCGACAGCATCCCGACCGGTTTTCCGAGTCTCGACAAGTTGTTGGGCGGCGGGCTGCGTCGCGGCGACCTGGTCGTGTTGGGCGGCGACGTTGGCGTCGGCAAGTCGGCGCTTGC
>Ga0070679_100004662_pt1 | contig 12651 bp, 12 predicted proteins | sample KBSC63BmetaG_FD_65652 | JGI IMG/M metagenome (GOLD analysis project Ga0070679, IMG submission 65652) | Corn rhizosphere microbial communities from Kellogg Biological Station, Michigan, USA - KBS C6-3B metaG | ecosystem: Host-associated > Plants > Roots > Rhizosphere | place: USA: Michigan... | reverse complement strand
AGCAGAGGCTCGGCCGCCAGGAACCGCCGCGCCACCGAGCCCGTCTTCTCCAGCCGCGGATACAGCGACAGCGCGACCGTCGCCCCGCGCGGGCCGTCGGGTCGCACGGTCCAGCCCAGCCGCGCGCCGCGCGTCGCGCCGTCGACGGCGGTCCAGCGCAGCGGCGGCTCCGCCATCGCCCAGGTCGCGTCGAAGTCCATCAGCGGGAGGTTGTCTTCCACGCGCGCGCCGGGCCCGGCCGCCCCCGGCACCAGATCGACCTTGCGCCACCCGGGAAACGCCCGCCAGGCGCGCGGATCGCGCAGCGCCGATTCGACGGCCGGCGCCGGCGACGACATCGCGAGCGCGGCCGCCACCCCGGCCAGTCGTCCGTCCGGCCGCCGCGCGACGAACGCGACGACACCGGCGGCGCGCGCGGCCGCCAATCCCGGCACGGCGGGCTCGCCCGCATCGGGCTGCCAGGTCGGCGGTGCTGCGGGGGGAGCGCTCGGCCGCCAGGCGCCGCTGTCGCCCGGGTGCTCCGCGCGCAACGCGATCGCGCGCACGGCGACGTACGCGGCCGCCGCCACGCCCGCCGGCTCCGCGAACGGGCTTTGCTTCAGGATGCGGCGAAGGATCCAGCTCGATCGCCGCATGTCCATCGTCGCGTCGACCAGCAAGGTCGTCCCGCCCCCGCTCGCCGGCCGCATCGTGAACACCAGATGCCCCGGCGAGAAGTCACCGTCGAACAGGTCCAGTCGGACCTGATCGCCCGCCGCCCGCAACGCGAACCGGCCCGACAGGTTGAAGAGCGGCACCTCCAGCTCCCAGTCGACGAACGGCACCTGGCCGTCACCCGGCCGGGCCTCGGCCTGCACCAGGGCCGGGATCACCGCGCCGTAATGGGCGGTGTCCAGCAGCGCGGCCCGCACCGCCGGCGGCGCGGCGTTGACGTGCGTCACCGCGCGCACGCGCGGCGCGCCCGGACGGCTCGGCTGATCGATCAGCACGACGTCGGTGCGCCCGTCGGCCGGCAGCGCCGCCACCAGCGCGCCGGCCAGGTCGGCGTCCGCGGCCCGCGCCCGGCCCGGCCCCACCAGCGCCAGCGCGCCCAGCAGGAACGCGGCCCGGCGCGCCTTCACGTGCTTTTTTTGATGAGCACGCCGGGCGGGATGGTCCGCGGCTTGGGCGGCGGCGTGCGCCCGGCTTGCAGCTCGTCGATGTAGTGCTGGATCTGCTGCTGGGTGCTGGGCGGCAAGTCGTCGAACCGCACGCCGATGTCGCCGTCGGTCCCGTGCCCCAGGTGCGCGATCTTGCCGGGCAGGTGCAGCCGTTCACCGTCGGGCAGCGTGAGGATGATGTCGATGGGCGTTCCCAGCGCTGCGTGCGCGCCGAACGACAGGCGCATCCCGCCCGTCGACACGTTCACCGTGTAGACGGCGCGCAGGGCGCTCCAGTTGGGCAGCCGCACCTCCACCAGCGAGCGCGCCGGCACCCGCGGTGCCTGCCGCCGGTCATCATCATCGATGATGGGAGGTTCGCTGATCGGAGGTTCCTCTTTCATGCCGCCCCGCCTCGCATGATTATCTCACAGCCACGGACCTTCCCAAGGAGACTGAGATGAAGACGATTGCATTTACGGTGTGGGCCTTGATGCTGGCGGGTGCGCCTTTCGCCTTCGCCAAATCCGCGAAGCCGATCAAGGTCACGATGAACGCGGTGACGGCGGAGGGCGTCGGCGCCTCCATCGGCACCATCACCATCAAAGAGGCCAAGGACGGCGTCACGCTGGAGCCCAAGCTGAAGGGGCTGGCGCCCGGCGAGCACGGCTTTCACATTCACGAGAACCCCAGCTGCGACGCGGCCGACAAGGACGGCAAGAAGACGGCCGCGCAGGCGGCTGGCGGACACCTGGACCCGGCTGCCACCAAGGCGCACAAAGGACCGGGCGGTGGGGGACACAAGGGGGATCTGCCGAAGCTGGTGGCCAGCGACAAGGGCGAGGCCAAGGACAAGATCGAGGTGAAGGGGGTGGCGCTGGCCGACTTCCAGGGGCACGCGCTCATGATTCACGAAGGCGGGGACAACTACAGCGATACGCCCAAGCCGCTGGGCGGCGGCGGCGCGCGCATCGCCTGCGGCGTGGTCAAGTAGGGCCTCGTGGGGGCCGTGGCCGCTCTGGTGGCATTCGTGCGTCTGGGGCGGCCCCAGTTCCTGGTCGGAGGCTTCGTGCTCTACGGGCTGGGGGCGGCGCTGGCGGTGGCCGGCGGCGCCCCCTTCGACGTCGGGCGGTACGCGTGGGGGCAGGTGGTCGTGACGCTCACGCAGCTCATGACCCACTACGCGAACGACTATTTCGATCTGGAGGCGGACCGCGCCAACCTGACGCCCACCCGCTGGTCGGGCGGCAGCCGGGTCTTGCCGGGCGGCGTGCTCGCGCCCGTGGTGGCGCTGCGCGCCGCGGTGACGCTGCTGGTTGCGGCCGTCATCGCCGCGCTGTTGCTGGCGCGCCGCGCCGGCCACGGGCCGGGGGCGCTGGCCGCGGCGATGATCGTGCTGGCCTGGGAGTACAGCGCGCCGCCGGGACGTTTTTGCGCCCGCGGTCTGGGCGAGGCGACCACGGCGCTGGTCGTGACGCTGATGGTGCCGGCGTTCGGGTTCCTGCTGCAGGCGCGGGCGCTGGCCGCGCCGGTGTTCCTGGCGGCCGCGCTCCCCTGCGCGCTGCAGTTCGCGATGCTGCTGGCGATCGAGCTGCCGGACGCCGCCGGTGACGCCGCAGTCGGGAAGCGGACGCTGGTGGTGCGGATGGGGGCGCTGCCCGCGGCGCGTCTATACGCCGCGGTCACGCTGGCCGCCTTTGGCGCGCTGCCGCTCTGGGCGATGGCGGGTCTGCCGGCGCGGGTGGCGACCTGGCCGCTGATCCTGGCGCCGATCGCGATCTGGCAGGCGGTGCGCGTGGCCCGCGGCGGCTACGGCGATTCGGCCCGCTGGGGGAGCATCGCGTTCTGGTCGGTGGCGCTGCTGATCGCCAGCGCCGGGATCGAGCTGGCGGCCACGCTGGCCGGCCCCTGAATCGAGGTCCCGGCCGCCACGGCCACCAGGCGCCGCATGAGCGGGGGCGCCGCGCGCATCAGGTGCAGCGTGGCCCGGGCCAGCAGCGGGCGGCGGACCAGGGCCACCAGGCCGCGCGTCAGCCAGTCGTGCGGCCGCAACAGGCGCCGGCGCTCGCGATCGAACCGCGCCAGCGCCGCGTCCCCCTCGGCCAGATAGGCCGGTACGGCCGCCGCCAGCCGCTCGGCGGTGACCAGCGCGTGCGCCAGGCCGCCCGCGGTGAGCGGATCGGTGGAGGCCGCCGCGTCGCCCAGCAGGACCGCCCCGGGCGCCCACCCGGCGCGCGCCGTGCGCACCAGGCCCGTCCGCCCGGCCGGCCCCGTCAGCGGCTCCGCCCCCTCCAGCGCGTCGCGCAGGATCGGCTGGTCGAGGATCCAGCGGCGCAGCGCGCGCCGCGCCCCCTTGGCCCACGATTCTTGATCGGCCAGGCCCGCCAGCAGCAGCTCGCCGTCGGGCAGCGGCGCCGCGTACAGCTCGTACCCGCGGCCCACGAAGATCGAGAGCCGGTCGCCCAGGTCGCGTCCGCCGGCCAGCTTGAAGTGCATGCGGGCGCCGACCCGACGCCCGCGCGGCGGCGCGTCCAGGCCCAGCGTCCGGCGCACGCACGAGGAGAGCCCGTCGGCCCCCACCACCAGCCGCGCGCGATGGATCCCGCTGCCGACCCGTAGCCCCACGGCGCGCCCCTGCGCCTGCTCGACGCCGTCCACCTCGGCGTCCTCGAACACGCGCACGCCGGGCGTCTGGCGGACGGCGTCCAGCAGCACCTGGTCGAGCCGCAGGCGCCGCTGCGCCAGCGCGACCGCCCCAGGCCCGAACGGGCTTTCGGCCACCACGCCGAAGCCGTGGTAGCGCACCGTGCGCAACGCGCGGCCGCCCACCGCCTGCCGCAACCCGACTCGCTCGAGCACCGCCACGCCCGCCGGGAGAATCCCCTCGCCACAGGGCTTTTCGCGGGGGAAGTGCCGCGCGTCGAACAGGTCGACGCGCAGCCCGGCGCGCCCGAGCAGCAGCGCCAGCGTCGCGCCGGCCGGGCCCGCGCCCGAAATGGCGACGTCGGCGACGCCGGTGCCCGCGTCTAGCGGCCCGGCCACGGGAGAAACCGGGGTTTCTGCGCGAAGGCGCGCCGGTAGCCTTCGTCGGCCATCAGGACCGACTCTTCCAGCGCCACGCGGCGGCCCAGCACCAGCACGTGCAGCAGCGCACCCGCCGCGGCCGTCAGCACCGCGCCGTGCACCAGCGGCAGCGCCGCCAGCTCGACGAACACCGCCACGTAGTTCGGGTGGCGAACCCAGCGATACGGGCCGCCGGTGACGATCCCCAGCTCGGTCGACCGGACCACGCGCACGTTCCAGTGGACGCCCAGCGTCGCGATCACCCACCAGCGCAGCAGGTTGGCCATCAGCAGCGCGACGAGGGCCGGGATGCCCACCGCCGGCACGAAGCGCCGGTGCAGCAGCAGCACCTCGATGGCGGCGCCGGCGATCACGCCGGTGTGCAGCGCCACCATGCCCAGGAAGGCGCGCTCGGGCAGAAGCGGCGCCCCTTGCTGAGCCAGCGCGCGCTGGTGGCGCCGCGACAGCCCCATCTCGATCAATCGCCCGGCGCCCACCGCGCCACACAGGACCAAGAACCACCCCACAGATGACATGCTCAGCTCCACTCGAGCAGCAGCATCTCGGTCGAGAGCCCCGGCCCGAACGCTGCCAGGATACCGTGACTCCCGGCCGCCGGGTGACGTTTCGTGAGCCATTCGTGCAACACGAACAGGACCGAGGCGCTGGACTGGTTGCCGTAGTCGCGCAGCACGTCCCAGGAGGGCTGGGTGTCTTCCCGGGCCAATCCCAGCTCGTCTTCGGCGTAGGTCAGGATCTTGCGCCCGCCCGGGTGCAGGATGAACGACGTGAGCTGGTCGCGGGACAGCCCGCGCCGGTCCGCCAGCTTGCGCACCAGCCCCTTGATTTCGGATTTGAGCAGCGCGGGGACCTCTTTGGACAGCACCGAGTGGAAGCCGTCGTCCTCCAGGTCGAAGCCCAGCGCCCAGGTCGACTCCGGAAAGATGTGGGCCAGCGTCTCCAGGATCCGCGCGCGCCGGCCGCTGGCCCGCGCGTTCGCCCCCGCCAGCAGCACCGCCGCCGCGCCGTCACCGAACAGCGCCGTCGAGATCAGGTTGGCGGGCGACAGATCGGCGCGCTGCATGCTGAGGCTGGGGAGCTCCACCGCGACGACCAGCGCCCGCGCCTCGGGAAAGCCGACCAGGAAATCGTGCGCGCGGGCCAGCGCCGCCGCCCCGCCCACGCACCCCAGCTCCGTGATCGGCAGCCGCCGCACGTCCGAACGAAACCCCATCTGGTTGACGAGGTGCGCGTCGACCGACGGGATCATGATCCCCGTGCACGACACCGTGATCAGCAGATCGACCTCGCGCGGCTCGACCTCCGCCCGGGCCAGCGCCTCGGTCGCGACCTGGCGTGCCAGCGCGATGGCGCTCTCGCGGTAGCGCGCCTGCATGTCGCTGATCCCGCGCAGCGTCCCCAGCCGCTCGAGCGGCTCGACGCTGTAGCGGCGTTCGACGGCCGTGTGATCGAAGAGCTCCATCGCCGCGTCGAGGCGGCGCGCCGGCAGGGGCAGCATCTCGCGCAGCCGCGCCTTGACCTGCGACTGGGTGGCGGCGTGGGCCGGGACCGCAGTGGCCGTGCTCGCGATCGTCGGCGTGGCGCTCATCGTCGGGGGAACCTAACCGTTGCTGACCATGGCACAAGCGGCCGGAGAGCGCCCAGCAGGCGTTTGCCTGATGTTGCAGCGGAATTGCTTCTCGGACCGAAATTCCGGGCTAGAGTCGGGTCACATGTCGAGGCAAGACGAACTCGTAGAACGGGGGAAGCGGCTGCTTCTGAACAACTACCGGCAGGCGCCGGTGGTGATGGCGCGCGGCGAGGGTTGCGTGCTGTTCGACGTCGAGGGGCGCCGTTACCTGGACATGGCGGCCGGCGTCGCGGTGGCGATGCTGGGGCACGGGCACGGCGGTCTGTCCGACGCCATCGGCGCGCAGGCCCGCCGCCTGCTGCACGTCTCGAACCTGTATTACATCGAGGCGCAGCTGGATTTCGCCGAGGCGCTCTCGCGCCGGGCCTTCCGCGGGCGCGCGTTCTTCTGCAACTCGGGCACCGAGTCGAACGAGGCCGCGCTGAAGCTGGCCCGCCGCTACCAGGCCGTCGCCAAGAAGCAGCCCCAGCGCGTCGAGCTGATCGCCTTCGAGCAGAGCTTTCACGGCCGCACGTTCGGCGCGCTCAGCGTGACCGGTCAGGCCAAGTACCGCGAGGGCTTCGGGCCCATGGTCGGACCGGTGCGCTTCCTACCGTTCGGCGACATCGCGGCCGCCCGCGCCGCCATCACCCGCGACACCTGCGCGGTGATCGTCGAGCCGATCCAGGCCGAGGGCGGCATCAACCTGCCGCCGCCCGGGTTCTTGCAAGAGCTGCGGCGCCTCTGCACCGACACCGGCACGGTCCTGATCTTCGACGAGGTGCAGACGGGCGCCTGCCGGACCGGCACCTTCTACGCGTTCGAGTCGGAGGGCGTGGTCCCCGACGTGGTCACGCTGGCCAAGGGGCTGGCCGGGGGGATCCCGATCGGCGCCATGCTGGCCAACGAGGAGGTCGCCCACGGCTTCGAGCCTGGCTCGCACGCGTCGACGTTCGGCGGCAATCCCTTCGCGACGGCGGCGGCCCTCTACATCCAGCACGCCATCGACGACCTGAAGCTGCTCGATCACGTGCGCGAGGTGGGGACGCACCTCGGCTCGTCGCTGCTGCGCCTGGGCGAGCGCCGGCGCCCCAAGACCCGGGGGGCGCGCGGACGCGGCCTCTTGCAGGGGCTGGTCGTCGACATCGATCCCGCCGAGGTGGTCGTGAAGGCGCGGGCGCGCGGCCTGCTGCTGACCGTGGCGGGCGGCAACGTCATCCGGCTGGTCCCGCCGCTGATCGTCACCAAGGGCGAGATCGACGAGGCGATCGAGATCCTCGACGCCGTGCTCGAGGAGGCCCGATGAGCCTGGAACGTCCGAAGCGGTTCCTGGCCTTCGAGGACCTGCCGCCCGGCGGCATCGAGGCGCTGCTGCGCCGCGCGGAGGAGCTGCGGGCGTTGCGCGCGGCCCACACCCCGCACGCCACCCGGCCGGGGCGCGTGCTGGGGATGGTGTTCGAGAAGGCGTCCACGCGCACGCGCGCCAGCTTCGAGATCGCCATGTACGAGCTGGGCGGTCACGCGCTGTACCTGGGAATGCAGGGCTCGCAGCTGGAACGCGGCGAGCCGCTGCGCGACACGGCCCGCGTGCTGTCCGGCTACTGCCACGGCATCATGGTCCGCACGTTCGGCCACGATCGCGCCGAAGAGATGTCGCGCTTCGCGACCGTGCCGGTCATCAACGGGCTGACCGATCTCATGCACCCCTGCCAGGTGCTGGCCGACCTGCTCACGGTCGTGCAGCGGCGGGGTGGCGGCAAGGATCCGCTCCGCGCGCTGCGCGACGCCAGCTACGCCTGGATCGGCGACGGCAACAACATGGCCAACTCGTGGATCGAGGCGGCCGGCATCCTGGGGCTGGATCTGGCCATCGCCTGCCCGGCCGGTCACGAGCCGGATCCGGCGGTGCTGGCGCGCGCGCGGGCCGGCGAGCGCGGCCGCGTCACGGTGCTGCGCGATCCGGCCGAGGCCGCCGCGGGCCGCAGCGTCCTGTCGACCGACGTGTACGCCTCGATGGGACAGGAGGCGGAGGCCGAGGCGCGCCGGGTGGCGTTCGCGGGCTACACGCTGGACGCGGCGCTGTTGCGGGCCGCCGCGCCGGACGCGATGGTCCTGCACTGCCTGCCCGCCCACCGCGGCGAAGAGATCAGCGACGAGGTGATCGAAGGGGCGCAGAGCGCGGTCTGGCAGCAGGCCGAGAACCGGCTGCACGCGCAGAAGGCGCTGCTGGAGCTCATTCTTCCTTGATGTCCGAGCGGATGTTCGACCGGCCTTTGCCGCTCTGAGCCGAAAAAAATAGTTGGCCGCCAAACCCCTGCTGGCGCTCAAGACCCGTCGGCGGGCTGCCGACATCACGGGAACGATGAAGCCACGGGAGAACTCCGTGCCTTCTGCCCAGCCGGCGGACCGGCCCAATCGTCCCGTGACCCAGGAGATCGCGGAGGACACGGACGTCGACGCCCTGGATCTGGACGCCCTGGTTCTGGCCCCCGCGGATCCGGCTGACTCGAAGAAGCTGGGCGCGGTGCCGAGCCAGCCGCTCGACACGGCCGAAGTCGACTGGGCGCGGGACCGGCGCGTCACGCTGATCTCGACCATTCCGGCCGAGATCGCCGCCGAGATGGCGGTGCGGCGGGCGACGAAAGCCCGTTCGGCGGCGCCCGTGCGGGACCCGGCGGCCCCCGAGCCGGAGCGGTTCGTGGGACCCGGCGCGGAGCAAGAGCATCACACCCGGCGGCTGGGCGATCTGGACAGCCAGCGCCTGACCCCGGGCTCGGGCCGGGTGGGCGAGGCGGATGGCGTGGCCAGGCGGCGGCAGCGCGCGGCGATGCTGATCGACCGGGCCCGGGCGGCGCTGGACGAGGGGAACCTGACCATCGCGGTCGACGCCGCCGAGGGCGCGCTGCGCGAGGCCGACGAGGCGCCGCCGCCCGGCATCGTGGAGGTCATCGAGCCGGCGCGCCCGTTGCTGACGCGCGTCTTCGCCGCGTACGTCGGCTCGCTGTCGGAGGTGCCGGTGCTGGCGCCGCGCGCCGCCGAGATCGCGCGCGACCGCCTGGGCGATCACGAGCGGGCGCTGATCGGCCGCATCGACGGTCTGTGCACGCTGGAGGAGCTGTTCGACGGCTCGGGTCTGGGATCGACCGACGCCCTGCGAATCGCCGCCCGTTTGATCCGGACCGGCGCCATCCGCGTGGTCTGAAGCGGGGTCGGAGGGCCCCGGCCGGCGGCCCCGGAAAGGGGATGCGCCAGGCGGCCCGGATGTGGTAGGGCACTGGCCCATGAAGATCCTGCTCGCGTACTCCGGTGGCCTCGACACGTCGGTTGCGATCGTCTGGTTGAAAGAGAAGTACAACGCCGAGATCGTCGGGTTCTGTTCGGACGTGGGGCAGGGCGAGGACCTGGAAGCAGCGCGCAAGAAGGCCCTCAAGACCGGCGCGGTCTCGTGCCACGTGCTGGATCAGCGCGACGAGTTCGTGCGCGACTTCGTGTTCCCGGCGGTGCGCGCCGGCGCCGTCTACGAAGGGGAGTACTACCTGGGGACCGCGCTGGCCCGCCCGTGCATCGCGCGCGGCATGATGGAGGTCGCCGCCCGCGAGGGGGCCACCGCCATCGCTCACGGGTCGACCGGCAAGGGGAACGACCAGGTTCGGTTCGAGCTGGGCGCCTACTGGTTCAACCCGTCCATCAAGATCATCGCCCCCTGGCGCGAGTGGGACTTCAAGTCCCGGTCCGAGCTGATCGCCTTCGCCGCCGCCAAGAACATCCCGGTCGAGGCCACATCGTCCAAGCCGTACTCGATCGACCGCAACCTGCTGCACACCAGCTACGAGGGCGGGATCCTGGAAGACCCCGACGCCGAGCCGCCCGCCGAGATGTTCCAGCGGACCGCCGACCCCCGCAAGGCGCCCGACCAGCCGCGCGAGGTGGCCATCTCGTTCGAGAAGGGGACGCCCGTCGCCGTCGACGGCAACGCCCTGGGCGCGGCGGCCCTGCTGTCCGAGCTGAACACGATCGCCGGCGAGCACGGCATCGGCCGGGCCGACGTGGTCGAGGATCGCTTCGTGGGCATGAAGAGCCGCGGCGTGTACGAGACGCCGGGCGGCACGTTGCTGCACAAGGCGCACCGCGCCGTGGCCTCGCTGACCATGGACCGCGAGGCCATGCGCCTGCGCGACACCCTGTCGGTCGAATACGCCACGCTGGCGTACCGCGGGTTCTGGTTCTCGCCCGAGCGCGAGGCGCTGCAGAAGCTGGTCGACAGCGTCAACGAGCCCGTCACGGGTGTGGCGCGGCTGAGGCTGTACAAGGGGAGCGCCACCGTCATCGGGCGCCGCGCGCCCCGTTCCCTCTACCGGAACGACATCGTCACCTTCGAGGATGACCGGGGCGCCTACGACCAGCGCGACGCCGGCGGGTTCATCCGCCTCAACGGCCTGCGGCTGCGGACCACGGCCATGGCCAACAAGGCCCGTTGAAGCACCCGGGCGCCATCCGGTCGGGGCGTTAAAGATTGGGGTCTGCGCTGTCGATGCAGACCCACGATGCAGGGTAGAGCCACCGTGGCCGAAGCCACCGGCCATGGAGATGCGGCAAGTGCGCAGGCTGGCGCTGCCGAAGTGCTGGTGGTCGACGACGAACCTGTGACCGCGCGGGGTTACGCGCGGGCGTTGTCGGCCGCCGGGTACAAGGTCAACATTGCGCACGATGGGCGTGAGGCCGCCGCGATGGCGAAGGCCCACAGCTACGACGTGATCGTCAGCGACATCGCCATGCCGGACATGGACGGGCTGGGCCTGCTGCGCACGATCCGGGAGAGCGACCTGGACGTGCCGATGATCTTCATGACCGGCAGCCCGGCGCTGGAGAGCGCCGTGACCGCCATCGAGTACGGCGCGTTTCGCTACCTGGTGAAGCCCATCGCGCCCGAGGCCATGCTGGAGTCGGTGGCGCGCGCCGTGCGCGTTCACAACCTGGCGCGCGTGCGGCGCGAGGCCATGGCGGTCCACGACCTGGAAGGCAAGCCGATCGGCGATCGGGCCGGCCTGGAGGCGCGATTCTCGTCGGCGGTCGAGAAGCTGTGGGTAGCGGCGCAGCCGATCGTCTCCTGGTCGGGGCGGCGCATCTTCGCGTACGAGACGCTGCTGCGCACCGACGAGCCGACCCTGCGCAGCCCGATCGACTTCTTCGACGCCGCCGAGCGGCTGGGCAAGGCCGCCGAGCTCGGGCGCACCATCCGCAAGGTGGTCGCCAAGCAGCTTCGCGAGACGCCGCCGCCGGCCCTGCTGTTCGTCAACCTGCACCCCGCCGATCTCGAGGACGACGAGCTCTACGCCGACGACGGCGCGCTGACGCCGTTCGCCAAGCACGTGGTCCTGGAGATCACGGAGCGCGCCGCCCTGGACCGCATCCACGAGCTGCAGTCGCGCGTGACGCGCCTGCGGACGCTGGGCTACCGCATCGCCATCGACGATCTGGGGGCGGGCTACGCCGGCCTCACCAGCTTCGCCCAGCTCGAGCCCGAGGTGGTCAAGGTGGACATGTCGCTGGTGCGCGCCATCGATCGGTCGCCCGTGAAGCAGAAGCTGGTGCGATCGATCATCACGCTCTGCACGGAGCTGGGGATCCAGCTGGTGGCGGAGGGGATCGAGACCGTCGAGGAACGCGACGCGCTGATCGCGCTGGGCGGCGATCTGTGCCAGGGATACCTGTTCGCGAAGCCGGGGCGCGGCTTCCCGGATCCGCAGTTCACGTAGGGCGCGGGCGTTCGCGGAGCTTCCCGAGCACGGCCTCCACCTGTCGCTCCGTCTCCGCCAGCGCGCCGTCGTTGTCGATCACGTAGGTCGCGACCCGCGCCTTCTCTGCGCTCGGCAGCTGCGCCTTCACCCGGGCCTCCGCCTGTTCACGGCTGAGCCCGCCCCGGGTCACCGCCCGCTCGATCTGCCGCTCCGGTGAAGCCGTGACGACGATCAAGCCGTCGAATTCGTTCCAGCGCCCGCTCTCGACCAGCAGCGCCGCTTCGTAGATGGCCAGGGGGTGTCCCTCGCCGGCCAGATCGGCCAGCCGGGCGGCGCTGGCTTGCTGGATCAAGGGGTGGGTGATGGCCTCCAGCCGGGTCCGGGCGCCGGCGTCCCCGAAGACGATGGCGGCCAGCTTCTTGCGGTCGACCGCGCCGTCCGCCCCCATGGCCTGTGGCCAGGCCGCGGCGATCTCGGCGTTTCCGACCGTCCCCGGCGCCACCACCTCGCGGGCCAGCGCGTCAGCGTCGATGACCGGCACAGCCCGCGCCGCGAACATCCGGGCCACCGTGGACTTGCCCGTCCCGATCCCGCCGGTGAGGCCAAATACCTTGAAACCTCGCCGCATTGGCGGGCAATGCTACCCTACAAGGCTGTGTTGAGCGTTCCCGATGTCACCGATGCGGCCTTCTTTGCGGAGGCGCGCGAGCTGGGTGCCCTGCCGGCGGGCGGGCCACCCGAGATCGCCATCGCGGGGCGTTCGAACGTCGGAAAGTCGACGCTGCTCAATCGGCTGGCCGCGCGGCGGGCGCTGGCGCGCACCTCGAAGACCCCCGGCCGCACGCGCGGGCTGGTCATCTTCACGCTGCGCCTGGCGCGCGCGCCCCTCGCGGAGCTGCGCCTGGTCGACCTGCCCGGCTATGGCTACGCGCGGGTCGGCAAGGGGGAGCGCGAGAGCTGGGGGCCGTTGATCGAGGGCTACACCCGCGGGCGCCCGATGCTGGCGCTGTTCGTGATGCTGGTCGACTCCCGGCGCGGCCTGGAAGACGAAGAGCGCCAGCTGTACGAGTGGCTGGGGACC
>Ga0070679_100004658_pt1 | contig 12655 bp, 11 predicted proteins | sample KBSC63BmetaG_FD_65652 | JGI IMG/M metagenome (GOLD analysis project Ga0070679, IMG submission 65652) | Corn rhizosphere microbial communities from Kellogg Biological Station, Michigan, USA - KBS C6-3B metaG | ecosystem: Host-associated > Plants > Roots > Rhizosphere | place: USA: Michigan... | reverse complement strand
CCTTAGGGGAGTTACTATGCGTAAGCTCGTTATCGGACTTTCGGCTGCCATGCTGATCAGCGGCCTCGCCGCTTGCAACAAGAGCGACGAAACGACCGCCACCACCGAAACCACCGAAGCCGCTCCGGCGATGGCCACCACCGATGCCAGCACGGCTGCGGCCGACGCTACTTCGGCTGTTTCGGCCGACACCGCGGCGACGACTGCCGAGACCACTACGGCTACGTCGACCTCGACCGCTCAGTAAGCCGGTCTGAAGAAAAACGGACGGCCGGTCGCTTCGGCGGCCGGCCGATTTCGTTTCCGGCTACAGTCGGCGACCAGGCCGCCGCCATCGCTTAGACCCCGGCGAGCGCTGCCTCGATCGCTTTCCGGTCCGCGTCTGTGGCTTGCCAGTCTGCTGCGAACAGGCCGTGGCCTCCGAACAGCGCGTCGACAATGCCGCCCTCGCCCGCCTCGCGCCAAAGTTCGGCCAGGCGGTTTGCCAACGGGTCGTCGACCGGCGCGCCATCTCCTCGGACATGGACTATCCACGCCGCCAGCGCATCGAGGATCGCCCGGCAAGATTGCCCGTGCCGCTGATGCCACGCGAGCGTCGCCAGCCAGCGCTGCGGAATCTTTTGCGATCCGTCCATCGCGATCTGCTGCAGGCGGTGCCGCAAAGCCGGGTTGGCGAAGCGTGCGAGCAGCGCGTCGGCATAAGCCGGGGCATCGAAGGCGGGATCGAGCGTCCGCGCCGCTTCGTCGCGCATCAGCCGCTCGACGGTCGCGCGAATCTCCGGGTCGGCGATCGCCTCGTGGACGAAGCGATGACCGCGTAACAGCCCGAGATAAGCCAGCGCCGAATGCGCGCCGTTGAGCATACGCAGCTTGGCCGCCTCGTAGACGCGCACGTCGGAGACGAATTCGGCACCCCCGACCTCCCAGCGCGGGCGCGGCCCGGCGAAGCGGTCCTCGATCACCCATTGGCTGAACGGCTCGGTGATGACCGCGCCTTCATCGCGCAAGCCGATACGCTGTTCGACCCGGTCGAGATCGGCCGGCGTTGTCGCCGGAACGATGCGATCGACCATCGTCGAAGGGAACGCGCATTCGGACATTACCCACCGGCCCAAGGTCGGATCGGCTTGGTCGAAGTATTCATTCAACAGGCGCTCCAGGACACGGCCGTTCTCCGGCAGGTTGTCGCAACTGAGCAGCGTCAGGCCGGGCAGCCCCGCATCGCGGCGAGCCGTCAGCCCGCGGCGGAGCCAGCCGTACATCGAATCCGTCGTGGCACCGGCGGTATCGAGCGACCCGTCGGGTGCGCGGCAATAGCCTTTCTCGGTCACGGTGAAGCTCACGAGCCGAATTGTCGGCGCGGCGAGCAAGGCGACGATCCGCTCGCCCGCTTGCGAGGCGAGGAGCGCCTCCCTGACCGAGCCGATCAGGCGCACGTCCTCGCCCTCGCCGGATCGCGCCGTGACGGTGTAAAGCCCGTCCTGCGGCGCCAGCCGGTCGCGCGCGCCCGGGCTGCGGAGCGACAGCCCAGCGATCGCCCAATCGCGATCTCCGGCCGCCATCGCGTCGTCGGTGTAAACCGCCTGATGCGCACGATGGAAAGCGCCCAACCCGAAGTGGACGATGCCCACCGCCTGCGCCTCGCGGTCGTAGCCGGGCCGCCTCACGTTCGCCGCGAGCGAGCCGAGCGTAGCCGAGGAAAGCCTCACAGCTTGTAGGCGCGCTTGACTAGGCCGTAGGCCAGTTCGCCGGCCAGCTCTTCGGCTTCCCACTTCTCCAGCCGGCCTTCCGCCACCAGCCGCGCGAGAAACGCGCAGTCGCAGCGGCGGGCGACGTCGTGCCGCGCCGGGATCGAAAGGAAGGCGCGGGTGTCGTCGTTGAAGCCGACGGTGTTGTAGAAGCCGGCCGTCTCGGTGGTCATCTCGCGGAAACGGCGCATCCCCTCGGGGCTATCGTGAAACCACCACGAGGGACCCAGCTTGAGGCACGGATAATGCCCCGCCAGCGGCGCCAACTCTCGCGCATAGGACGTCTCGTCGAGAGTGAAGAGGATGATCGACAGGTCGGCTTCGTTGCCGAAGCGATCGAGCAGAGGCTTGAGCGCTATCACGTAGTCGGTCGGCAGCGGAATGTCCGCGCCCTTGTCGCGGCCGTGACTCTGAAAGAGCCGGCCGTTGTGGTTGCGGAACGAGCCCGGGTGGATCTGCATCACCATCCCATCGTCGAGGCTCATCGCCGCCATCTCGGTGAGCATCTGCGCGCGGAACAGCTCGGCGTCCCCAGGCGACCAGGTGCCGCCGACAATGCGATGAAACAAGGCCTCCGCATCCGAGGGCGCGAGGTCGGCAGTCGCCGCGCTCGGGTGGCCGTGATCGGTCGCGGTCGCGCCGGCCTCGCGGAAGAAGGCGCGCCGCTTGCGGTGCGCGGCGAGGTAGCCCGGCCAGCTTTCGACGTCTTCGCCGGTGAGTTCGCCAAAGCGGGTCAGCGCGGCGCGGAAGTCCTCGTGCTCGGGATCGATCACCGGATCGGGACGATATGTCGTCACCACTCGCCCGCCCCATCCCGACGCGCGGATCGCCGCGTGGTGGGCGAGGTCGTCGTTGGGACCTTCGGTCGTGGCGAGCAGTTCGATGCCGAAGCGTTTGAACAGCGCACGCGGGCGGAAGGCGGGCGTCGCCAGCGCCTCGCCGATGCGATCGAAGTAGTGGTCCGCGCTTGCGGCCTCCAGCGCCACGTCGATGCCGAAGACTTCGGCGAAAACGTGATCGAGCCACATCCGCGAGGGCGTGCCGCGGAACAAGTGATAGCGCGCGGCGAACAGGCGCCAGGCTTCGCGCGGGTCGGCGGAGGAGGGGCCGGCACTGCTCGGCACGCCGAGTTGTTCCAGGGGGACGCCCTGGCTGTAAAGCATGCGGAAAAGGTAATGGTCGGGCGCGAGCAGCAGCTCGGTGGCGTTGCTCCACGGCTCATTGTTCGCGAACCATGCGGGGTCCGTATGGCCATGCGGGCTGACGATCGGCAGGCCCTTGACCCCGTCGTACAATCCGCGTGCCACCGCGCGGGTGGCGGGATCCGCGGGAAACAGGCGGTCGGGATCGAGCTTGAGCGGTCGCGTCATCAGGCTCTCCTAAGCAGCGAATCGAGCTTGTGGGAAGTGCCCCAAGCCGCCTATGTTACCGCTACCATGGGAGAGGTCGGAAAAGCTGTCGCGTTAGCCGCAGCGTGCGTGTCGCTGCTTGTCGCATCGCCGTGCCGGGCGCAAAGCGCGGCGCCGGTCGCGCACGGCATGGTGGTCACGGCTGCCTCGGGCGAGAAAGTCCGCGTACTCGCCTACCGCGACGGCACCTTCCGGATCACGGTCGCGGGCGATCCGAACAAGGCGGCGAAAAGCCTGATGGTCGTTCAGCAAGCCGACGGTGACCCGCAATTCGCCGTCACGGCCGAAGCCGCCACGCTGACGACACCGCAATCGCGCGCGGATGTCCGGCTGGCCGATGGCCGCCTGCGCGTGTCCGACGCCGCCGGCAGGCTCCTGCTCGATGAATACGCGCCCGCTCGCCGGCTCGACCCGGTCACGATCGAGGGCCAGCCGTTTCTCGAGACGCGGGCCCAGTTCAACCGGGGCAGCGACGAGGGCCTGTTCGGGCTCGGCCAACACCAGAACCGGCAGATGGATTACAACGGCGAGGACGTGGAACTCGCCCAGCACAACATGGACATCGCGGTGCCGTATCTGCTCTCGACGCGAGGGTACGGCATCCTGTGGGACAACAATTCGATCACCCGCGTCGGCGATCCGAAGCCCTACGGTCTCCTCGCGCCGCAGTCGGGCTGGATAGCCACCTATACCGTGGGCAAGGGACCGGCGGTCTCGCGGCGCGAAGCCACGATCGATTACCCCTACATCCGCGATCAGAAGAACTGGCCGAACGGCGTTCTGGTCGGCAAGGCCGATGACGTCGTCTGGACCGGTACCTACACCCCGCAAATCTCCGGCGCGCACAAGTTCCGGCTCTATTCGTCGAGCTACGCCAAGGTGTTCGCCGACGGGAAGGAGGTGCTCAGCCGCTGGCGGCAGAACTGGAACCCCTGGTACCACAACTTCGAGCTGACGCTGACCAAGGGCAAGCCGGTCGAACTGCGGGTCGAGTGGCAGCCGAACCAGGGTTACATCGCGCTCTATCACGCCGATCCGCTGCCGGATCTCGACCGCCATTCCGTCAGTTTCGCGTCCGAGGCTAGCAACGCGATCGATTACTACGTGGTCCCCGGCGCCAACATGGACGCCCTCGTTGCCGGGTATCGCCGGCTTACGGGCAAGGCGCCGATCATGCCGCAATGGGCTTACGGCTTCTGGCAATCGCGCCAGCGCTACGAGACGCAGGACCAACTCACGGGCGTGCTTGCCGAATACCGCAAGCGCCAGCTGCCGATCGACAACGTGGTGCAGGACTGGTTCTACTGGCCGGAAGACCAGTGGGGCTGCCAGTGCTTCGATCCCAAGCGCTTCCCCGATCCGCAGGGCATGGTCGACAAGGTCCATGCCCTCAACGGCCACCTGATGATCTCGGTCTGGCCCAAGTTCTATCCGTGGACCGCCAACGGCAAGGAACTGGCGGCGAAAGGCTATCTCTACCAGCGCCCGCTGCAGACCACGCAGCGGGACTGGGTTGGGCCCGGCTACGCCAACACTTACTACGATGCCTATTCGCCCGAAGCGCGGGCAATCTACTTCCGCCAGATCAGGCAAGGCCTGGTGAGCAAGGGCTTCGATGCCTGGTGGATGGACGCGACCGAGCCTGACTGGCATTCGAACCTTTCGATCGAAGAGCGCGCCCACCAGATGCAGTCGCCGGCCGCCGGCCTGCCGGGCGCGGCGATTTTCAATAGCTATCCACTGGTCCACGCGGTCGGCATGGCCGAAGGCTTGCGCGCGGCGCAGCCCGACAAGCGGCCATTCATCCTCACGCGCAGCGGCTTCGGCGGGACCCAGCGCGCCTCGGCCGCGGTGTGGTCGGGCGATGTCGCCGCGCGGTGGAGCAATTTGCGCGACCAGATCAGCGCGGGGGTCAACCTGTCGATGTCGGGCATTCCAAACTGGACGCACGACATCGGCGGCTTCTCGGTCGAGGACCGCTATTCGAAACAAGACCCGGCGGCGCAGGACGAATGGCGCGAACTGCAAGTGCGCTGGTTCCAGTTCGGCGCGTTCAGCCCGCTGTTCCGCAGCCACGGCGAATTCCCGCTGCGCGAAATCTACAACCTCGGCAAGGACGACCCGAAGACTTACGCCGCCCTCGCCGCCTACGACCGCCAGCGCTACCGCCTGCTGCCGTACATCTACACCCTCGGCGCAGACACTTACTTTCACGACGGCACGATCATGCGCGGGCTGGTGATGGACTTCGCCGCCGACAAGCGCGCGTGGCGGGTCGACGACGAATACATGTTCGGCCCGGCGTTCCTCGTCGCGCCGGTGACCGAGTACAAGGCGCGTAGCCGCAAGGTCTACCTGCCCGCCGGAACGAGCTGGTACGAATGGGAGACCGGCCGCGCCCACCAGGGGGGTCAGACGATCGAGACAGCCGCACCTCTCGCCGACATGCCCCTGTTCGTCCGTGCCGGCTCTATCGTGCCGACCGGGCCGGTCCGCCAGTTCGCAGCCGATCAGCCCCGCGCGCCGGTGACCTTGCTGATCTATCCCGGCGCCGACGGCCATTTCTCGCTCTACGAGGACGACGGGACCAGCCAGCAGTACCTCAAAGGCGCGTGGTCGCGCATCCCGCTCGGCTGGAATGACAACTCGCACACGCTGACGATCGGAGCGCGCGAGGGCTCATTCCCGGGAATGCAGCAGCGGCGCACCATTCTCGTCCGCTGGATGCGCCCGGGACGAGCGCTCGACTGGGACGCACCGCCCGATGCGACGCTTGGTTACGCCGGCACGGCGCAAAGCCTGACGATGCGATAGGCTCCGGACAAAACCGGAGTTACCCGACGTCGCCAAGACAGCATCTTGCGGCCCCATCGGAGGCGGAAGACCGGCCATGCCCAAGCATCTGAGACACGCGATCATCGTCAGCCACCCGGACGAGAACAGCTTCACGCTGGCCATCGCTCGGCGTTACGCCGAAGCCGTGGTCTCCCACGGTCACGAAGCGATCCTGCGCGATCTCTACCGGCTCGGTTTCGACCCGGTGCTCAAGCTCGAAGAGCGCGACGGGGATCCCCGGGCGGACGTGCTCGCCGAGTGGCATGCACTGGGTGAGATCGACGTGTTCGTGCTGGTCTATCCGATCTGGTTCGGGGCGCCGCCGGCGATGATCAAAGGCTATATCGACCGCGTCTTCGGGGCCGGGCGAGTGCGCGGATCGTCGCGCGAGGGCGCGCCGGGCAGCATCCTGCAGGGCAAGCATCTCGTCTCGCTGACACTCTCGGGAAGCATGAGCGCCTGGCTTAGCGAAAAAGGCGTGCTGGAATCCTTGCGCAACCTGTTCGACCGCTACATCGGCGAAGTCTTCGGCTTGCCCGAGACCCACCACTACCACTTCGACGGCGTCCAGGCCGGCCTGCCCGAACGCGATTACCGCTTCCACCTGGCACGCGTCGCCGATGCCGCCGAAAAAGTGCTCGGCCGCATCGGGCGTCTCTGGTCGCCCAATCCGAACGCGGGCGAGCCGCCCATCGGACATTGAACCGGGGTCACTCCGACGCCGCCGCCGGCTTCGCACCGCCAACGTTGTAAGTCTCGCGCCAGCGCTTCTCCGAGCCCATTCCCGCGGCGAACGCCACGCGCAGCGCGTCCGCGAAGTTGCTGACCTCGAACTTGGTCATCACGTTCGCGCGATAGACTTCGACGGTGCGCGAGCTGATGCCGAGATCGTAAGCGATGGTCTTGTTGGGATAGCCGCAGGCAAGGCCTTCGAGCACTTCCTTCTCGCGCTCGGTCAGCTTGCCCACTTCGGTTTTCGCCCAGTCCTCACGCTTGCGGGCGCCCTCCCGGTCTTCGATCTTGGCAAAGCCGGCGTCCAGGGAATCGAGCAGCCGCTCGCGGTTGAAGGGCTTCTCGAGAAAATCGATCGCCCCGCCCTGCATCGCCCGCACCGCGGTCGAGATGTCACCGTGGCCGGTAAGCACGATCACCGGCATGTTGTAGCCGCGGGCGACCATCTCCGCCTGCACTTGCAGCCCGTCCATTCCCGGCATGCGCACGTCGAGCAGCACGCAAGCGGGCGCAGTCCTGTGCCCGCCCTTAAGGAAGGCTTCGCCGTCCTCCCACCGCTCGGTGCGGTAACCGGCCGAACGGAGCAGGAAATCCAGCGAACGGCGGATCGAATCCTCGTCATCGACGATGTGCACCAGCTTTTCGTCAGCCATTCCATGCTCCGCCCGCTCTTCGGCAGTCTCTCCACAGGTGCGACGGGATTTTCAAGTCTCTATCACATGGGCTAAGCGAAGCCGATGCCCGCCCAACATGCCTCCGAACTGCGCGAACTCGGCAGCGCCAATCACTTGCGCTCGATCCTCGAGACCGTGCCCGACGCGATGGTGGTGATCGACGAGCGCGGCCGCATCATTTCGTTCAGCAAGGCGGCCGAGCGGTTGTTCGGTTTTGCCGAGGCCGAGCTGCTGGGCGAAAACGTCAGCACCCTGATGCCCTCGCCCGACCGCGAGCGGCACGACGGCTACCTCGAGCGCTACCTTACCACCGGCGAGAAACGGATCATCGGCATCGGCCGCCTTGTGGCCGGACGGCGCCGCGACGGGACGACCTTCCCGATGGAACTATCGGTCGGCGAGGCGAACCTTGGCGACGAACGCGTGTTCACCGGCTTCGTTCGCGACCTGACCGAGCGGCAGGATTACGAGAAGCGGCTGCACACGGTGCAATCCGAGCTGGCGCACGTCTCACGCGTGACCGCAATGGGCACCCTCGCGACCTCGATTGCGCACGAGCTCAACCAGCCGCTTACCGCGATCGCCAATTACGTCGAGACCGCGAGCGAGATGCTGGCGGCCGATCCGAGCGAACCCACGATCGCGCTGATCCGCGAAGCGCTGGAAGAATGCGCGAAGGAGGCGGTGCGCGCCGGGCAGATTGTCAGGCGTCTGCGGGACTACATCTCGCGCGGCGAGACCGAGCGCCAGATCGTGTCGCTGACCCGCCTGGTCAGCGAAGCCAGCGCGCTCGCATTCGTCGGCGCCGGCACGCAATCGGTCGATCTGACGATCCGCATTGGCGCCGACGACCGGGTGCTGGTCGACCGGGTGCAGATCCAGCAAGTGCTCCTCAACCTGATTCGCAACGCGGTCGAAGCGATGCACGACCAGCCGCACGGCCGACTGACGATCAGCGCCCTGCCGCGCGAGAACGGCTTCATCGAAGTGGTCGTGTCGGACAGCGGGCCCGGGCTGGCGCCGGAGATCGCCGCCAACCTGTTCGCGCCATTCCACAGCACCAAAGCCACCGGCATGGGCGTCGGCCTGTCGATCAGCCGCACGATCGTCGAGGCGCACGAGGGTCGCATCTGGGCCGACGGTTCCCCTTACGGGGGAACCTCGTTCCATTTCACCGTGCCTGACGCGAGCGCCGACGGAAACACGGCTTAAAGGCCGCTTGCTCCGTCGTTCCGGGACTGCACGACGCGAAACGGGAAGCGCGAACCATCGGGCTCGGTCAAGGTGACGTAGTCGCCAATGCGCAGTGGGTGGTCTTCGAGGTGATAGAGGTTCTCATCGTCATCCTCGCCGACCGCGTAGGAAAAGACCCACCCATTGCCGCTGCGGATCATATGGCCGGTCTGGTCCGGCTCGTTGGGCCAGAAGCGGCGCACCGTCGCCAGCGCCGGGCGCCTCGCCAGCACCGCGCCGTCGATCAGACCGTCGCGGTCGAGCGGCACGCGCAGCATGTACGCGCGGCTGGCCGATCCGCGCGGAAATTCCGCCGTTCGGGCGAGTTCCAGCCGTACGAGATTCCACTGTTCCATGAAGTGACCCACCGATTCCGGCGCAAAGTGGCCGTTCCGACCGCTCCGGGTGATTGGGAAATGTACGGATCACAGCGTCAGGTCAGGAGCTGGCGATCCCGGCCTCGACGGCGGCATAAATTGCATCGAGGTCGACCTCGTCGATGCAATAAGGCGGCATCACATAGACCGTGTTGCCGAGCGGGCGCAGCAGGACGCCACGCTCGCGAAAGAAGGCCAGCAGCGACGGCCCGAGGCTGCTGAGATAGCCGGACTCCGGGGCGCGGATCTCAAGCGCCGTGATCGTGCCGAGCTGCCGCGCGGTCTCCACCGCGGGATTGGCGGCAATGCTCGCAAGTCTCTCCGCTTGCCGTTCCGCCAGTTGCGCGATCCGGCCCAGCACCGGCTCCTCGCGCCAGATCGCCAGATTGGCGACCGCCGCGGCGCAGGCCAGCGGGTTGGCGGTGTAGCTCGATGAATGGAAGAACATCTTCGCGCGGTCGTCCGAAAGATGGGCCTGATAGATCGCCTCGCTCGCCAGGGTCACCGCCAGCGGCACCGCGCCGCCGGTGAGCCCCTTGGACAGGCACAGGATGTCAGGCACCACTCGCGCCTGTTCGCAAGCGAGCAAAGTGCCGGTGCGGCCCCAGCCGGTCATCACTTCATCGGCGATGAACAAGACATCATGGCGGCGGCAGATGGCGGCGAATTCGGCCAGCACAGCGGGCGAATACATCAGCATCCCGCCAGCGCCGAGCACGAGCGGTTCGAGGATGAACGCGGCCGCTCCGGCGGCGCATTCCGCCTCCAGCGCATCGTAGCTCGGCTGCGGGTTCGTGCCCGGAAACGGAATGGTGCCGACATCGAACAGCAGCGGCGCGTAAGCCTGGTTGAACACCCCCCGTTCGCCGACCGACATCCCGCCGATGGTATCGCCGTGATAGCCGTGCTCGAGCACGAGGATCCGATGCCGGTCCTCGCCCCGGTTGCGCCAGAAGCCGAGTGCCATCTTCAGCGCCACCTCGACGCTGGTGGAGCCGGAGTCCGAGAAGAATACCCGCGTCAGCTCGTGCGGCATTATCTCGAGCAATCCCCGCGCTACCTCCTCCGCCGGTTGGTGCGTCCAGCCGGCGAAGATGATCTGGTCGAGCTTCTTCGCCTGCTCGGCAATCGCCGCCATGATGCGCGGATGGCAATGCCCGTGCGTGGTGACCCACCACGAGGAGATCGCATCGATCACCCGCTGGCCGTCTGCGGTGTACAGCGCGGCGCCTTCGCTGCGCGCGACGAGCGGAATCGGCTCGCCGAGCCCGTGCTGGGTAAACGGATGCCAGATCGCGGAATCGCTCACCGGAAATCGTCCGGCTCGAAGGCGGCGCCGAAGGCTTCGAGCAGCGAGGGCCGGCTGATCTCGCGCAGGATCGGCAACCGCCCCAGCCGCTTGACCTGGCCGAGCCGGGCGATTGTCGCCTCGGTGTTCTCGATCGGGTCACCGACGAACGCGACGCCGAGGATCGGCACCCCCCGCGAGCGCAGCGCTTCGATCGACAGCAGCGTGTGGTTGATCGTCCCGAGCGCGGTGCGCGCCGCCAGAACCACCGGCAAGCCCCAGCGGGCGAAGAGATCGGCGAACAACAAGTCGTCGCGGATCGGCACCAGCACCCCGCCGGCGCCTTCGACCACGAGGTCGCGCTCGTCCGGCAAGCCGAGCGCCGCGTCGTCGATGCTCACGCCGTCAATCTCCGCCGCCCAATGGGGCGAGCAGGGCGTGGTCAGCCGATAGGCTTCCGGCAAGGTCCGCACGCCGATCGCTGCGACGCGCTCGCTGTCGGTTTCCTCGTCTAGCCCGGCCTGGATCGGCTTCCAGTACGTCGCCCCGGTGCACAGCGCGATCGCGCCCGCGAGCACCGTCTTGCCGATCCCGGTATCGGTCCCGGTGACGACCAGCCTCATGCCGCGCGCATCGCCGCTTGCAGCGCTTCGCCGAGGCCGCGGATGTCCGCTTCGGAAGCGTTGAGCGTGACGGAAATACGCAAGCGTGAAGTGCCTGGCGGCACCGTCGGTGGGCGGATACCGCGCACGTCGTAACCGGCCTGCTGCACCATTTCCGCAACCCGCATCGCCCGCGCGTCGTCGCCGAGGATGACCGGAACGATCTGCGAGCCGCTGGCGGGAATGCCAAGAACACCAAGCACTTGCCCTGCCAGGCTCACACGCTGCTGCAACGCCTGGCGCCGCTCCGGCTCGTCGGCGCAAATGCGCAACGCCTCGCCCACCGCCCGAGCCATCAGCGGCGAGGGGGCGGTCGAGAAGATGAACCCGCGGCCGCGATTGACCAGGAAATCGCGCAACACTCGCGGCAGGCACAGCAGCGCGCCCTCGACTCCGAGCGCCTTGCCGCAAGTGCGCAGCACGATCGCGTTATCGCGCCCGTCGAGGTGCGCGGCGAGGCCTCGCCCGTCGGGGCCATAGACGCCCACCGCGTGCGCCTCATCGACAACGAGGAACGCGTCAGTCTCGTCCGCCAGCGCCACCAGATCGTCGAGCGGCGCGCGGTCGCCGTCCATCGAATAGAGGCTCTCGACCGCGATCCACGGCCGGCCGGTCCCGCCACCGGCGCGCCATTGCTTGATCGCATCGGCGAAGGCATCGGCATCGTTATGCTCGGCCGCAACGCGCTCGGCCCGGCCGCAGCGCAGGCCTTCGTGCGCGCTGGCGTGGATCAGCGCATCGTGAACCACAAGGTCGCCGCGTTGCGGCAACGTGGCGAACAGCGTCTCGTTGGCCGCGAAGCCGCTCGACAGGTAAAGCGCGCTCTCCGAGCCGAAGAACGCCGCCGCCTCCGCCTCAAGCCGCTCGTGCTCCGGGTCGTTGCCGCGCAAGAGCCGCGAGCCGCCCGAGCCGATCGCTACCCCGCTCAGAAGCGCATCGAGCACGGCATCGCGCAGACGGGGCGAATTGGCGAGGCCGAGATAGTCGTTCGAGGAGAAATCCACCCCTGCGCGCGAGTGAAGGCCGCGCAACCGGCCGGCCGCTGCAAGCTCATCCAGTTGGTGCCGATGGATCATGGCGCCGCTCCTGCTGCCAAGCCGGCTGCTAGTCAAACTCCAGGATCGCGGCATCGACCGCGAGACTCTCGCCGGCGGCGAAGTTGGCGGCCTTGACGGTGCCGGAGCGCTGGGCGCGCAGGATGTTTTCCATCTTCATCGCCTCGACCACCGCGAGGGGCTGGCCGGCCTCGACCTTGTCGCCGGGCGCCACCAGCAGTTGCGTCAGCAGGCCCGGCATCGGCGCGAGGAGGAACTTCGACAGGTCCGGCGGGACTTTCTCGATCATGTGCCGGGCCAGCGGAGCGACCTTGGCGGGCAGCACCAGCGCGCGGTGGGTCGCGCCGTGCGTGGTGATACGCCAGTGCGCGCCGTCGCGCTTGACGATCAGGCCGAGCGTCTGGCCATTGCCGACGGCGGTGGCGGTGGCGGTGGCGGTGGCGTCGCCCGGCTGCCAGTCGCAGGCGCCCTCGGTCCGGTTGCCGTCGACCAAGGCGTGGCCCTCGCCGAGCGTGACCGGAAAATCGCGGTCGTGCATCTTCACGACCCAGTCGGACATGTTCGTCGGCGCGCCGTTGAGCTTGCCGCTCGTCTGCCCGGCGCGCGCGCGGTGCGAGCATTCGATGCCGGCGGCGATCGCGG
>Ga0070679_100004657_pt1 | contig 12658 bp, 12 predicted proteins | sample KBSC63BmetaG_FD_65652 | JGI IMG/M metagenome (GOLD analysis project Ga0070679, IMG submission 65652) | Corn rhizosphere microbial communities from Kellogg Biological Station, Michigan, USA - KBS C6-3B metaG | ecosystem: Host-associated > Plants > Roots > Rhizosphere | place: USA: Michigan... | reverse complement strand
CCGGAATGAGAAACGAACCACGCGGTGTACTCCCTGGAAAAGATCGGAAGCTCGAGCGGCAAGGCCGCGACGGCATTTCCGACGAGCACGACCAGGATCACGACTCGAAGCGCCGTGTTCCATGCGCCCGCCCTCGCGTCGCTCCATCGCTCGAGTCCAACGGCGCCGCCCGCGAAAAGCGCCGGGTAGATGGGCGAGATGTAGTATGCCTTCCCATGGAGCACGAGGAGCAGGGCGAAAGCGCCCGCGCACGTCCATCCGATCACGCGGAATCGTCGCATCGACGCGGCGGAAAGCAGATACGCCATCCCTGCAACCGCGAGCAGAACGGCGGGACCGATGTAAAGCTGCCCCAGGACGAACGACGTGAACGACACGTGCATGAGCTGTGAGCTCTCCAACGTCCGCATCTGTCCGACGACGGGAAAGCCGAGGCGCAGCTGTCCCACGATGCTCGGGCTGCCGAGCACGATCGCGATCGCCGCGGCAATCCACGGCCACCTCGTGAGCATCACGCGCCGCTGCGGCGCGATCACGAGCGCGACGACGAGCGCGGCGCCGAAGAACAGGATGCTGAACTTCGTTAGCAGCCCGAGCCCGCAAGCGACGCCGAGCACGATCCACCATCGCGGCCGTGTCGACAGCCCATCGTTTTTGGTTGACTCCGCGCCGAGTCGTGCGAGCGCGTACAGCGCCAGCGTCCACCATAGCTGATCGAGCACTACGGGTTGGAAGAGCACGCCGGTGCGAATGAACACGGGGCTCGTCGCCACGGCGATCGCCGCGAAGAGCTGCGCGACCTTTCCGCCTCCCATTGCGCGCGCGATCAACGCCGCCATCAGCACGAGGAGTCCGGCGGCGACCGCGGACGCGAATCGGATCGCGACCATGGAGTCGCCAATCAGGAAGCGCTGCACCTCGGAGAGGATCGCGATGAACGGCGGAAAGTCCATCCGCCAGAGCTGCAGGTGCCGGCCCATCGCCATGTAGAGAAATTCGTCGCGCTGGAAGCCGTAGGGCGAGAGCAGGTTAACGACGAGGTGCAGCACGAAGGTGATGGCACTCAACGCCGCGATCGCACGAGTGGCGAATGGCGGACGAGCATCGATCGTAGTGGAGGCAGTCATACGGTCCGGTAAGGGTGCGGTGGCTTAGCTACCTACGAGACTCGCACCCTTCCGGGTTCAGGCGTGCGGCGACAACCCCAGCCAGCGCTCGAGCGCCTCGCGGCGCGAGCGGCTCACGCGCAGCCGCACTCCCCCCTTCATCTGCAGCTCGTAGTCGCCGCCGCCCCCGCGGTGCAGCGCCTCCACGAGATCCAGCCGCACGATCACCGAGCGGTGCACGCGCATGAACCTGTTCGGATCCAGCCGGTCCTCGAGCGTCTGCATCGCCTCTCGAATCACGTAGCGCCTGTCGCCAACGTGCAGCTCCGCGTACGGTCCCGCCGCGGCGATGTAGTCGATTTGCGCAACGGGGATCGGCTTCACCTGCCCCTTCATCTCGACGGCGATGCGCTCGAGGTATCGCGCCGGAGCTTCCGCCGCCGTCGTCGACCCGCTCGCTCTCAGCATCGCCAGCAGACTCTCGCGCGCTCGCTCCACGCCCTCGAGCGCCAGCACGCGCCGCGCCCGCAGAAACGCCTGCTCGAACCGGTCATCGTCGAATGGCTTTACGAGATAGTCCACAGCGGCGACGTCGAACGCTTCCAGCGCGTATCGGTCGAAAGCTGTTACGAAGATCGTCATCGGCATCTGCTTCGCGCCGATCTCCCTAACGACATCGAGCCCGCTCTTCTTCGGCATCTGGACGTCCAGAAAGACGAGATCCGGCCCGAGCTCCCGAATCGCGCGAACCGCGGCATCGCCGTCGGCCGCCTCGCCCACGATCTCCACGTCCGTCTTCGCGCGGAGCAGGTCGGCAACGCGAAGCCGTCCGAGCGACTCGTCGTCGACGATCAGCACCCGAATGACAGGCAGCGATCGCGGCGGCGGCGGCGCGTCACTCGCCGGCATCGTCCGTCGTCTCGGCTCCCTGCACGAGCAGCTCGCTCCCATCGTGCGCCGGGATGCGCACCTCCGCCACCGTGACATCGCCGCGGCGCTCGAGCGCGAACGATCCCGCGTCGCCGTACAGCTGCTGCAGCCGAGCGATCGTATTGCGCAGCCCAACGCCTCCGCCCGGCCCACCCACGCCCTCGCGCGACTCCGGTCCGTTGTCGCTCACCCTGAGCACCAGCGACTCCCCCTCGAGCACCGTCTCAATCTCGATCCGTCCCGGCTCCGTCATTTTCTCCACTCCGTGGCGGATCGCGTTCTCCACCAGGGGCTGCAAGACCATGCTCGGCACGAGCATGTCGAGCGAGCTGTCTTCGAGCAGCCGCATCACGTTGAGTCCCGGAAAGCGCACCTCCATGATGTCGAGATACCGATCGATGAGATCGAGCTCGCGTCTGAGAGTGATCTCGGGCTCGCGCGCGCCCTCCATCGTGTAGCGCAGCAGCTCGCTCAGCCTCGTGATCATTCGGCGCACGCCGCGCGGATCGCGCTCCACCAGCGTCGAGACCGCGTTCAGCGTGTTGAAGAGAAAGTGCGGGTCGAGCTGGCTGCGCAGCGCCTCGAGCCGAGCCTCCGCGAGCTGCGCCTGCAGCTGCGTCGCCTGCTCGCGCCTCGCTCGAAAACGCAGCGAGTACGCGCGCGCGACACCGGCTGCGAGCACGCCCAGGTAAATCACGAGCGCATTCAGGATTCCGAACCAGAGTGGCGGCCCGTGCGAGCGGCCGCTGTCGGCATCCGGCGGCCGCTGCAGCAGCGCGTCGCGCGTCGCATGCCCGATCAGGCTCACACCCAGCCCGATCGCGATGCCGAGTGCAGCGAAAAAAAGAAACTGCGCGATGCGATTTTGCTTGTCCGCACCGATGCGGACCGCAAGCGACACGATGAGTGGCGTCAGCAGCGCCCACACCAAGGACTCCGCGAGCGCGATCGCGATCCACGTCGACAACGGATTGAGGCTCGGTCGCGAGTCAGGCCCTGAATCGAAGGCGTGGTTCGCGACGGTGAGCAGCGCGTAGATCAGCCAGAATCCCACGATGAACGAGATGTCGCGCCGCGTGAGCGGAAAGCGCTCAGCGGGGGCAATCGTCCTCGGCGTCGTGTCGCGAATTGCGCGTTCGGTCTGGCGATTCGGAGGGTTGGTCACGTTGGAAGGATACGCGCTTTGTGCGTGCCCGCGAGGGCCCGTGGCATGGAGTGCACGCGGCTGTACACGAATCGCACGGCGGTGTCGCGCGTCCCGCCGGGTGCGGTTCGTGACGGCTGCGCGTCGGTTCGGAACGCCAGCGTGCAAGTCGTGACATACCAGCAACTTACGCCACAGGAAAGCGTAGGATTCACGTGTGGGAAGTGAGAGCGGGCAGCGCACGAACATCACGCACGGCGAGGACCGTATGAAGAAAAAGCTGATCACCGTCGCACTCGTGGCGATTGCAGGAGTCACCAGCGGCTACGTGCTCTATCGCCACGCGCACGCAGACACGGCGCCGGCGTACCGCACCGCGGCGGTTCAGCGCGGCAACCTCGAGTCGACGGTCGCCGCAACCGGATCGCTCGGCGCTGTCACCACAGTGCAGGTCGGCACTCAGGTGTCCGGTCAGATCTCGGCGATCTATGTCGACTTCAACTCCAAGGTGAAAAAGGGCGAGCTCGTCGCCCGCATCGACCCCACGTTGCAGCAGCAGGCGGTGGAGGATGCGCAGGCCGGCGTTGCACGCGCGAGCGCGCAGCTCGTGCAGACCAAGGCCGAATACGATCGCAACAAGCTGCTCCACGACCAGAAGATCGTAACCGATCCCGAGTTCAACACGGCGCAGCTCAACTACCAGGTGGCGAGAGCGAACAGCACGTCGGCGCAGATCGCGCTCGACAAGGCGCGCCAGAATCTCTCGTACACGTCGATCTACGCGCCCATGGATGGAATAGTCGTCGAGCGCGACGTCGACGTCGGCCAGACCGTCGCCGCGAGCCTCTCGGCGCCGCAGCTCTTCGTCATCGCGAAGGACCTCTCGCAAATGCAGATCCTCGCGACGGTCGATGAGAGCGACATCGGGCAGATAAAGGATGGGCAGTCGGTGAGCTTCACCGTGCAGGCGTATCCCGGGCAGACGTTCACCGGTGTCGTACGCCAGGTGCGCATCAATTCGGCGACCGTGAACAACGTCGTGAACTACACGGCGGTCGTGACGGTGGAGAACCCGAATGGCAAGCTGCTGCCGGGCATGACGGCGACGGTGAAGTTCCTCGTCGGATCTGCGGACAATGCTCTCACGGTTCCGAATGCCGCGCTCCGCTTCAAGCCTGCGATCGCTGCCGCCGTGCCAGCGCGCGCGACGGTGCGTAATGCATCGGCGGGCGCGGCGCCGGATTCTACGCGCACGCTCTGGCAACTCGATGCGACGGGCGCGCTCGCGCCGGTGCGCGTGCACACTGGACTTACGGATGGCACGCGCACTCAGATAACCGGCGCGGCCATCAAGGAAGGAATGGAGATAGTGGTCGGCGCGAATACGGGGACGTCCACGGACGTCGCGACGCCGGCGTCGAAGAATCCGCTGCAGCCCCAGAGCACCGGACGGCGCGGCGGCGCCCCGGGCGCCTTCTAACCGCGCACCGGAGAATGACGATGTCTACACCAGTGATCGAGATCAGCGGCGTGAAGAAGGTCTACCGCATGGGCGAAACGGAAGTCTTCGCGCTTCGCGGAGTGGATCTCACCGTCGGCGCGGGCGAGCTGCTCGCGGTGATGGGCTCCTCGGGATCGGGGAAATCGACGCTCATGAACATCCTCGGCTGCCTCGACATTCCGACGGCGGGAAGCTACGTGCTCGACGGCGTTCGCGTGGACGGCATGAGTCGCAACGATCTCGCGGATCTTAGAAACCGGAAGCTCGGCTTCGTCTTTCAGGGATTCAACCTTCTTCCGCGCACGACCGCTGTCGAGAACGTGGAGCTGCCATTGCTCTACGACCGCACGGGCCGCTGGACGAATTCGCGGCAGCTCGCCGCGGACGCGCTCGAACGCGTGGGCCTCGGTGCGCGGCTGGAGCATCAACCGAGCGAGCTGTCGGGCGGACAGCAGCAACGTGTGGCGATCGCGCGCGCGCTCGTTACGCAGCCCACGCTGCTGCTCGCGGACGAGCCAACGGGAAATCTCGACAGCAGGACATCCATTGAAGTGATGGCGCTCTTCCAGGCGCTCAACGAGCAGGGGATCACGGTGATCATCGTGACGCACGAGCCCGACATCGCGCAGTACGCGCACCGGGTGATTGAAGTTCGCGACGGACAGATCATCCACGATCACTCGGTCGCGGCACCTCGCAGTGCCGCGACCGATGTGATGGCGATGGACGTCGAAGCGGCGGAGCTCACAGCCGGCGTAACGAAGGAGGCAGCATGAAGACCAGATCGCTGTTGACGATGGCCACCGGGAGCATCCTCAAGAACAAGATGCGCACCATGCTCACGATGCTCGGAATCGTGATCGGCGTGGGCGCAGTGATCGTCATGGTCGCGGTGGGGAATGGCGCGCAGTCCCAGATCGAGGCGCAGATCAAAAACCTCGGCACCAACCTCATCGTGATCACTCCGGGCAGCACCGCCGCGGGCGGCGCGAGCCAGGGCGCGCAGACGTTCAACCGCCTCACGATCGCCGACGCGGACAAAATCAAGAGCGACGCGACGCTGCTCTCGGCGGTGTCACCGGTGGTGGTCACGCGCACGCAGGTGATCACGGGGAAGGGCAATTGGCGCACCGAGATCAACGGCGTGTCCACGGACTATCTCACCATTCGCGACTGGAACGTCACGAGCGGCGCGCTGTTCTCCGACGACGACGTCAACGCCAAGCGCAAGGTCGCCGTGCTCGGCGCGACGATCGTGAAGAACCTCTTTCCCGACACGGATCCCGTGGGCAGCCAGGTGCAGCTTGGGCACGTGCCGTTCACGGTGATCGGCGTGCTCGCGGCGAAGGGGCAGACGTCGAGCGGAGTGGATCAGGACGACGTCGTGCTCGTGCCATACACCACTGCGCAGGACCGGCTGAGCGGAATGACCTTCCTCGGCCAGATCCTCGCGAGCGCGCAATCGCCCAAGGACATGGTGGCGGCGCAGGATGAGATTCGCGGGATCATGCGCGATTCCCACGGCCTGCTGGGCGGAGGCGTGGATGACTTCACCGTGCGCGATCAGACGGCCATCGCGCAGGCGGCGACGAGCACGACGAGTGTGATGACCGGGCTGCTGGCCGCGATCGCCTCGATCTCGCTCGTCGTCGGCGGCATCGGGATCATGAACATCATGCTCGTGTCGGTAACGGAGCGCACGCGCGAGATCGGCATCCGGATGGCGGTTGGCGCGCGCGGTTCCGATGTACTCACTCAGTTCCTCGTCGAGAGTGTCGTGATGAGTCTCCTCGGCGGAGTAGTCGGTCTCGCAATCGGCTTCGGTGGCGCGGCGATACTCGGCCATGTGATGGGTTGGAGCACATCGACGCCGCTCATCGCGGTATTTGTCGCTGTGGGATTTTCGGCGGCGGTTGGCGTGTTCTTCGGCTACTACCCGGCGCGAAAGGCGGCGGCGCTCGACCCGATCCAGGCGTTGCGCTACGAGTGACGCACGAATCGGTGCACGGAGAGGCAGCACGGCAGGAATACAATCAACACGGATGGATGTTCACATGCGCGCATACAACGGCAGGATTACGGCGCTGACGCTCGCGCTGATGATGATCACGGTTGGAGGACGGTCGGTTCGGGCCGAGGGAGTCGCGCCGGACACGACGCAAGCCGGCACGCCGATCACCTTCGACGATGCCGTTCAGATCGCGCTCAAGCAGAACATCTCGATCGCGCAGGCACAGAATGCGGCGGCGAGCGACGCTGCGTCGGTTCGCGGCGCGAAGATGAGCTTCCTCCCGAATCTGCAGCTGAGTACGAGCGGCTCGCAGACGTACGGCCGCAACTTCAGCGAGACTACTGGTGATGTGCTGAATCGAAACACGCAGTCGCTCAACGCCGGAATCTCGTCGAGCATCACGCTTTTCAACGGGCTGCAGAACGTCGACGCGCTGCGCCAGGCGGAGAAGACGCAGGACGCGGGCAACCTGGACCTCACGCGCGCAAAGCAGACGGCGGTGTTCACCGTGGCCTCGAACTACCTGTCGATCATCACCGCGCAGGAGCAGCTCAAGGTTCAGCAGGAGAATCTCGCGTCACTCGAGGCGCAGGAGGCGGAGATCAAGAAGCTGGTCGACGCCGGCGCGCGTGCGATCTCGGACCTGTACTCGCAGCAGGCGCAGACGGCCGCATCGCGACTCGCGGTGGTCAACGCGCAACACGATCTCGAGCTCGGGAAGGTGGACCTCGTGCAGACGCTGCGGCTCGACCCGAAAGGAGCGTACGACTTCGTAGCGCCAACGGTGGATGAATCCGCGGCTGCCGGGGCGAGCTACAATCTCGACAGCCTCGTGAATCTGGCATACGCGCAGCGCGCGGATCTCGCCGCGGAGTCGGCGCGCCTCGACGCGAGCGCGCAGGCGGTGAAGGCGGCGAACGCCGGCTGGTGGCCCACGGTGTCGCTGAGTGCGGGCTACAACTCGTCGTATTCGTCGGCCGCGGCCGCGCCCTTCGTGAACCAGCTCGATCAGGCGCGCGGTGGCAGCGTTGCCATCGGCGTGTCGATCCCGATCTTCGATCGTGGGCAGACCAGCGTGGATGCGCAGAAGGCGAAAATCCAGGAGGACAATGCGCGCCTGGCGCTCGAGAGCCAGAAGCAGCAGGTCGCGCTCGAGGTGAAGCGCGCGTATCTCGACTTTCAATCGGCGGGCGAACAGCTTGCCGCGGCACAGGCGCAGCAGAAGGCGAGCGACCTTGCGGTGACGACGTCGCAGCAGCGCTACCAGGCGGGTGCGGGGACGCTCGTGGAGCTCACGCAGGCGCAGGCGGCGCAGGTTCAGGCCGCGAGCGCGGTAGTCAACGCGCGCTATTCACTCGTCTTTCAGCAGGCGCTCATGTCGTACTACACAGGCCAGCTCGACCCCGGCCACACGCTGCTCTCGGCGGCGTGAGAGGGGGGTCATGGCGCGGGCGCGCGGCGAAGTTCCGCGTGCCTGTTCGCGAGCTTCAGGCCGGTGAAGCACACGGCCAGCCAGAGCGCGCCGAGTGTGTAGCCGGCTACGACGTCGCTCAGGAAGTGGACGGCGAGGTACAACCGGCTGTAGCCGACGAGCGCGATCATGATGACCGCGGCGGCCCAGATCGCCGCACGGGCAGCCGTACTCTTCACGGGGCGCAGGTAGATGATCGTGTACGCGAGCATGCTGAATCCGATCAGCGATCCCATCGAGTGGCCGGACGGGAAGCTCCAGCTCGTGCCGTGCAGAAAGAGCGCGGCGAACTCCGGACGCGGCCGGCGAATGATCTCCTTCATCGCGAAATCGAGCACGGTGCCGCCAACGTACGAGAGCACCCATGCCGTGAGCAGCGTGGGATGATGGCGCTTCCAGAGAAACGCGACCACCGCGACGAAAAGGATCGCCATCGCTGCCGGCGACCCGCACAGGCTCACGATCACGAAGAAGCGATCGCCGAGCGGCGTGCCGTTGAGATGAAACCAGTTGGCCAGCGCGAGGTCGCGGTGTACGAGCACGTCCTTCTCCGCGACCGAGTCCAACAATGCGGCGAAGAGCCAGCAGGTGAGCACGCACACCGACAGTCCGATGATGACGTGCAGTGTGAGATACGCGCGCGGGTCGAGGCGCGTGATGAGGCGACGCCATCCGGACGGCGTGTGTGCGGCGAGCGGGGTCACGACGTTGGCGTCTCCTCGGCAGGTGCGCGGTCGCAGGCGTCCACTCGCTGCTGGAAGAACCTGCGCTCCATCGGATTGCGCGCAAGCTTTCCCGCCGCGAGAAAATGTTCGTGCGCGACCTCGTCGTGTCCACGCTGTAGCTCGAGCTCCCCGAGTGCGGCAAAATAGAATGGGTAGTCTGCCAGCCGCGCACTGTCGGCGATCGCCGCGATCTCCTCCAGCCCGTGCGCCGGACCACGGAGCTGCGCGATCGCTATCGCACGATTGAGCGCGACGATGGGCGACGGGCGTATGGTCAGCAAGGTGTCGTACAGCCCGACGATCGTATCCCATCGCGTGCCCGCCGCACTTTGCGCGCGCGCGTGCACTGACGCGATCGCCGCCTCGATGTGGTATTCGCTGACATGCGTGCCGGTGGCCGAGCGGTCGAGCAGCTCCTCGCCCTTCGCGATGAGCGCCGCGTCCCATAGCGTGCGGTCCTGATCGTACAGCGAGCTGAGATTTCCCGATGCATCGACGCGCGCGGGAAGGCGCGCTGCGTCGAGGCACATGAGCGCCTCGAGCGCATACGACTCCGGCGTCGCCGTGAGCGGTTGCTCCAGCAGCAGGTTGCACAGGTGCATCGCCTCGCGGCAGAGATCCGCGCGCACCGCCAACTGCGAGTGCGCTCCGTGGTAGCCCTCGCTGAAAAGCAGGTACAACGCGCGCTGCACCGCCGACAACCGCTTCGGCAGTTCTCGCTCCTCGGCCAGGTCGAACAGCCGCGCGGATGAGGCGAGCACGCTCTTGCCGCGCGCGATGCGCTTCTCCATCGCCGCGGATCGCGTGAGAAAGGCGGCCGCGATTTCGTTCACGCCGAAGCCGCAGAGGATGTGAAGGATTAGCGCAACCTGCGCAACCTCGGGAAGTTGTGGGTGGCAGCACGAGAACATCATGCGTAGCTGATCGTCGCGAATCGCGGACGCGCTGAACGCTTCGTTCACCACCGGCGAGAGCGTCCACTCGCTCTCGAGCAGCCGGCCGAGCTCGGGCGCGTAGCGGCGCGCGGTGCGCTCGCGTCGCAGGATGTCTAGCGCGCGATTCTTCGCCGTCGCCATCAGCCACGCTGAAGGATTCTCCGGTACGCCGCGGAGCTTCCAGACCTCCAGTGCGCGGCAGAAGGCGTCCTGCACCACATCCTCGGCGAGGTCGAGGTTGTGAACGCCGAAAAGCCGCGTGAGCGCGGCGACCATCCGTCCCGCTTCGCGCCGGAAGAGATGGTCGCCGGGCTCCATCGCTACATCTTCATTATCGGGCGAACCTCGACGAACCCGCCCGTGTCGAAGATCGGGCAACCGACGGAGAGGTCCGCCGCCTGCGCGATGTCCTTCGCCTCGACCAGTGTGTACCCGCCGACGATGTCCTTCGCCTCGGCGAACGGTCCATCGCTGATCGCCTTCCGTCCCTTCACGACCTTTCCGGTGCGCTCGAGCGGATTGCCCTGGTCCTTCAGGTGTCCCTTGGTGCCCAGCTCCTTGAGCCAGTCGACCCACTTCTGCATGTGCTTCTGCATCTGCTCGGGGGTACCGCTCGAATCGCCGCCGCGGTACAGGTACAGGAACTCACTCATGATGATCCTCCGTATTGGTTGGTGTTTCGAATCATCAACGATTGGCCGATGTTAATTCCGACATTTTGCTTTCGACGAATCCATGGCCGCGTCTGGTTGCGGATCTTGACTGTCGTCCGGGCGCGGCGATCATTTCACCCCGTTGCACATCGTCCACTAAGGTACAGACTCGGAGGGTACCTCGCATGACCACCACCGATCCGCGCATCGACGCATACATCGCCAAGTCGCCGGAGTTCGCGAAGCCGATTCTCACGCACATTCGCACGGTGGTGCACGCTGCGTGTCCGGATGTCGAGGAGACGATGAGGTGGAGCACGCCCCACTTCTACTACGATGGGCAGATGCTGTGCGGCATGGCGGCGTTCAAGGAACACGCAGCGCTCAGCTTCTGGAAGGCCGCACTCATCGAAGGCCTCGGGCCGGAGAGCGGCGGAAACTCCCGGGGAAACCTCGGGAAGCTCAGGACGGTAAAGGATTTGGCGGGCAAGCAGAAGCTGTCCGGATACGTCAAGGCCGCGATGAAGTTGAACGAGGCCGGTATTACGGTGAAGCGGCCCAAGGCCGCGCCAAAACCGGATGCAAATGTTCCGGAGAAGCTCGCGATCGCTCTGTCGAAGAACAAGCGGGCAAAGGTCGCGTTCGACACCTTCGCGCCGGGCCAGCGGCGAGAGTACTGCGAGTGGATTGGCGAAGCCAAGCGCGAGGAGACGAAATCCGCACGCGTCGCGCAGGCAATCGAGTGGATCGCCGAGGGGAAGACGCGCAACTGGAAGTATCAGCGGTAACCGCGAGCAGACACGAGCTCGTTGACAAAGTCGTGGAGTCGTCTATCGACTAGTCTCCCGCTCGCGTCGCTTTCACGATGCGGACACGCGGTCCCGTTCAGGAGCTTCGAATGCGTGCAACGAACTGTTACATCGTGCTCGCCGCACTCACGCTGGCGGCGGTCGGATGCAGCGATTCCACCGGTCTCTCGGACTGCAGCTATCCGTCCACCACCGCTTCGTTTGCGCCTACCGAACCAGGCATCCTGGGAGTCATCACGTCCATCAAGTATTCGAGCGGTCGCACTCCAGAGGGCGGAATCTCATCACAGGTGGATGTCGTCATGAGTGCGATCACTGCGACGGACGGTCAAGGAGCTTCGAGCAATTTTCCGCCGGGCATGAAGCTTCACATCGTGCTCGGAAGCACGACGCCGGTATTCATGAGTCATGGATCAGGTACGCCCGCCGCGTCGAGCGCGTGCGAGCTGGCACTGCTAGAGAAGGTGAACGTTGGGATGCCACTCAGCGATATCTTCGGATTCGGAGACTTCGTGGGCGAATCAGAGAACTCGCTGAACACATACGCTATCGAGCCTACCCAGGTAGAGATCCTCGGCTTCTAGCCCGGCGTGCGCGCCCCGTGGCGCGCCACGATCACGCTCTTGATCCCGCCGCGCACGTTGAAGTCCCCCACGACCTCCATCCATCGCGGCTTCACCGCGGCCACGAGGTCGTCCAGAATTCTGTTCACCGCGCGCTCGTAGAAAATCCCGTCGTTGCGGAAGCTCCAGAGATAGAGCTTGAGCGACTTGAGCTCCACACATTGCGCGTCCGGCACGTACGCGATGCGGATGATTCCGAAGTCGGGAGCTCCCCCCTTGAGCAGCTCGAGCTCCGACGCATCGCTCTCGATCCCGCCAAGTGGGCAGAGCGATGTGAACTCGTTGCAGTCGAGACGGATCTCGTAGTCGCGTCCCGGATAGGGATTGGGGAAGCCTTCGAGCAGCTCTGCAGCCGGCATTAGCGCGCGTGCTCCACATTTGAGTTCATCGTCCCCTCGGTCCCTTGTAGGCGCATCCCGATGTCGCCGTCTCGCGCACCACAACCTTACTCAACCCGCGCAGCGCACCGGACACGCGATCCCAGATCCAGATCGCGAGATTCTCGCTCGTCGGGTTCGACAGTCCGTCGATGTCGTTGAGCAGCCGGTGATCGAGCTGATCGTGCAGCGGCCGGAATGCGTCCGAGATCTCGGCGAAGTCGATCACCCAGCCGCTCCGGCCACCCACCGTTCCGCTCACCCAGAGCTCGATCACGAACGAATGTCCGTGCACGCGCGCGCACGGATGCGTGTCCGGAACGTGCGGGAGCTGGTGCGCCGCCTCGATCGTGAAGCTCTTGAACACCTTCAT
>Ga0070679_100004656_pt1 | contig 12659 bp, 13 predicted proteins | sample KBSC63BmetaG_FD_65652 | JGI IMG/M metagenome (GOLD analysis project Ga0070679, IMG submission 65652) | Corn rhizosphere microbial communities from Kellogg Biological Station, Michigan, USA - KBS C6-3B metaG | ecosystem: Host-associated > Plants > Roots > Rhizosphere | place: USA: Michigan... | reverse complement strand
CGCTGCTCGTCGGCCTTCCGAAAGCACCGGAAATCCGCAAGCTACCACCTTCGAGATAATGGCCAAAACAGAGATCACGGCGGCGTCGATCATCACCGAGCGGTTGAACATGGCCAGATCGAGCCGCGATCCCATGATGAAGAAGAAAAATGGCGCGAGAAATTCGTTGATAGCGTGAGCGCGCGGCGGCAGCCCCCACTCCGGAGCGTAGTCGGCAAACACCAGTCCTGCGAAGAACGCGCCGATGATCGCAGCCATGCCAATCCTGGTAGCCGCAACAGACAACCCTAGACAAATCGCGAGTGCCAGGATCAGAGGCGCGTCGTGCGTGGACATGCGCTCTAGTCCCGGCCGCATTCCGCGTACGATTCGCGGGCCGATAAAGATCATGAAGAACGCAAAGCTCAGCGCTTCGGCGATCAGCACGCCAATGTGCAGCCACTGCACTTTTCCGCCGGACGCAACGCCGGTTACGATGGTGAGCACGATCATCCCCAGGATGTCGTCAAAGACCGCCGCGCCCAGGATGATCTTCGCCGACCGTGTATTCAGCGCGTCCAAGTCGCTCAGCACACGGGCCGTGATGCCGACGCTGGTGGCAATCATGGCGGCGGCAACGAAGATCGACTCGTGGCTCGGTTCTCCCCGCAACATCAGATAGCCGAAACCGAGCACAAAGGGAGCGACAATGCCCGCCACAGCGACACGGATCGAAGTGCGCCCGACTCGAATCAGTTCCATCGGTCGGGTTTCCAGGCCTACGGTGAACAGAAGGAAGATCGCGCCGACCTCCGCCAGTGATCCCACCGCTTCGCTCGGGATGACCAGGCGAGTGGCATGTGGTCCGAGGAACACACCGGCCAGTATCTCGCCCAGAACTCCTGGTAACGAGAACTGTTCAAACACTTCTCCGAAGACTTTTGCCCACACAAAAATCGCGAAAAGTTCGAGTAGAAACCTGTCGGCGTTAGCTGGCATAGCTTATCGGACCATTCCGCGATCGGATGATTGAGTCATCAACCACCGCAGCCGAAACCAATACAGCGCTTCCGGGTAAAGAGGCGGATCTTTAGTTATTTATCGTAATGCCGGATGATTCGCTATTGAAATCCAGAGCTGCTGGAGCAACAACGTAGAGACATCTTTACGGATTTTTTACGCACAGCTATGTGGCGAAATGGATATTAACCGGATTCTAGCTTTCCACTTCGTTGACTCGGGCCTTCACTGAACCGCGAGCAAGCCGGGCGGAAATCTCTTCCCCCGCATGTACCTGGTCCGCGTTCTTCACCAGATTGCCGGCGGAGTCGAAAACCAACGCATATCCACGCTCAAGAATATTGGTAGGAGAGAGCGCATTCAACTGCGCCGCAAGCTGATCCAGGCGAGCGTGCCTCTGTCGCACCTGGGCCCGAATCGTGGAAGTGAGCGCACCGCTCCGCGTCTCTAATTGCTTGCGGATGAATCCAAGGCGGGTGCGCAGGTCATGATGACGGACACGTGCCGACGCTACGTCCAGGCGGCGATGCCGTAGGCGGAGCTGAACGTTGAGTGCTTCTCGAAGCCGGTACACCAGTTCATCCGTGCGCTGCTGACGGCGAGAGATCGCGTCGCGCATCCTCGCAAAAGCCCCGTGCTGCGAGAGTTCGGTCAGCAACTGCTTGGCATGAAGAAGCTGGTAACGAGTGGCGCGTGAGAGACGCCGCCGCAGATTTTCTACCTGTTCCTCTAACTCTTGCCGAGAACGAATAACCAGTTCCGCGGCTGCCGAAGGTGTTGGTGCACGCAGGTCGGAAACAAAGTCGACAATGGTGAAATCCGTTTCGTGTCCCACGGCAGAAATCACGGGAATTCGCGATCCCGCGACGGTGCGCGCGAGTGTCTCGTCATTAAACGCAGCCAGGTCTTCTAGCGACCCACCGCCACGCGCCACCAGGATTACATCCACATTGTTCGCGCGATTGAAGAAACGAACGCCGGAACTGACCTCACCGGCAGCCGCTTCGCCCTGCACCTGCGCGGGAAAGATCAGCACGCTAACGGACTCATGCCGCCGCCGCAGAATGTTCAGGATGTCCTGGATAGCAGCGCCGCGCGGAGAAGTTACAATCCCGATACGCTGTGGCAACGCCGGTATAGCTTTTTTGCGACTTTGATCGAACAGTCCTTCCGCCGCCAGCTTGGCCTTGAGCTGCTCAAACGCAATCTGCAGCGCTCCAGCGCCCTTGGGCTCCAGGTACTCGGCCGAGAGCTGCATCTCCCCGCGCGGTTCATAGATCGTGACTCGCCCCCGCGCGACGATCTGCAATCCATTCTCCGGCTTGAACCGCAATAGCCGTGCCTGTGACCGAAACATGACAATCCGGATCTGGGCGCCATCGTCCTTGAGCGTGAAATAAAGATGACCCGAATCGGCGGGACGGAAATTCGAAATCTCGCCTTCCACCCACACGTCCGTGTATTCGCGTTCGACTCGCGTCCGCAAGTCGGACATCAAATCGCGCACGGTCCAGATCCGCCGTGAGGCCTGGAAGGTAAAGCCCAGTTGTTCGCTTAGCGACATCCAACCCAGTTTAAACAGGACGTGAACGGGACGGAAGCGCCGGCTTCCGGGAGATGCTAGGGCGTCAGTTGACGGCTAAGGCCAGCGGTTTTTCGGAACCATGGACGCTCACGACGCTTTTGGAACGATGGCATAGTACGTTTTTTTGCTTGTATCTTTTGGATCCACTCGCGAACTTCCGTCGAACGACCTTGAGCAGCCAGGAAAGCCGCGTAGTAGTACTGGATCTCGGTCGACGTTGAGAGGGCGGTCACCCGCGCGAATGCTGCTTGTGCTCTTTCGTTCTGCCCGGTCTGGGCGTAGGCATGGGCGAGCAGTCCGGCAGCACGGTAGAAATCGTACTTGGGATCAGCCTTCACTACTTGTTCCAGATCAGCGATCGCTGCATTCCAATCGCTCAGCTCGATCTCGGCCAGAGCACGGCGATAAAAGGTGTCTGTGGAATCAGCACGCGAGGCAATGGCGCGATCAAAACACTCCTTCGCCTTTCTATAGCTCCCATCTTCCAGGTAAAGAGCGCCTAGTTCCTCAAGGTTTCCCGCTGAGGGATTGTCCAGAATCAACCCTTCCAGTTCATGAATGCGACGCCGCCGCGGAAATGCTTTGAAAGTGGTGCGCAGCAGGCCGAGATCGGGCACCGCCTCTACGGCAATGTAGATCAGCGCTCCCAATCCACCGCCAAAAATGATGATCCAAAGCCAAAAGGTGTCGGGTCGCCGCCGGATAAAGTGCACGATGGCGATCGCCTGAAAGACCAGGCCATATGGCAGAAGGTAAAACAAGGCTCCCATTGGATGGCGCGTATTGTAACTGCTGGGATCGATCCCGGCGGTGATTTCGCGTAGCCGTTCAGATTACGAACGTGTGATCCGTAAGACTCACCGAAAGCGGCCAATCAAGTAGAAGATCAGCGACAGCAGAAGGCTCAGCACGATCGAAGTGGCTAGCGGGAAGTAAAAGGTAGTGTGCTTGCTGCGGTAGAGAACGTCGCCAGGCAACCGTCCCAGAGGTAAGTTCAACCTTCCAGCGAGCAGAACGATCAGGCCGAGGAAGAAGATGACTCCCCCGCAAATCAGCAGTAGCTTGCCCAAACTGATCATCGCTTCATTCTATTCGCGCATAACAGAGCCTATTCGCGCATAACAGAGCTGGGGTGCAACCCGGGCGTAAGTGAATCCCTCTAACTCGGTGCTTGCACCAAAGGAGGAGCAATGAGCATTTGGACAATCCTGTTCGTCGTTTTGCTAGTGGCGTGGGTTCTGGGCTGGGGAGTATTTCACGTGGCCGGTGGACTGATTCACCTGCTGCTGATCCTGGCGGTCGTCTCCCTGATTTTGCACTTCGTGCGTGGTGCTGCGGCCAGAGCCTGAGCTCTGCCGCACGCCGCACGACTACGCAAGCGTGAGTGAGCGACGGATGCTGGTTTCTTCTTCCGCTCCGGGCTTCCCGAATTTTCGCTCGTAGCTTTCGTGTGCGGAATCGTTGGCACTCGGCAGATCTCGGCCAGTCCATGTCAGGCTGCCGGAATCGAATGCCGCTACGAATGCGTTCACCACGTCGAAACTGTAGCGCGTACCCGCAGCGCGCAAGATGATGCTGCGGGCTACGTGCGGAGACAGAGCGCTCCGGTTTTCGGCGTCGCTGATCAGGTTGTTGTATTCGTTCGCGATCGCCATCACTCGCGATTCCAGCGTAGCTCCCGACTTGCTGGCCGCGTAGTAATCCACATCATTGTTAGCTGCCAGCATGATCGGAATCACGCGCTCCAACGAGTGCAGTCCTTCGCGCTGCGTACGCGCGGCCGTACTAGCTTTCTCCGGTAGAACATCACGCTCGGACGCCGTTAAGCGCCCAGCCTTGGCCAGAACTTCCCGGCTTATTTCCATCGTCCCGATTTCCTGAAGCAGTGCAGCCGACTGTATATCCACCAGTCGGTCCATCGACAATCCCGCTTCGCGTCCAATCGCCGTCGCAAGCCACGCAAGCTGACGTGCGCGTTTCTGAGTATCCGTCCCACGCGAGACCAGGTGTCCAAGGATCAGCAGCATGCCTTCATACATCTCGCGCAATTCGCGGAACAGCGTGCCCATCGAGTACGCCAGTGCCACCAGCACCGTTCCCCAGACAATCAGGTCATACCAGTTATGTTCGAGCAGTTCCGTCGTGCTGCCGTGGAAGAGCAGTGACTTGAGCGTCCAGCTCAGGACGACCAGGAAGATGCTGGCAAATGCCGTGTGCATCGCGTGCCGTCTCCCGAAGAAGTACGCGGAAAACATCGTGGGCAGCACGTACAGGCACAGCATCATCTGGTTGCGTGTCGCCATGCTGTCCAGCACAGCGGCAATCAGGAACAGGGAAAGGACTAGCCACCATTCCTTGTTCACCTCGGCAAATCTGCGAAGCCCTGTCCGTTTCATCTTCACCCTCTTGGATCAGGAGCGCAGCACCCCTACACGGATGCCGTGAACCTGCCACCCTCGTGACAGCACTGTAGGCGCGCCTGTCCGCCTGGGCAATGTACGAAGGTAACGTCGGCCAGAAGGTAGTAACACAATCAACCTGGCCTAAACTTTGCGCCATAAAGTACTTGACTGCCCCAGCCTGCAACGGTACTCTACCTCGCATGCAAAGCTCTCGCCGATGCCGAGTTCGACGCGTTCCCATCGTCGTCGACGCTCCCTCGAGCGAGCCCTCCAGCATGATGGAGGACCTGCAGTACATTCGCCGCACCATGGAAAACTCCAGCTCCTTCACGGCTGTTCCGGGCTGGGGAACTGCGGCGATGGGCGTAACTGCGCTGCTCGCGGCGCTGGTCGCGCTGGTGCAACCGAGCTTCGGACGCTGGATGGCAGTCTGGCTTATCGACGCCGTGCTCGCCTTCTCGGTAGCGATGTGGACCATGCGGCGCAAGGCGCGTCGCGCCGGAATCCCGTTGTTCTCGGGTCCGGGACGCAAGTTCGCCTTGAGTTTCTTTCCCCCGATCGTCGTCGCCGTCATTCTGACCGCGGTGCTCTTTCGCGCCGGCGCGGTGAACGCGATTCCGGGGATGTGGCTTCTGCTCTACGGAACCTCGGTCGTCAGCGGCGGATCGTTTTCCGTCCGCATCGTTCCCGCGATGGGCAGCTGTTTCATCGTCCTCGGTGTGGTCGCGCTGATAACTCCTGCGGCGTGGGCGATCTGGTGGATGGTTCTGGGATTTGGCGTTCTGCACGTTGTGTTCGGGACGATGATTGCAAGGAGGCATGGTGGCTAGGCAGGAACCGGTATCGCGGGCAAAGGCGCAGCGGCAGATCGATTCAGCCGGGCGCGAAACTCGCGTCAGGCCGGAACAACAATCCGATCACGGCCAGTGGCCCGACTTCGATTCCCTCATCCACGAGCGCATCCGGCTGGGAATCGTCAGCGCGCTGGCGGTGAACGAGACGCTCACGTTCAACGAACTCAAGAAGGTGCTCAACACCACCGACGGAAACTTGAGCGTGCATGCGCGCAAGCTCGAAGAGGCAAGCTACATCCGCTGCGAGAAGTATTTCGAAGGACGCATGCCCAAGACCGAGTATCGCCTGACCGCTGTTGGCCGGCGCGCGCTCGAGCAATATCTCAATCGCATGGAAGAGCTGATCAAGAAAACGCGGCAGTAAAAAAATTTGCCTGCATGCTTTGCCTTGCAAAGTTCATTACAGGAATAGGGGCATCTACCTAGATGGATTCACAGAACGAAATGGAACAGGAAAACCCGGCAATTTCAGAGCTGGATCGCCGCCTGCACGTGGCCATCATCATGGACGGCAATGGCCGTTGGGCGAAGAAGCGCGGACTGCCGCGCATCGCCGGACATCGTGCCGGAGCCCATGCCGTGCGCCGCGTCACCGATGCAGCGCGCGAGTTGGGCATCGGCACGCTCACGGTGTTTGCGTTTTCCTCCGACAACTGGCAGCGCCCGGTCACCGAAGTTTCCTCGCTCATGCGGCTCTTCCACCGCTATCTCCGCTGGGAGATGGGACGCTGCCTGAAAGACGGCGTGCGCCTCAGCGTCATCGGACGCCGCGACCGCCTTCCGCAATGGCTGGTGAAGGAGATCGAGCATTCTGAAGAAGTGACGCGCCACGAGCGGCGCTTGCACCTGCGCGTCGCTCTCGACTACTCCTCGCGCGACAGCATCGTTGAGGCCGCGCGCCAGGCGCAGCGCAGGATGACTATGACTTCGAATTCGACTTCGAATTCGGATGCCGACGCCGCTTTCGTACTCGATCGCCAGAGCTTCCAGTCCCTGCTCAGCGCCATCAACCGCGACCAGGTGAAGGATGTGGACCTGCTCATCCGCACCAGCGGCGAATTGCGCCTCTCGGACTTCATGCTCTGGGAATGCGCCTACGCCGAGCTGTATTTCACGCCAGTCCTGTGGCCCGACTTCAAGAAAGAGCATCTCGCCGAAGCCCTCGACGAGTACTCGCGCCGTGATCGACGCTACGGCGCGGTGAAAGAAACGGCGATGGCAGCGGCGACGGAAGTTGCCGAGGCCGCTGGAGTGGTTGGGGACTGACAATTACCAGCTGAGTCTCTGACCTACAAACGCGAGGTTCCTCGACTTCCGTCCGCGCGATCCCAACTACGGGGATCGCCAACCCCGCAGCGGACGCTCGCTCGGAATGACAGATCCTGAAATGTAATCTCACATTGAAACTTCACCTCTTCGGCAACGCGGCTACACCTGTCATTTCGAGCGAGGAGCGCGATACAGACGCGCTCCGAGTCGAGAGACCTTGCGTTGCAACATCACAGACACTCGTCGCATGACGATGCTAAAACTTTCGCTTCATGCGCAAAGAGCACATCTATTACGTCTACTTCATGATCAGCAGCTCTCGGCGCGCGCTCTACCTCGGCATGACGGGTAAGTTTCGCGACCGCATCTGGCAGCACAAGACGCACGCATTCGAGGGATTCTCCAGCAAGTACAACTGCACGCGTCTTGTGTACTTCAAAATCTTCGACGACGTCCGCCGCGCGATCGCGCGCGAAAAGCAGTTGAAGCGCTGGAGCCGTGCAAAGAAGAATGCGCTGATCGAGCGATTCAATCCTACGTGGCGCGACCTTGCAGAAGACTGGTTCAAGCCTGAGACGCAAGGTTCCTCGACTTCCGTCCGCGCGATCCCAAATACGGGAATCGCCAACCCCGCAGCGGACGGGCGCTCGGAATGACATTGCTTGAAGTTTAGCTGTACTACAAATTTCCCATTTCAATCGCCACTGTTTACACATGTCATTTCGAGCGAGGAGCGCGATACAGACGCGCTCCGAGTCGAGAGACCTTGCGTTATCCCAAATCCCACTCAAGCCAACTGAAGGCTTGAATGGGCCACCGCAAATTTCTATTCGCCGTTGGTGAGTGGCGTAGCGATAGGGGCCTCGAAGTTGGGAGGTTCGGATGCGGATGGCTCGGTTTCTTCGCGGAGCCGGTCGAGGAGGATTTGCGCCAGAGATGGGCAGCTGCTTTCCTCTTCTTCTTCGGGTTCGGGCGGAAAGAGTTCGCGCTCACGTCCCATGTTGGCAGAGGCGAGTTGTAGTCCGTAGAGGATGAGGCCAGCGGTTTTGGTGTCGATCTGCTTATTGAGAAGCCTGGCGATGACGTTCATGACGGCTAACTGCACGGAGGCGGCATTCTCGAGCACAGGGAAAGCGCAGGGCTGCTCGGGAGAGCGTCCGATTTTCTCGAGGACGTTGAAATGAAAATGGCAGTAGCGCTGTCCGCGCATGGCTGCGAGTTGGCACTGGTCGCCTCCGGCTTTGATGTGAGCGCACTGGGGCGCTCCGAAGGTCGGCGGTTTGGTTGTGTTGATCGAGGTTTGTGACATTCGTTCCTTTCTTCTTATCTTCTTATCTAGTTAGGGGACCCCCTCCCCCTCCCTTAGCGGAAAACAAAGGGGTTGCGGGCGACGGCGCGGTAAATAGCGGAGCCGCAAGCACTTACACGTTCATAGCGGACAACAAACGACTTACGTCGGAAGTCGATCAGTCTTTCAGTCGATCAGTCAGTCAGAGAAACAAAAAGCCGAAGGCTGTCGGCGTTCGGCCGTCAGCTATCGGCTGGGACTCAGTACGTCAGTACTTCAGTATTTCAGTAACGGCAAAAGCAAATGCCGACGCGGTTGGCGTCAACTATCCCACGTTAGCTTCGCGAACGTGGGGCACCATAAAGACAGTTGTCAGTTGCTAGTTGTCAGCTGTCAGAAAAACAAAAAACCGAGGCTGTCGGCGGTCGGCCATCAGCGATCGGCTGGGATTCAGTACGTCAGTACTTCAGTATTCCAGTAATGGCAAAAGCAAATGCCAACGCAGTTGGCGTCGGCTATCCCACGTTAGCTTCGCGAACGTGGGGCACCACAAATCGGTGTCAGAAACAGCAAAAGCCCGAAATGGATCTGAGTCAGATCAATTCCGAGCTTCTATATCCAGCATAGCAGATTTTGAGGGGAAACATGCCACGCGGAAGTCTCGTGTTGCGAGTGAGATACGTGATTTAGGGGCTTGACAAGATTGGGCGGTGGACACGATGTGTGACATTGCGAACATTGGGGTGTGATGTACTGGTACCCACCTCGCCAAATATAGGTGAGATGGGCACCCGCCAACGGCGAGCGGAAGAGGCACTCGCCGTGAGAATCTGTAGAACTTCCAAACTTGCTGTTGTACAAACGATGCGTACCGTGAAAGGGAGCGGCGGAGTGTTTTCCTTTTTGTAAGTATTGGACGTCGCAAGAAGCTTTTCTGGGTTCGTTCTCTTGCAGAGGACACGAGAGGATTTCATGAAAGCGGTTCGATTGTTTTTCGTCATCATTCTGTCCATTACCGCCTGCGGTCAGGTAGCTCAAGAAAAAGAACGGGCGTCCGATGTCCCGCAGCCCCAGGCCGCTCCAACTCCCGCTTCGTTTCTGTCAGCTTTCAAGAAGACAGTTGCCTTTATTACCACCACGTTTGAATACACGGACTCTCGGGGCGGAAAGACGAGTGGTCAAGCATCTGGAACCGGCTTCTTTGTGGTCTATCCAGAGCCCAAGCTGGGGCCGGACCGCGGATTCTGCTACTTCGTTACCAATCGGCACGTTGTTCAGCCTAGTGTCAATGGGACTGGCGTGCGGGTCACAGCGTATTCCCTCCGGTTGAACCTAAAGCGTGAAACGAACGGAGTTTTCTCATCACAGGGTCAGTTCCAACTTTCCGATCGCTTCCATTGGTATTTCCCGAGTGATGACTCGGTCGATCTAGCAGTTTTTCCTGTATTGCCAGACGAGTCAACTTACGACTATGAACGAATTTCGACGACGATGTTCGCAACACCAGAAGTGATCCAGAAGGAAAAAATAGTCGAGGGCATTCCTCTTTTATTCGCGGGATATTTCTACCAGTTTCCGGGACAAAAGAGAGCATACCCGATCGTTCGCCAAGGCATACTCGCGATGATGCCGGAGGAGGAGCTGATCACCACCCTTAACAAGCCCGGCCACATATACCTCGCAGATGTCCATACGTTTGGTGGAAATAGCGGGTCGCCTGTATTCGCCAATACCTACGCTGTATGGAATCCGAGCGTCGGAGGGAAGATTTTCTTTCTCGGAGTTGTTAGTGGATACTTCTACGAAACCGAAGACTTCACTCTGCAGATCGCGACAACGTTGCAAGGTAAGGCCGCAGCAAATAGCGGTGTCTCGATCATTGTTCCCGCCAATAACGTTCTGCAGTTGCTGCAGTCACCTGAGTTGAATGCTCAGCGAGATTACGAGATCGCACATCTCTCAAAGTAAATGCCTTGGCGCTCTATACTCTCTAGCTGTCTAAGGAGGGCTGTGACTACTACCATTCCCAATTCGACTCTTTTCCAATAATCCGACTCACACGCGAATGTTGTCGGATTCCGGGATATTCGTCGTATAAGTAGGGAAGCTTCCAAGAGAAAGTGTTCGCTTTTTATTCGCTACTATGCTATTCCCTTACCTTGGGTTACGCGACGAACTAACCGAGCGGGTGAGATGTCCGATTCACGGCTTTATTCACTACTCGCAAAAAGAAAAAGAGGTAATCAACCACCCGGCATTTCAGAGACTACGAAATATTCGTCAGTTGGCGCTGTCTTATTACTTGTATCCGGGTGCTACACATTCGAGGTTTGAACACTCGTTAGGTGTCATGGAACTGTCTACCAAGGCCTTCGAGATTCTCGCAACAAAACACCGAGACCGGCTCATGGAAGAGCTGCGGCAAGTTCCGGAATTTCGCGAAAAGACGCTCGAGAATGCCAGACAGGCTCTGAGGATGCTGGCGCTGTTACACGACGTAGGCCATCCAGCTTTCTCCCATGCAGCGGAGAGTGTTCTCCCAACGAATGACCAGTACATCCAAATGCTGCCCGGAACCCAAAAACACGAACAGGTTTCTGTCTATGTCATAAATGAAGTACTTCGCGGCCTTCTGGAACAGCTATTTTTCCCGGGTATTACCGACGTCTTGGTCAGAGCATTCAAGAGATCTCCAGAGCTAACGTTCTTACGAAAATTTGTCGTTGGTGAACTGGACATGGATCGGACCGATTACCTTCTCCGCGATTCCCTCCACTGTGGAGTGGAATACGGCAAATTCGACTATAGGAGACTGATCGAATCGCTAACCGTTCTTACGCATCCGGATAGCGGCAGGCTACAACTCGGAATTGAAAGAGGCGGAGAACACACATTCGAGGCTCTCATTCTGGCTCGGTACCAAATGAGTACCCAGATCTATTACCACCGGCTAAGAAGAATCTATGATGCCTACCTAATTGCATATATGAAACTTTGGGGAGAAGAGAACTACCATTCATTCTCCGACGTTCTCCGGTTCGACGATCTTAGAGTTCTGGTGCAAATCGAAGATGATGCTCTAAGCTTTGCTGACAGCGATCGGACGCGACTGGCTAAGCGAATCTTCTTCAGGCAGCATCATCGCCTAATCTATGAGACGGGAGATAGCGCTGATCACATTAAATTAGGGCGCGCGAAACGCATTCTAAGAAGCCTTAAAGAACAGTTCAAAGACATAGATTTTCATCTCGATGACGCGAAGGCTTCTATCCACAAAGTTACGTTTCCTGGGCAGCAAGACGGCGATAAGGTTGAGGATTTCTTTATTGTCGAAAAAGACGGTAACTTACGTTTGATAACCGAAGACAGTGCTATCTTAGAGAAAATTCCGAAAGAGTTTCGGAACGTTCGGATCTTTGCCGATGCGCCCACCGAAATGCGAGCCCAAATATCGAAGGTTGCCAGAGACGCCGAAAGGATGAATTAACGTGGAATTAATTTTCTCGAACAATCTGTGTTCAGCCTTCATCGCCGAAGTGGTAAGGGTATTCAATGAAATGCACCCAGGCAATTACCTAGGGAGAACGGCTCTCCAGAAGCTCACCTATTTCTCTCAGGCTTTGGGAGTTCCTATTCCGTGCTCCTTTGAAATATACAATTACGGTCCGTATTCCGATGAGGTGAAATTCTCTGTTGACTCATTGCTCGCCGATGAGGTCCTGGCGGATACAAGCAGCGCCCCCAGCAAATACTCGAACTATAGGTTGCGGTACGCAGATGTGAAGTTTGATGGCGACATTGAAGCGAAAGTCAACAACTATAGACCGAAAATTGAGAACGTAGTCGAGATCCTCGGGGGCTTCAAGCCAGAACAACTAGAACTGATTGCGACGCTCCACTTCATAGCAGCCAGAACTAAGACGTTAAGTCAGGGGCCGTTTTCGAAAACACAGGTGATCTCGGAATTTTTTAGAATTAAAGGCAATAAATTCCCGGCAAATGAGGTGACTTCCTGGTTCGATAGTTTGAAAGAGGCGAAACTAATCTAGCCGGTCGCCAACGCACGCAAAACAGGCCCGTGGGCCTCGACATCGGATCCCATGCTGCCTTCCCCCATCTGATTGTGCGGCATTTCACCTCTTAGGTGTTTTTCCAACCTGCTGCTGCCCATCTGCATCTGCCCAAATCATGAATCTCAGGCTGGCGATTGCCGCAGGCGCGAATTTCTTCATCATTGCAGGGCTGATTCTCTACGGCTTCGG
>Ga0070679_100004654_pt1 | contig 12660 bp, 10 predicted proteins | sample KBSC63BmetaG_FD_65652 | JGI IMG/M metagenome (GOLD analysis project Ga0070679, IMG submission 65652) | Corn rhizosphere microbial communities from Kellogg Biological Station, Michigan, USA - KBS C6-3B metaG | ecosystem: Host-associated > Plants > Roots > Rhizosphere | place: USA: Michigan... | reverse complement strand
TGCGCCACATCGGCACCAGCATCGGCATTTCGCGCGCCCGCGGACCCGCCTCGGCGAGGATCGCCTTGATCGACGCGGCGATACCGGCGACGGTCGCCTCGTCCTGGAAGCCGGCGAGGCGCACGCCGAAGGCTTCGTGGATGCGCTCCTGCAGCTCGCCGGCGGCCATCGAGTCGCCGCCGAGGAAGAAGAAGTCGTCCTCGCAGCCGGCGCGCTCGACACCGAGGAGCCCGCGGAACATGTGCGCAACGGCGGCTTCGGTGGCGTCGCGCGGTGCGACGTACGGCGGTGCCTCCGGCGGCAGCACCGGCTCGGTCGCAAGACGCTTGCGGTCGACCTTGCCGTTGGGCGTGCGTGGCAATGCCGCGAGGAAGCGCACCGCCGACGGCAGCATGTGGCGGGGGAGCTTGTCGCCGAGGAACGCCATCAGCGCGCGCCCATCGCGCCTCGCCGAATCGCGCACCTCGACATAGGCGACGAGGCGCATCTGCAATTCGTCGTCGGGATCGGGCTCGGCGGCGATTGCCGCCACGGCGGTGCCGGGCCATGCGAGCAGCGCCGCGTCGACTTCGGCGAGATCGACGGTGTTGCCGCGAATCTTCACGCGCGTGCCGACGCGCCCGATGAAGTGCAGCACCCCCTGCTCGTCGAAGCGGCCGATGTCGCCGGTGCGATAGCCGCGCGACAGGGCATCGGCCGGGTCGGCGACGAAGGCTTTCGCGTCGAGATCCGCGCGCTTCCAGTAGCCGGGGCTCACGAATCGGCTGAACACGACGATCTCGCCGGCTTCGCCGGTCGCCGCCGGCGAATCGTCGTCGCGACGGATCTCGATGCGCACGCCCTCCACCGGCCTGCCCACCGGGATCACCGATCCGGGCGGCAGCGCGACGTCGCGCGCGGGCAAGAACTGCGCGACGAGGCTCACCTCGGTCATCGCGAGCTGGTGGAGGAACCGGCATGCCGGGCCGGTGCGGCGGACCACGCATGCGAAATCCTCGGCGAACGCGGTCTCGCCGCCGAGATGCAGGAGGCGCAGGTGGGGCAGCGAGCGACGCTCGCCGAGCTGCTGATCCAGCTCGCGCATGATCGTGGGAAAGAGCTGGACCGTGCTGATGCGCTCGCGATCGAGCCAGTCGGCGAGCCCCGCGAGGCCTTGCCGCCGGAGGTCGTACAGACCGAGCGCAATGCCGCCCGCGAGCGTGCGCGCGACGGTCGCGAGCCCGGCACCGAACGCGATCGAATGCAGCAGCGCGACGCGATCCGCGGCGCCGAGTCCCACCGCGCGCGTGAAGAAGTCGACGAAATGCAGCTGCGCCACGTGGGTCTGGCAGACGCCCTTGGCCTTGCCGGTCGAGCCCGACGTGTAGGTGATGTACGCGATGTCGCGTGGATCGACGCCGGGCATCGTCGCGGGCGCTGCGGCGGACCGCGTCCCATCGCCGGTGTCGACGACGACGCAGCCCGGCGGTGCGATCGCCACCGCGCGGTCGGCGAGCGACGCGTCGGTGAGCAGCAGCCGCGGCTCGGCGTCGGCGGCGATGAAGCGCACGCGGTCGTCGGGATCGTTGGCGTCGAGCACGACGAAGGTGTGGCCGCTGCGCACGACGCCGGCCAGCGCCTCGATCGTGGCGATGCGGTCGCGGAACAGCAGCAGCACGCGCTGCGGGCGCTCGGTGCTGCTGGACGCGGCGAGGATGCGCAACGCGATCGCCGTGGCGCGCTCGTCGAGGTCGTGCCAGGTGACGTGCCGTGCGCCCTCGAACAGCGCGACCTCGCCGGGCTTTTGCGCGGCCCAGCGCGCGAGGCGCGTTGCAACGGTCTCGGCGGCGGAGCTCACGACGTCATTGCGCAAGGTTCGCGGTGCCGATGATGTCGCGATAACGGGCAACCTCGTGCTTCAGCATCGCGGCGAACTCGGGCTGCGTGCGGTGGACCGGCTCGAGGCCGATCGCCTGTATGCCGCGGTGGTACTCGGGGGAGCGCACCTCCTGCTCGATCGAGTGCGCGAGCGCCTTGACCAGAGCCGCTGGCGTGCCCGCCGGCGCGAGCACGCCGTACCACTGCGGTAGGTCGACGTTCGCCACGCCGCTTTGCGCGAGCGTCGGCACATCGGGCAGCGCACGCGCGCGATGGTTGCTCGCGACCGCGATCGGGCGCACCTTGCCTGCCTCGATCAGCGGCAATGCGGTGCCGATGCCGACGATGCCGAAGTCGAGGACGCCGTTGGCGACCGCCACCATGATCGCGACCTCTGCCTTGTAGGGAACCTGGACCATCCGGGTGCCGGTCGAGAGCATGAAGAGCTCGCCGACGACGCGTTGCGTCGACTGCACGTTGACCGTGCCGAAGTTGAGCGCACCGGGCGCGGCGCGGGCGCGCGCGACGATGTCCTGCGTCGTGCGGATGGGCGACGCGGCGCCGACGACGAACAGGAGCTGCCCGGCGGAAAGCTGCGCCACCGGCACGAAGTCCTCGAGGATGTTGGGTTGCGCGTCGGGATTGAACGCGAGGTCGATCGTCGAGGCGCCGGTGGTCACGAGCAGCGCGCTGCCGTCCGGCGGCGCTTTCGCGACGAAGTCGCCGGCCAGGCGGGTCGCGGCGCCCGGCCGGTACTCGAAGATCACGTTGCGGCCGAAATCCCGCTCGAGCCGCTGGGCGATGAGCCGTGCAGCGTGGTCGATGCCGCCACCGGGCACCGCCGCCACGACCAGCGTCATCGTGTCGGAGGCGGCGCGCGCCGCCGGCGCGAATCCGGCAAGCAGCACGGCAGCGGCGGCGAGCGCGCGCAGCGCGGCGCGCCGCTGCGCGCACGGCGCCGCGGGCACAGTTTCACCCGGGCTGCGCGGCGCGCGCAACGTCCCCCTGCGCGCCGCATCGGTCGAATTGACCGGCATCAAGCTCCCTCCCCAGCGCGAAGGATAAATCATCGCCGCCCGCGCGCGGACCTTGTCCCGCACGCGGACGCCCGGCCCGCCGCGCCGGTCGCGCCGATCGGCCTCGGTATAATCGTCGATTACGTCGTGATCGCCATCGACCGCGCGCCATGAATCCGTTCAATCCCCGCGAAATCGAGCAAGCCGCGCGCGACGCCTGGGTCGCCGCCGATGCCTATCGCGCGACGGAAAAGCCCGGCAGGAAGAAGTACTACTGCGTGTCGATGCTGCCCTACCCGTCGGGCAAGCTGCACATGGGGCACGTGCGCAACTACACGATCAACGACGTCATGTACCGCCACCTGCGGATGCGCGGCCACAACGTGCTGATGCCGATGGGCTGGGACGCGTTCGGGCTGCCCGCCGAGAACGCCGCGATGAAGAGCGGAGAGGCGCCGGCGAAGTGGACCTACGACAACATCGCGTACATGAAAGCGCAGCTCGAGGTGATGGGCTTCGCGATCGACTGGTCGCGCGAGCTCACGACCTGCGCGCCGGACTACTACCGCTGGAACCAGTGGATGTTCCTGCGCATGTACGAAAGGGGCATCGCCTACAAGAAGACGGGGGTCGTCAACTGGGACCCGGTCGACCGGACGGTGCTCGCCAACGAGCAGGTGATCGACGGGCGCGGCTGGCGCTCCGGGGCACCCGTCGAGAAGCGCGAGATCCCGATGTATTACCTGCGGATCACGCAATACGCCGACGAGCTGCTGGACTGCCTCGACCGGATGAGCGGATGGCCCGAGCGCGTGAAGCTGATGCAGCGCAACTGGATCGGCCGCAGCGAGGGTGTGCGCTTCGCGTTCAAGCACGATATCCGCGACGCCGACGACCGCCTCGTCGGCGACGGCAAGCTGTGGGTGTTCACGACACGCGCCGACACGATCATGGGCGTGACGTTCTGCGCGGTGGCGCCCGAGCACCCGCTCGCCGCCGTCGCCGCGTGGCGCAGCGCGCACGTGCGCGAGTTCGTCGAGGCCGCGCGCCGCACGAGCGTCATCGAGGCCGACCTCGCGACGATGGAGAAGGAGGGCGTGCCGACCGGCCTCTACGTCGTCCATCCGCTGACCGGCGCCGAAGTCGAGGTGTGGGTCGGCAACTATGTGCTGATGAGCTACGGCGAAGGCGCGGTGATGGGCGTGCCCGCGCACGACGAGCGCGACTTCGCATTCGCGCGGAAGTACGGCCTGCGCGTCCTCCCCGTCGTCGACGTCGAGGGCCAGGCGTTCGACTACGAGCGCTGGCAGCCGTGGTACGACGACAAGGAGCGCGGCCGCCTCGTCAATTCCGGCAAGTACGACGGGCTCGCGTACCACGACGCGGTGACCGCCATCGCCGCCGACCTCGGTCAGGCCGGGTTGGGCGAGAAGCGCACGACGTTCCGCCTGCGCGACTGGGGCATCTCGCGGCAGCGCTACTGGGGCACGCCGATTCCGATCGTGCATTGCCCCGCGTGCGGCGACGTGCCGGTGCCCGATGACGAGTTGCCGGTCGTGCTGCCCGAGGACTGCGTGCCGGACGGCACCGGCAACCCTCTCGCGAGGCGCGCCGACTTCGTCGACACCGCGTGCCCGAAATGCAAGGGCCCGGCGAAGCGCGAGACCGACACGATGGACACCTTCGTCGACTCCTCGTGGTACTTCATGCGCTACACGAGCCCGGGCGCCGCGACAATGATCGACGGCCGCGACGCGTACTGGATGCCGATGGACCAGTACATCGGCGGCATCACGCACGCGATCCTGCACCTTCTTTACGCGCGCTTCTGGACCAAGGTGATGCGCGACATGGGGATGGTGGCGTACGACGAGCCGTTCACGCGGCTCCTCACCCAGGGCATGGTGCTCGACCACGCGTTCTTCCGCCGCAACGACAAGGGCGGCAAGGACTACATCGCGCCGAAGGACGTCGACATCGAGCGCAACGCCAACGGCCACGTGATCGGCGGCACGTACCGGCAGGACGGCGACCCGGTCGAATACGACGGCTTGGGCACGATGTCGAAGTCGAAGCTCAACGGCGTCGACCCGACCGAGATGGTCGAGCGCTACGGCGCCGACGCCGCGCGCACGTTCGTGATGTTCGCGTCGCCGCCCGAGCAGACGATCGAGTGGTCGGCCAACGGCGTCGAGGGCACGCACCGCTTCCTGCGGCGCCTGTGGACGTTCGCGCAAGGCGCGCAGGCCGCGGCCGGCACGCCCGCGCCCTCGGGCGCGGCTGCGCTCGACGCCGCCGCCGCGGCGACGCGCCGCGAGATCCACCAGGCGCTCGCGCAGGCCAACTACGACTACGAGCGCATCCAGTACAACACCGTCGTGTCGGCGGCGATGAAGATGCTGAATGCGCTGGAAGCCCTCGAGGGGGGCGCGCGCGGCCGCGACGCGGTGGTCGGCGAAGGCCTCTCGATCCTCCTTCGCGTGCTCTACCCCGTCGCGCCGCACACGATGTGGGCGCTGTGGAGCGACCTCGGCTACGCCGCGCGCATCGGCGACCTCCTCGACGCGCCTTGGCCCGATCCCGATCCCGCCGCGCTCGCGCAGGAGGAGATCGAGCTCGTGCTGCAGGTCAACGGCAAGCTGCGCGGCAAGATCGTCGTGCCGAGCGCCGCGGACCGCGCGGCAATCGAGGCGGCCGCGCGCGCGAGCGCCGACGTCGCGAAGCACGCCGCCGGCGCGCCCATCCGCAAGGTGATCGTGGTGCCGGGCAGGCTCGTCAATGTCGTCGTGTGACCGTCGCGGCGCGCTGCGCGCGCTCGCGCTGGGCGGCGCGGCGCTCGAGCTCGCCGGCTGCGGCTTCCACCTGCGCGGCGCGGCGACGTACCGCTTCGACTCGATCTACGTGAACGCCCCTGGCGCGCCGGCGTTCGGCGCCGAGCTGCGCAAGGCGCTCGCCAACGCCAGCACGGCAAAGATCGTCGACGACCCCGCCAAGGCGCAGGTGATCCTCGACATCCCGCTCGTCGTCGACGACAAGGACGTGCTGTCGCTGTCGCCCGGCGGCCGCGCGCGCGAGTTCGCGCTGCAGAAGCGCGTGCAGCTGCGGCTGCGCGACAACGCCGGCAACGACTGGCTCCCGGCCGACGAGATCGTCATCCGCCGCACGTACCTCTACGACGACACCGAGCGCCTCGCGCGGCAGATCGAGGAGAACCGCCTCGTGCTGGAGATGCAGTCCGATGCCGTGCACCAGATCGTGCGGCGGCTGCAGGCGGCCCGCAAGCCCACGTAAGCGGGCGACGCGATGCGCGCCGACGACCTGCCGCGGCAACTCGCCAAAGGCGTCGCGCCGCTCTACGTGATCCACGGCGACGAGCCGCTCCTCGCGCTCGAGGCGGCCGACGCCGTGCGCGCGGCGGCGCGCGCCGCCGGCTGCGAAGAGCGCGAGACGTTCATCGTCGAGCAGCATTTCAAGTGGGATGCGCTCATCGCCGCCAACGCGAGCCGGGGGCTCTTCGCCGACCGCAAGCTCATCGACCTGCGCATCCCGTCGGGCCGCCCCGGCGTCGACGGCGTCGCGGCGCTCGCAGCGCTCGCCGCGGGCCTCAATCGCGACAACGTCACGCTCGTCACGCTGCCGAAGCTCGATCGCGCGACGCAGCAGTCGGCGTGGTTCGAGGCGCTCTCGCGCGATGCCGTGACGATCGCCGTGCAGCCGGTCGAGCGCGACGCGCTGCCGGCGTGGATCGGCGCGCGCCTCGCCCGCGCGGGCCAGCGCGCGCCGCCCGCGACGCTCGAGTACCTCGCCGACCTCTGCGAGGGCAATCTCCTCGCCGCGCGCCAGGAGATCGACAAGCTCGCGCTGCTGTTGCCGCCCGGCGAGCTCGCGCAAGACGCCGTCGAGGCGGCGGTGTCGGACGTCGCGCGCTTCGACGTGTTCGCGCTCTCCGAGGCCTGGCTCGCCGGTGACGCGCCGCGCGCATTGCGCGTGCTGGCGGCGCTGCGCGACGCGGGCGAAGCGCTGACGCTCGTCGTCTGGCAGCTCGCCGAGGACGTGCACGCGCTCGCCGCGGTGCGCGCCGCGATGGACGGCGGCACGCCGGCCGCCGTTGCGATCCGCCAGGCGCGCGTCTGGGGCCGGCGCCAGGCGGCGATGGAATCGGCGGCGCGGCGCGTGTCGCGCGACACGCTGCGCGCGCTCGTCGCGCGGCTCGCCCCGCTCGACGCGCTCGCCAAGGGCCTCGGCCACGGCGATCCGTGGGACGCCGCGGCGCGCGCCGCGGCGACGCTCGCCGGCAAGCCGCTCGCGCTGGCGTAGCTTGGCCATGAGCGCGCCGGGCCGCCCGAAGCGCCGAATTTGTCAACTGCGGGCCCCGCAGCACGCAGCGTGCAGGGGAGTCCAATGACAGCGCCAAGCGTGATGCCGCGCATCCGCAACGAGCGCCCGTGGATCGTCGCGACGCTGATGCTCGGCACCATCACGACGCTGCTCGCCGCGACGATCATCAACGTCGCGTTCCCGGCGCTGATGGACGAGATGCACGTCGGCCACGACACCGTCCAGTGGCTCGCCACCGGCTTCCTCGCCGCCACCACCGCGACGATGCTGGCGAGCGCGTGGGCACTCGCGCGCTTCGGCGAGCGCGCGACGTTCATCGCGATGCTGGCGCTGTTCTTCGCGGGATCGCTGCTCGGCGCGCTCGCGTGGGACATGGACAGCCTCGTGCTCGCGCGCGTGCTGCAGGGCGCCGCCGCCGGCGTGCTGCAGCCGCTCGCAATGGTCGTGCTGTTCCGCGTCTTTCCGCTCGCCGAGCGCGGCCGCGCGATGGGCATCTACGGCTTCGGCATCGTGCTCGCGCCCGCCGTCGGCCCGGCGATCGGCGGCGCGCTCGTCACCGGGTTCGGCTGGCGGTGGATCTTCGTGCTGTCGCTGCCGTTCGCAATCGCCGGCATCGCGCTGGCGCGGCGCACGCTCGCCAATGTCATCGTCGCCGAGCGCCACCCGTTCGACCTGGCGGGCTTCGTGCTGATGGCCGCGGGCCTCGTCGCCGCGCTCAACGTGCCGGTCATCGGTCACGCGCGCGGCTGGACGTCGCCGCCGCTCGCAATCGTCACGATCGCTGCGCTGGCGCTATGGGCCGCCTTCGCGGTGCGCGAGTCGCGCACGCCCGCGCCGCTCCTGTCGTTGCGCCTGTTTCGCCTGCGCACGTTCAGCGCCGCGTCGATCGTCGCGGTCGCCTATGGCGCGGGCCTCTTCGGCACGACCTACCTCATCCCGGTGTTCGTGCAGGACGTCGCGGGCTACACCGCCGCGGGCGCCGGCAGCTTGATGGTGCTGCCGGGCCTGGCGCTCGCCGCGGCGATGGCGGTCGGCGGCCGCATGACCGACACGACCGAGCCGCGCTTCGTGATGGTCGCGGGGCTCGTGCTGTTCGCCGTGAGCGCCGCGCTGTTCGCGCTGACCGGAGCCGGCACCGGCTGGTGGACGTTCGTCGCATGGCTCGTGATCGGCCGCGTCGGCCTCGGGCTCCTCATTCCCGCGCTCAACGTCGGCGCCGTCCAGTCGCTGTCGGGCCACGCGCTCGCGCAGGGTTCGGCCGCGATCAATTTTTTGCGACAATTGGGCGGCGCCGCGGGGGTCAACCTGCTCGCGGTCTACCTCCAGTGGAGGCTCAACGCGCTCGACGCCGCGCAAGCGCCGCGCGCCTACCACGAATGCTTCATACTGGTTGCGGTCGCCTTCATCGTCGCGATCGTCGCCGCAGGGGCCGCGCGCCGGCCGGGGGAGTAGCCATGTACCAACGCATCCTGGTCGCCTACGACGGCTCCGACGCGAGCCGCCTCGCCATCGACGAGTGCGCGCAACTGACGCCGATCGCCGGCCGCCAGGTGCACGTCGCCTGCGTGATCCACGACCCGTCGGCGTTCGTGCTGCCCGGAGAGTTCGTGCCCGAGCCGCTGCTCGATTCGGAGCGCGAGGACGTGCAGAAGGACCTCGAGAGCGCCGCCGAGGGCCTGCGCGCGCGCGGCTTCGCGGTGACGACGCACCTCCTCGACGGCGAGCCGGTCGACGTGCTGGCGAAGCTCATCGACTCGCTCGGGGTCGACCTGCTGGTCGTCGGCCATCGCCGCAACCGCAAGTTCGCCGCGCGCTGGTGGCGCGGCCGGATCGACGCACTCCTGATCGAGCGCGTGCGCTGCGCGATCCTGATCGCCGGCGAGCCGGCGAAGCCGGCCGGCTGACACGCAACGTGGCCGTTCCGGGCCATGCGCTGCCGCCGGATCGGGTTGGTCGCCGTCGATGACCGACGCCTCGACCGACGACGCGCGCAAACCCGAGCCGCCCGAGCCCCCCGAGCCCGCGGACTGCTGCGGCGGCGGCTGCGAGCGCTGCGTATACGACCTGCACGAGGAGGCGATGGAGCGGTGGCGTGAAGCGTTGCGCCGCTGGCAGGCGCACCACGGCGGAAACGCCACCGCGGGCTGATCGACTTCGCCGCGGTGGCGCCCGCGATGGTCGCTGTCGGTACTGCGCGGCGATGTGCGGCGCCCGAGGCGCCGCGCGCCATCCGGTTCGCCGTCGAGCGCGCGGCGTGCGCTGCGGATGCCCGTCAGGCGAGCGCGATCGCCAGTGCCGCCGTCGCCGCCGTTTCCGCGCGCAGGATGCGGGAACCGAGCGTCGCCTCTCGCAAGCCCCGGGCGCGTATTTGCGCGAGTTCGGCGTCGCTGAAGCCGCCCTCGGGCCCTACGACGAGCGCGCGTGGCGGCGCGGCGGCCACACACTGCGCGAGCGATCGCGCCGCACCCGGCACGAGCACGATGTCCGCACGGCCGGCGCCGCCTAGGAACGCGTCGAGCGACACCGGATCGGCCACGTCCGGGATGCGGTTGCGGCCGCACTGCTCGCAGGCCGCGACCACCACCTGACGCCAATGCGCGATGCGACGCTCCGCGCGCTCGCCGCGGGCGCCCCCCTGACTTCGCGCCGCGATCAAAGGCTCGATTCGCGCGGCGCCGAGCTCGACGGCCTTGCGCAGCGCCGAATCCATCGCGTCGGCGGCGATCACCGCCATCGCCAGCGTGATCGCCTGCGTCGACTCGCGCTCGACGGCGTCGCAGCGCTCGACGTGCACGTCGACGCCGCGGCGGTCGATGCCGACGATATGGGCGGCGCATTCGCCGCCGCGGCCGTCGAACAGCGTCACCGCGTCGCCGGCGACGAGGCGCAGCACGCGCGCCGCATGGTGCGCGGCAGGCGCCGGCAGTGCGACCGTCGCGCCCACCGCGAGCAGGCCCGGCGCGACGTGGAAGCGCGGCGGCGTCACGCCGCGGCCGGCACGAACGCCGCGAGCGCGGCGAGCACGGCGTCGGGCGCCTCGCTCATCAGCGCGTGACCCGCACCCGCGAGCGTGACCACCTCGCAGCGCGCGAGCGCCGCGATCAGCGGCTGCGCGGCCCTGGCCGGCGCCATCTGGTCGCGCGTGCCGAGGATGCACAGCGCCGGCGCCGCGCAGGCGGCCGCGGCGGCGAGGCCATTGGTGTAGGCGTTGCACGCGGCGAGATCGATCGCGAGCGTGCCGGGACGCGCGCGCTCGAGGAGGCGCAGCGCGCCGCCCGGCATCCATTGACCCGGCCACGGATTGGTGGCCATCGCGCCCGTCGGCGACAGCGACCACGCGACGATCATCGCCCGTGCGAGCGGCTCGTCGTCGCGCGCCGCCGCGAGGAGATCGTCGCTGACGGGCATCGGCACCGACGGCCCGAGCAGCGCGATCCGCTCGATCCGCGCGGGATGGCGCGCCGCGCATTCGAGTGCCGCGAGCGCGCCCATCGAATGCCCGACGAGCGAGGCGCGCGGCGCGCCCGCGGCGTCGAGCAACGCGGCGAGCCAATCGGCGATGGCCTCGATGCTCGCGAGCGGCACGCCGTCCGACCGGCCATGGCCCGGCAGGTCGACGGCGAGCACGTTGCGGCGATGCCAGGCGAAGGAACGCGATTGCAGCGCGAACACGCTGTGGTCGTGAGCGGCGCCGTGCACGAACACGACCCACGGCAACGCGTGATCGGGCGGCTTGGCGCCCGTGTAGACGTGGGCGCGATGCCCGCGACGACATAGTCCATGGGCGGCGATGATCGCGGAAGCCGCCCTCGCCGACAAGCGGCGACGCCCGCCGTGCCGGCTACGCCGCCGCTGCCTGTCCCGTGCGCGGTGCCACGGCGCGGAATCGAGGGCGGCGTCCGCACGTGCCTTGGCGCTTGAGTCACGCTTGCCGTCCTACATCCGAACCGGCCGCTCGCCGACTGCCGCCTCCTCGCCGGCGGCACGATACTCGGCTGCATTCGCCCCACTGGACAACCGACGATGCACGCACTGAAGGACGTCGCCGCCCCGCGCCTCGCGCGCAAGGCGGGACTCGTCTACGTGACCGACGCGATGCCCGGCATTCGCCGCACGCGCAACGGTGACATGTTTGTCTACCGCGCGCCCTCGGGCCGCGCGCTGTCGTCGCCGCGCACGCTGGCAAGGCTCGCGTCGCTGGCGGTGCCGCCGGCATACGAGGACGTATGGATCTGCCCGCTCGCCAACGGCCACCTGCAGGCGACCGGCCGCGACGCGCGCGGCCGCAAGCAGTATCGCTATCACCCCCGCTGGCGAGCGGTGCGCGACGACGTGAAGTTCCTGCGGATGATCGACTTCGGGCGCGCGCTGCCGAAGCTGCGCCGTCGCATCGCCCGCGACCTCGCCAGGGAAGGCCTGCCGCGCGACAAGGTGGTCGCGACGGTCGTGGCGCTGCTCGACGCGACGCGCATCCGGATCGGCAATGCCGAATATGCGCGCGACAACGGCAGCTTCGGCCTCACGACGCTGCGCAACCGCCACGCGCGCTTCGCCGGCGGCAAGCTCGTGCTGGCGTTCCGCGGCAAGGGCGGCGCGAGCCACGAGGTCGAGGTCGACGATCGCCGCCTCGCGCGGCTCGTGCGCCGCTGCCAGGAATTGCCGGGGCAGCGCCTCTTCCAGTACATCGGTGACGACGGCGCGCGGCACTCCATCGATTCCGACGCGGTCAACGATTACCTTCGCGAGGCGATGGGCGCCGATTTCACCGCCAAGGATTTCCGCACGTGGGGCGCGACGCTGCATGCTATCGGCCTCCTCGCCCGTACGCCGCTGCCGGAGCGACCGAGCGAATCCGCGTTGAAGTCGTCCATCACGGCCGTCATCCGGCAGGTGGCGCAGGATCTGCGCAACACGCCGGCGGTATGTCGCAAGTCGTACGTCAACCCCGACGTGTTCACGGCCTGGCGCGACGGCTCGCTGCACCGGATCGCCGGCGCGACGTCGACCGCGGCCCCGCGACGCGCCGAGACGCTGGCGATCGCGCTCCTCGAGACCTGTGCACGCGGCCGCGCAACCCCTGCCGCCGTGAAGTCCTCGCTTGCACACCGGCATGTTGGCCGTGGACGCCCATCGCGAAACGCGAGCTCCGGAGCGCACGCCACGGCCTGATTGGCAACGGTGCAGGCGCATTGCGCTCAACGCAAGTGGCCCGCGCTTTGCATGTGTCATCGGGCGAGGGGTACGCCCACCTCCCGTCGTGCGCGTGTCATCGGGCGAGGGGTACGCCCGACCTTGCGCCATGCGCGTGTCATCGGGCGAGGGGTACGTCCGCCTCCCGTCGTGCGCGTGTCATCGGGCGAGGGGTATGCCCGCCTCCGCTTCATACAGCAGGCGCTCCGGCGGGCATACCCCTCGCCCGATGACGCTGAGCGCTTTGCGCGGGTCACTT
>Ga0070679_100004648_pt1 | contig 12673 bp, 9 predicted proteins | sample KBSC63BmetaG_FD_65652 | JGI IMG/M metagenome (GOLD analysis project Ga0070679, IMG submission 65652) | Corn rhizosphere microbial communities from Kellogg Biological Station, Michigan, USA - KBS C6-3B metaG | ecosystem: Host-associated > Plants > Roots > Rhizosphere | place: USA: Michigan... | reverse complement strand
GGCGGCCTGCACGTGCACATGACCCAGCGCTCCGGCGACGTGCCGGTCGGCGTCCCGGCCAACATGGTCCAGTACGCCGCGCTCGCCCTCATGCTCGAGCAGCTCACCGGCTACCGGGCGGTGGCGTACTACCACACGATCTCGGACGCCCACATCTACACCGACCAGGTGGACGCCGTCCGCGCGATGCTCGCTACCGAGCCGCGCCCGCTGCCGACCGTCACGCTGAACGCGGCAGGCCGGGCCGTGACGGACATCCACGAGTTCCGGGCGGAGCACTTTGACCTGGCGGACTACCACCCGAACCCGGCGATCGGCGCGATTCCCGTCGCGACCTGAGGCGCCCGCGGGCTGACGGGCGAGTTCCCTGATCAACGGTGGGCGTGCGGCTAGCATGAAGGGATGATGCGGATCAGGCAGCTATTCGGCCAGCGGAGCAGCCAGGCCGGCGCCGGCGGGGGCAGAAACCTCGGCCCGGCCCCGCTGGTGCAGACCCTGGGAGTTTCGAACAGCCTGTTCGCGGACGCCTCCAACTTCGACCAGCGTTTCGTCGAGGACTACGAGAAGATCGAGACGACGGTCAACGCGCTGCGCACGCTCGGCTTCAAGATCGTGCTGACCAGCGGGTCCTTCGATGTCATCCACGAGGGCCACTCGATGTACCTGGAGGCGGCCCGCCAGTTCGGCGACTTCCTCATCGTCGGTCTCGACAGCGACGAGAAGATCCGCGCCCGCAAGGGCGAGAACCGCCCCGTGGTCCCGCAGATGGAGCGGCTCCGCATGGTCACCCATCAGCGCGGCGTGGGGCTCGTGACGCTCAAGCAGACCAGCCATCCCAAGTGGGCGCTGATCAAGGCGGTGCGCCCGGACGTCCTCGTCGCGACCGAGGAGACCTACACGCGCGACGAGATCGCCGAGCTTGAGGCCAAGTACTGCGGCCGCGTCGAGGTGCTCGAGCGGATGGCCACGGTCAGCACGTCGGCGCGGCTGCGGGAGATCATCATGGCCAACCCGGCCCCGCCGGTCTCCAAGGTCAACGCGGGCTCGGCGCGCAGCAAGCTGGCCTCGGCCACGCGGACAGGGAAATGAGCCCGCACGGCCGTCGTCCGCTTTCGCCGAGCAGGGCTCGATGAAGCAGGTCCTGCTCTACCTGCCGGTCGTGCACGCCGGGCACGAAGCCCTCTTCGCCCGGCACGGCGACGCGGCCGAGGTCCTGGTGCTCGGCGAGGGATTCCGGCGCCTGTTCAAGAGCCTGGCTAAGGACATCAGGGCGCTGCCGCCCGAGCGGGCCGCCCGCTTCCTCCAGATCCTGCTGCCCGGCACGCCCGTCCGGGTGATCGAGCCGGCCGACCTGCCGGCCGCGGTGACGGCGGAAACCCTCGTACTGCCCGACGAGGACATCACGCGGAACCTAGCGGCCGAGCATCATCTCGGCGAAGGCAGGGAGCTCGTCTTCGACCCGACGTTCCTGCGCTGGGACCGGGAGTGGAGCCAGGCCCAGCGTCCGGCCGACTTCGACGAAAAGCTCGCGGTGGGCGAGCTCCCCGGCCGGCTGGTCGCCCGCGCCAGGGAGCTGGCCGGGCACAGCTCGGACTGGTGGCGGCAGGTGGGCGCGATCGCCTGGCGCGGCGAGGAGATACTCGGCGCCGCGTGGAATCACCACGTTCCGAGCGAGTACGCCCCCTACATCGACGGTGACCCGCGGGACGGCTTCAGCCGCGGCGTCCGCGCGGACCTGTCCACCGCCATCCACGCGGAGGCGTCCGTGGTGGCCCAGGCCGCGCGGGCGGGCCGGGCCCTGAACGGAGCCGACATCTACGTCACCACGTTCCCGTGCCCGGCGTGCGCCCGTCTCATCGCGGAATCGGGCTTCCGCCGCTGCTACTTCACCGGCCCGTACTCGGTCCTCGAGGGCGACGCGGTCCTGCGCGCGGCGGGCGTCGAGCTGCTCTGGGTAGAAGCGCCCGCCGAGTAACACCCGGCGGCGTAGACACCCTGCGACCTTCCCCGTGTCCCGTTGGGCCGGCCATGGCCGGCCCAACGGGACACGGGGCCGAACGGCGGTCGGCCCGCACCAGGAGCATCCTGCGTAACTTGAGCGTCGCCCGCCGGAGAGGAGAGCGCGTCCCGGGGCGGTGAAACACGCTTCCGTTCGGGATAATCCCGGGCATCAGCCGGCGCGAACCGGCGCCGCCACCGCTACCGGGGCGGGAGCTGAGCCCAGGCCCCGATCGCCCGGCGCGAGCGGGCGAGTGAGTGCGCCGCCGACTAATGGGGGCGGGAGCTGAACCGCATGCGGACGGGGACCTCGGGGTCGAGGTCCGGGTCGCCGACGAGGACGTGCGCGTGCACGTGGGCGATCGTGGCGCCGGTGAGGTTGCAGTTGCCGTTGCGGACGCCGAGTCCGTAGTGATCGAGGCCGAACCGCTCGCGGACCTGCCGCATCGCGATCCAGAAGTCGGCCAGCACGTCGTCGCCCAGGTCGAGCATGTCGGTCGCGTGCTGGTGCGGCACCACGAGCAGGTGCAGGCTGGTGCCCTTGTACGGGAACGCGTTGGGCGTCACCATCCAGTGCCGGGTCTCGAACGTCACCCGCTGGCGGGCGTGCTCGCGCAGCGCCGCCGGGCAGAACAGGCAGATCCCGGCCGCCTCGAGTTGCCGCATCTCGTCAAGCTGCTCGTCGGTCCGGTAGTTACCGGTGCAATACAGGCTCAAGCCGCCCCCGCCTCCGTAGATCCGCGCTGCCTGATCATGCTAGAAGCCCCGCCGGGCCGGCGCGGAGGCGCCGCGGCGGTAACCATGGGCCCGCGAGCGGTTCGTGAGCGTAGGTACTCTGGTGGCTATGCCTGTCGAGTCCGTCTTCCCTCAGCTAGAACCGCTGCTGCCCCTTGTCCGCAAGCCGGTGCAGTATGTCGGGGGTGAGGTGAATTCCACCGTCAAGGCGTGGGATGCGACCGATGTCCGCTGGGCGCTGTTCTATCCCGACGCGTACGAAGTCGGGCAGCCCAACCAGGGCATCGCGATCCTCTACGAGGTGCTGAACGAGCAGCCTTGTGTGCTGGCCGAGCGGACCTACAGCGTCTGGCCCGACCTCGAGCAGCTGATGCGGGACCGCGGGGTGCCGCAATTCACCGTGGACGCGCACCGGCCGGTGTCCGCGTTCGACGTGCTCGGCGTCTCCTTCTCGACCGAACTCGGCTACACCAACCTGCTGACCGCCCTGGACCTGGCCGGCATCCCGCTGCTTGCCGCCGACCGGACGATCACGCACCCGGTCGTGCTCGCGGGCGGGCACGCGGCGTTCAACCCGGAGCCCCTGGCCGACTTCCTCGACGCGGTGGTCATCGGGGACGGCGAGGAGGCCGTGCTCGCCATCACCCGCGTCATCCGCGAGTGGAAGCAGGGCGGCTGCCCGGGCGGGCGCGACGGCCTGCTGCTGTCGCTCGCCGCGACCGGCGGCGTCTACGTGCCGAAGTTCTACGACGTGACGTACCGTCCCGACGGCCGCATCGGCCGGGTCACGCCCAACCGGGCCGGCGTGCCCGCGTCGGTACGCAAGCACACGCTGCTCGACCTGGACGCCTGGCCGTACCCGAAGGCGCCGGTCGTGCCGGTCGCGGAGACGGTTCACGAGCGTTACAGCGTGGAGATCTTCCGCGGCTGCACGCGCGGCTGCCGCTTCTGCCAGGCGGGCATGATCACCCGGCCGGTCCGCGAGCGGTCGATCACCACGGTCGGCAACATGGTCAAGGGCGGCCTCAAGTCGACCGGCTTCTCCGAGGTCGGCCTGCTGTCGCTGTCGAGCGCGGACCACAGCGAGATCAACGAGATCGCCATCGACCTGGCCGACTGCTACGAGGGGTCCAACGTCGGCCTGTCGCTGCCGTCCACCCGGGTCGACGCGTTCAACGTCACGCTCGCCGACGAGCTGTCAAGGAACGGCAAGCGCTCGGGCCTGACGTTCGCCCCCGAAGGCGGCTCCGAGCGGATGCGCAAGGTGATCAACAAGATGGTCACCGAGGAAGACCTGATCCGCACCGTCACCACGGCGTACGCGGGCGGCTGGCGGCAGGTGAAGCTGTACTTCATGTGCGGCCTGCCGACCGAGGAGGACGAGGACGTTACCGCCATCGCCGACCTCGCGCGGAAGGTGATCGCCGCCGGGCGCACGGCGACCGGGCGGAAGGACATCCGCTGCACGGTGTCGATCGGCGGGTTCGTGCCGAAGCCGCACACCCCGTTCCAGTGGGCGGGCCAGTGCCCGCCCGAGGTCGTCGACGACCGGCTGCGCAAGCTCGGCGCCGCGCTGCGCGCCGACAAGACCTACGGCCGGTCGGTCGGCTTCCGCTACCACGAGGGCACGCCGTCCCTGGTCGAGGGGCTGCTGTCCCGCGGCGACCGGCGGGTCGGCCGGGTGATCCTGGCCGCCTGGCGGGACGGGGCACGGTTCGACGGGTGGAGCGAGTACTTCTCGTTCGACCGCTGGGTGGCCGCCTGCGCCACCGGGCTGGCAGAGACGCAGGTAGATCTGGCTTGGTACACTACGCGCGAACGTGACTACGGCGAGGTACTGCCGTGGGACCATCTGGATTCCGGCCTCGACCGGGACTGGCTCTGGGAGGACTGGCAGTCCGCAGTCTCGCCGCACGGCGCCGGCGAGGTGGAAGACTGCCGGTGGACTCCGTGTTATGAATGTGGGGTCTGTCCTGCGATGGGCACCGAAATCCAGACGGGCCCGACAGGAGAGCGGCTGGACGGAAGGCGCTTGCTTCCCGTGCTAGCGACCAACGGGAGATAACCATGGGCGTGCTACAGAACGGCGGCGAGCCGGTCACGACCCAGCATCTTCTGGTCCGGTATGCTAAGCGGGGAAAGATGCGTTTTGCCAGCCACTTGGATGTGGCGCGGGCCTTTGAACGGGGCGTGCGGCGGGCCGACCTGCCGATCGCGTACTCGACCGGGTTCACGCCCCACCCGAAGATTTCCTACGCAGGCGGCGCCCCGACCGGGGTCGCGAGCGAGGCCGAGTACCTGAGCCTCACGCTGACCAGCCGGACCGAGGCGGACGACGTGCGGGAGCGGCTGAACGCGGCGCTGCCTGATGGGATAGACGTGATCGCTGTCACTGAGGACTCCGGGAAACTGCCGGCTAGTCGGCTCACCGCGTCCGAGTGGCAGATAGCTCTTCCCGGCCTACCAGCGGACAACGTAGTGCCGGTGGTTCGAAAGTTTCTCGCCCTGACCGAGGCGCCGGTGGAGCGGCTGACCTCGAAGGGCATGCGGCGCATGGACGCGCGAGCGGCCGTCGTCAGCCTCGATGTTATTGACGACGCGAGCAGAGGCTCGGCGCTCCGCATGGTCGTCCGGCACACCGTCCCGTCCGTACGGCCGGACGACGTGCTCAACGCGCTACGCGACGTTTCCGATGTGTTCCTGGCCGGGCAGCCGCTGATGACGCGGCTGGCACAGGGATCACTCGGCGAATCCGGGGTGGTCAAGCTATGACCCCAGCCACCCCGGAGCTGAAGTACTCATCCATGCCTGGGCCAAGCGCCCGTGTATTTGCGGCCCGCACCTCCGCGCGTGACCTTTTCCCGCGCGGCGGCGGCAGTGCCTCAGGCGAACGAACACTACGAGCTTCCGTGCGGCGCGCCGTCACCTCGCGTGCGGCCGCGCCCGGCGAATACTCTTCTTTTTGCCCCACCGTGAAGATTTCACTGGATTGGGACCGTCAAAAAGAAGAGTATTCGGGAAGCCTGACTGGAGATTGCCCGAATGCTCGACAGCGAGCCCAACAGCCACGAGACAGAAAATACTAACGAGGCCTCTGGCCATGCGGCGGGAGGTGCTCCCGCACCGACGGTGTTTAACGGGCCGGCCGAGCCGCCCGTGACATCCGGTGCTGTGCCGGCGGTGCCTGCTGCGCTGTTCCAGCCGCCGCAGGTGATGTTCCAGCCGCCCGCGCCGGTGGCGCCGCTGCCGGCCCCCGAGCGGGACGCCGACGCCAGGGAATCAAGTGCTGGGGAATCCAGCGGTAAGGCTGAGACCGAAGCCGACACCGGGCGGACGACGAGCCGCCGGACCCGCGGCCGGGGCCGCAGCGCGCGGACCCGCGACGCCGCGGCGGACGACGACGTGCTCAGCGCCGAGAGCGCCGGGGCGGTCGCCGAGGCGGACGAGGCCGACAGCGAAGCCGCGGCCGCCGTGGCCGTGCCCGCCGCCGACGAGGCCGAGGAGTCGGCCAGCGGCCGTCGCCGCCGCCGCCGCAACACCCGCGGCCGGGCCCGGGCCGAGGCGGCGACCGATGACGAGGCCGACGGCCAGGCGAGCGCGGATGAGGCCGACGGCGACGACTCCGGCGCGGAAGCCGACGCGGACACCGACGGTGACGCGGGCGAGGCGGGCGCCTTGGGCCGCCGTCGCCGCCGCAAGCGGCGCCGCGGCTCGGCGGACGGCGACATGCTGTCCCCCGACGACCCGCCGGACACCGTGGTCCACGTGCGCGAGGCGCACAGCCCCGCCGACGACGTGCGTGCGATCAAGGGATCCACGCGCCTTGAGGCCAAGAAGCAGCGCAGGCGGGAAGGCCGCGAGTCGGGCCGCCGCCGCCCGCCGGTGATCACCGAGTCTGAATTCCTCGCCCGCCGGGAGTCGGTCGAGCGGACGATGGTAGTCCGCCAGCGGGGCGACCGAACCCAGATCGCGGTGCTCGAGGACGGCGTCCTCGTCGAGCACTACGTGAACCGCACGACCCACGCCTCCTACGTCGGCAACGTTTACCTGGGCAAGGTGCAGAACGTGCTGCCGTCGATGGAGGCCGCGTTCGTCGACATCGGCAAGGGCCGCAACGCGGTGCTCTACGCCGGCGAGGTCAACTTCGACGCCAGCGGCCTTGAAGGCCAGCCCAAGCGCATCGAATCGGCGCTCAAGCCGGGCCAGTCGGTGATCGTCCAGGTCACGAAGGACCCGGTGGGCCACAAGGGCGCCAGGCTCACCAGCCAGGTCAGCCTGCCCGGCCGGTACCTGGTGTACGTGCCGGGCGCGTCGATGACCGGCATCAGCCGCAAGCTTCCCGACACCGAGCGGACCAGGCTCAAGCAGATACTCAAGAAGGTGACGCCGGAGAACGCCGGCGTGATCGTGCGCACCGCGGCCGAGGGCGCCGCCGAGGCCGAGCTCGACCGGGACATCACGCGGCTGGCCGCCCAGTGGGAGAACATCGAGAAGAAGGCCAAGACCGCGAGCGCCCCCGCCCTCCTCTACGGCGAGCCCGACCTGACGATCCGCGTGGTCCGCGACGTGTTCAACGAGGACTTCAGCAAGCTGATCGTGTCCGGCGACGACGGCTGGGAGATCATCGACGAGTACGTCAGGTATGTCGCTCCGCACCTGGCCGACCGGATCAGCCGCTGGGACAGCGAGGACAACGAGAACGCCTCGGAAGACGTCTTCGCCGCCTACCGGATCGACGAGCAGCTCGGCAAGGCGCTTGAGCGCAAGGTGTGGCTGCCGAGCGGCGGCTCGCTGGTCATCGACCGCACCGAGGCCATGACGGTCGTCGACGTCAACACCGGCAAGTTCACCGGCCAGGGCGGGAACCTCGAGGAGACCGTCACCAGGAACAACCTGGAGGCCGCGGAGGAGATCGTTCGCCAGCTTCGGTTGCGTGACGTCGGCGGCATCGTCGTCATCGACTTCATCGACATGGTGCTCGAGTCGAACCGCGAGCTTGTGCTGCGCCGGCTTCTTGAGTGCCTGGCGCGGGACAGGACCAAGCACCAGGTCGCCGAGGTGACCTCGCTCGGGCTCGTGCAGATGACCCGCAAGCGGGTTGGCGCCGGGCTGCTAGAGGCGTTCTCGCAGCAGTGCGAGTGCTGCAACGGCCGTGGCGTGATCGTCACGCTCGACGCGCCGGCCGAGCCGGCCCACCGCGCGTCCGCGGGCACCGTCCACCGTCCGGTTCCGGTCCCGCCAGCCCACACTCCTGGCAACGGCGGCGGGAACGGCAACGGCCGGGGCCAGGGGAACGGCGCGGGCAACGCGAAGTCCGGGTACGGCAACGGCCGCCGTGGCAACGGACGCCGCGACGATGACCGCGACACCAGGGACACCCAGGACACCGCGCCGGCCGAGACGACCCCGGCCGACGCGCTTGAGAGCGGCACTCCGACCGAGACCGCGCAGACCGAGACTGGACAGCCCGAGACGGCCCCGGCCGATGCCGACAGCAACGGCACCCGCCGCACGCGCCGCAGCACCTCGGCCGGCACCGCGTTCGCCACGGCCGTCCTCGTCGACGACGGCCCGGCCCTCGTCCCGGTCGTCACCTCGGTTCCCCAGGCCACCGACCCGGCCCCGACGGGAGCCAGCCCGGCCGCGACCGGCGACACGGCGACCGAGCCCGCGGACCCGTCCGCCCCGCCGGTCCGCCGCACCCGGGCGGGTTCGGCCGTGGCCCGGGTCACGGTTGTCACCGATCCTGAGCCATCCCCGGCTCCGGCCGCTGACGCGGAGCCCGAGCAGCCCGCGGAGGAAGTCCCGGCCACCGAGCCGGCCGCGGAGGCGCCTGCGGCGCCGGCCGCTGAGGAATTCCCGGTGACTGAGGCGACGGCTGTGACCGTCGAGGCGCCCGAGCCTCCCGCTGCCGAGGAGTTCCCGGTGACGGAGGCGGCGGCCATGACCGCGGACGCGCCCGAGCAGCCGGCCGCCGGGCAGGCACCCGCCGCCGAGCAGGAAGCTCAGCCAGAGTCGGCCCCCGAGCCGGAACCGGCCCCCGAGCCCCAGGCGGCCGCGGGCGTCGAGCCGGCGATCGTGGCGGCCAGCGTGTTCGACCCGGCACCCGCCGAGTCGCCCGCTCCCGCCGACGACCAGGCGCCCGCCACCGATGAGCCAGCCCCGACGGAGCTAGCCCCAGACGATCAGGCGGGTGCGGGCGACGCCGAGGGCGAGTCCGCTCCCGCCGGGGAACCGACGGCGTCGTCCGACGCCGAACCCGAGCCCCCGGCCTGGGCCTAGCCCCGCCAACGTCATGGGCGCGCCTGGGCGTCGCGGGCACACTCCGCACGCTCAGGCGCGCCTCTGACAACGAGGCGTGTGTTTCGCGGCGGCGCATAGGAGGCGGCGCATAGGAAAGGCGCCACTCCTGCGTCCTGCGCGCCGGTGCTGTCAACGTAGCGGCGGCCGCGCGGTCCCGGGCCCGCCCCCGCGCCCGGTCGCATGCCCGGTTCGCGGGGCACTGCGGTGCCCCAGGCGACAACAACGTGGAAACTCCGCATCCGGTGGAAACTCCGCACGCATATATCGTGTTTTATTTCCGCCGGACGAAAGGTTTCCACGCTAACGGCCATCCAGGCCCCGGTGGCCAGGCTGGCCCGTATCGCCGCCAGCCTCAACGACCGTCCCCGCAAGACGCCCGGATTCATGAAACCATCGGAAAAGGCCCACCGGGCTCCGTGCGCACACCGCTTGAAACCGCCCATGGCCGTGAGCGGTGTCCTTGACGACCCACCGAGGGCTACGGCGACCCGTCGGGGGATGCCTGCTAACCCCGGCGCCGGCTCTGCCGCGGATGGCCGGCTCTGCCTATGGGACCTGGTATGCTTCCCAGGAGCGATTACCGCGACCATCGCACTAGCCCCCCGGCGCAACGTCAGGGCAAGCGCGGTCGTGGGTCGCGATCATGCACGTAAGATGGCATGTCAGGAACGCGCGAGCCCGCTACCGGCAAGATGGCCAATGACGGCGGGGCACGCTCTCAAGGAGAGGCAGTTCTCGGGTGTACGCGATTGTGCGCTGCGGTGGCAGGCAGGAGAAGGTCGCCCTCGATGACGTGCTCACCGTCGACAAGCTTGCGGACGAGGAGGCCGGGTCGAGCGTCACGTTCCCCGCGCTTCTCGTGGTGGACGGCGGCACGGTCATCAGCGACGCGGCTGAGCTGAGCGGTTACCAGGTGACGGCCGAGGTCGTCGGCCCGGCCAAGGGGCCGAAGATCAACATGATCCACTACCGGAACAAGACCGGGTACAAGCGCCGCCAGGGTCACCGGCAGCAGTACACCCAGGTCCGGATCACCGGCATCGCCAAGGCTTAAGACCAAGCTGAAGAAGCGGTAAGGACAAGAGGGCAAGCAGAGATGGCACACAAGAAGGGCGCGTCGTCCAGCCGTAACGGCCGGGACAGCAACGCGCAGCGGCTTGGCGTGAAGCGCTTCGGCGGCCAGCGGGTCAACGCGGGCGAGATCATCGTCCGGCAGCGCGGCACGCACTTCCACCCCGGTCTCGGCGTTGGCCGCGGCGGCGACGACACGCTGTTCGCGCTGGTGGCGGGCAGGGTCCAGTTCGCCCGCTTCCGCGGCCGTCGCGCGGTCAACATCGTTCCGCTGGCCGAGCGGGAGCAGGTCTCGGCCTAGCAGGCGCAAAAGCGACACGTCGATGGCGGGCCGGGATTACCGGCCCGCCATTGGTGTTTTCCTGATGCACAGACTTTCTGAGGGGATGAAGACATGGCGGAGTTCGCTGACCATGCCGTGCTGCGGGTGCAGGCTGGCCACGGCGGCCATGGCTGCGCGTCGGTGCACCGGGAGAAGTTCAAGCCGCTCGGCGGCCCGGACGGCGGCAACGGTGGCCGCGGCGGCAGCGTGATCCTGGAGGTCGACGCCTCGACGTCGACGCTGCTTGACTTCCACCGGCGCCCGGTCCGCAAGGCGGGCAACGGCCACCAGGGCGAGGGCTCGAACAGAAACGGCGGCGCGGGCCAGGACCAGGTGGTCAAGGTCCCCAGCGGCACGGTCGTGCTCGGCAAGGACGGCGAGATCCTCGCCGACCTCGTCGGCACCGGCACGCGGTTCGTCGCGGCGGCAGGCGGGCGCGGCGGCCTCGGCAACGCGGCCCTCGCGTCGCAGAAGCGCAAGGCCCCGGGGTTCGCGCTCAAGGGCGAGCCGGGGGAGGAGCGCGAGCTTACCCTGGAGCTCAAGACCGTCGCGGACATCGGCCTCATCGGCTTCCCCAACGCGGGCAAGTCCTCCCTGATCGCCGCCATGTCCGCCGCGCGGCCGAAGATCGCCAACTACCCGTTCACGACCCTCATCCCGAACCTCGGCGTCGCCGAGGCCGGCGACGTCCAGTTCGTCGTCGCCGACGTGCCCGGCCTGATCCCCGGCGCCAGCGAGGGCAAGGGCCTTGGCCACAACTTCCTGCGCCACGTCGAACGCTGCGCGGCGCTTGTCCACGTCCTCGACTGCGCGACGACCGAGCCGGGCCGTGACCCGATCACCGACCTGGACACGATCGAGGCCGAACTCGCCGCCTACGAGAACCTGACCGGCACCGGACTGGTGAACACGGGCCTGGCCGGCACTGGCTTGGTCGGGCGCCCCGCGCTCAAGGACCGGCCGCGGCTGATCGTGCTCAACAAGATCGACGTCCCCGAGGCCCGTGACCTCGCCGACCTCGTCAAGCCCGAGCTCGAGGCACGGGGCCTGGCGGTCTACGAGGTCTCCGCCGCCACCACCGAGGGGCTGCGCGAGCTGAGTTTCGCCATGGCCGAACTCGTGGCCCAGGCCCGCGCGGAGGCGCCGGAACCCGAGCCGGAGCGCGTGGTGATCCGCCCGCCGGCGGTCAAGGACGCCGGCTTCGAGATCGTCCGCACCGATGACGGCGCGTACCTGATCCGCGGCGAGAAGCCGTCCCGCTGGGTCAACCAGACCGACTTCGCCAACGACGAAGCGGTCGGCTACCTCGCCGACCGGCTGGCGAGGCTTGGCGTGGAGGAGGCGCTCGCCAAGGCGGGCGCCGAGGCCGGCGACACCGTGCTGATCGGCGACTTCGACGACGCGGTCGTCTTCGACTGGGACCCGGAACTCCCGGCGGGCAGCGGCCACGCGCCCGGCCCGCGCGGCTCGGACTGGCGTCTGGAAAGATGAGTCCGTGCAGGACGCCGCCGGCCACGATGGTATTCCCAACGACACTGGCCGCCCCGACATCGCAGGATCGCCGAGGACCGTCGTCAAGATAGGTTCCTCGTCGCTGACCACGAAGAACGGCACGATCGACGACGCGCGCATCGCCGCGCTCACCGACGCGGTCGCCGGCCGGGTCGGCCGCGGTCACCAGGTGCTCCTGGTCTCCTCCGGCGCGATCGCCACGGGCATGGCACCGCTCGGCCTGAAGAAGCGCCCGAAGGACCTGGCCACCCAGCAGGCGGCGGCCAGCGTCGGCCAGGGCCTGCTCATCGCGCGTTACACCGAAGCCTTCAGTAAGCACCGGCTTGGTGTCGGCCAGGTCCTGTTGACGGCGGACGACCTGATGCGCCGCGGCCACTACCGCAACGCCCAGCGGACCCTGGAGCGCCTGCTCGAACTCGGCATCATCCCGATCATCAACGAGAACGACACGGTGGCGACGGACGAGATCCGCTTCGGCGACAACGACCGGCTCGCCGCGCTGGTCGCGCACGTCAGCCGGGCCAGCGCGCTCATCCTGCTTTCCGACGTCGACGGCCTCTACGACGGCGACCCGCGCCGGGGCGACGCCCGCAAGATCGCGGCGGTCGCGGGCCCGCACGACCTGGAGAACGTCAAGGCGGGCAAGAGCGGCGCGAGCGGACTCGGCCGGGGCGGCATGTCGACGAAGGTCGACTCGGCGCTGATCGCCACGTCAGCCGGCATCCCGACGGT
>Ga0070679_100004647_pt1 | contig 12673 bp, 9 predicted proteins | sample KBSC63BmetaG_FD_65652 | JGI IMG/M metagenome (GOLD analysis project Ga0070679, IMG submission 65652) | Corn rhizosphere microbial communities from Kellogg Biological Station, Michigan, USA - KBS C6-3B metaG | ecosystem: Host-associated > Plants > Roots > Rhizosphere | place: USA: Michigan... | reverse complement strand
TCTCACGGAGTTCTCGCGCATGCAGCCGCAACTTCAGACTGAGCCAATTTCACAGCCGCAGCAAATCGCTGATTGGAGCCCGGCGCTTCGTATTGCCTTTCGATTCAGCGTGGCCTATCTGGGGCTGTTTTGTGTGGCCACACAGATCATCACCAGTCTGTTCTCGGCCACGCAGGGCACCGACATCCCCGACCCGGGGACTCTATGGCCACTGCGCCCGTTGGTCATGTGGACCGCCGCTCATATCTTTCACGTGACCGCGCCACTCTCTCTGCAGGGCAACAGCGCCAGCGGCGACTGCATGTTTGGCTGGGTGCTCGCCTTTTGTCTTCTAGTCATTGCCGCATTTGCCACTGTTATCTGGTCAGTGCTCGACCGCAAGCGGACCAACTATACTGCGCTACATAGATGGGTCCGGCTCTTCTTACGTTTCGCGCTCGCCGGACAGATGATCAATTACGGCATGGCGAAGGTCATCCCGCTGCAAATGCCGTATCCGTCATTGACCCGGCTGCTCCAGCCCTTCGGCACGTTCTCTCCCATGGGAGTGCTCTGGAGTTCCATCGGCGCGGCGCCGGCGTATGAAATCTTCGCGGGCTGCGCAGAAGTGCTCGGCGGAGTGCTGCTGATCGTCCCCCGCACGGCAACTCTGGGCGCGCTGATCTGCCTGGCAGACATGATCCAGGTCTTCATGCTCAACATGACCTACGATGTGCCGGTAAAGCTGTTTGCCTTCCACCTGATCTTGCTCGCCTGTTTTCTTCTCGCCCCGGACGTTCCACGTCTTGCCCGGGTGCTGTTCACGGATCGTGCCACCGCGCCACTTCGACGAGCGCAACTCTTCAGTTCTACCCGTGCCAATCGCATCGCGCTGGTGGCGCAAGTCGTGCTGGGACTCTGGCTTCTCGGTCTGAACCTTCACACTTCCCGGCAGTTTTGGAGTCAGTTCGGCGGAGGCCGGCAGTACTCAGCGCTCTACGGGATATGGGAGGTGACCGAAATGCAAATCGACGGCCAGCCGCGCCCGCCTCTTCTCACGGACGACGCGCGCTGGCGCCGCGCCATCTTCGATTACCCTCGGCTCGTGGCCCTGCAAAGGATGGATGACTCACTCGCCTACTATCGCGCGGCGATCAACATCACGGACAAAACTCTCGTCCTGACCAAAGGTGCCGACAAAAACTGGCGGGCCAACCTGAGTTTCCAGCGCCCGGTGCAGAACCGACTCGTCGTGGACGGGCGGATCGAAGACCATCAGGTCCACATCGAACTTCAACTAGAGGACCGCAACAAGTTCCTGCTTGTCAACAGAGGCTTCCACTGGATACAGGAGTCTTCGTTCAATCGCTAGCATGGGATTTCAAAAAGACTCCGCCCTGTGCGCAATCGCTTTCAACCACATCCTGCGAATGAACGCGCTTCCGGGATAGATCAGCCGCCAATATCGCGCGAAGCGGCGGCGCGCTGCCGGATCGGTCGCGAAGACTCGCGTCTCGGTGGTCAGAATCGTGCAGTTAGTCCCGCAATCCTGCAGGCGGAAATTGATTCCTGCGAACGCAAAACCGGCGGGCTGAGAATTGAGAAGGTTGCGATACCCCTCTGTCATCGGCTTGCCACTTGGCCTCCATCCCTGCGGTACAGCCACCAGCGTTCCCAGAAGGATCTCCCGGTTGGGTTCATCCGCAAGAGGAAGAAAGCTGGTCTTGCTCGCCACCTCAAGTAACGGCCTCCCCGGCGCGGGATTGAGAATGTTTTCCGGTCCGGGCCGGCCAAGGCGCCGCATCCAGACCAGGGTACGGAACAAAAAGATCTCATCGGCACTGACTTCTTTCACCGCGCGATACACACGTTCCTGCGGCGCGGCAATACGAATGGAATGGAACTCGTGAAATTGATATGCCGGAAAAAAACGGTCCAATTCGCATTGCGGCGAACTGACGCGAACTTCACGCGCGGGCAGGGAGGCGCCCAGAACCACCACCGTTACTGACGCGATCAGCGCGAATGCGGCGAGCCGGCGATCGCTCACTCCCAGGAACGCAAGCGGCTGAATCAGCGATACTCCCCCGATCAACATGCCCAGCAGTCCGAGATCGACAATAACAACGCCGCCCATACGCACAGAAGCTATCACGCCGGAAGCGGGGAACCCAGTCTTTGATAAACAGTTCGACATCGAACTTCAACTGAGGGACCGCAACAGCTTCCTGCTTGTCAATAGAGGCTTTCGCTGGATACAGAAGTTTCCGTTTAACCGATAGCTTCCTCGCGGTATCAGAAGCCTGCGGCGGTGAACTGCCGGCGCTCCTGCTCGGCTCGGCGTGATTCCTGGCCGCCTTCGAGTGTCATGTCGCGTGCGCCGAGGCGCACACCGATTTTGTTGAGGAACTCGTTCGGCGCCTGCCCTCCGGCAAAGATCCACACAAAATCGTTGGGGATTTCGTGGCGGCGGCCGCTTACGTCGAGCACAGCGGAATCAGGCTTGAATTCCACCGGAAGGGAATTGAAGATGACCTTGATTTTCCCACTCTTCATGCATTCCTCAATGCGGCGGAGATTTCTCTCCTTCACCCGGCCGAATTGCTCCTGGCGGTAGGAGAGGGTTACCGTGTTGCCTTTCTGCTGCGCAAGTCCCATGGCGGCCTCCACGGCGCTGTCACCTCCGCCAACCACCAGAATCCGCTTATGGATGTAATGGTCCGCTTCGATGAGACGGTACATGACTTTGGGAAGCTCTTCACCCTTGATGCCGAGCTTGCGCGGTTCGCCCGCGCGGCCCAGAGCCAGCACCACGGCCCGGGCGCGATACTGCCTGCTTGAGGTCCTGACGGTGAACGTTCCGTCGGGAAGCTTGAGGATGTCTTCTACTTTTTCTCCGGTCGAACAGTGAAAGTCAGAGCGATTCAAAATCATGTCCCAGAAGGCAAGAAGGTGCTCTTTAGAGAGCTGAAGTTTATTGAATTTGCCATACATGGGGAACTGGACCGGGCTGGTCATCACGAGTTTCTGGCGGGGGAATTTTGCCACAGTGCCGCCGACCTCATCCCGTTCCAGGGTGATGTAGTTGAGCTTTTTCTCGATGGCCCGCAGGGATGCGCTGATGCCGGCCGGCCCGGCGCCGACGATCAGCACGTCATACAGTCCGGTACCGTGCGGTAGCGGGCGCGATTGCAGGCGCCGGGCGATGACGTCAATGCAGTCGCGACCTTCGTTCACGGCGTTCTTGATCAGCGCGAGGCCGCCGAGCTCTCCCACAATAAAGAGGTCCTTGATCGTGGTCTCAAATTCCGGCGTGAGAGAGGGCAGGTCCTTGCTCATGCTGGGGCTCGCCTTCACCATGGTGATGGCTCCAACAGGGCATGCGTCGGCGCAGAGGCTGTGCCCGATGCATTTGTGTCCGTTGACGATGGCGGCCTGGCCACCCAGCATCGCCAGCACGTCGCCTTCAGGGCACACGCTGGTGCAGGTGCCTTCTCCCCCAATCGTTTTCGTTCGGCCACTTACTGCGCGTAGTCGAGAGCGGGCGCTTGATGAGCAATATGAGGCGTAACTGGTTTGGAATGCTAGTGACGAAGGGGAAACCCGGTACATCGGCGCGACGCAACGAAACCGCTCTGTCACGATAGAGGTCACAGAGGCACACAGAGTGTGACATTCCCTCTGCGGGAACTCATGCTGTGCCGAAATGGAACAGAGCTCCAAAAAAATGCTTCCGGCACGATGCCGCGCGTGCTTCTTTTTGTTAACATCCCGTCCTTGAAGCGGCCCATGATGCCCGCGGGAGAGACACAATGAAGTGGAATTTTGCCATCTCAGGCTGTTGTATTGTGTTGCTCGCGGCCAATATCGCGCTCGTTCATCAGAACAGGGAATTGAAATCGCGGCTTTCAGTGGCTCCGCCGTCTCTTGAAGCGGCCACCGGGAGCCAGATGCCGGAACTGCATGGATTTGATCTTCAAGGGAAGCCCATCGGGGTGGATTATGGAAGAGATCCGCGCAAAGTGCTGCTGCTGGTTTTTTCGCCCACCTGTCCTTACTGCGATGAGAACTGGCCAAAATGGCAGCAGGTGATTTCCTCACTCGACCGCTCGGCGGTCCGTCCGGTTGCGGTGGATGTGACTTCTAGCGCCAGCACAACCTTCATTGAGCAACACCAGCTTCAAACCATGCCTGTCTTCCTGAAGGTGGAACCGCGTGCGATGGTGAACTACCGTTTTCAACTCACACCGCAGACCATCCTCGTGGATAGCACCGGGAGGATTGAGAGAGTGTGGACGGGAGTGCTGAATGAACCAGCCATGGCCGAACTCGCGCAACGTACGGGCGCCGGCAAAGCTGCTTCCGCAAAGGCCGATCATCCGCAGGGTTTGTGAACTTGAAGTAGAGCCATGAACAGAGGAGTTGTGAACGTGAATAAGAAATTCAGAATCGCATTGCTTGCCGCCATGGTTGCAGCCACGCTTGGTGCAGGAGCTCTTTCGTCCCACCAGTTAGCCCTGACCGCGCAGACCAATACCTGCCGCGGTTTCTGCACTAAGAAAGTGCCGTGCCCCGGCGTTCTGGGCTGTGGATGCGTGATACAGCCCGGTTTCACCAGCGGTGTGTGCAATTTCATTGCAGAGAAGCCGGCAAAATAATCGCGGTTAGGGCCGATGGTCGTTGCGCGTGATCAGGAAAACTCGGCCCCGCTGAAATCAGCGCGGTTCAGGTTGACCCCTTGCCGGCTCTCGCTATGCCGGCGTCTTAAGAGCGGGTTTCTCCGTCTTTTGCGCGCTGATGGAGTGCTCCGTGGGAGCCAGCGGCAGCCACATGCTGAAAACCGCGCCGTGGGGTGAGGAGTGGTTGCGGCAGCGAATGTAACCGCCCGCGCGCTCCAGAATGTCACGCGTAAGCCAGAGGCCAAGGCCGGTGCCGGTTGTGCCTTTCGTGGTGAAGAACGGTTCGAATAGGCGGGGCTGAGCGTCGCGTGGGATCCCTTTGCCATCATCGGCGACGGTGATTCTGATTCCCGGCTGGCGCTTCACCGGATGATGACCCGGCACCGTCCGCAAATGGAGGTTACCGCCTTGAGGCATGGCGTCAATGGCATTCGCAACCAGGTTGACCAGAACCTGGCGCAGTTCTCCCACGGAAACCGTGAGCGTGAGGCCGGGCGCATAGTCCCGCGAAACATTTATGCCTTGCGCACGCAGCTTTGACCTGAACAGTGCCAGCGCCGAGTCAAGGATTTCAGCTGCCTCCACCTGCTCAGGCGCGTGGGGAGAACGATAAAAACGCAGTGTCTGGTTGGCAATGTCAGAAACGCGGCGCAACTCATCCTGCGCGATGCTCGTGTACTTCCTGACAGTCGCCAGGTCTTCCGCAGTCGAGACCAGATAAAGAAGATTGGTGATCGCTGCCAGAGGATTGTTGATTTCGTGCGCGATGCTGGCGGCCAGGCGTCCCGCAACCGCAAGCTTCTCGGTCCGCCGCAAAGCCTCCTGCGATTCGGCCTGGCGCTGGATGTAATCCCGGATCTCGTACTGGCGCAGGCGCGCGCGCACGGCAGACTCCACGGCGCTCAGCAGGTTTGCCGAGCGCAGCGGGCGCTCCAGCAGGGTTATGTTCCCGTAGTCGCGGTACAACGGTGACTTTGCAACTTGGCTTAAGCCCCCAGCCGCGGTGAGCACGATCAGCGGCAAGTCTGACCATGCCGGCTGCGCCCGAAGGCTCCGCGGCCAGCTCTCGCCGGAGCCGTTGAGCGATTCCTCGGTCACGATGGCAGCGGCAGCGCCAAGCTTCATTTCACGAAAGATGTCGTCAACGCTGGTGAGCACGGTACTGGGGAAACCATGGCGGTCCAGGGCTGCGGATAGAAGCTCCGCGTCACGGCCCACACGGGCCAGCACCAGAATTCGCAGCTCAGGATTGAATGCACTCACGGCAGCAGGACCATTACTCATCTTGCAATAAATCTTTTGTGCCGCCAACATAGCGAGGCGTACCACTGAGGACGCCCTCAAACTCCGACAGCGGCCCGCCCACAGAGATACGGTTTTCCGCAATCACCAGTTCACGGATCGTCCGCTCATGCGGTCCGCTGCGGCGCTTCACCACCGAAATAGCCTGCCGAATAGCTCCGCGAGCTTCGAAATAGCGGAACAGCAAAACATTATCCGCCAGGTAGGAGACATCCACAGGCGTGTGCATATTGGAGCCCATTACGCCGTACTGAGCCAGGATCATGATGCTGAACACGCCACTCTGGTTCAGATACGTGATCAACTCGTGCAAATGAATGATGGTCGAATGCTCCTGCTGCATGGCGTTGAACAGCCCATTGACGCTGTCAATCAAAACCAGCCGGCAATTGTTCTGCTCTACCTCAGAACGGATGCGTGCGACAAATTCGCCGGGAGAGATCTGGGCCGGGTCGAGCTGCTGAATGGCGAGAGTACCTTTCTTGATGTGAGCTTCCAGGGGGATCCCGAGCCCCTGGCAGCGGACCAGAATCGATTCCGGAAGTTCATCAAACGCGAACAACACGCCGCGCTCGCCGCGTTCCGCACCGGAGGCCAGAAATCTGGCGCCCAGAGTGGATTTGCCACACCCGGCAGGGCCGACAAACAGGCAGCTTGTCCCCCGCGAGAAGCCCCCGCCCATCAGGCGGTCCAGCTGATCGATTCCGCTGGAAAGCTGGCGCCGATCGGCCTTCTGGTTCCGGTGCTCGGCTGAGATCAGTCGGGGAAAAACTGCCAGCCCGCCTTCGCGGATGATGTAATCGTGAAACCCCTCGCGGAACGAGGTGGCGCGCATCTTGCGGATTTCCAGCTGGCGCCGCACCACGCCAAAACCGCGCTCCAGTGTCTCCATACGAAGCACGCCGTGGGCAATGCTCTGGAGCTGCGTGTCTGAGGTTTCGCCGGAACGGTCATCCAGCAGGAGCACCGTGGTGTTGAGCCCCATGAAGAACTGCTTGAGCGTCATGATCTGGCGGCGGTAACGAAGCGGGTCGCGGGCCAGCATACGCAGTTCAGACATGGAGTCAATCACAATGCGGCTAGCCTTGACCTGCGACACGCGGTCAAGAATCGATTGCATTACGTCCGCCAGCTCAACTTCCGAAGGATGAAACACCGTGTATTGCTCAAATGCGTTGGCCGCGAGTTCGGGCGGCTCTACCTCGAACACTTCGACTTTGGAGAGGTCAAACCCGTGCGAAGAGCCGGCCTGCTCCAGTTCGGCGCGCGATTCCGCCAGCGTGACGTAAAGCGTGGGCTCACCGGCGGCAACGCCGGCCAGCAGGAATTGCAGGCCAAAGGTGGTCTTCCCCGACCCGGGATTGCCTTCCACTAAATAAAGGTGACCCTCGGGGAGGCCGCCATGAAGGATGTCATCAAGACCAGGTATTCCGGTGCTGAGGCGAGTTTCAGGCTGGTGGGCAGGTGGCAAGCGGCAAGATTCCTCCAAGGATTCATAGATGCAGATTCAGAGTAGGACGGCTAGTGCAACAGTCAAAAAGAGCGGGGCCAGGGTACGGCAGCGCACCGATTGGGTCAAAGGCCCCGCTCTGATATAACGTTGACCCGGAGTTCCCAGAGTCAAATGATGAATCTTATCTTCACCCGTCGGTCTTTCATTGTCTTTATCGTGTTCATCACCGCTACACTGCCGCTCGCTTTGTTGGGACAACAGCCTGACGCACGGCTATTCTCATCGCTGCAATGGCGCTTGATTGGTCCGTTTCGCGCCGGCAGGGTAACTTCCGTGGCCGGAGTGGCTGGTGATCCCAACACCTTCTACTTCGGAACGCCCGGAGGTGGTGTATGGAAGACTACGGACGGCGGGCAGGTCTGGCGGCCGATTTTCGATAAAGAGCGTGTTGCGTCCATCGGAGCTGTTGCGGTTGCGCCCTCCAACTCGCAGGTGGTGTATGTGGGTACCGGCGAGCAGACACGCGGGCGCGGTCTCTACCGCTCCGCTGACGGTGGCGCCACGTGGCAGAGCGCCGGACTGGAAGACGCGCTCTTTATTCAGCAGATCATCGTCGATCCTCGCAATCCCGATGTTGTGGTGGTTGCAGGAAACTCCGTCGGCATGGGACTGTTGTGGCAGCCGCTGCCCAGCTGGGCGCACACTGCCAATCGCGGCATCTTCAAGACCACTGACGGCGGGAAGACCTGGAAGAAAACATTCACTGACGACGCGAGCCTTGGCGCCGTGGACATGTGTTCTGATCCTGCCGATCCGCGCACCATGTATGCCGTGATCTATCACCCGGCATCTGGCTCAGGCGCGTCGCGCGCCGAGGCTACTTCAGTCATCATCAAATCCGCGGACCAGGGCTCCACATGGTCGCCACTCAAGAGCAGCGGCTTGCCGGAGAAGGCGCGCAAGCGTATGGGGATTGCTGTTGCGCCCGGAACAGGTGGGCGGCGCATGTATGCCATCCTGGATCAGGGTTTCTTCCGCTCAGATGACGGCGGCGCGACCTGGAAGCAATCCACTAAAGATCCGCGCGTGATCGGCAGCGAATACTTCAGCCGCGTGTTCGTCGATCCTAATCACCCTGACGTGCTTTATGTGGCGCAGACTTCGCTCTACCGCTCCACCGATGGCGGTAGGACCTTTGAAGCTTACGTAGGCGCGCCGAGCGGCGATGACTTCCACGTGCTCTGGATTGATCCCAAGGATTCAGCGCGCATGATTCTCGGCGTGGACCAGGGAGCAATCATCAGCGTGAACGGCGGCAAAAGCTGGAGCTCGTGGTACAACCAACCGACCGGGCAGTTCTATCACGTCTCAACGGACAACGCTTTTCCCTATCGCGTTTACGGAGCACAGCAGGACAGCGGCACCGCCGGCATTCTCAGCCGCAGTGATTACGGCGAGATCCTTGCGCAGGACTGGTATTCCGTAGGCGGCTTTGAATATGCGTTCATCGCGCCTGATCCGAAAGATCCCAACCTGGTTTACAGCGGCGGCTGGTACGGCTCGGTGGTGCGACTCGACAAGACCACCGGGCAGGTGGCCACGGTTTTTGAAAAGGGACAAAAATACCGTGCGTCGCAGATGCCGCCCCTTGCGTTTTCTCCGCAGGACCCGTCGGTTCTTTATCTGGGAATGCAAAACGTGCTCAAGAGCTCTGACGGCGGTTTCAGCTGGCAGGAGATCAGCCCTGACCTGACTGGCTACAAAGAGAAAGAAGAGCCCGAAGGAAAGGCCGAACCGGGGCGCCCGCGTCCGCCATCGATCACGGCGTTGTCACCTTCACCATTGCAGGCAGGAGAAGTCTGGGCCGGAACCAGCAACCGCCTTGTCCATCTCACACGCGATTCCGGTGCCACATGGAACAACGTCTCTCCGCCAGGACTCGCCGAGCCATTGCAGGTGCTTTATGTGGAAGCCTCGCACCATGATCCGGCAACTGCCTATCTGACCGTCGGCGGAACCCGCGAGTCCACTCCTTCGTATGCGGCGCGAACACACGATTACGGCAAGACGTGGGAGAAGATCGTCAACGGTATTCCCCAGGGCGAGATGGTGCGCGTGCTGCGCGAAGACCCGAAACGCAAAGGTCTTTTGTACGCGGGCACCGATACCGGTGTTTATATCTCCTGGGACGATGGCGAGCACTGGCAGCCATTCTCGCTGAACCTGCCCGCAACTCCCATCACTGACCTTCAGGTGCATGGCAACGATCTGGTGATATCAACTTTCGGCCGCAGCATGTGGGTCCTGGACAACGTAAGTGCGCTGCGCGAAATCAAGCCGGAAGTCACTGCTGCCGCCGCATATCTTTTTCCGCCGGCAACGGGGATGCGCGTGCGCTGGGACAACTATCAGGACACGCCGTATCCCATCGAGACTCCCGCGGGCCAGAACCCGCCTGACGGCGCCATCTTTGATTACTATCTCGCGAAGCCGCAGACCGATGGCTTGACTCTGACCATCTACGACGAGAAAGGGGCAGAGGTCGCGAGCTTTTCCAGCCAGGCGAAACAAGTTGAACTGCCTCCGGCGAATGTTCCGAGCTATTGGTTCGGACCGTCGCCGGCGCTTTCCACCGCGCCTGGCGTGCATCGCTTTGTCTGGAATCTCAGATATCCCGAGCCCGCCACGCTGCCGTTCGGCTACTACGGCGAACTGCTGGAATACACCGAATACACGCTGGCTGACCACGCCATTCCCGGCGAGACTCCACGGCAGCAGCCGCGTGGCCCACTGGTGGCGCCCGGTAAATACACGGCTGAACTGCGCGCCGGCGGTAAAACATTGCGGCAGCCGCTGACTGTGGAACTCGATCCGCGCGTTCACGCGTCGCCGGCGGACCTGGCAGCGCAACGCGATCTTTCGCTCCAGATCACGCATGGGATGAAGCGGAGCTACGACTCCTACCAGCAGCTCACCGCGCTGAAGAAGGCACTGGCCGAACATCAGAAACCCGGCGTTAGCGACGCCAGACAGAAGGACGCTGCGGTGCAACTGGACAAGAAAATCGCCGCACTGGAGAAAGGCACGCGGACTGCTCCCGGCTTTGGACCCGTGAATCGCGATCTGGCCCGGCTGCTCTTCAGTGTTGAGAATGCTGACGTGCGTCCGTCGCAGTCAGTGAGCGCGGCCGTGCAGCAGACCTGCGAGTTGCTCGGTAAAAACCTACAAGCGTGGCAAGAGCTGAACGCACAAGACATTCCCCGCTTCAACGGGATGCTGGGTGGTGCAAAGGCCGCGGCCTTACCGGTCGCCAGTACAGCAGCGGGCGGATGTGAGTAGGGATTCGGACAAACGGGACGTTTTTCCGCGACTTCGATTTCATACTAAGCATGAGGCCCGGTCGTGGGAAAACGTCTCGCCTGTCCAGGTTTTTCTTTTTCCTAGGACGTCGCCACGTTCTCCGTCAGTGCCCGGACCGCCGTGGGCTGAGGACGCAGCAGCAAATAGAATGCAGCTACGTGCGTGATCATCAACAGGGGCACGTAGATGATGGGGATCGCATATGCGGCGCCCAGCTGTCCTGCGACCGCAGGAAGGTTACCGCGGGTGGCATGGTAATAATCGACAACCAGGTCGACGATGCCCACGAGATTGAAGCCCACCACAAACAGCCAGAACAGAGGCCGAATCCTGACCGTGAGCAGCGCCAGCAGAGCGAGAACGCCGGTCGCCAGGTCCCAGTAGGCGGCAAACGGGGCGAAGCCGGCGGGCAGATTGCTCCCGACGACTCCGGGAAGAATAAAGACCAGTCCGAAGAAGCGGAAGCTGTGCAATGTGGCGATGGCGCGCTGCGCTGCCACCGGCTCCATGGATTTGAGCCTGGGGAAGAGGTAGGCGCGGAAGCAAAGCAGCCACGCGACGTAACCCAGAATGAGATGAATCCGGAAGATGGTTTCTGACGACATTTGAACCTCCTGTCAGATTGGCGCTTTTCGGTTGGATGTTTCTTGGTACCAATCAGTACCAACTTTAATTGTGATGGTACTGAGTGGTACCATGGTTGTCAAGGAGGCCTGCCACGATGGCAAAACCGCGGGACACAAGCGGGGAAGAGACTGCCGTGCGGGACCGCATTCTGGATGCGGCATTCGCGGCGTTCACGAAGAGCGGCTATGCCACTGCCAGCATGCTGGAGATTGCAACTCGGGCTCGCGTTTCCAAGCGGGAGCTTTACGCGCTGGTCGGCAACAAGCAGGAAATGCTGGTCGCCTGCATCAGCCGGCGCGCCCGGCGATTGGAGGTCCCGGCTGATCTGCCCGTGGCGTGCGATCGCGAAACGCTGCAAAAAGTTTTGAGTTCCTTCGGGGCCAGGCTCCTCCGCGAGATCAGCGATCCCACGGTCATTGAAGTGTTTCGGCTGGCGATCGCCGAGGCGGTCCAATCTCCCGAGGTGGCGCGCTCTCTCAATTCAATCGGCCGTGAGACAAGCCGGGCGGCTTTGCGGAAGATCATGGCGCAGGCGCAGGAGTCCGGATTGCTCAGCGGGCATCCCGGAGAACTGGGCGAGCAGTTCGCGGGACTGCTTTGGCGGGACCTGATGGTCAGCTTGTTGCTTGGGGTCGCCGAGCGACCGACACTCCGCGAAATCGCCGACCGTGCCCGCGACGCCGCAGCGGCATTCCTGAAGCTTCATACGCCAGGGAAATGAAGGCCTGCGCTTCCCGTGACGCACATTCGGCCCGACGGGAGGCGTCATTTGTTTCCTCTGTCGTCCTGTGACCTCGTTACCGAATCTGTTACCAGATGCGGGCGCGCTCCTCGGGCTTTAGATAAAGCTTGTCGCCCGGTGCTACTTTGTACGCTTCATACCATGCGTCGGCATTACGCACTGTGTCGCTTCGATATTCACTGGGAGAGTGCGTATCGGTTTTGAGCTGCTGACGCAACGCAGTTTCGGTCTGAAGTTTCCGCCATCTCTTTGCGAACGCCAGGAAGAAACGTTGTTCGCCACTCAATCCGCCAATCACGACATCGCTGCTGCCCTTCAGGGACAGGACGTACGCGTCATGAGCCACAAGCAATCCTGCCAGATCAGCAATGTTTTCCGATAAGACCTGCTTGCCATTGACGCAAAGCTCGGCCACCGGACAATACCGGCTGAATTGATCGACAAGCTTTGTACCCGCCTCGCGATACCTGGCGCGGTCTTCTGCCGTCCACCAATCCATGAGCCGGCCTTGAGCGTCATAGATATTTCCCA
>Ga0070679_100004644_pt1 | contig 12678 bp, 9 predicted proteins | sample KBSC63BmetaG_FD_65652 | JGI IMG/M metagenome (GOLD analysis project Ga0070679, IMG submission 65652) | Corn rhizosphere microbial communities from Kellogg Biological Station, Michigan, USA - KBS C6-3B metaG | ecosystem: Host-associated > Plants > Roots > Rhizosphere | place: USA: Michigan... | reverse complement strand
TACATTTTGGAAAACTCCGGCTCGAAGATGATCTTTTTCTCAGGCCGCAAGCTTTATAAACACGCGGATGAAGCTATCCGCAGCGTCGAGACCATCAAGCACATCATTTTCTTCGACGCAGGCGACACTCCGGACGATGTAACGAACGCGGTCACGCTTGACCATGTCATCGCGCGCGGGCAAGGCCTTTCTCAAGATAGGGGTGTCTTTGACGAACTTCTTTCGCAGGTCGCGACCGATGATCTCGCAACCATCATTTACACCTCGGGCACGACCGGCGAGCCAAAGGGCGTGATGCTCACGCACAGCAATTTTGTATCGAATGTGGTCTCGATCTCGAAGGGTCTGCCCATCACGCGCAATGACCGTTCCCTGGCTGTGTTGCCGCTGTCGCATATTTTCGAGCGGACCGTTTTTTATGTCCTGTGCTCGAACGGCGTTTCGATCAGCTACTGCGCCTCGTTCGACCAATTGGCCAGCCACCTGCACGAGGTAAAACCGACCATCATGACCGCCGTGCCGCGACTGTTTGAACAGGTCTACCACAAGATCGTTAAAAAGGGCCGCGCGGCCGGCGGCTGGAAGTCGCGGCTCTTCGAATGGTCGCTTGATGTCGGTCAGCAGTATTGGGCATATAAGGACAAGCATGAACGTGTCCCGGCGTCGCTTGCAGCAAAGCATGCCCTCGCAAACCGGCTTGTCTTCTCAAAATGGCGCGACGGCGTCGGCGGCAAGCTGCGGTTCTTTGTCTCGGGCGGCGCGCCGCTGTCCAAGAAGCTGTCCTACGCGTTCTGGGCCGCAGGCATCGCCATCCTGCAAGGTTACGGGATGACCGAGGCCTGCATCGTATCGGCCAATCGGCCGGAGGACAACAAGATCGGCTCGATCGGAAAGCCCTTCGCCGATATCGAAATGCGGATCAGCGAGAAGGACGGAGAGATACTTATCCGCGGCGCAAATGTGATGCAGGGCTATTACCATAAGCCCGAGGAAACCGCCCGCGCTCTCGACGCCGAGGGCTTTTATCACACAGGCGATGTCGGCTACGTGGATCGCGACGGACATTTTTATATAACCGACCGACTTAAAGATCTCTTCAAACTCTCAAACGGCAAATATGTCGCGCCGCTTCAGGTAGAGAGCCTTTTGAAACAGAGCCCGCTTGTCTCGCAGGCCGTCGTCGTCGGCTCAGGCCGCAAACAGGTCGGTGCATTGATCGTACCGGACTGGGACGCACTTAAGGATGCAATGAAGGAGCAAGGCGTCTCAACCGAAGGTTCCCGCGAAGAGCTTGCCGCCAACCCGCACTTCGTTAAACGCGTCCAGAACGACGCCGTCGAATTGACCCGCGAGCTGAGCGACTACGAACGTGTCAAACGCGTCTATCTTCTGCCGCGCGAATTCTCGATCGACAAAGGCGAGATGACCCCAACGCTCAAGATCAAACGCAGCGTCATCGACGAGAAATATCAGGAAGCAATAGACGAGATCTGCGGCTAAAGTTGTGAGCACAAGCTTTAGCTTGCAAGTTTTGAGTACAAGCTTTAGCTTGCCAGACTGTTCTATGAGCAAGCCAAATCTTGTACTCAAAACCCTAATAGACATTCCAATCGCGAAATATGGATCGTTTCCTTCGCGATCAGCGCTTCGGCCAGTTCAAGCAACGGAGCTGGCATCGGCGGAGCTTCGGATTCTGAAACAGTCGGTGGATATGCACGATAAAACTCCAATTCAGTCGCGCAAAACTCACATCGGGCTAGATGCACGGCCATTCGCAAGCCATGGTCGCCGGCGATCTCGCCGCTTACGAGGTCAACGAGCTCCCACGATGAGGGACAAGTAATTTCCTTTCGAAAATCAGACATTTCGAGCAGCCTGCCGGCATGTGGCCCGGCAAAAGTGTGGTGACTGTCGGCACACTGCGCGCCGCAGGTTCACCTTTCTTTTCAAGTTACAAACACCATAAATCCATAATAGTTAAGTACTTCCATAATATTCGTCGTCAAATTGGCCTAAGAATCGACACAATCGGCGGGAATCGCATAATTGCTAAACAATGCACAACACCAGAAAAACCTGTTGCCGTTTTTCGCCAACCCTGCTACTATTCTAATTGTCGGCGGTGAGCCACTCGAGACTCGCTGCGACGCCTACCAAATTAATCGCTATGCTCGGCGGCTAGTTTCAAGCATTACAACCCAAGATCACCGGTCCTAATTCCCTGAAGTTCGACATTTGATGAACTTCCAGGCTGGAGCTTTTCGTGTCGGAAAAAGATCGGGCTCGTCGGCAGCATCACATAATGTCAAACCCAAAAGCAGACAAGCAGAAGGAGCGGCCACGCTCAAACAATCAGCGTCAGCTCAAGATCGGGAAATGGGTCGAGAGCCTAAAAGCCTCGGACGTAAATCAGATCTGGCTTGAGCTGCATCGCGTCGTATCCTCACACCCACTGGTCAGGGCCTCAAAACAGGCCGGCTTTCTTGTCGAAGAAGGCAAATATAACGCCTATACCGACCTCACGCAGGAGTTATTTGTCGCGCTGCTCAGCAAAGAGCGTTTTCAGCATTATCTCGACACCGAGATGTCTGACCCGGAGATCGAGGCCGAGATCAGCCAGATCGAGCTGACCAACATGCTCACGGCCGAGCTGAGAAAACGCTATCCGGAAAGCTATCGCCTGGCCCGTCGAATTTCAACGCTGATCCAAACCGGGACGCAGTTCAAGCGGTTTGACAACATCGGCAATCCCGAACAGCACCGCCGCCTCGCCGACCGGCTCTACGGCATGGCCGACTGGCCCGACACGAAAACACATCGCGATGTGCAGGAAATGCAGGGCCGCGTAAAGGTCGTCTCATTCCAGAGCCGTGACACCAGAATGGTCGGCTGCACCGGCGATGCCCAGATCGTGATCAGCAATGTCGAGCTCGAAAAACTGATCGTCCGAGTTTTCAAAGCGATCGATTCGCCGGTCGACGTGCGTTCGCTTCGCTCATTCGTTATGTCGCGGCTGCCGATCATGGACATTCACCTTGTCCCGGTCGGCGGGACCCACGACAACGAAGATGACGACCGGCCGGTTTTTGAATTTACCGACACGCGCGAGACGCCAGAGCAGGACCTGCTCCGCACCGAGGCCGAACGCGCCGCCGCCGGCTTTGTCGACAACTTTCTTGCCGAGCTCAGCCGCTCGGTTCGCGGCAAAGCAAAACAATACGACCGCATGATCAGCGTCCTTTGGCACTGCTACCTTGTCACAAACGGCGGTACGCAGCTCGAGGTCGCCGAGATGCTCGGCGTGTCAGATTCGCTGGTCTCCGATTACCGCAAACGCATCGAAAGCAACCTGCAGCAGCTCACCTTTAACGGGATAAACGAAGCCCGCCAGTTTGAGCGCGCCCTCAAATCACGCGTTCGAGTGATGCTCTCGACTGTCGACCAACCGGTGGCGGTCTAAGCCCTCCATTTTCAGCGATCTTCACGGTTTTCGACAAAAGTGTTCCAACCGCGCATGCCGCTGTCCCACTCTGCGCGTGGGACACGCAAACCATTGAAAACGGGCCGCTTACGGCTGCAAAACGGGCCTTGTCTCACGTTTTTTAAAAAAACTGCGCCACATTGTGCTACAGCACCTCTAAATAACAGAGAACACAATATTTACCGCTGAGCCCGTCTGACCGGGAGGCCGATCTTACGTGAGACAGTCCTCGATAATCCGAACCGCATATTCACCAGGTTTCCCATAGGGGCAAAATTGTCAAGGATCCATCTGACGGACATAAACCGCCCATCGTATTGTACCATCGATGTCAATACGTATCGCCGATGATACGGTTTTTTACGCGCCAGTGATCAAAGAAAAAGTCGAAAGGTGCGTGGCAGGCGGCGGGCGAGATAGGCGTCGATCCCGTACACACGGCCAGCGGCGCCAAGCAGACAGACGAGCGCGCTGAAAAAGACTGCGGCATCCTCACTGTCCGGCGACCAAAACCAGCGTCCCTTTGAGAATAGGTAATTCAGAAAAAGAAACATCGCGATGACGGCGCCCACCCGCGTACACAGACCGAGCAGCAATGACAGCCCCGCCACTACCTCGCCGGTCATGACGAGATAACTAAAAAGTGTCGCGTGCGGTAAAACCATCTGCTGAATAAAGTCCTGGTAAAAGCCAGGAGCGCTTCGCCTTGAAACACCTTCTAGATAGCTCACCATCTCGACGGAAAAAGGCTCCGCACCAAAGATCTTTCCTGCTACCGTGATCAGCAGGATCACCCCAAGGTGCAGACGCAGTATGACGATCAGCCAGCGCGGCACATAACGAAACGAGTCAAGTGACGTGCTGTCGTCGGCGTTTTCGGGTTTTTTCATTGCGGTCATCCTCCGTAAGGTTCAGCGATCTAATTTGAGGGACAGCAGGTTCTTACGCTTATCGTCGGATGAGGGTTTTCACAGATGCGCCGCCGTCCGACCACTCGGACCTCGCAGGCGACATCCAAGAAGACGGCCGCTCAAATATTGAGATCGCCAGCTATTTCACATCGAAATACCTGCCTCGGGAAAGCGGCCCATCCACGTTTTGAAACCTGACCGGCAGCGACTGATACTGCCAAAGCCGTGGGCCCGACTGAAGTTGGTAATGCAAGTGTGGTCCGAATGCGTCGCCCGAGTTTCCCAGCTTGCCGATCACCTGACCCGTCGCGACGCGGTCGCCAACTTTGACAGTGACCGAGCCTTGCTGCATGTGCATCATGACGCTGTATTCGGAGTTGCCATGGTCGATGATCACGCAATTTCCGCCATATGCCATCACAGGGTCGTGCAGTGGCCTAAACCAATCTTCGCCGGGTTCTTCTCCAGGGCGCGCGTTGTTCGGCACATCGTTGCGGGCATACACGACGGTTCCAGCAGCGGGCGCAAGTATCTCGCGGCCCCAACCCGCATCGGCCGCATTTTCGTTCGCATCGCTTAACTCGCCAAAGTTCTGGTCCAGGCCATCAATGTCCAATCCAAACTCGTTCGAAGAGACTCCATGGCCGCCGTGGCCGCCATTCGTGACATAGTCCTGCCCGATGATGCCATGACCGCGAATGGGGAAGATGAGCGTTGTCTTCTGTTGGTAATACTGGATCGGGATCCTCAAGGTTTCTTCCACTCGACGGCGTTTCGCGTCGGCGACGGCTAGCCGGACAGCCACGGAATCGATCGCCAGTGCTTGGGACTGGCGAAAGTAAAAGCGGAGTTCAAATGCCTCGGTCAGGGCGATCGCGCGCACTGGCGCCATGAGCGGAGTGTTCGGCTCGATCCGAAAGCTCGTCTGTTTGATCTTTGCCAACATTTCACTCGTCCAATCCTGCCGCTCAACGATATTTCCCGCACTCAAGAGTTCTACGTGTCCAGATGTCGGTGTGAGCGTACAATCCTTAGAGCAGATCACAGCAATATCGAACACGAATGACGAGGTTCTGGAACCCCCTGGATCGTCTACTTTGTAGACAATTGCGGGGACGACCTGTAAACGAAAGTCAGGCTGATCGGCCCATGAAGGACGGACGGCAAATACGCTCGCGAGCAACACAAAAAGTGGCAGAACTGGACTCATATTAAGGTAACTTCATCCCGCACGCCGGGCATTTTCCCGGCTTGTCGAATTCCAGCTTGTCGCAATCCAGGGCGCACGGTGGACCGACAAAAACGGTGGGGCGAATCGAGCCTAAGGCCGACATCGGAAGCGAAAGTGCCACAACCAAATTTGCTGCGACGACCGCCGCGCCGCTCTTTTGTAAAAAGCCCCGGCACGTCAGAGCATGAATGGAAGCGCTCGCCGCGTCCGTATCGTTCGGCATTAATTTCTCTGCAGGCGCAATGCCAAATCAAACTTTCCTTTCTCGGAAACGGATGCTGACACTGAGCACGAACCGGCCCAAGCCCGAGCCAGTTCGTCCTTGAACGTCCATTCGAAAGTCGTCTTGTCCACAGATCTCGAAGCGGCACTTTTGATGGTAACCGGTGAGCTAATGTGCCGGGTACCGGTTACGATCTGCTTTTGTACAACGTCTACTATTCCCGATACGCTTGAAGGAGCTTTTATGAGGGCCGTCGTCTCCCAACGAACCGTGTTTCCGTCAACTGATGTAACCTTTCCATCCAAGCCCTGAAAGTTAGGAAGATATCGATCAGCAAGAGCGGCTCGCGCGAATTTGCCGTCCGGGTCCCAGTCGTACTCGATACCGAGCGCGACCTGCTGCGCGGTGCCGAGACCGTCGATCTTTGATACTAGGTGAAGCGCGCCGTCGATGCCTGATGACAGGCCGGCGGTGGTAATTATTTTGCCATTGTCGACATAGCGTTTGTCGTATACGGTCTTGATGTTCTTGCCGGCCGCGGCGAGACTGTCGATGCCCGCGCGAACGGTCGTGGCGGTCAGCCCGTGGAGCAAGCCTGTCTTGGCAAGGATAAAGGCGCCGGTGCAGACCGACATTACGTGTGTGACGCGGGCGGCGTTGTCCTGCACCCATTTGATCAGCTTTGTATTGTTGACGGCGTCTCCGACACCCCCGCCCGGAACCAGCAGGATGTCGGCAGCCGGGCTATTTTCGAATGTGTGATCGGCAACGACGCGTTGGCCGTAGACACAATTGATCGGCTCGGTTTTCTCGGCGACCGTGAAGACCTTGTATCCCGCGCCGCCGAACACTTCCCACGGGCCCGCAAAGTCAATGATCTCCGCGCGGTCGAAAAGCAATATCGCCACGGTGGGGACCGCGTCGGCGGCGGACTTTTCGATCAGCGTCATTCCGCATCCAGGGCAAATGCCGGGTTTCTCAAACTCGAGCTTGTCGCATGTCTGGCCGCACGGCGGGCAAACATACGTCGTTGCAGCCGGGACTGGTCCTTGCCGAGTAACGAAGCTGGAAAAGCCAGTGCCTGACAGATAGCTCGTAGCGACAACCGCGCCGGCGCCGCTCAACAGAAATCGCCTCCGTGTTATGCCCGTTGATTCCTTGCCGTCGTTTTTTTTCATGACTGTCCTCGCTTAAAAGGGAAATTCACTATGATTCCTTTGATTTGATACAAGCTCATTTCGAGCGCGTGAGCGAAAAATGCTTTCGATAGACGCTCGGCTGTAGACCAAATCGCCGCTCAAAAGCGCGTCGAAAGGCGTCGTCGCTATTGAATCCGACCGACGCCGCGACGCTCTCGATCGTCTGGTTGGGCAGCGTGAGTCGTTCTCGGGCTTCTCTTAATCTCAGGTCTTCGACAAACGCCGCCGGTGTCGTACCAAAGACCTGCTTGAATTTGCGTGCAAAATGCCGCGGGCTCAGGTTGGCTCGGTCAGCAAGCATCTCCGCAGACAGATCATGACGCAAATGTCCCTGCATCCATGCGGCGAGATCGGCGAACCGGTCACTTGAGTTCGTTTGAAACTCCAACGGCTCGGAAAATTGTTCCTGGCCGCCGGGGCGTTTAAGATAAACGACCAGCTCTCTAGCCACGGACAGAGCGACGCGCGGACCGAAATCTTCCTCGATCAAAGCCAGCGATAGATCGACACCCGCGGTGACCCCGGCACAGGTGTAAAATTTTCCGTCTTTGAGATACAGCGCGTTTCCGTCGACTTTCAGGTCCGGAAACGCGGATGACAGTTCGTCTGCCTGTCGCCAGTGAGTTGTTACTCTTCGCCCGTCGAGCAAACCCGTTGCCGCGAGGCCGAATGTGCCTGTGCAGACGGTCGCGATGCGGCGGGTCTTATCGGCCTGTGTACTGATCCAGGCTGCGGCACGCCGCTGTGTTTCGGGCACGCGTAACCCTTTTCCACCCGGGATTATTAGCGTATCTAACCGTGGCGAATCCGAAATGGTTGTATGAGGCTTAAAGATTATTCCGTTTTCCGAAGTAAATGGTCGGGCGGTCAGACCGATGATGACGACCTCGTAGCACGCGACAGGCTTGCCATCGCTGTCTTCGGTAAAGGCGGAGGAAAATGCGTCGACGGGGCCGACGAGATCAAGGGCCATCACGCCCTCAAATCCCAGAATCCCAACGCGGATCGGATCAGTTTTGCTCATGGACAGACCATATTCTATCCATTAAGGAACATGTCCGCCATGACTAACTTCCGACACTTTCTGCCATCGGATTGTGACGATAAGTAGTAATGAATTTTCGATTCGTTCCGCGAGTCGGAAAGATCATCGGCTGAAATTGACCGGTCGGCTTGTCAGTTCGTGAAGCATTTCGGCTCCGTCTTTTAATAGAGTGCTGCTTGGCTGCGAGTCTGACTTTTTGATCTCGGCGACGAGCTCTTCGAGCGTGTCCCAAGTCTGGCCCGAATCAAATATGACTGTTGGCATGAAGGGTTTTGCTTCTATCTCGACTTCGGTCAAATAATCACCGACCTCTAGCAGCTTGATCGAAATCACATTCCCCCAAGAGTTCCAGCTAATTTTTGATCTAAGCGTTATAATTCTTGAAGCAACGTCAATATCCCTTAGTTTCACAGACGGCAAGGATTCGACTGCAAGTTTGCATGTATCGAGGGCTCGCGATATATCCTGCATCAATGTCAAGGAGCGCTTCTGCCGGACCTCCGAAACCTCCTGACCTACATTGCCGAATTTGCTCTGAACCCGGAGCCAATTAAATACCTGGATCGAAAATCCGACCATCAATCCCCCAATTATGATTAACCAAGAGCGCGGAGGATGAGAGTCAAAGAGGCCGAACAGCAACATCCACGCGATCCAACTGCCCCCGACAATTAAGGGAACTCTGATCCAGTTATTGCGAAACATGGACTTCGGCATTTGGGAAAACCCGCGAAGAATCGCCTGAGGCTTATTGGTTGACCCAACTATGTTATTCCTTTTTTGGAAAATATAAAACGAGATTGTCGCGAAGGCGATATATCGGCGGCGGCCGCTGTCGCCCGTTACACGGGCTCGATGGCCTGTCTCGAACCCTTCCGCGGGCTCGCGCCCGTGGCTTTATGCTAACGCTCGCTACGCGAGCTGAAGAAGACGTAGGGCGAAAAACGTGTGCACCCCGCATTCGTCATCAGGGATGCTTAAAAAATCTACCACCCCGTCATCGAAGCGGTGCCACCCCTTCTATCCAGGAGGCAAGTTTCATTTACTTGTCCCGATCTTTGCCATGAGTTCGGCGAAGCGGGGGTCGTTGCGGATGGGGTCGAGGTTTTTGCTGTGTTCGTAGTGGGGGCGGTTTTCGTTGCCTAGTTTGACGGCTTTGTTGAGCCATTTGAAGGCAAGGTCTTTTTCGCCGAGGAGCGAGTAGGTCGAGCCGACCCAGAATGCCGTGTCGTGATCGGTGCGGGCCGCATCGAGGGCGGCGTCGGTGATCTGGGCGCGGGCCTCGTCGAAACGGCCGGCTCCCGCGAGAAACTCGGCGTAGAGCGGTCTGATGCCGTGCATTTCCGGGTGCTGTTCGAGGACCTTAGACATTATGCTGAGAGCCTCGTCGATACGGCCCTGAAAATAGTAGGCAGTCGCCCGAAAGATCTTGAGCATCGGGTGCTCCGGCTCGATCTTTTCGCCTTTTTCGATTTCGGCCAGGGCCTTGTCATATTCGCCTTTATAGACGAAAACTCGTGCACGGTTATAGGCGGCAACGGCCCGTGCCGCCGGATCGAGCCGCGTAAATTTGTCCCAGGCGTGAAGCGACTCGTCATATTCGCCGTCGAGGCGATGCATGACAGCTTTGACAAAGTACAACGCCGGGTCATTTGGAAACTGTTTGCTCAGAAGCTCGATCTCGGCACGCGCCTTCTTCTTTTCGCCGCGTCCCATGTAGATCATCACCATCAGAACGCGTGCCTCGACGACATTCGGGTCGTAAAAGAAGGCCTTGCTAAAGGCGGTCTCGGCAAGAGTGTAATCTTCGGCATCGCCGATGCCCTTCATCACGCGGTTTGCATAGCAGGCGCCAAGCCCGCTGTACGCGAGAGCGAAATGCGGGTCGAGCTCGATCGCATTCTTGAAATTCTGGATCGCCGCATCGCAATCCTTTTCCGAGAGCGTGCGGAAAATAAAGCGGCCAAAATTGTCGCGGCCGCGAAGATATTCTTCCCACGCGGCAGCGCTGTCGGTGGCGCGGCGGGCGAGCTTTTCCTGTTCGTTGTCGGAAAGCTCGAGCCTGAGACCGTCTAGTATGCGGTGGGCAATACTGTCCTGAACAGCGAGAATGTCCTCGCCCTCGGCGTCGATCCGATCGCTCCACAGAATATCGCCGGTCGCGACGTCCAATAGCTGCGCTGTCACACGCAAACGGTCGCCGGCCCGCAAGAAACCAGCAGATAACACGGCTCCGACACGAAGCTCTCGCCCGGCCTCGGCCGAATCGAAATCTTTGCCCTGATACTTCGCAATGATCGAGCTCGGCCGGACAATAAGCGAACGGATTTGGGCCAATTCCGTAATGACCGCGTCCGCGAGGGCAAACTCGTAGAAATTGGAATTCGGATCGTGGCCTAAGTTTCTGAACGGCAAAATGGCGATGCTCTTTTTGTCCGTACCGGTCGAGGTCAGCGTCATGTCCGGTGCAGCCGACGGCGGTGTCGATGCGGCGGCCGAAGGCGTGAACCCTGTAGATGTCTCGGAACCGGTCCGGCTGCGGAACCAGTTCCATGCTCGCTTGACCGCGCTTCCGTCGGCGTGCGACGGAGCGAAAGTATCGTTCGGCATCAGCGGCATGCCGGCGAGGAGTTGAAGCACGCCTCTAAGCTCGTCTCGCATCTGCGAGATCTTTTGATATCGCTCTTTTGGATTTTTGGCCAATGCTTTATTGACGATCGTTTGAAGCTGCGGCGGGAGCGGATCTTTCCGCATTTCAGCCAGCGGCTTGGGCGTGCCGTAAAGCACCTGATGGCGGACGTCGATCACGGTTTTGCCCTGAAACGCCCAGATGCCGGTGAGCATTTCGTAAAGCAGAACGCCCGTCGAAAAAATGTCTGACCTGGCGTCCGCGCGCTCGCCCTTGGCCTGCTCGGGCGCGGCGTAGGTCGCGGTTCCGTAGGGAATGCCGAGTTCTGTGATCTGGGTGCGGTCAACTCCTTTTTGATCGTCGGTGACTTCGTCTTCGAGAAGCTTTGCGAGTCCAAAATCGAGGATCTTTGCCTGGCCGGATTCGGTCACCATCACGTTTCCGGCCTTGATGTCGCGGTGAATGATGTTTTTCGAATGCGCGAATGCAAGAGCGTCAGTGACCTGGATGGCGATCGACAGCGCGCTTTTCAATTCCAGCGGGCGGCCTGCGACGAGCTGGCGGACATTCTTGCCCTCGACGTACTGCATTGCGATGTAGAAAACGCCGTTCGCCTCGTGAAAATCGTAGATCGTGCAGATATTCGGATGGTCGAGTTGCGAGCAAAGCTGGGCCTCGCGTTCAAAGCGTTTGAAGTTGGCGGTCCTCGCCGTCAGCTCGGGCGGCAGGATCTTGATGACGACCGTACGATGCAGCTTGGTATCGAGCGCTTTGTAGACTGTTCCCTGGCCGCCCGACCCTATTTTTTCGAGAATTTTGTATTGATTGACCTGTGAGCCGATCATACGGATTTTTAGATTTCGGAACTTAGAACGCGGATCGCCGAAATCGGACGAGGGTCGCCCGTATTCACAATTGTTTAGTCTATGCTTACCGCTCTAAAAACCAAAATCTATAACCTTAAATTAATCGAGCCGCCCAACTGGCGGCTCAGGAAATTGTGATCGTTCAGCCGCGAGGCGGTTCGCCCCAGCCCGATTGAACGTATTTGCCGTTCTCGACGATCGCCGGAACGGTCACATCTCCGCCGGTAACATCCAACATTTCTCGCTGTCGCTCGCGATCATTCTGGGCATCATATTCGATGAAATCGATGCCATTTTCGTTGTAATAGTCACGGGCCCGCTGGCAGTATGGACAGCCGGGTTTGACGTACATGACGATCGACATAGTCGTTCAGCAACTCCTTTCAACTATTCTAACAGGATGAGATTGAAGAGGTTAATCTATAGAGATATTCTTTGCGTCTTCTTTGCGTCCTCTGCGAGCTTTGCGTGAAACGCTTTCCTCACGCAAAGACCGCCAAGATCGCAAAGAAGACGCAAAGAAGACCATCTCTTATCTGTCGCAGTCGTTCGCAGGCGTCTGGCGGGTTTCTGCGATAAGATATTTTTGCAATGCAGCCGCATCCTGAGATCTTCGCACCGTACGAACGCCTGATCGAGATCGAGGTCCTCGGCAAGACGTATGAGGTGCCGGAGAATAATTCGATCCTCCGTTGCCTGCAGTTTCTGGAAATGGACGCCGTATCGAACGCCGACCTCTGCTGGAACGGCGAATGTCTGCTCTGTCAGGTCCAGATCCTGAATGGCGACAAGCAAAGATCGGTCATCGCCTGCCGCACGAACGCCGTCGCGGGCATGCAGATCGTCGGTATCAGTCGAGATGTACCGTTTGGTCAGGACCGCCTGCTGTAACGGGTGGTTAAATTTCAGAATCGGCTAGCTTTGAATCAAAGGCGCCGCGTTCCCGAGTTCAACCACCCGCTACCGCGGGCGGTTCTGACAAACCGGTCAATGTAAATATTTGTAAACTCCCGCAGGAGCGTATCGTCGCGGTTGCCAAAGAGCGACATCTGTCCTAAATTGTTAGGACATCCGACCAGGATAAAGTTCCAAC
>Ga0070679_100004641_pt1 | contig 12683 bp, 11 predicted proteins | sample KBSC63BmetaG_FD_65652 | JGI IMG/M metagenome (GOLD analysis project Ga0070679, IMG submission 65652) | Corn rhizosphere microbial communities from Kellogg Biological Station, Michigan, USA - KBS C6-3B metaG | ecosystem: Host-associated > Plants > Roots > Rhizosphere | place: USA: Michigan... | reverse complement strand
GAACCACGGACTCCATTCGAGGCCGCTCGGGCCGGGTGCGACGATGCCGAGGTGGAACGAGCCGAGATCGAGGACGCCGCCCACCGCATCGCGGGACGCGTCCGGCGTACGCCGGTGCAGCTCGTCGAGCCGGGTGACGAGTGGCTGCCCGGTGGTGGCGTGCTGAAGCTGGAGCTCCTCCAGCACACCGGCACGTTCAAGTCGCGTGGCGCCTTCAACCGGATCCTCTCCGCCCGGGAGTCCGGCGCGCTCGACCCGGAGGTGGGGATCGTGGTCGCCTCGGGCGGCAACGCCGGCCTCGCCAACGCCTATGCCGCGGCCGCCGTCGGCGTGCCGGCGACGGTGTTCGTCCCGACCATCGCCTCGCCCACCAAGGTGCGCCGTCTGCACGAGTACGGCGCCACCGTGGTCGCGCAGGGCACGGAGTACGCGGAGGCCTACGACGCCGCGATGGCGCAGGTCGCTGCGACCGGTGCGGTCTACGTCCACGCCTACGACCAGCCTGAGGTGGTGGCCGGGGCCGGCTCGCTCGGGCTCGAGCTGCTGGAGCAGCTGACCTCGGTCCGTCGCGAGGTGGACACGGTCCTGGTCGCCGTCGGCGGCGGGGGCCTGATGGCCGGCATCGCCACGGCCGTCGAGGGCTCCGTGCGCGTGGTCGGGGTCGAGCCCGAGCTGGCACCGACGCTGCACCGGGCGTTGGACGCCGGGGAGCCGGTCGACGTCGCCGTGGGCGGCGTGGCCGCGGACTCGCTGGGGGCTCGCCGACTGGGCGCGATCGCCTGGGACGCGGTGGTGCGCCACGGCGTCGGCAGCGTCCTGGTCGAGGAAGAGGCGATCAGCGACGCGCGTCGCGCCGTGTGGGATCGCTTCCGGCTGGTCCTCGAGGCAGGAGCCGCCACGGCCGTGGCGGCCCTGACGTCGGGCCGCTACCGTCCGGCGGACGGCGAGCGGGTCGCGGTCGTGCTGTGCGGCGCCAACACCGATCCGTCCGACCTGGGCTGACGCGGACGAGAACGCGGCCCCGGTCCGAGGACCGGGGCCGCGGCTCTCACCGAGACGGACTGAGGTCTCAGTAGTTGTTCGTCTGCACCGAGACGTTCGCAGCGCGGGGCATGCAGATCGCCCAGATGTTCACCGGGGTGTCCATCCTGCTGCGAGCCGAAGCGCACGATCCAGCCGTCGAGGCGACCGTCCTTGGGGGCGGCGGCGTCGCCGGCCCAGTCCATGCGACCCGGGAACGAGTCGGGCACGACCGGGTTGTCGTCGTTGGTGATGTCGGTGTCGCCCTCGGCGTTGAGCATCTGCACGCCGCCGGCCACGGCGACGTACTTCTGCGACCGCTTCTCGGGGTCCGCGCAGGAGACCGTGGCAACGGCGCCGGAGCCGGGCGTCGCGTAGTGCGCGACCCGGTAGACGGTGCCGGAGGTGCCGGCCTGATCGGCGTGGGTCAGCGTCTTGTTGAGGTTCGGGCTGAGGTCCACGCGGTGCACCGCGCCGTCCTTGATGTCGTGGCTGGTGATCATGCTCGTGGCGGCCGAGGCCGTTCCCGCCGTCAGGGCGAGCGCGGCGCCCGCGACGCCGATGGTGAGGATGCGTGACTGGTTCATGTTCTCTCTCCCGTTCCGGCAAGGCGCAGACGGAAGGGAGGACGCGCTCCGAGCTGCTGTCCTTGCGATGACCGGAAACCGGCGTGTGGGTCGCCGCGTGTCCGTTCCATCGCGGCGTCCGACCGATTGTCCGACGAATCGCCCACAACTGATCGATCGGTGATGGATCCAGTTGAGCACTCGCTCAAATCGGGTGTACCGTGCGTGATCGAGCGAACGCTCACATCAACCGGGAGGCTGGGGACCGATGCCGCAGCTCGGATGGCCCGTACGCCGCGCGACCGCGGCGCGATGGGCATGGTGGGAGGTCGTCGTCTACACCGCGCTGGTGTTCGCGGCGGTCTGCTCGGCAGGCGGCGCGGTGTGGGGCTTCGTCCGCGGCCTGGACTACCTCCCGACGCTGCCGTTCGCCGTCGTCGAGGGCGGCCTCCTCTTCGGCATCCCCGGTGGACTCCTCGGCCTGGCGCTGGGCTCCTTGATCGCCCTCGGGCGGGCCCTGCGCAGAGCCTCATGAGGATGTCGTCGGTCCTGACCTCGCGCCTCGTCCTCGGCCTCGACGTCTACCTCCGGGAGGATCGACTGCTGTGACGACCCGCGACAAGCTGCTCGACGCGACGGCGTCCCTCCTGGCCACCGACGGGCTGGCGGGGGTGTCAGCGCGCTCGATCGCGGCACGCGCGGAGGTCAACCAGGCGTTGGTCTTCTACCACTTCGGGACCGTCTCGGAGCTGGTCGAGGCGGCGGTACGGCGATCGGTCGACCTCGCGGTCGCGACGTACCGGGATCGGCTCGTCGACGTCTCCTCGGTGGCCGAGCTGCTGACCCTGGGCCGCGAGCTCCACCGCACCGAGCGCGACCGGGGCAACGTCGCGCAGATGGCGCAGGTCATGGCCGGGGCGCAGCGGGACGAGGCGCTGGCAGCGGCCGCGAGGTACGCCATGCAGCAGTGGAGCCGCGAGGTCGAGCTGGCCCTGCGCCGCCTCCTCCCCGGGACCCCGCTGGACGGTGCGGTCGACCCTCGGGGTCTGGCGCGGGCCGTGTCTGCGGGGTTCATCGGGCTCCAGCTGTACGACGGGGTCGACCCGCGCGGGGCCGGTACCGCGCTGGGCGCCCTCGACGAGCTGGCGGCGCTGGTCGCCGCGCTCGAGGGGCTCGGGCCCGTGGCCACCCGGGCGGTGCGGAGCCGCGTGCGCAAGGCGGCCGTCACGCCGGAGCGGCGCAAGTCCTGACCTCACTCAGAGGCGCTCCTCGATGACGTCCCCGTCGACGTGGGCCACGACGCGGTAGTGCGTCGCGACCGCGTGCCGCACCCGTCCGCGCGGGTCCTGGCCCCACGGGTCGAGCGACATGCGGACGATGACGAACCGGGGGCGAGCCGGTCCGTCGAGGGTGGCCGCGAGGCCTCGGAGGTGGGGATCCATGACGCGTTGGGGCAAGGTCCACAGGTACGGGTACGCGGGGCGCAGTCCGGTGTCCTCGAACAGCGAGGCGTCGCCGTACAGGACGACCGCGGTGTCGCCCGGCCGCGCATGGAGGTTCACCCACCTGCTCACGTCGCCGACCTCGGTGTGCGTGACGGGGCCGCGGGCGCGGGCGGCGATCGCGACGTCCGTCCCCGTCGAGACCAGGGCGCAGGCGACGGCGAGCCCGACCAGCCAGGGCCGCCCCGACGTCGCGACGGCCCGCGCCGCCACGAGCGCGGTGCCCGGCACCAGGGCGACGAGGTAGTGCGGCCAGTACGAGCCACCCCCGGCGGCTCCCATCACCTCCGCGGCGAGCATCACCACCAGTGCCACGACCACGGGGTCCCCGGCCCGGCGTACCACCGTCACGACGGCGACGGCAGCGACCCCGACCAGCCCACTGAGGGCTGCGGCGACGGCCAGACCGTCCAGGCGCGAGTCCTGGGTGACCGACATGCCGGCGAACAGCGAGGAGGTGGCGGCGAACCGGAACCCGTAGAGCGCCCACCACAGGCCGCCCGCACCCGTGCTCGACAACGACCACACGAGCGCACCGGCCAGCGGAAGCGCGGCGCCCATGACGATCGGTACGACGCGGCGCAGACCGCCGGCTGCGACGAGCACCACGACGAAGAGCAGCCCGTCGGCGAGGTTCTGCTTGACCATCAGGGCCGAGGCGCCGGCCACGCCGGCGCCCGTCAGGAGAGCCTGGCGACGCCAGCGATGCTCGCTCCGAGCGCCTTCGAGCGCGAGCAGGGCGGCCAGCAGCACCAGCGGGACGCCGACGGTCTCGGCGTCCACCTCGCGGGTGCCGAGCCGGGGGTCGGCGAGCAGCGCGGCACACACGAGTGCGGCCGTCGCGGCGCCGCGACGTCCACCCAGGAGCGCCCCGGCCCGTCCCGCCAGGAGGACGGACGCGAAGACCAGGCCCAGGCCGAGCACACGCAGCGCGACCAGTCCGCCCAGGAGGTCGCCGGCCCGGAAGAAGGCGAGCAGCAGTGGCGGTCGGTCGACGAAGAAGGGCCCGTAGAGGAAGGGACCGCCTGCATGCCAGTGGGCGGCCACGACCAGGAGGCCGCCCTCGTCGGCGTACGGCGCGTCGTGCAGGAAGGGGACCCGGAGCGCGACCGCGAGCGACCCGGCGAGAAGGGCGATCCCCACCGGGCCGCGGATCACGGAACCGACGCGTCCGGTCACGCGATCGACGCTAGGTCCGCCTTCCTGCGCCCCACCTGACTGCCGTGGTGCCTCCTCCCATGTCGTTGAACGGCGCCATCTGACGCTTGAACGGCGCCATCTGACGCCGTCGACGGTCAGATGGCGCCGGTGAACGGTCAGATGGCGCCGGTCAACGGTCAATAGGCGCCGTTCAACGTCGTCGGTGCGTGGGTGGGTGGGGTCAGCGGGTGATCTGGAAGACCTGGCTGGTGGCTGATCCGGTGGAGCCGAGGAAGCCCTGGGCGTGCAGGCTGGCGACCTGTTCGCGGACCGAGGGGTCGGCCGAGGCGTCGACGGCGGCAGCCCCACGGACGTAGTGGGACATGTCGTGGTTGCCGGCGATGGAGGTCTCGTGGTCGTCGAAGCGGACGGTCACCTGCGCGACCGAGTCGGCGTTGTCGTGACCGTCGAGGAGGGGCACGAGATCGCCCTGGTTCTCCAGGGAGAGCACGTGGGATCCCGGCGGGAAGCCGTGCAGCCCCGCGACCGGGGATCCCGCGGTCACGACGTGGGTGACGTCGAAGTCGGACCCGTGGGACAGCATCGAGGCGGCCTCGATGCCGCCGAGGCTGTGCCCGACCAGCAGCACCGGGTCGTGGGGTCCGATCCCGGCCTCGTGCATGGCCCGGGCGATGCCGTCGGCGTACGCCGTGTGGTCGCCGGTGATCACGTGCAGGTCGGCCGGAAGGTCGCGCACGTCGGCGTTCTCGCTCCAGGGCGTCGTGGTGAGGTCGTCGCTCCCGGGGAGGTACACGACGTGGCGCACCGACCCGTCCGCGGCGCGCAGCGTCTGCACCTCGATGGTGCCCTGGTCGCCGGGTCGGTCGGCCGGGGAGAGGCCGTTGGTCTGCTCGAGGTGCTGCATCAGGTCGGCGACGTCCGACGGCGGGTCCTCGCCGGAAGGGACGCCGAGGTCGGGACGTCGGCGTACGTGTGCCCTGCCCTCGGGGGCGTAGAGGCCGGCGAGGTCGGCGGCGGCGTCGCCGGCCGTCGGGTGGAACGCCGCGAGGCCGAGCAACCCGCCGGCCTTCGGGACCTCGCCCAGCAGGCCGTCGAGCAGGCCCCCGCTGCCCTCCACTGCGTGCTGGACCAGCTCGGGGTGCTCGTCGGCCCACTCCTGGAGGTTGTCGCCCAGCCGGCGCCGCGTGTCGTCGGGCAGCTGTCGCCACACGGGTACGGCGAGCACACCGAGCAGGGCCAGCTCCGGCGCCCACGTGGCGACCGTGGTGCCGACCGCTCGGCCGGCGACGTAGTCGAGGACGTCGAACGACGCGGCCACCAGCCGGTCGCACTCCTCGAAGGCGCCGACCGTGGTGCGCACGAGCAGCGCGTCCGCCTCGTAGGTCACCGACGACTCCAGCGCGCCGTGGACGCCGCAGGTGGCGTCGAGCAGCCTCGCCTCGGCCTCGACGTAGGTGAGCGGCGACAGCGGCGCCGACTCGGTGAGCGCGGCGTCGGTCAGCACGCGGCGGTCGTCGGCGGCCCGCGCTCGGAGGCGGTCCCCTGCCCTGTCGAACCGGTCGGCGAGCGCGCGCACCGCGGCGTACGTCGCGGCAAGTCCGCCGACCCCACCGGTGACGTCGGTGATCGGCGGCGTCGACGTCATCGCGCCACCCAGCGGGCGACCTGGCGGGCGAGGTCCTCCGGCCGCCGCCGCTCGAGGCGCACCATCGCGGACCCGCCGGCGGCGTACGGCGTGAGCGCGCGCCACCCGTCGGCGACCAGCACCCACGAGAGCCGGCCCACGCGGCGACCCGCAGTGCCGCTGGCACGCAGTCGACCCACCGTGCCGCGATGGAGCCGGTCGAGCTGCGCGCGGGCTGCGGGGTCGAGGCGGCCCAGCAGCTCGGCGTACAGACCGGCCCGTTGGTCGGCGAGCGCGGCACCGGACGCCACCACGAGCTCCCACGGGAGGTCCGGGGAGTCGTCGGGAGGGTACGCCGGTCGGTCGTGGGCCACGCACCGGCACGTCTCGGTCAGCTCTGCGGCCCACCGACGGACCGAGATGCGCCTGGTCGAGACCCGGTCGTCGCCGGCCACGGCGATGTCGACCACCGAGCCGTGCGGCACGTGGACCGCGCGTGACCACGACGTCGTCCCACCACGGGTGAGGGCCAGGTCGAGGGTGACCACGATCCCGGCGGTCACGCCGACCTCGGCAGCCGGACGTCGAGCCAGGCCAGGTGACCGTGCGGCGGTGGGTCGAAGCCGCGCGCCCAGTGGTCCACCGCGTCCGGCACGACGTGCCCCACCAGCGAGGAGACCCCGTGGGTCACGCTGTGGAGGAGGCGGTGTGCCCGGTGCTCGATCTCCGCGATCAGGTCGCGCACCCGGTCCACCTCCCGCGCGTGGTGGTCGAGTGCGTCGGCGGCCCGGTCGTGGGCGTCTGCGCACACCCGCAGGCGCCCGCCGTGGTCGCGGGCCAGCCGGCGCATCGCGTCGGCCGCCAGGCCGCTCCACGCGACCGACTCGGCGCGGACCACCAGCTCGTCGGCCTCGGCCCGGATGTCGTCGGCGCGCTCACGCAAGGCCTGGGCCTGCCGACGGATCACCGAGGTGTCGCCGTACATCGTCGAGCTCCTCTCGCGACGCTCCGAGCCGCGTCGCGCAGGTCACGTTGGCCCGTCGTACGCCGGTTGGGAACCCCGGTGCGCGCACCCTGTGGATGGGAGCGTGCGGCAGCTGCGGTCAGCCGTCGGTAAACTCAGGCTCCGCCGCCCCTGCTGAAGAGGTGACATGAGCTTCGACGTCCACCAACTCGACGTGTTCGTGCTGGTCGGCGCCGGAGTGACGCTGTTGGCGATCCTCGCGGTGCGGGTCAGCTCACGAGCGGGTCTGCCGAGCCTGCTGCTCTACCTCCTCATGGGCGTCGCGCTCGGGGAGAACGGCGTGGGCGTGGGCTTCGAGAACGCCGAGCTCGCCCATGCCCTGGGCTTCGCCGCGCTGGCGTTGATCCTGGCCGAGGGCGGTCTGACGACGAGCTGGGAGATGGTCCGGCCCTCGATGCGGCTCGGCGTGTCGTTGGCGACCCTCGGAGTCGCGGTGTCGGTCACGATCGTGGCGGTGGGCGCTCACTACCTGCTCGGTCTGTCCTGGGAGCTCGCGGTGCTGCTCGGTGCCGTCACGTCCCCGACCGACGCGGCCGCGGTGTTCTCGGTGCTGCGCGGGCTTCCCCTGTCACCCCGCCTCGTCGGCTCTCTCGAGGCGGAGTCGGGGCTCAACGACGCCCCGACCGTCGTCCTGGTCACGCTGATCTCGACCGGCAGCCTGGCCGACCACAGCCTGCCCTTCAACCTGGGCGTGATCGCCTTCGAGCTGGTCTTCGGCGTGGTCGTCGGCATCGCTGTGGGAGCCGGCGGGGCCTGGTTGATGCGCCGCGCGGCTCTGCCGTCGTCCGGCCTGTACCCCTTGTCCGTCCTCTGCCTGAGCCTGTTCGCGTACGGCGCCGCCTCCGGGTTGCACGCGTCGGGCTTCGCGGCGATCTACGTGGCGTCCCTCGTGCTCGGCAACTCCGAGCTGCCGCACCGGATCGCGACGCGCTCCTTCGCCGAGGGAGTCGCCTCGCTGGCGCAGATCGGCCTGTTCGTGATGCTCGGTCTGCTCCTCACCCCGAGCCGGATCACGTGGTCGGTGGTGGGCATCGCCCTCGCGGGCAGCATCCTGCTCACCTTCGTGGCCCGGCCGGTGACGGTGTGGGTGAGTGCCGTCGTCCAACCCATGCCCTGGCGCGAGATCGGGTTCGTCTCGTGGGCCGGGCTGCGCGGCGCCGTCCCGATCGTGCTCGCCACGATCCCGTTCGCCGAGGGGGTCAAGGACGCCCACCACCTCTTCGACATCGTCTTCGTCATCGTGGTGATCTCGACGGTCCTGACCGCTCCGACCCTGCCCGTGGTGGCGCGGTGGCTCGGGGTCACCAGGCAGCTGGAGCCCCGGTCGCTCGACCTCGAGGTCGCACCCCTCGAGCGCGTCGCGGCCGACATGCTCCAGGTCACGGTCAGCCCCGTCTCCCGGCTGCACGGCGTGGAGGTCGGCGAGCTTCGGCTGCCCGAGGGGGCCTCGGTGTCGATGATCGTCCGCGACGGGAGCACCATCGTTCCCGAGCGGCGTTCGGTGCTCAGGCGCGGTGACGACGTGCTGATCGTGACCCCGCACCAGGTGCGCGACGCGACGGTCAAGCGGCTGCGCGTGGTCTCCGCGCACGGCCGGCTGGGCCGCTGGCTGGAGGAGTGACGCTCAGGCGGTGGGCGGGCTGCAGATGGTCGCGGGAGCGGTGACCTTGACCGACTGCTTGCCCGACTGCAGCTTCTGGAACAGCGGGCCGACCATCACCACGACCCCGGCTCCGGCGTGCTTGCGCCGGACGACGGCCGTGCCGGGCCCGAGCCGGCTCTTCACCAGCTGGACCGCGGGGTTCGTGCGGTCCGAGGTCCAGATCTGGGCGTAGTGGACGACGGTCTTCTTGGGTGCGTTCCCGACGTCGCCGCTCCCGAAGCCCTGGTCCTGGAACGCCGACATCGTCGCCTCGGCGAGGCCCCCGCGCTGGCTGGCGTTGAAGACGCTGACCGTGACGTCGGGTGGCGCCACCCGGTCACCGACCTTCAGCTGCGTCGGGTAGCAGGTCTTGGTCGCCTCGGAGTGCGGGAAGGGGTGGGTCAGCGACGCCCATCCCCACGTGACGCCGAGCAGGAGCAGTACGGCGAGCACCGCCAGGGTGAGGAGGGTCTTGAGGTGCGCGTTCACCGTGCGGTCCTCACGAGTCGGACATCTCGTGGACCCGCGCGTGCAGGACGTGGCGCTGCTGGAGGGCCGCCCGCAGCGCGCGGTGCAGGCCGTCCTCGAGATAGAGGTCGCCCCGCCAGCGCACTACGTGGGCGAACAGGTCGCCGTAGAACGTCGAGTCCTCGTCGAGCAGGGTGTCGAGACGCAGCGTGTCCTTGGTCGTGACCAGCTCGTCGAGCCGGACCTGACGGGGTGGCAGTGCCGCCCACGCCCGCGAGGTCAGGTCGTGGGGCGGGTACGGACGCCCGTCCCCCACCCGCTTGAAGATCACGGCGCGAGTCTAGGACGTCCTCGGCAGGGGTCCCGGGCGCTGTGCGTGGCTGGTGTCGCCCCGGCGACACTAGATTCACCCTGTGACCGAGAATCCCATCGCCGCCGCCGTCGCTCCCGGGTACGACTTCGCCGGGCCGGCGTTGGAGCTCGGGGGCCTGATGCTCGACGAGCAGACCCTCTCCGACGTCCACATCAAGATCCCGCTGGGCATGCTGAACCGGCACGGCCTGGTCGCCGGCGCGACCGGCACCGGCAAGACCAAGACCCTGCAGCTGCTCACCGAGCAGCTCTCGGCCAACGGCGTGCCCGTCTTCGCCGCCGACATCAAGGGCGACCTCTCGGGGTTGTCGGTGCCCGGGGTGGAGGACGACAAGATCAAGACCCGGGCCGCCTCGGTCGGGCAGGACTGGCAGGCCACCGGCTTCCCGGTCACGTTCTACGCGCTGGGCGGCCAGGGCACCGGCATCCCGCTCCGGGTGACCATGACGTCGTTCGGGCCGGTGCTGCTCAGCAAGGTCCTCGGCCTCAACGAGACGCAGGAGTCCAGCCTGGGGCTCGTCTTCCACTACGCCGACCAGGCGGGGCTCCCGCTGCTCGATCTGCAGGACCTCCGCGACGTCGTGAAGTACCTCGTCAGCGACGAGGGCAAGTCGGAGCTGAAGGAGCTCGGCGGCCTGTCGAGCGCGACCGCCGGGGTGATCCTGCGCGAGCTGATCTCCTTCGAGAGCCAGGGCGCCGACGTGTTCTTCGGCGAGCCGGAGTTCGAGTCGTCCGACCTGCTCTCGGTGGGGGCCGACGGGCGGGGGCACATCTCGCTGCTGGAGCTGCCGAACCTCCAGGACCGGCCGGCCATCTTCTCGACGTTCCTGATGTGGCTGCTCGCCGACCTGTTCCACGACCTCCCCGAGGTCGGCGATCCCGACAAGCCCAAGCTGGTCTTCTTCTTCGACGAGGCCCACCTGCTGTTCAGCGACGCCTCGAAGGCGTTCCTCGACCAGATCGCGCAGACCGTGCGCCTGGTCCGCTCGAAGGGCGTCGGCGTCTTCTTCGTGACCCAGTCGCCCACCGACGTACCCGACGACGTCCTTGCCCAGCTCGGGTCGCGCGTGCAGCACCAGCTCCGCGCCGCGACCCCCAACGACGCCAAGGCCCTCAAGCAGACCGTGAACACCTACCCGACGTCGTCGTACGACGACCTCGGCAAGGTGATCCTCTCCCTGGGCATCGGCGAGGCCATCGTCACGGTGATGAACGAGCGCGGTGCCCCGACCCCGGTCGCCTGGACCAGGCTTCGCGCGCCCGAGTCCCTGATGGGCCCGGCCGACGCGACCGCCATGGACGCGGCCGTCAAGGCCGACCCCGCGTGGGCGACGTACTCCCAGCCGGTCGACCGCGAGTCGGCCAGCGAGAAGCTCGCCGCCCGGATCGGGGCTGGTGCCGAGAAGGCCGCCCGGGAGCAGGCGGCGAACGACGCTGCGAAGGAGGCGAGGACCAGGCCGCCCAAGCCCAAGGCGGCCAAGCCGCAGGACAGCACCTTCGACAAGGTCGTGAAGTCCTCGACGTTCAAGTACGCCGTCCGGTACGCCGCCCGCGAGGCCGTGCGGGGCATGTTCGGCATCGGTCGCCGCTGAGCGAGGCGCCATCGCGGCCGGCGACGACCGCTCACAGCGACGGGTCCCGCCAGGCGAGCTGCACGACCTCGACGCCGCGGTCGCGGGTGACCAGCCGGCCGCGGCCGGGCGGTGCGAGGCTCGGTCGGACGTTCCCGATCAGCGGACCCTCGTCGGGGCTGCCGGCCAGCACCAGCCCCGGCGCCGCCAGGTCCCGCAGCGACTGGATGACCGGCTCGTAGAGCGCCCGGGACGCGCCCCCCGAGCGCCGGGCCACGACCAGGTGCAGGCCCACGTCGCGGGCCTGCGCGAGCAGGGGCTGGAGGGCCTGCACCGGCGAACCCTGAGCCGTGGCGACCAGGTCGTAGTCGTCGACCACGAGGAACACCTCCGCGCCGGTCCACCACGACCGGCTGCGGAGCTGCCGGGGCGTCACGTCCGGTCCGGGTAGCCGCTTCTCGAGGTACGACGCGAGCTCGGCCAGCGTGCTCGTCGCCTGCGTCGCGGACGTCAGGTAGCCGAGGAGGTACTCGTCCGGCACCTCGCCGAGCAGCGACCGCCGGTAGTCGACGAGCACGACCTGGGCCTGCTCGGGTGTCCGGGTGCGCATGACCTCGTGCAGATAGGTGCGCAGCGCCGCGCTCTTGCCCGACTCCCCGGCTCCGAAGACGAGCCAGTGAGGTTCCGCGACGGGATCCAGGCCGACGGCGGCCAGCTCCTTCTCGTCGACCCCGAGCAGCAGCCGGCCGGCAGCCTCGGGTCGCGTGCCCGCCTGGACCAGCAGCTCCTCGACGGTGAGCAGCTCGGGCAGCAGGCGGAGCTTCGGACCGGGCGGCCCCGACCAGGCCGCGGCCACGTCGGCGACCAGCTGCAAGAGGCCGTCGCCCAGCGTGGCGACCGAGGCCTCGCCGTCGGTGCGGGGCAACGCGGCCAGGAAGTGCAGCCTGCTCGTGACGATGCCTCGTCCGGGCCGGTCCGGCGGCACCCCGGCCGCGAGCCTGCGGTCGATCTCGGAGTCCAGCGGGTCTCCGAGCCGCAGCTCGAGCCGGGTGCCCATCAGGTCGCGGACGGCGGCCCGGTAGTCGGCCCAGCGCGGCGACGCGGTGAGCAGGTGGAAGCCGAAGGTCAGGCCCCGCGTGGCGAGCTGCTGCAGCTCCAGCTCCAGGGCCTCGAACTCGGCGCGCAGCGTGCCCCACCCGTCGACCACGAGGAACACGTCGCCGTACCCGTCGTCCGCCCGCCCCTGAGCGCGCTGCGAGCGATAGGTCTCGACGGTGTCGATGCCCTGGGCGCGGAAGTACGCCTCCCGGCGGTCGACGATGCCGGTCACCTCCGCCACGATCCGGCGTACGACGTCGGGCTCGGCGCGGCTGCCGAGGCCGGCCAGGTGGGGCAGCGACTGCATCGCCGCGAAGGTCCCGCCGCCGAAGTCGAGGACGAACAGCTGAGACTCCAGCGGGGTCGTCGTCAACGACAGACTGGCGATCAGCGTGCGCAGGAGCGTGCTCTTGCCGGAGCGTGGCCCGCCCACGACGGCGACGTGACCACCGGCCCCGGCGAGGTCGACCGTCAACGTCTCCCGGCGTTGCTCGCGCGGCCGGTCGACGGTGCCCACGGGCACGGTGAGCCCGCCCCGGGCCCGCCACCGCGCGGAGACCAGGCCGAGGTGCGGGTCGGGCGCCAGGTCGGTCATCAGCTCGTCGAGGGTGTCGGGGACGTCGAGCGGGGGCAGC
>Ga0070679_100004640_pt1 | contig 12683 bp, 14 predicted proteins | sample KBSC63BmetaG_FD_65652 | JGI IMG/M metagenome (GOLD analysis project Ga0070679, IMG submission 65652) | Corn rhizosphere microbial communities from Kellogg Biological Station, Michigan, USA - KBS C6-3B metaG | ecosystem: Host-associated > Plants > Roots > Rhizosphere | place: USA: Michigan... | reverse complement strand
CGGCGGGTGGCGGCAACGCCACGGCGGAGCTCGCGCAGGTAGGTGGGCGCGTCCGCCCAACTGCGTTCGAACCGTTCGCGCAGCCCGCCCAGCAGCGAGTCCGCCGCGCGAAAGGCGGTCTCGATCCGTCGCGACTGCCGGGCCGCGTCCTGGTCGATCACCTGCCCGAGCGTCAGCCAGTCGGCGGCGGCCAGCTCCACTTCGTCGTCCGCGGTGGCCCGTTCGCCGAGGTTGCAGACGATTTCCGCGGTCCGCAGCGATTCGCCGAGTTCCGCGGGCGCGAGTTCGATCGCGATCCGCAGGTGGGAGTCGACCAGTCCGAGGTCATGTCGGAACGGGCTCGGTGCCGCCGCCGCGGGCGCCGCCGCGACCAGCGCGGCGACCAAGATGGCTGCCGCGACCTGACGGCGCGCGATGATCTTCATCGCCGAGCTCGCCCGTCTTCCGTCTTCGATCAGGCGACGCCCGCTCCGTCGCCGGCGCTGCCGACCAGGACCTTGGCCTTGGCCTGCTCGAACTCGGGCGTCGAGATCGCGCCCTGGTCGCGTAGCGCGGCGAGCTTCGCCAGCTCGTCGGCGGGCGAGGTCGCGGCGGCCGTCTGGCGGACGTAGGAGTCGAACTGCTGCTTCGCCTCGGCCTGGCGGGCGATCGTGCGCTCCTGCATCTTGCCGCCGCGGGCGACGAGGTAGATCAGGACCCCGAGGAACGGCACCAGGATCAACAGCGCGCACCAGCCCGCCTTGCCCCAGCCGGACACCGTGTGGTCGCTGAACAGGTCACCGAGCACCGTGATCAGCACCCAGATCCAGGCGATGAACAGGAATATCTCGAGCACGGTCAGCAGCGCTGACCCGAAGGTGTAGTCGGCAAGGACGGTCATCGGTTCTCCTTCTCCGGTCGATTGGCCGCGTGCGGGTGCGCGGCCGGTCGATTCGAGCCTAGGAGCGCCACCGCGCCGCGGCATCGGTGGAAATCCGCAGCGGAAGTGCGGTCCCGTCCCGATCCCCGCCGCGCAGGGGCCGATGCTGCCGGTGTGAACCGGGTACCCGAGCGGATGGAGGTCGCGACCCGTCCCCCCGCCGTCGAGGCGATGCTCGATCCCGCCTTCTATCCGCACCACCCCGAGGCGGTCGACCTGCGCGAGACCCACATCTCCTGGGTCTTCCGCGTCGGCGAGCTCGCCTACAAGGTGAAGAAGCCGATCGTCCTGCCCTTCCTCGACTACGGCACCCTGGCGCGGCGCGGGGAGATGTGCAGGGAAGAGGTGCTGCTGAACCGGCGGCTCGCGCCGCGGCTCTACCGGCGCGTGGTCGCGATCGTGGGGCGCGGGAAGGGCTTCGCGCTCGCGGCGGCCGACGATCCGGGCGCGGTCGAGTACGCGGTGGAGATGGAGGCGGTCGACGAGGAGCGCAGCCTCGAGGCCCTGCACGACGCGGGGATCCTCTCGGCCTCCGACGTCGAGGCGGTCGGGCGCCTGCTGGCCGCCTTCCACGCCGAGGCGCGGGCCGTCCACGATCCCGAGGCCCTGCGCCGCTCGCTCGAACCGGTGACCGAGATCCTCGCCACGCTGCGCGAGGTCGGGACGGGCGTGGTCGATCCGGGGCGCGTCCGCGCCGCGATCGAGTTCACCGACGCCTTCCTCGTCCACCATCGGGCGCTGCTCGAGCAGCGCGCCGCCGCCGGCCGCATCCGTGACGGCCACGGGGACCTGCGCGCCGAGCACGCGATCGTCCCGCTCGGCGCCGCGCCCTACATATATGACTGCATCGAGTTCGACCCGCGCCTGCGCGAGATCGACGTGGCCGCCGACCTCGCCTTCCTCGTCATGGACCTGGTGCGCCTGGGACGGCCGGAGTGCGCCCGTGACCTCGTCGTCACCTACAGGTGGGCGGGCGGAGATCCCGGCGGCGAGGACCTGATCGCGTTCTTCGCCGCCTATCGGGCGTGGGTGCGGGCGGTGGTCGCCTGCGAGCGCGCGGCGGAGCTGGGAGGAGACGACGACGCCCGCGCCGCCTCCGAGGCCGACGCGAGGGAGCTCGTCGACCAGGGCCACCGCTTCGCCTGGCAGGCCCGTGGCCCGTCGCTGATCGTCGTCTGCGGGCTGGCCGCGAGCGGCAAGACGACCCTGGCCGAGCGACTGGCGCGGATCAGCGGCCGTCCCCACATCTCCTCGGATCTCGTCCGCAAGGAGCGGGCGGGCCTCGCGCCCGCCGACCGCGGCGGGGCGGCCCTCTACACTCCGGAGGCGCGCGCGGAGATCTACCGCGACCTCGGCCGCCGCGCCGCCGATCGCCTGCGCCACCACGAAGGGGTGATCGTCGACGCCACCTTCCACCGCGAGGCCGAGCGCTTCGCCTTCGAGGAGGGCCTGGGCGACGCGCTCCGCGTCCCCACCGTGATCGAGTGCAAGGCCCCGGCGGCCCTCCTGCTGCGCCGCGCCGAAGCCCGCGAGGCGGCGGGGGAGAGCGCCTCCGAGGCCGGCCCCGCCGTGGTCCTCCGGCAGATCGGCGAGCACGACCCGTTGGAGGGCCGCTGGGCCCGCCGCCGCCTCTCCCTGCGCACCGACATCCCCCTCGACCTCCAGCTCGCCGAGGTCGAACGCTTCGTCGACGACCCCCGCTGAGCATCCCTCGCTACCCTGACCCGATGGCCAAGGCAGCGACCACCGAGCCCCTTCCCGGCGGCGTCGTCCACGACCTGCCCCCGGACCTTCAGGCCGAGCTGACCGCCAACGCCACCGCCCTGGAGGCCTGGAACGACATCACTCCGCTCGCCCGCAACGAGTTCATCTGCTGGGTCGAGGACGCCAAGAAAGAGGCCACCCGCGAACGCCGCATCCGCCGCACCCGCGAAGAGCTGGAGGAAGGCATGCGCCGCCCCTGCTGCTGGCCCGGCTGCAAGCACCGCGAGCGCAACGGGCACTAGGGCGGACGAGTTCGCACTTCGCCGCGCATATCGCGGTTAACTGCGAACTCACCAGGAGGAGCCGTCGGATTCCGGGACGAGGGCGCACGGAAGCGTCACTTCCCTTCCATGAAACGCCCTGGAAACGGCCCTGCACAGCCATGCAGAGCCGTTTCCCGACCTCCGATGACCTTCCGTGTCCCTCGCGTCGGAGGGAATTTGGGGGAGGCCTTCTGTCGGCTTGGGCGTGGAGCTCGGCACGGCCCATGTCGTGAGATGTGCGCCGGCGCGGGGAGCGTCGAGGTTCCACGAGCCTCTACGTGGTCACGACCGGGAGACGAGCTGGTGATCGCACCCGGGCACTCCCTGGCCAGCGGCCGATCCGGCCGGGCGCTCCCGCCAGGTGTGCGCCTCACGCTCAATATCGGGAGATTTTTTAACAAAGCACATCAGAACTTCTAAAGCGGTAACCTTTGCGGTTCTGATGCTCGCTGCGGGGGCCATCGGCGTGCAAGCCGCCATCACGCTCCCACTCGCAGAGGCCGACCCCTCGGTCGCCTTGGCGGCCAGCATCGCGTTTTTCGGGTCCTTCCTGCTCTCTGCGCTCAACCTTCTCGTGGGTGACAGACGCGACGAATCATGGGAGTCACGCGATCGGCGGCTCCTTTGGGCATGCGCTTTCTCCTCTGGTGCAGGAATAGTGATTTGCCTCGCCGGACTCTCGTTGGCGATCGAGGACTGGGAGCTTTTTGTGGTCGGCTTCCTCGCCCTCGGCTCAGTCGGCTCCTTGGCGGCGGCGGCGCGGCGGCGCCTCGAGGCGCCGAAGAAAGGGCGGTTGGCCGCCTGGCTCACCAGGCTTGGCGAGAAATGGCCCTATGAGCCGGACCAGGTTTGACGGAGACCGTTTTTGTTGGTTTCCAATTTAAGAGGGGATGCTCAGTTGAGCCCCCTGTCGAACGTATAGGTCCTCGAACTCCACCGGAGGGATGTCACCGAGGGATCCGTGCAGTCGCTCATGGTTGAACCAGGAGACGTACTCGACGACCGAGAGCTCGAGCTGTGAGCGGGAGCGCCAGACCCGGTCGGCGACCAGCTCGGTCTTGAAGGTGTCGACGAAGCTCTCGGCCATCGCGTTGTCGTAGGCGTCGCCGACCGAGCCGACCGATGCGAGGACGCCATGGTCGTCCAGTTCCTGGGGTGTAGGCGGCCGAGGTGTATCGGGAGCCGCGATCGGTGTGGGCGACGAGCTCGAAGTCGGCGCCTTGGTCGCGTTGGCCGAGCGCCATGCGCAGGGCGTCGAGGACGAGGTCGGTGCGCATGTGGGAGGCCAGTTGCCAGCCGACGACGCGGCGGCTGAAGGCGTCGATCACGAAGGCGAAGAACGACGCCCCCTCCCAGGAGCGCAGGTAGGTGAAGTCACCGACCCAGAGCCGGTCGGGTGCGGCGGCGCCGAAGTCGCGCTCGACCAGGTCGGGCCGGCGGGCAGCCGCCGGGTCGGGCGTTGTCGTGCGCCAGGCCTTTCCGCGCCGCTTGGCGCCCTGGATCCCGGCTTCTCGCATCAGCCGCTGCACGCGGCCGCGGCCGACCTCCTCGCCCTGGCGTCGCAGGGCGATCCACATCCGCCGGTAGCCGTAGGCGCAGTAGTTGGCCTCGTGCATGTCGCGGATCCGGGCCAGCAGGCGCTCGTCCTCGACGGAGCGGGCCGAGCGGCGACCCGCTCGCCGCTCGTAGTAGGCGGAGGCCGATATCTCCAGGGTCCGGCAGATCGGCTCGACCCCGAAGCGGTCGCGGTGCTCGTCGACGAACATGCTCACCTCGCTCGGCGTGGGTCGAGCTCGGCGGCGAAAAACGCAGACGCCGACTTCAGGATGTCGTTGGCCCGGCGCAGTTCGCGCACCTCGCCGCGCAGCGCCTTCAGCTCCTCGCGTTCGGAGCTGCTCAGCAGGTCCTTGCGTTTTCCTTCGTCGGCCTCCGCCCTTCGCACCCACTTGCGGAGGGTCTCGTGGTGGATGCCGAGATCGCGGGCCACGTGGGCGATGGGACGCCCGGAGTCGGCGACCATCCGGGCGCCGCGATCGAGCAGCTCATCGGGGTATTTCTTCTGTCTTGCCATGGCTTGTGGATTCCCTTCTTCCAGGGTGGTTCCCTGGTTTCTGGGTCTCCGTCAAACCCGGCCTGGCTCACTCGGTGGCCAACTCGCTCTGGGAGTTCGCGGTGAAGAAAAAGATGGCGTCCGTGAACGTCGTCGCCCAGACCGAGGCTCCCTACGTTCCGAGGAACGAAAAGATCGACGTGATGACGTGGGCGGACATCGTCGCCGTCCGCGATGCCTTCCCCGGCACCCCGATGGGACGGCTCAATTCGTTGGCCACCCTTCTCGCCTGCCGCTGTGGACTTCGAGAGTCGGAAGTCATCGCCTTGAGATGGTCGGAGGTCATGTGGGACACGGGCTGGCTTCGGGTGATCGAGGGCCACGTCCGAGGAAAGACGAAATTGCCGAAGGGCAAAAAGGGTCGGATCACCCCGATGCCGGACATCGTGAAGGTCGCCCTCCTTGACCACTTGGAGACGACGGCCTTCAACAAACCCGACGACCTAGTCCTCGCCCATCCAGTCGATGGCTCGGAGCTGAACGCCTCCGCGCTGAACGAACGGTTCAAGGAGGCGGTCGTCGAGAGCGGCATCCGGCCGACCGAGCTACGCCGCTACAAGAAGCGGAACGGCGAGTACGAGATGCGCGACTACGTCGCGTTGAGCTTCCACGACTGCCGCCACGCCTGGGCCTCATGGTGTCTGTCCAATGGCCAGGCGCCGGCGAACGTCCAGAAGTGGGGCGGCTGGGAGGACGCGAAGACGATGGCGATCTACGACCACTTCATCCCGAGCGGGTTCGAGGTCGACCAATTGAACGCCGCCGTCGAGCGGGAAACTGGCGCCTCACATGCGACTGCGGCCGGGCCAGGCTGAGGGATGAACGAGTCCTAAGCGAGAGGAGCAATGCTGTGACCGGCCGAGATCGTTCGCGTGCTCAGTAGAGTTTCGCCCAACTATGGCTGCCAAGTACTTCGACCATGAATACGCCACTCCGAAGAGCGCCGCGACTGTTCAGCGAGAGCTGATTCAAACCTGGACCGGACAACTTGCTAACTGGGGCTATGACTTGACTTCCCAGAGTGATGTAGGCGTGACCTACAGCCGCACGTACCGGTCCTGGTGGGTCATCGCTATCGCGATTTGTCTATTTCCGATCGGGCTCCTCGCCCTGCTGGTCACGGAGACTTCAGTCATCACGGCGACGATCGAACCGGATGACGAAACGGGTGGCTCGGTGCTCACCATCAATGGGACCGCGCCCAAGAAGGTGCGCGACGGTTTCGAGCGGCTTGAGGTCTAAGCGAGATCAGCGGCGCCGGGCTCAAGCGACCTAGGACCCATTGGAGAAGTTGGGGGGAAAACGGGGGGAGGCACCCGAACGCGAAACCCCGCAATCCGCATGAGTTCTGGGATTGCGGGGCATCGATGACGATGCGGCTGAATGGAGTCGAACCATCACGGGTGTTTCCACCCACAAGGCCCTCAACCTTGCGCGTCTACCAGTTCCGCCACAGCCGCTCGTGGGATCGGGGATTCTAGGGGTTCGGCGCGCGGGTGCGTTCGTGGCTTGCGGGCGTCCGGTGGAAGGGATACCCTGCGAACAGGTGTTCGTCTCAGCAGGTACCCCGGCAAACGGAGGAAAACGGAGCCCACGATGGACCTTGACCTGACCAAGCGGCAGAAGGAGATCTTCGACTTCATCCGCAAGTACGCGGCCAAGACCGGCTATCCGCCGACGGTGCGGGAGATCGGCAAAGCGGTCGGGCTGCACTCGTCCTCCACCGTCCACGCGCACCTGGCGAACTTGGAGAAGCTGGGCCTGCTCAGACGGGATCCGTCGAAGCCGCGGGCGATCGAGCTGCTGATGACCGGGGTCGACAAGGCGGTCAACGCGGTGAAGCCGGGGGGTGGCATCCCGCTGGTCGGCTCGGTCGCCGCGGGCGCCCCGATCCTGGCCGAAGAGAACATCGAGGAATACCTCGAAGTTCCCGACGTGATCGGCGGGGAGGACGGCGACTACATCCTTCAGATCCGCGGCGAATCGATGAAGAACGCTGGCATCCTCGAAGCCGATTATGTGATCGTGCGGCCCGCCGACGACGCCGCCGACGGCGAGATCGTCGTCGCCCTGATCGGCGAGGAGGCGACGGTCAAGCGTTATTTCCGCGAACCAGACCACATTCGTCTCCAGCCCGAGAACGAGGAAATGGACCCGATCATCACGACCGAAGTCCGCGTGTTGGGCAAGGTGGTGGGGGTCTTCCGCAAGGTTTGAGTCCGACGCGTTCGCCGGGTTGCGGCCTGGCAAATGCGCTCTACCATTGGTGAAGCGAGCCGAGCGGACGCGGGGCGGAGAGAAATCCGCTTCGAGGAAAGTCCGGACACCACAGGGCAGGGCGGTGGGTAACGCCCACCCGGCGAAAGCCGCGGGAAAGTGCCACAGAAACATACGGCCGATGGCGCGGCCACACGTGAGCCGCGTACAGGCAAAGGTGAAAAGGTGCGGTAAGAGCGCACCGGCGTCGTGGCGACACGGCGGCCAGGCAAACCCCGCCCGGTGCAAGGCCAAGCAGGACCGTCGACCCGGCTCGGCGAGGTCCAGGTAGGTCGCAGGTGCGCTTCGGCGCCCCGTCAGGGCTTCGGCCCGACGAGATAGATGTCCGCTCGCGACAGGATCCGGCTTACAGGCTCGCTGTCGGAAGGCCCCGCCCAGGCGGGGCCTTCCCATGTTGATGGGCCGAAAGGTCAACTCAGGCTTCAGTTTCGGCCCGTCGACCCGGAAGAAGCGCGGCTCGCATGGGCGGTTGCAGGAGTTCGGGCGGCGGTGTCGACGGCCGATGAAGCGTGCAAGTTGCGGGTGTCGCGACGGGTGAGCGCAATTTTTCTGTCTTAGCGTTTGCTAACCTGGCGCCAACTTCCGCTGAATCTTTGCCACATATCGCAAGGAGCGGGGGACCCAATTGGTTGGGGCGAGTCGCGGCTGATGCCGCGTAGCGCAGCTCTTTCAGCGCGAGCCCGTCAGCTAACCCCGCAAGCGCCAGAAAGAGACATGAATCGACCCCCCGACCGCCTTGAGCGGACAAACGACTTCACGGCAGCCGCCTGGCTGCGTACCGCGCTGCTGGCTGGCGCCCTCGCGATGCTCGCCCTCGCGATCGCGCCGGGCGCCCGGGCCGCCACCGGCGGTGCCGCCAGCGCCGCCCCGGTCGTGGTCGAATCGGGGGCGGATACGACGGCCGAAGGACCGACGACGGCCACCGCCTTCAACGAAGCCGAACTGTCCTTCACCCCGTTCCGTTACGCCGGCGCCAGCTGGTACGGCGGCAAGACGATGTGGGGGCGCTCGACCGCATGTGGCCAGGTTCTGCGCCCGTCCACGATCGGCGTCGCCCACAAGCGGCTTCCCTGCGGCACCCCGGTCAAGTTCGTCTGGCACGGCCACTCGATCGTCGCTCCGGTGATCGACCGCGGCCCCTACATCCGGGGGCGCGCCTGGGATCTCACCGCCGCGGCGGCCGAAGCGCTCGACTTCGAAGGCGTGGGTCGGATCCAGTACGCGGTCGCGATCAAGTACGCCCGCGCGGGTCTGTAGCGGCTGCCGACGCACCGGCGGCACGTTCCCGGCTCCAGAACGGCCTCCACACCGCATCATCTCGCGGTCGGGCGGGTTAAAGTTCCCTGCTCAGCAGCCGTTTCAGAGAGGAGCCGTACCGATGCCGAGGACTTCCCGCCGTGCCTTCACCGCCTCGCCTCGGAGGGGGTGCAGAGTCGCCTTCGCGCTCGGCGTCGCCGCCTTCGCCCTTGTCGCGTCGGCCGCCGCGGCCACCGCCGCCGGGGTCGAAAAGACGACGGTCACGCTCGGCGCCACCTCCTCGACGCCCGATCCGTCCTGCCCGAACCTGCCTTGTCAGGCGGTCGGCAGCGTCACCGGCTTCCAGCTGTCCGACGGCCAGACCCAGAACCCCTTCCTGGTGAAGACCGACGGGACGATCAAGTCCTGGACGCTGACCCTGGCGCAGCCGACCAATAGCCAGCGGAGCTTCTTCAACGGGTTCTTCGGCACCCCGCCGGAGGCCCGCCTGGCGATCCTCCACCGCATCCCCGGCTCCAACCCGCCGCGCTACAACCTGCGCCGGCAGGGAGCGGTCAAGGTGCTTTCGCCGTACCTCGGCCAGACGGTGAAGTTCGGCGCTTCGCTGAAGGTCGAAAGGGGGGACATCGTCGGCATCACCGTGCCGACCTGGGCGCCGATGTTCTCCCAGGAACTGAGCGCCACCAACGTCTGGCGGGCGAGCCGCGAGCCGGGCGCCTGCACCAACTCGACCGATATCCGCCAGGGGCAGCCGCAGGAAGAACCGGGCAAGCGCGCGACCTACGGCTGCAAGTACTCGACCGCCCGCCTGCTCTACACGGCGACGCTGGTCGCCGACCACTGACGCGAACTCGACCTGGAACGACGAAGGGCCCGACGCTCTCGCGCCGGGCCCGGTCGTCAGCTGCCTGTAGCTCTCAGGCGGCCGAGGGGAGGACCCGCGGCGTCGCCTGGTCCTGAGGGAGCGCCGCCGCGCTCGCGATCAGGGACTGGAACTCGTTGAGGGCCAGATGGCCGACCGCCTCGAGGATCTCCTCGTCGGTCCAGCCGATCTCCCGCGCCTCCTCATGTAGGTGGAGCGGCGGCGGCCCTTCGGCGTCGAGCGCCTCCTTCAGGTAGAGGAGGAGCGCCGCCTCCTTCGGATCGGCGGAGGTGAAGGAACGCGCGCGGGAGACCTCGTCGAGGCCGAGCCCGGCGCGGCGCGCCGACTTGGCGTGCTGGGCGATGCTGTAGCTGTCCTCGCGGTGCTCGGCGACGGCCAGCGCGATCCGCTCACGGGTCGCCTGCGGGAGGACGCCGCCGCGCAGCTCGGAGCGCATGCGGGTATAGGCGCGGAGGACGGCAGGGGCGCCGGCGAGCACGCCGACGAACTTGGTGACCGCACCGCCGGCCGCCTGGATGGACTTGATGAGCGGAGCGCTCTCGTCGGGCGCCGTCAACTCATCGTGGATCTGGAACCTGCTTACTGCCGTTTTTACCGTCAACTTGCTTCTCGTCTCTGGCCTGCCGGCCGGGATTGTGGGCCTGGTGGGAAGTCGTCCTGGGGGGAATCCGCTTTACAGAGCCTTTACGTGGCCTTTACTTTACTTTGAGCCGCTTACTTACGTGTCGTAAGTTATACCGAGGTTTCGAAGTGGTTTCAAGCACGCTGAAACGGCCATCGACTACCCGGAATACGCCGATCTGCACCTCCGCGGTTCATTCGCCTATCGTTGCCCGCTTACCGCGCCAGCGCCGAGGAGGCAACCGCACAAATGGCAGACCGCCCGCAGACCGCCGAGGATGTCATCCAGCTCGTCAAAAAGCACGACGTGCGCTTCGTGCGGCTCTGGTTCACGGATGTCCTGGGCCGGCTGAAGAGCTTCTCGGTCAACGCCGCCGAGCTCGACGACGCCTTCGAAGGCGGGATGGGCTTCGACGGCTCCTCGATCACCGGCTTCAACCCGATCGAGGAGTCCGACATGCTTGCGCTGCCGGACCCCACCACCTTCGACCTGCTGCCCTGGCGGCCCGAGCAGCACGACACGGTCGCGCGCATGTTCTGCGACATCCGCGTGCCGGGCGGCGGCCCTTATGAGGGAGACCCGCGCTGGATCATGCGCCGCGCCCTCAAACGCGCCGAGGAGATGGGCTTCGACGCCTACAACATCGGGCCGGAGCTCGAGTACTTCTACTTCCGCTCGGCGAAACCGGAGAACGGGGTCCCCGAGGTGCTCGACGAGGGCGGTTATTTCGACCTGACGACGCTCGACGCGGGGTCCGACCTACGCCGCGAGACCGTCCTCGCCTTGGAGAAGCTCGGCATCCACGTCGAGTACACCCACCACGAGGTCGGCCCGTCCCAGCACGAGGTCGACATGCGCTACAAGAACGCGCTCGAGATGGCCGACGACTGCATGACCTACCGCATCGTGGTCAAGGAGTACGCGCTCAAGTACGGCTACCACGCGACCTTCATGCCGAAGCCGCTCTTCGGCGAGAACGGCTCCGGGATGCACGTCCACCAGAGCCTCTCCAAAGCGGGCAAGAACGCCTTCTACGATGCCGACGACCCCTACTTCCTCTCGCCGACCGCGAAGTCGTTCATCGCCGGGCAGCTGAAGCACGCGCGCGAGATCTCACCGCTCTTCGCCCAATGGGTCAACTCCTACAAGCGGCTGGTGCCCGGCTTCGAGGCGCCGGTATACCTCGCCTGGTCGCGACGCAACCGCTCGGCGCTGATCCGCGTGCCGCTCTACCACCCCGGCAAGGAGGCGGCGACGCGCGCCGAGCTCCGCTGTCCGGACCCGGCCGCCAACCCCTACCTCTGCTTCGCCGCAATGCTGCAGGCGGGCCTTGAAGGGGTCGAGAAGGGGTACGAGCTGCCCGAGCCGATGGAGCAGAACCTCTACCACCTCTCCCAGGAGGAGCTGGCGCACCAGGGGATCGAGCAGCTGCCGGCGACGCTCGGCGAGGCGATCGAGGTGGCGGCCGAGTCGGAGCTGGTGCTGCGCACGCTCGGCGAGCACACCTTCCGTCGCTTCGTCGAGATCAAGCGCCAGGAATGGGACGACTACCGCGTGCAGGTCACGCCGTACGAGATCGAAAACTTCCTGCCGATCCTGTGACGGGACGGGGCGAGACGGAGCGGGGGAGGTAGGCGTGCCGCAGCTTCACGTTCTGCGCGTCTTCTGTGACGCCGAGTGGTCGTTCGGCAACCCACTCGGGGTCTTCCTCGACGGCGCCGAGGTGCCCGAGGAGCGCCGCCAGGAAGTCGCCGCGGAGCTCGGCTTCTCCGAGACGGTGTTCGTCGACGACGCGGCGGCGGGGCGGATCCGCATCTTCACGCCCGGCTTCGAGCTGGGCTTCGCCGGCCACCCGACCGTCGGCACCGCCTGGCTGCTCGGCAAGGAGCGCGCGCCGGTCGAGGTCCTGCGCCCGCCGGCGGGGGACGTCAAGGTGCGCGTCGACGGCGGCAGGATCTTCGTCTCCGCCCGCCCCGAGTGGGGCCCGCCGTGGAAGCTCTACGAGCTGCCCGACGCCCTGGCGGTCGAGGAGGCCCCCGGCCTGCCCGATGACGAGCAGGTCGGCTGCATCTGGGCCTGGGTCGACGAGGCCGAGGGCACGGTCCGCTCCCGCTGCTTCTCCCACGACGACGGCATCGGCGAGGACGAGGCGACCGGCTCGGCGGCGATCGTCCTGGCGGCAGCCCTCGACCGCCCGATCGAGATCCTCCAAGGCCGCGGCTCCCGCCTCGACGCCCGCCCCCTCGGCAATGGCTTCGCCGAGGTCGGCGGCCGCGTCGTCGTGGACGAGGTCCGCGACTTCGCGCTGTAGGCCGTCGGACTCACCAGCCCTGTGCTACGGGGTAGGGATGGGGGCGTTGCCGGCTGGCGCCCGGAAGGGACGGTTCCCCGCAAGCTGGCGCCCGGGGTAGGGGGCGGGGCCTCCTGAAGCCGGCGCCCGGTAGGGACGCGGCCCTCTCAAGCTGGCGCCCGATTAAAGGGACGGGCCGTCTCGTCCACGGCCCTGGCAGGCTGTGGCCGTGGCCGAGACGGCCGGGTGTGCGGGGAGCGGGGGGACCCGTGGAGCGTCCGTCACGAGGGAGCCACGG
>Ga0070679_100004630_pt1 | contig 12697 bp, 13 predicted proteins | sample KBSC63BmetaG_FD_65652 | JGI IMG/M metagenome (GOLD analysis project Ga0070679, IMG submission 65652) | Corn rhizosphere microbial communities from Kellogg Biological Station, Michigan, USA - KBS C6-3B metaG | ecosystem: Host-associated > Plants > Roots > Rhizosphere | place: USA: Michigan... | reverse complement strand
ACAACCTGCACTTCATCGCCATGTGTGCCAGCATGAACGGGAACTACGCGGAATCGCAGAAGGCCGCGCAGATGCTGGCCGCACACGTCGCGCCGCTGGTCAAGGACATGCCGCCGCTCGAAGGCTTCATGACCATCCCCATGGCGGTCGAGGTCCGCTTCCACAGGTGGGACCAGATCCTCGCAAGCTCCGCGCCTGATCCTTCCATGAAAGTTGCCGGCGTATTCTGGCATTTCGCCCGCGGCATGGCCTTCGCCGCAAAAGGCAGCGTGCCGGAAGCAGAGAATGAGTACCAGATCGTGCGCCATGCAGCCGAAATGACGCCACCAGACGCGGTCTTTGCCATGCCGGTGAACAACAAAGCCAAAGACGTGCTGACCATCGCACAAAACGTGCTCGGCGCAAAGATTGCGCTGGCGAAGAAGGATTCCGCCGCAGCGGTTTCCATGTTGCGCCAGGCCGTAGCGATCCAGGATTCTCTCAAATACGATGAACCGCCTGACTGGTTCTTCCCCGTACGCGAATCGCTCGGCGCTGTCCTCCTCATGGGCGGCAACGCGCCGGAAGCAGAGAAGGTGTTTCGGGAAGACCTGGAGCGCAACCCGCGCAATCCACGGTCACTCTTCGGGTTGAGCGAGTCCCTGAAAGCCCAGAAGCGCACATACGACGCCCAGTTTGTCGATCGCCAGTTTCAGTCATCGTGGAAAGCGCCCGACATCAAGTTGCGCGTGGAGGATCTGGCCTGAGTTTCTTTGATTCGCGACTATCCGCGTTCATTCGCGGCTAACTCTGTTTTGTTGCCGTGGTCAGGTTGATCTTTGCTCCGAAGTTTACTTTCTCGCCGTCGTAGTATTCGGCGATGGCCTGCACCACGGCGTCGTCTACTTGTTCGCGCTTCTCCGGGGGCACAGATTTCAGCAGTGGAGCAAACGGAACCGTGACTTCCTGAAAATACGCCCAGACTTCTTGCGGCGTGCCTGGCCATGTCCAGTCCACGGTTGTGAAGTTTTCCTCCGCGTGCTCAAATCCTGCGCTGCGCAGCTGTCCCGCCAGAAGGCCCGGCTGTCCGTAGGCAAACATCTTGCGTGCCGCTTCGGGAATCGTGCCGGTCTGCGCCACCCGAAGCAGCGTCCCAATGGTGCTGGAGAAGTAAGGCTGGCCCATCACGCCCCATGTCAGCAGCGCGGCACGGCCACCCGGCTTAAGCACGCGATATGTTTCTCGCAGCGCATTGACTGCGTTTGCAAAGAACATGATGCCGAGCCTGGAAGTCACACAATCAAAGCTTGCGTCGGGAAACGGCAGCCGATGGGCATCAGCTTCCTGGAATCGGACATTAGTGAGTCCACGTTGCGTAGCGCGCTGCGCTGCAATCTGCAATGGCGCCGGCGAGATATCCGCTCCCACCACTTCGCCCGTACCGGCCAGCAGCGTGGCAATCGAAATGGCAGGCTCGCCGCTTCCGCAAGCCACATCAAGCACGTGCATCCCGGGTTCGACCTGCGCCGCGCTCACAATCGCGCGAGTCATCGCGCTACCCATCTCGGCCGACTGCCTGCGCCATTTCTCGCTGGCGACCGCGCGGCCAAAGCTGTTCCAGTCTGGGCTCTGTACGTTAGACATCCGTTCGATTCTAAATGCGCTAACGCTCAGGCTGTGCGCTCCCGCCCAGCGAACCACCGGTCACAACAACCTCTCCGTTCGGCATTCTCTCCAGCCCAGGCGCGTATTCTCCCAGCAGTTTGCGTTTCCACCACGCTCCTGTCCGCCGTTTTTCTTCCATGGTGGTGAACCAGTATTGCCAGAGCACCACGCGCATTTTCTGCGGCGGAGATTTCGGGAACGGGTTACCGGCGAAGAGCTGCAGCACCGTAGGCTCGTTGCGGAGCAGGCGCTCCTCCGTCTGTACGACAAACGTGTTCTGCCGCCATGGCGCTAGGGACGCGAACCATAGGTTCCATTCGAACCGCGGCTGGTAAGGTGCGTAGATGCCCGGCCGCGCCATCGGGTCCTGCGGCTTGTAGCGGAACGGATAGGCGGTCCAGTTCTGCCCATCATTGCTGCCCTGGAACTCGATCTCATAACGCTCGTGCGTCATCACTGCAAACAGCCCATAGCGGTTGGCGATACGGAACGGCTCAAGCAGGCGTACGGGTTCGTCAGGAAGAATGTTGCCAAGCCGAAGCGTGCCAAGCAGCAGGTCAAAACTAACGTATAAGACCAGCGCAAGCGCCCAGCCCATCAGCAGGAGGTAAACGTATTCCGAGCGGCGGCGAGGTGCTGTGACTGGCGCGTCATCGTGAGCCGCATGCTCCGGCGGCGCTGAAAGAGTGTTCCGCCATTTTAGAGGCACAAATCTCGCCAGGTACTTGTCGTCCAGCAGCAGAAACCCGAGGCATAAAACAAGGTAGTTCAGGAATGTATAGTTCGCCGTGATAATAATGCCGGCTTGGAACGGCGTAACAATCCAGAAGCAGATGATCTTCCAACGGCGTGGCAGAAACAGCATGAACACCAGGCCAAGCTCGGCGACGAACGTCATGCCCACCGTGAACGCATGAAAACGGTGCGGCAGCTGCTGCACGTACCAGCCCACCCAGGTCGGCAATGGGCAGTTCTGGTAATAGTCGTCCATGGCGGTAAAGTGTCGCCAGGAGTAGTCGCCGCTAGCGAGTTTCACCACGCCCGATTCGAAGTAGATACGGAACCATTCCCACAAGAGAAGAAACCGTGTTGCGCGGTTCGGCGGCGAAGCAGCTCCCCAGCCGGGTCGCAGGCCGCGCGGCGCAAAGAAAAACGAGATGAACCCGGCCTCCAGTAGCATGCCGTCCGACTGGTAACTTGAGAAGTCCTGCGCCGTTGAGACGAATGAGATGAAGCAAACGAAGCACACCGCCAGGCTCGCTCGTGGCCAGAAGTTCAATATCAGCGCAATCGATGCTGCGATTCCCAGCCACGTGGTCAAAATCAGCATGCCATTACCAGCTGACAGCCAAAAGACAGATGGTGCAAACCAGAAGCGCTGAAGCCCCGGATAATATTGCGGCACAAGTTTGAGATAGTCCGCCGCAGGAAGAATGCCGGTTGAGCCGTTCAGGCCCTTGATCTGGAAAAGAAGCGAGTAAAACGCTGAGAAGTAAATGAGGCCGAGACAGCGGAGAAAAATCCATCGCGGCAACAGGTGCCCAGGGCGATCCGGCGAAGACTGCTCCGGGAGAAACAGCCAGCGCAGGATATTCCGCCACGCGTCCATGGAGCACCGATTATTTCATAGATGCACGTGGACAAGACGTCTCGGTGATCGTGATGCCGCCGTTCAGCGTTGTATCTGGTGGAAGGATGGAGACCACCGCAACTGCGCGCTGCAGTACGAAGACGGGGCAACCATGAGCAGGAAAGCTGCCACTAAGGTGAGCAGAGCCCCGTACAATTCAGGAAAGCAACCTCGCCTGCATTGCAGCGAGGAATTCTTTGCAAGGAGTGCCATGAAATATAGTTTGCTCGCAATCGCTATTTTGGTTTTTGCTGTCCCCGCACTGGCCCAACAGGAGCAGCCTCCTATTGACGTGTTCGCGGGCTATTCTCATTCCAGTAATTTTGATACCGGCCTGAACGGATGGATTATTGCAGGCAATTACGATTTCAGTGAATACTTCGGTTTTGAAGGAGAGATCAGCGGTCACTACGGCGGCATTGGGCTAGGCGGACTGCCAATAATCCTGCCCGGCGCGCCATCTCACGTTAATACCAGCATGCACAATTACAATTTCGGCCCGCGTATTACCTGGCGATCTCCGGAACAGCCGTTCAACGTCTTCGGTCATCTCCTGTTTGGTGCCAGCCATGCGAGTATCAGCGCCACCGGCGTCCCCAGCCAGGGAGACACAGCATACTCATGGGTATTGGGCGGGGGGCTCGATTACAACTTCAACACCAACTGGGCCGGCCGGGCGCAGCTCGATTACCTGCACACCAACTTCTTTGATAACGGCCAGGGACATCCGCGTTTCGCGATTGGCCTGGTCTACCGTTTTGGAGAATCTCGCTAACCCATTGGCGAAAAGAATGCCTTCAATGCCCGTCCTGACCGGACGGGCTTTTTGTTTTAACGGGAGTCGCCGCACCGGCCACCAGGAGGCAGCTACTTTGCTTGCAATTTTGTGATGATTCCGCTGAAATCATTGCCTAAGGGGCACCGCCATCAACAATGGAAGCCGGCCAACTGGTACTCATCACCTTGCACAATCCGCGCGAGAAATTCTGGGGAGTGCTGAGCGCCCTTACTCCCGCAGGCGTGAGTGTGCGCGGGGTGGACCTGCAATCACTCGATGATTTCATCCAACTGGTAAAATCCGGAGAGCCGGCCAGCGCAAGCGTGGTGTTTTTCCCCATGCATCGGGTGCAGCGTATCGAACTCGACGAACGCAGTGGCGACCTGCCGTCATTGGCAGAACAGTTTCAGGACAAGACCGGCAAGGAAATCAATCGCTACTTCGCGGAGCCGCTCTCATGATCCGCCAGTTGACGTCCACGCCCAACCTGTTAACCCTGATGCGGCTGGTTTTTGTGCCTTTGATCGTGCTGGCTGTGGTTGGAAATCATTACAGCTGGGCGCTGGGAATCTTCATCGTTGCGGGAATAACTGACGGGCTTGATGGCTTGCTGGCGCGGCTCATGAAGCAGCAGACCCAGCTTGGTCAATACCTGGATCCGATCGCGGACAAGCTGCTCCTGAGCACCATGTTTCTGGTGCTGTCATTTATGCATCGCATTCCCTGGGGCGTGACGGTCCTGGTTTTCAGTCGCGACATCATTATCGTGATCATCTGCACGCTCCTGTACATCACCGGAGCGATGAAGAGCTTCCCACCCAGCTTCTTCGGAAAGGCCAATACGGCGGCGCAGATCGTGACAGTTCCGCTCGTGCTTGCCAATGAAATCATTCCGCACGTGCGCTGGATTGAGACAGCACGCCACCTGTTCTTCAACATCGTAGTGATACTGACCGTGGTTTCGGGCGTGCACTATCTCTGGCGCGTGGCGATGGCGCTGCGGCACACCGGCTCGCGCGCGACCCCGGCGTAACCGGGACAGCGTTTACTTCTTCAAGTTGACTGCCAGAAGAAACAGGAAAGTCAGGCCGAGTGCTGCCAGAAAAGCCCCGACAAACTCCACGCCATTCAGCGTTGACTTGAACACCATTGCCAGTCCCAGAATTGTGGCAAACAGCGCCGCAAAAACCTGAAGAGCTGCGAAAATATTGCGCACGGAACCTCCTGAGGAACAGCGCATTGTAGCCGAATAGCGCAGCTCTTAGTACTTTGAATCTGCTATGCGCAATCCCACTGACCTACCGGTGTATCGGCTCCGGCTCCTCCACTTTCGCTTCGCGCAGGAACTTTGCGGCTTCCTCGGGCGGTGTCGGATTGATATAGAAGCCCGTGCCCCATTCGAAACCCGCAATCTTGGTCAGCTTGGGAATGATCTCCATGTGCCAGTGATAGTAATCGTTCGTGTTTTCCTGGATCGGCGAGGTGTGCAGCACGAAATTGTATGCGGGATTGCCAAGCACGCGGATTGCCTTGTTCAGGACGATTTTGAGTATGCGCGCCAGGTTCTCATACAACTGCGATGGTGAGTTCTCAAAAGCTGATTCGTGCCGCCGCGGCAGGATCCAGGTCTCAAACGGATATCGCGGTGCATACGGGCACAGCACCACAAAATCCTGGTTTTCCGCAGCCACCCGCACGCGAGACTCTGTTTCCTGTCGAAGGATGTCGCAGTAAATACAGCGCTCTTTATTGGTGAAATAGCGCTTGGCGCCTTCCAGTTCTTCGGTAACCTGCTTGGGCAGGATCGGCAATGCGATCAGTTGCGAATGCGCGTGTTCGAGCGAAGCCCCCGCGGCCTCGCCATGGTTCTTGAACACCATGATGTACTTGAATCGCCGGTCCTGCTTCAGGTCGAGAATGCGATCGCGGAATGCCCAGAAAACATCTTCGATACGACGGAGCGGCATAGTGGCAAGTGTCTGATTGTGGTCCGGAGTCTCGATGATGACTTCGTGAGCGCCGATTCCATTCATCTTGTCGAACATCCCGTCCGCCTGGCGATCCAGGTCACCTTCAATGCCCAGCGCGGGAAACTTGTTCGGGATCACCCTGAGATTCCAGCCGTTAAAGTCGCGCTTGCCATTTTCGGACGCAGGCCGGTAAGCCAGAATTTCAGGCGGCGTCTTGCTTTCATGGCCGGGACAAAATGGGCAGAAACTGTCGCCTTTGATGTCGGCGCGCTCGCGGGAGAAATCAGAAGGACGCTTGGAACGGTCGGTGGAGATGATGACCCAGCGCCCGGTTATAGGATCTTTTCGCAGCTCAGGCACGACTACTATCTTACAACCGATTGCCGGGGCCGGCGCTTCAGTTGAGCGGAAATGCGTTGCGGAAGAGGGAGATTTCGGGACTTTTTCCCGGCTCGAGATAGACGCTGACTATATCGAACCGAAAAGGTCGCTCGCCCTTGATACGCCTCAGGAAGTCACGCGCTATTTGTGACAGATCGCGGCGTTTGTCCGGATCAACCGCCGCTTCAGCCGGTTGGACGCTCCGCGTTGTGCGGGTCTTTACCTCCACGAAGCAGAGCGTCGCACCGTCCCAGCCGACTATATCCAGTTCACTCTTGCAGCGTGGGCTGCGGTAGTTGCGTGCGATGATCACATAACCCTGTCGCCGCAGGTAGAAGTAAGCTTCCTCTTCACCACGACGTCCGGTCTCCAGGTGCGCAGCGGCTCCCGCACGGCCCGGCAATAGCCGTGCAGCGCGATCCATGAGGCGTAAGGTCAAGCGGGTGATTTCGGCGGAGATGTACAAGCGATCTATTGTGCTTGTCCGTTTTCGGATTCGAGTTCAGCTGATACGCTAACGGACCCACCAGTTACCTTCAGCTTCTTTTCCCACGGCTTGTAACCTGGTTTCTTTATAGCGATGGTATGCTCGCCTGGCTGAAGATCGAGAACGGAAGGCGTATTGCCCATGAACTCGCCATCGACTTCGATTTCTCCGCTCACTGGGGCCGATGTGACGGAGACTTTCGAAGCCCCGCTCGCGCCTCCACTGGCTTGCAGGGCATCGTTTCGTGCTTTGAAGTTCTTGTAATCGGCCTGAGACATCTCAGTTATGCCGCCATTCGCCAGGATGTAAACGCCTGAGTGTAGCGTGGTCTTCAGGTCGCATTCCTGGAACTTTTCCTCATTGCCGATCTTCTCGGCCAGAACCGCCAGCTTTGTGGGTGCCTTTTTCCATTTCGCCAGATAGGGTTGATTGCGAGCAGTTCTCCTTACCGGGAATGAGCAGTCATAGGTGAAGTCGAAAGCATGTACTCCATCAGCTTCCCAGATGTTGCCTCTGCCGATTCCTCGATACTCGTTATAGCGGACATTATGAGATCCCCAATTTTGCTGAAGTACGTGGACCTTCAGCGGGTAGTCTGCCGGATCTTTGCCGGCCAGAACAACTATAGGAAAGAGGAAAAGGGTGACTACAGAGGCGAACAGCCGCTTCATAGCATCTCCTTGGCACTCAGGAGTAACTGAAAGGAAGGGCTGAAGTATAGCTTTGGATCGAAGGTCCAGTCAACGTGTATGGCTGAAGGGAAGTGGGCCAGGTTCCACTGGCCCACGAGCTGGAACATCGTCGCTGGACGGGAGAACTACCGCTCTTTTTCCACGATGCTGATGCACTCTTCCAGAACATCGAGTGCAATGTCCGCCTGCTCCGGCGTCACGATGAGCGGAGGCGCAATGCGGATAGAGTTTTCCCCGGCGCCCAGGAAAAGCACACCGCGTTCAAACGCCAGGTCCACAATGCGATCACGCTCGTCGTGCGCGGTGGCTCTGGTCGCCTTGTCCTTCACGATCTCCACGCCCAGCATCAGGCCGCGTCCACGCACGTCGCCTACCATGGGGTGCTTCTCCACCCACGGAGTGATCCGGCGCAGGATACGGTTACCCACGGTCGCTGCATTCTGCATTGCCTCGCGCTCCAGGACATCCATGGTGGCCAGAGCGGCCTCAATGCAAATGGGTTTTCCACCGAAAGTTGATGCATGCGAGCCCGGTACCCAATCCATGATCTCGGCCCGCGCCATGGTCACACCCAGCGGCATGCCGCTGGCAATCCCCTTGGCTATGCAAACGATGTCAGGTTCCACGCCCGTATCTTCAATCGCCCACATCTTGCCGGTTCTGCCGGCGCCGCACTGTACTTCGTCTGCGACGAGCAGGATTCCATGCTTGTCGCAAATGCGCCGCAGCTCTTTCATGTATTCGCGAGGCGCAGGCACGTAGCCGCCTTCGCCCTGGATAGGCTCGATGAAGATCGCCGCGCACTCCTCGGGAGGCATCACCGTCTTGAAGACCTTGTCTTCAATAAAGCTCACGCACTCCTTGATGAACTGCGCTTCCGTCATGCCCTCCGGCCGGCGATAAACATACGGATAGGGCACGTGCTCCACTCCCGGAAGCACCGGGAGAAAGCGCCGGCGCTGCTGGACCTTTGACGCTGTAAGCGAGAGCGCACCCATGGTCCGTCCGTGGAACGCACCATAGAACGCAATGATCCCCTGGCGCTTGGTGTGATAGCGTGCCATCTTCATGGCGGCTTCCACAGCTTCCGTTCCGGAGTTGCCGTAGTAAACGCGCACCGGGCCGCTCATCGGGGCTGTTTTGGCCAGCCGCTCGGCGAGCGTGATCATGTTTTCGTAATAGAAGTCCGTCCCGGACATGTGGATCAGCTCGCCCGCCTGCTTCTGGATGGCCGCCACCACTTGGGGATGGCAATGTCCCGTGGAGCACACGGCAATACCCGACGAAAAATCCAGGAACTCGTTGCCGTCCACGTCTTCCACAATGCTGCCTCGGCCGCTTTTGGCGACCAGCGGATAAGAGCGTGTGTAGGAAGGTGAAATGTACTGCGCATCGCCCTTCAGGACTTTCTGTGCATTAGGGCCGGGCAGCTTGGTGCGGATCCGCGGACCCGCTGATGTCATGGTCTGAGTTGCCATAGTCAACCTCTTCTTGTGTTGAAACGTGTTGGTGCGATCGGGCCTGGGTTACAAAATCCGACCAAGCCGAAGTAAGAAGGGGACTTTTAAAGGATTAGTCGCCGGCGAACAGATTGGCGCGGGCGTGCGAAGGCAGCACAGCAAGGTAGCGCCGCGGGCACACAAGGAAATCCACCCAGCAGGCCAGCGACCGGGCCGGCGTGCTCAGCAGAAACCATGATGTGCGCATCTTCTTCATCTATGTTCAATTATAGCCCGAAATTCCGCCGCCTCTGGCGGTTACTATTGTGCAGTTAAATGCAGCATTCGGGTCTCTGAGATATTTCGCATCGCCACGGCCCGCTTTGATGTCAGATGATAGTACTCAGCCCATGAGCTCACAGGACCCCCGATTCCGTCTAAAACTCATCGTGTCATTCGCCCTCCTGTATACGCTCTGGGGGTCAACGTATCTGGCCATGCGCGTGGCCGTACAGGACATGCCGGCCTTTGTCATCGGCTCTGTCCGGTACCTGACTGCCGGTCCTTTGATGCTCGTCGCCTGCGCGCTCATGGGGCGCAAGGTGCGTCTCACGCGCACTGACTTCCGCCGCCTCCTCGGCATTGGCGTACTTCTGCTCTCGATCGGCAACATGGGAATACTGTGGAGTGAGAAGTACATTTCCAGCGGTCTGGCAGCGTTGATCGCCGCCGTTGTGCCGATCTGGGTAGTGGTCATTGAAGCCTGGATTCTTCGCTCAGTGCGAATCACTCTGCGGATCATTGCTGGCCTTGCCACGGGTATTTTGGGGTTGCTGGTTCTCCTTTGGCCGCGGCTTACTTCCGGCACGCACCTCGGTCGTCTTGAATTGCTCGGCTGCACCATCCTGTTCTTTGCAGCGTTCTTCTGGGCGCTGGGATCGATCTTTTCGGGCCGCTGGAGCCTGACCGTGGATGTCTTCTCGTCCGCCGCATGGCAAATGACGCTCGGCGGGGCCGTGAATTTTCTGATTGCGCTCGCGCTTGGCCAATTTCATCACGCAACAATCACGCGGTCAGCCGTATTGTCGATTGCCTATCTTGTAGTCTTCGGCTCCTGGATCGGCTACAGCTGCTTCGTCTGGCTGCTGGAGCATGTGCCTACTACTAAAGTTTCGACTTACACCTACGTGAACCCGATCGTTGCCGTTTTCCTGGGCTGGGCGTTGCTTCACGAAAGAGTTGACGCGTTCATGCTGGTGGGAACGGTGATCATCATCGGCTCTGTCGCGGTGGTGAATACCTCCAAAATCAAGCGCACCGATGTGAAGATGGAGGAGGAGCACCTGGCGCCTGCGAATGTGGGTGGAGACTAGAGCAGATTATTGATGATTGTGTAATTTGTAATCGGGTAATTTGGCGAGCTTCAGGAATGCAAGTTCCGTGCTCGCCTGCGTTCGTCTGTGGCTATTTTCCCCTGCGCTCTCTGCGTACTCTGCGGAAAAAGCGAGTTACTTGCGCTTCCAGCGAATCCCGTCTTTCGTGTCTTCCACAATGATCCCGGCTTCGCTTAGTTGGGAGCGAATCGCGTCCGCACGAGCAAAGTCGCGGGCCTTTTTGGCCGCAGTGCGTTCGGCCACCAGGCGATCAGCGTCTTCATCGGAAATCGTGTTAGCGACAAGCGCTGCGGCCCCCCCTTTGCCTTCACTCTTGCCCCACTCTGCGATCTTCGTCATCTTGGCTGCGTCATCATCTTTTAACACGCCAAAGATCTCGTCGAACTGCTCCAGCGCGGCCATCAGCGGCGCTTTGTCTTGTTCCCGCAGCTCGCCGCGGTCGGCCGCCGTGTTTACTTCCCGAACCATCTCAAACATCGCGCCCATCGCTTCGGCGGTGTTCAGGTCGTCTTCCAGCGCTTCGCGCATTCGTCGCTTTGTATCCATGGCAAGCTGCTGAATCGCCTCATTCTTTCCGGCCTCAACTTTCGCCATCGTGATGCGTGCCTTGAACTCGCGCAGACGGTCCACCGACTTCTGGCCTTGCGTAAGGCCGTCCATGGTGAAGTTGAGCTGCTTGCGGTAGGGAACCGAAGTGAGAAGAAACCGTATCGCCGATGGCTTGTAGCCCTTGAGCACCAGGTCGCGGAGGGTATAGAAGTTGCCTTCGCTCTTCGACATCTTCTTGCCTTCCACCAGCAGAAAGCGCACATGCATCCAGAAGCGAGCGAAGATTTTGCCGGTCAGCGACTCCGACTGCGCGATTTCATTTTCATGGTGCGGGAAGGTCAGGTCTTCACCGCCGGCGTGCAGATCAAAACTCTTACCCAGGTACTTCATTGACATCACGGAGCACTCAATGTGCCACCCCGGACGTCCCGGCCCAATCACTGTTTCCCAGATCTGCTCGCCAGGTTTAGGCGCTTTCCAAAGGGCGAAGTCGCGGGCGTTGTCCTTGTCATACTCGTCCACGTCGACGCGCGCGCCAACCTCGATGCCGCCGAAATCTTTTTTTGAAAGCTTGCCATACTCGGGGAATTTCGCGATGCGGAAATAGTAGGAGCCGTCATCGGTGCGGTACGCGATGTCTTTCTCTTCCAACTTCCTGATGAACTCGGCCATTTCCTGAATGTGCTCAGTGGCCCGCACCATCTTTTCCGGCTGCTGAATGCCCAGTGTCTGCATGTCTTCCAGGAATGCCAGTTCGTATTTCTTCGTATATTCCTGGACTTGTTTGCTCTCGCGCGCGGCATTGCGGATGATCTTATCGTCTACGTCCGTGATGTTCATCACGTGCTGCATTTTGTAGCCGCTCTGTTTCAGGAAGCGCCGCAGCAGGTCCACCGCAACAAACGTTCGGAAGTTCCCGATGTGGCCGTAGTCATACACCGTTGGGCCGCAGGCATACATTCGGACTGTGTTGTCCTCGGCAGGCTGGAACTCTTCAACTTTGTTGGTCAGCGTGTTATAGAGGTGTAAAGGCATCAGCTTCCGCGACGGAAGCTTGATTCTAACAAAGCAACGAGAACAATCTATGGAGAGAGGACCGGAGGCATTCGTGTCTGCGCTGACTTTGAATTCACAGCTGCGATTGCCGCCGAAAATGCATCTGTTGCCGAACTAGCCGTCCCGGGAGGTTTCCGATCTCCCGATCTCCCGATCACGTGCGATCACCCGATTCTCCGTGGCCTCGCGTACTCTGCAGTAAGACTTGTTCTCACTCCCACGCCAGATTCAGGTTTTTGCTCCTGAAATCGATGCTCAGCGTCTTTTGGCTGTAGGCGCGGAACTGGCCCGGAATGGCCGTGTCGTGGTCATACTGATTGCCTGGAGCATCTACCTGCACCCGGATGATGTGTTTGCCTGCACGCACCGGGAGAGTGATGGCCATAGCGCCGGCGCCGATGTGTGCCGTGTGAGCGTGGTTAGGATGCTGTTCGTCAGCGCCGTGCAGCGCGTCTTCGTAGCGCAGCTTGCCGTCCACCCAGATGTAAACCTGCCCGCTTTGAAATGGATAATTACCGACCACCTGCAGCGTCGCCGGAAGTTTTCGGCTGAAGCTCATCGCGAGCATCCCGGCGCCGGTAAACATCAATACCAGCCCAGCGATTGCGAAAAATGGCCACCGCCTTCGACCACGCGCGGGAGCAATCGCCAAGGCTGCAACATGGGAATTCGACATT
>Ga0070679_100004628_pt1 | contig 12700 bp, 16 predicted proteins | sample KBSC63BmetaG_FD_65652 | JGI IMG/M metagenome (GOLD analysis project Ga0070679, IMG submission 65652) | Corn rhizosphere microbial communities from Kellogg Biological Station, Michigan, USA - KBS C6-3B metaG | ecosystem: Host-associated > Plants > Roots > Rhizosphere | place: USA: Michigan... | reverse complement strand
CCGCTCGGCATCGGTCATGTCGACCCGTAATTGTCGTGCGCGCTGGCTCGCCACAGCAGTCAAAGTACCACGTCGGGCAAGTACCCTCACCCTCCCGCCTGCGGCGGGCCCCTCCCTCTCCCGCCATGCGGGCGAGGGGCTTATTGGCATTCCTCCCGCAAAACATCACACGCCCTGCCCTTCCAGCCACGTCTCGCAGCTCGCTTTGGCGAGGGCGCGGACGCGGGCGATGTAGGAGGCGCGCTCGGTCACCGAGATGACGCCGCGCGCATCGAGCAGATTGAAGCAGTGGCTCGCCTTGATGCATTGGTCATAGGCGGGACGCGGCAGCTTCTTGCCGAGCAGCGATTGGCATTCCTTCTCGGCGTCGGCGAAATGCCGGAACAGCATCCCGGTATCCGCGAATTCGAAATTGTAGGCGGAGAATTCGTATTCGGCCCGTTTGAAGACCTCGCCATAGGTCACGCCGCGGCCGTTGTAGTCGAGGTCGTAGACATTCTCGACGCCCTGCACATACATCGCCAAGCGCTCGAGCCCGTAGGTCAGCTCGGTCGAGACCGGATCGCATTCGATGCCGCCGACCTGCTGGAAATAGGTGAACTGAGTCACCTCCATGCCGTCGAGCCACACTTCCCAGCCGAGGCCCCACGCGCCAAGCGTCGGGCTTTCCCAATCGTCCTCGACGAAGCGGATGTCGTGGCGCTTCGGATCGATGCCGAGTGTCTCTAGGCTTTTGAGATAGAGCGCCTGGCTGTCGGCCGGCGCCGGCTTCAGGATCACCTGGAACTGATAGTAATGCTGCAGCCGGTTCGGGTTCTCGCCATAGCGCCCGTCGGTCGGACGGCGCGAGGGCTGCACGTAAGCGGCTTTCCACGGCTTCGGGCCGAGGGCGCGCAAGGTCGTCGCGGGGTGGAAGGTGCCCGCGCCCATCTCGACATCGTAGGGCTGCAAAATGACACAGCCCTGTTCGGCCCAAAAGGTTTGCAGCTTGAGGATCAGCGCCTGAAAGCTATTGCTCGGCGTAGCCTGCCCGGAGCTGGTGGAAGGCGCCAAATCGAATCATCCGCATGAGATTGAGGTTGCAGCGCAACATAAATCTCGGCACGGAGAGGGTCAAGCAGCCGGACCGGCTCCGTCGGTACGGCCGTTGCCGTGGCGCTCCAAGAAGAACAGGATCAAATCCCACGCGTTGCGAATCCCGCCCGCAACCAGCAATGCCAAAGCGAATGCCATGGTCTCGACCGCGCCGGGCACATCTTTCAGCACCAGGATCGCGCTAACGACCATCAAGAGATAGGCAATCAGCGGGCAGATTCCGTACCAGAGATGATCGCTCCATTCGACCGCCCGGCGGTGGCCGATATGGAAGACGTTGCGCCCGGCATAGCCCAGGAAAACGATGCCCGCGACGCCGGCGGCAGCGCCGAGCGACGAACGGCTGACCGACGGCACGAGGGTAAAGGCGCAGCTCATCAGCACGAAGGCGAGATGGATGATGGTCGGCGTCACGAAGATACGGCTGGTCAGCTCGCCGCCTCTGATCATGCCGCTGGCGATCGAGACGACAACGAACATCGAGCCGATCAGCGTGCCTGCCGCGGCGCCGAGCACGATGAAGAAATCATGCCATTTATCGAGAATCTCCATCGTGGCGTCACACCCCCCAGGGACATTGCGACTTGCCGCAATTGGCGGCGCCTTGCGCGGCGACGAACGAGTCGCAGCGCTGGCACTTCACCAAATCCTCAACCGGCCGCGGCGACGGCGGGCGCGTATCGCCGCCGCCATTGCCACCTTGGCGGCGACGCGGCGTTTCGGCGCGCCGGCTCTGCTTCACCGCCTCGATCCGCGCCGCATATTTGAAGCCGTACCACACGATCAGAATCACGATCGCGAGCATCAGCAGCTTGGTGAAACTCAGACCGAACATTACGCGCTAATCCCGCAGCTGGAGCATCAAAGGCCGAACCGCGCCCAGATGAGCCGCTCTTCGATGCGCGTCAACAGATCGCCGACAATATCGCCGGCCTCGGTGCCGAAAGACGGCACCAGCCGCGCCAGCGAGAAGCGGCGCTGCCGTTCCGGCTCGATGGCGCGCAGCCGCACGCTCTCGCCGAACATGCCGCGCAGCACACCCCGCATTTCGCCGAGACCATCGACCAGCCCCAGCCCCGCCGCACGCCGTCCGGCAAAAACCTCGCCGCTGAACAGCAGCGCCTCGTCGCCTTTGAGCTTCGCGCCGCGCCGATCGCGCACCAGGTCCTTGAAGCTGTCATGCAGATCGCGCTGCAACGTCTTCAACCGCGTGACATCGTCTTCACGCTCGGGCAGGAAGGGATCGAGCATCGATTTATTCTCGCCCGCGGTGAAGAGGCGACGCTCGATGCCGAGGCGGCTCATCGCATCGACGAAGCCGAAGCCGGCGGTGATCACGCCGATCGATCCGACCAGCGATGTGTCCTCGGCATAGATCTCGTCCGCCGCGAGCGCGAGCCAATAGCCGCCGGAGGCGGCAACGTCCTCGGTGAAAGCGATCACCGGCACGGCGCGCTCGGCCGCGAGCTGGCGGATACGGCGATAGAGCAGCGCCGATTGCGCCGGCGAGCCGCCGGGCGAATTGATCGCCAGCGCCACGGCTTTGAGGCCGCGCGTCTTGAACGCGCGTTCCAGCGCGCCGGCAAAGCGACGAAGATTGATTGCGCGCCGACCGCGCGTGGCGATCACGCCTTCAAGGCGGATGACGGCGACGGTCGGCACCGGCGGACCGAGGCGGCGCAGCAGCGGTATGCGTTCGAGAAATTTCATTGCCATCAGGACACCAGCGGCAAAGCCGCGCCGTGGCGCAAGGTCGCCTCGGCAGCTTCGCTATTGCGCCCATCGGCGCGGTGAAGAACGAGACCTTGCGCGAAGGTGAGCGGCGCGGCGCTGCCTTTCTTCGCTTGCAGCAGAATGCGCTTCGCTGGCTTGCCCTCGCCCGGCCAGAGCGGAAAGACGATAATGCCGCCGGCACGACCGTTCAGCGCGGCCAGCAGATCGCCGAGGCGATCCGCGCGATGGATCATCGTCAGCGTGCCTTTGTCGCGCAGCATAACCAGCGCGAAATCGATCCAATCGGCGAGCGTCGCTTCGCTTTCGACCGCAGCCGCAGCGCGCGCGGTCACCGGCGAAGCCGAGGCCCGCGCCGCTTCGAGAAACGGCGGGTTGGCCATCACCTGCGTGAAACTCCCCGGCGCGAGCGGCGCCGGCGGTGCGAGCAGATCGCCTTCGACCACCGACAGCCGCGCGCCGAAATCGTTGCGCGCGATATTCTCTGCGGCGAGCCGGGCGACATCGGGATCGCGCTCCAGCCCGACGACGTGGCAACCGGACACGCGCGCCGCAAGGCAAAGGCTCGCTGCGCCCGTACCGCAGCCGATATCGAGAACCCCGTCTTGCGCGCCGGCCGGTACGGCCGCCGCCAAGATCACCGGATCGATCGCGACGCGATAGCCTTCCAACGGCTGGCGCAGCTTCACGCGCCCGCCCAGTAACGTATCGTCGCTGGTCGCGACCCTATCCGCGACGTTGACCGACGCGTCGATGCTCATTCTGCCTCTTCGATCTCTTTCAGCACGGCCCGCGCGCGCGTCTCGTCGTCTTCATGCACCATCAGCCGACGCGGGATGGCACCAGCGCTGCCTTCGATGATGCTGGTATGTGTATCCAAGATCACAGCCTCGATGCCGGCCGAAGCAAGCATCGCCTGGAGCCAGGACAGGCGAACGGTATCGTTGGTGCGGAGCAACTCCCGCATGGTTCTTCTCAAAAAGCCGTTTTATCAAACCGATATGAGCGATCGTCCAAGCGCTTGGGCTTGACCCTTCAAGCGATGGTTCTATGCTCGCTTGCAGGTGAGGCTCCGTCAAGCAAGGGAAAGAGGCGGCGAGTGGCAGTAGCGGTACATGCCCGGGATGAGAAATCCCCGCCCAAGGCCTCGCTCGACCGGCTCAATACGCTGCTGCAAGACGATCTGAAGCGCGTCAACACGCTTATCCTCAAGCGCATGCATAGCCCGGTCGCGCTGATTCCGCAGCTTGCCGGCCATATCATCGCGGCCGGCGGCAAGCGGTTGCGGCCGATGCTCACCCTCGCCACATCGCGGCTCTGCGGCTATCGCGGCGATCGCCATATCGCCCTCGCCGCCGCAGTCGAATTCATCCACACCGCAACCTTGCTGCATGACGACGTCGTCGACGACAGCGATCTGCGCCGCGGTCTTGCCACGGCCAACGCCGTCTGGGGCAACAAGGCCTCGGTGCTGGTCGGCGATTTCCTCTTCAGCCGCGCTTTCGAGCTGATGGTCGAGGACGGCTCGCTGCCCGTGCTGTCGATCCTGTCGCGCGCCTCGGCGATCATCGCCGAGGGCGAAGTGCTGCAGCTGGTCACCTCGAACGATGTCGCGACCACCGAAGACGCCTATCTCGAAGTGATCAACGCCAAGACGGCGCAGCTCTTCGCCGCGGCGAGCCGCATCGGCGCCGTGGTCTCCGATCGCTCGGAAGCCGAGGCGCAGGCGCTCGAATCCTTCGGCCGCAATCTCGGCATCGCCTTCCAGCTCATCGACGACATGCTCGACTATTCGGCCGAGCAATCGGAACTCGGCAAGAGCGTCGGCGACGATTTCCGCGACGGCAAGATCACGCTGCCCGTGGTCCTGGCCCTGCGCGCCGCCGACGATCGCGAGCGCGAATTCTGGCGCCGCACGCTGGAAGACAGCGAGCAGCGCGACGGTGACCTCGACCACGCGATCGAGCTGATGCGCCGCCACGGCACGTTCGCCGCGACCCTGGAGCGCGCGCGCGAATACGGCGATGCCGCCCGACGCGCGCTCTCGACTTTCCGCGACGGCCCCGAGCGCCAGGCGCTCGACGAGGTCATCGAGTTCTGTCTCGAACGCGGCTACTAAGCGCCTCGCCGTGAGCGAGCGCCGCGCGCATCGCTATCGCGTCGTCGACGTCTTCACCGAGACACCGCTCGAAGGCAATCCGGTCGCGGTCTTTTCCGCTTCCGCCGATCTCGGTCCGCGCGTCATGCAAGCGATCGCGCGCGAGCTCAATCTCGCCGAGACGGTGTTCGTCTGTCCCACGACACGCGAGGGCTGTGCCGTGCGGCTGCGCATCTTCACCCCGGCGCGCGAAATGGCCTTTGCCGGCCACCCGACCATCGGCGCGAGCTGGGTGCTGCAAGCGGAGGGCATCGTTGCGCGCGACAGCGAGCGCTTTCTCCTCGACGAAGGCATTGGCGCGATCCCGATCCGCATCGAGCACGGCACGCCGCCGCTGATCTGGCTGAGCACGCCGCCAGTGCGCGTGGGGCAATGCTACGCGCCCGCGCTTTGCGCGAAGTTGCTCGGTCTCGATGCCGGCGATCTTCTCGATCTGCCGTCGCAATGGGTGAGCGCGGGCAACCCGATCGCCGTCATCGCCGTGAAAAGCACCGAAGCGGTCGACCGCGCCTGGCTCGATCGCGCCGGCCAACAGGCGCTGCAAGGACCGGACGGCACGCCAGTTTGCGCCTATGTGTTCGCGCCCGTGCCGGGCGGCGCCTATGGCCGCATGTTCGCACCGATGCTCGGCGTGCCCGAAGATCCCGCGACCGGCAGCGCAATGGGTCCGCTCGCGACTTTCATGATGCAGCATGGCCTCGTCGCACGCGGCGCGCGCTTCCTCTGTGAGCAAGGCACCAAGATGGGCCGGCGCAGCATTCTTCATGTGCAAACCGGCGTGACTGAAAACGCGCCGATCGATGTCGGCGGCAGCGTCGCACCGGTAATCGAAGCGGTGATGATGCTCTGACTCGTTGCGTCGGCGAGCGATGCGCTGAGCGCGCGGAAGCACGAAATAGTGATCGCGGGCCGCTCCTGCGCTGACATAATCTTACCGAAAGACGATGGTGAGGCTGTGATGCTGCGCCGCGCTCTGCTCCTACCATTCCTCCTGGTCTTTCTGCTCGCCGGTTGTGCGACGCCGGCTGACGCCCCGACTACCTATGTTCCGCAACCGCCCGGAACCGCGCGGCTCGTCTTCTATCGCGCTTTCCACTACTACGGACCGACTCTGTATCTGACGTTGTCGCTCAACGATCGCGTCATCGGCACGCTGCCGCCGAACGCGGCGATCTATCGCGATGTTGCGCCCGGCACCTACACAGTCACGTTCTCGCCGACACGCTCCGATCCCTTCCAGTTCAAAACCGTGACGGTCGCGCCGGGCAATGTGTTCTTCGTCAAAATCGATGGCCTGCCCCAGCGCGGTTGCACCGGCGGGCGTTTCGGCGGTGGCTGCGACATCACCGGCTTCACCTCGGTCATCGTGGATCCGGCAACCGCGGCATACGACCTGCAAGCCGTGCCGCTTTTGCGCGGCTGATAACGCCGGCATCGGCGCGATATTAACTTTCTTCTTTTTCATTAAGCATAGGAAACATCTATGGCGTTTAACGCCCGTAGATTTATCTCTCTTTTCGCAATCTGTATTCAATATTCATTCATTTTTATTAACGCGAGCCGCATGCGGGGGCGCCATTTATCTTCACCATTCGGGATATTCCTCGCGCTCGTACAACCCGCCGGTGGTACTGCAAACCCGGCCCATGCCGGCATCACGGCGGCAACCATCAACCGCGCCAGCGGCGGCGCGGCCTGCGATACATGGGGCTCGATGAAACTAAATTCGCTGAAAGCGGCGCCGGCCGCTTTGATCTTGCTGCCGGCGACGGCGTGACGCCGATCCCCTCCGTCAAAGCGGGCTATGCGTGCGAATTGCTCGATACCTCGCGCAATCTCGTGCTCAGCACAGCCAGCGGCACGTCGATCAACAACCTCGATATCTCGGCCGCAATACCGTGATTGTCGGGCCGGCCGTGACCGCAAGGTTGCGCGACACGTTGGAGCGGATCGGCAATTACACGCTGACGCTTGGCCTCGGCAAATCAACCGCCCACGGCGTGACGGCCGGCGCCCGCCTCGCCTTTTAGGTCTGGCGTCCCACGCCTTGCGGTTATGCGCGCTTCGGGCTATATCGCGCGCGGCGCCGGAGTGTAGCTCAGCCTGGTAGAGCACTGCTTTCGGGAGGCAGGGGCCGGAGGTTCGAATCCTCTCACTCCGACCATTTTGTCGCATTTTTCCCGCTCCCAATTTTCGCAGACAATTCACTGTCCGAGCCTGATGGGAAGGGCTACACTTATCGGCCTCCGGGACAGGATTCTGCCGCATGGCGATGCGCGGTCAACAAAGCGAGCCCTTGGAGCTTCATCCGGGCGCGAGCGTGCGCGAGGCCGCGCGTATCGCGGAGCTTGAGAAATGGGCGTGGGGCCGTGCGCGCGCGCTGCGCATCTTCTACAGCCACCTCGCCGCCTACGTGGTGATCAATTTCGTCCTCTTCCTGATCGATAGCACCTCGCCCGGACCTGCCTGGTTCTATGCGCCGCTGGTCGGCTGGGGCTTGGTGCTCGGCCTGCATGCACTGCACGCTTTCGAGCTTCTGCCCTGGACCACGCAGGATTGGGAGAAGCGCAAAGTGCGCGAGCTTGTGAACGAGAAGCTGCGACAGTGAGGCTCTCGCCTCGCTCCAACCCCTTCGGCATAGTTCAGGCGTTCCGTGCCGAAAGCGGGGCAACACGGGACGCATGATCACCACGAAGGTATCACGGCCTTGATTCGCACCCTCCGCTCCTCCTGGTTCATCGTCGTCGTTGCCATCGCTCTTGCCGGCTGCAGCGGCAGCATGTCGAGCACCAGCGCGCCGGGCAGCGTCTCTTCCAGCGCCACTGCGGGCGATCTCGCCTTCTATCGCTCGGTCCTCGACAAGGTGCATCAAAGCTATGTCGATCCGGTGAGCGACAGCTCCCTCGTCGACAAATCGCTCAAGGGCATGCTGACCGGGCTCGATCCGCATTCCGACTATCTCAGCGAAAAAGACTATCAGGACATGCTCGACGACAGCGCCGGCGAATTCGCCGGCATCGGCGCCGAGTTGACGCGCCAGCAGGATCGCCCCGTGGTCCTGTCGCCGATCGACGACACGCCGGCATCGCGCGCCGGTATCCATCCCGGCGACGTCATCCTGCGCATCGACGGGCATGTCACCGAAGGCATGAGCCTCAAAGACGTGGTCGATGCGCTGCGCGGTCCCGCCAACAGCAAGGTCTCGATCACCATCGGGCGCAAGAACACGCAGCCCTTCGATGTGACGCTGACCCGCGCGATCATCCATGTCGATTCCGTGAAGAGCGCGCTTGAGCCCAACGGCGTCGGCTATATCCGCATCACCAGCTTCGCCGAGACGACGCAGCGCGAAGTCGCCAAGGCGATCGACGATCTCAAGGCGAAGAACCACGGCCAGCTCAAAGGCCTGGTGCTCGATCTGCGCAACAATCCCGGCGGCTTGCTCGATCAGGCGGTCCGCGTCTCGGGCGACTTCCTCAATGGCGGCACGACCGTGTCGATCCGCGGCCGCTCGCCCGACGACAATCGCGTTTTCCCCGCGCCGCCGGGCGGCGATCGCCTGCCCAACGTACCGATGGTCGTGCTGATCAACGGCGCCTCGGCCTCCGCGGCTGAGATCGTTGCGGGCGCGCTGCAGGATCGTCACCGCGCGGAGGTGCTCGGCACGCAAAGCTTCGGCAAGGGCTCGGTGCAGACCATCATCCCGCTCGACGGGCATGGCGCGCTGCGCCTGACCACGGCGCGCTACTACACGCCGAGCGGCCGCTCGATCCAGGGCCAGGGCATTGCGCCCGATCGCGTCGTCGAGCAGCCGAAGGGCGACCAGACGGCCGAGGTCGATCTGGTGCGCGAGGCCGATCTGCCGGGCGCGCTCGATACCGGCACCAAGGCGAAGACCGGCGCCGCGGGCGCCGCCAACAAGCCGATCGTGAAGAGCGAGACGCTGATCGAAGCCGCCGCCATCGGCACGGCCAAGGATTATCAGCTCAAAGCCGCGCTCGACGATCTCGACAAGAAATTTCAGGTCGGCGTCGCCGGCGGCCGGTAATCGGCGAAGCGCTGGCGCAGCTCCGTCTTGAGGAGCTTGCCGGTCGCGGTGTGCGGCAGCGCATCGACGAAGACGACGTCGTTCGGAATCCACCACGCCGCGGTCTTGCCGCGATAGAAGGCGAGCAGCTCGTCGCAACTGACCTGCGCGCCTGGCCTTAGCTGCGCCACGAGCAGCGGCCGCTCGCCCCATTTGGGATGCGGCACGCCGATGACGGCGGCCTCGGCAATTGCCGGATGGCCGACGGCGATATTCTCGAGCTCGATCGAGCTGATCCATTCGCCGCCGCTCTTGATCACGTCTTTCGAGCGATCGGTGATCTGCATGTAGCCATCGGCATCGATGGTCGCGACATCGCCGGTCGGGAACCAGCCATCGCGCAGCGCCGAGCCGGCCGGATTCTTGAAATAGGCGCTCGCCACCCACCAGCCGCGCACCATGAGATCGCCGGCGCTCTTGCCATCCCAAGGCAGCTCCTCGCCGTCGCTGCCAACGATCTTCATGTCGATGCCGGGAATGACGCGGCCTTGCTTCGCTTTGACCGCCCGCCCCGCCGCGGTTTCGGCGTCGCGATGTTTTTCCTTGAGCTGCGCGAACGAGCCGACGGGGCTCATTTCGGTCATGCCCCAGGCATGCACGACCTCGATGCCATGATCGCCTTCGAAGCGATCGATCATCGCCGGCGGACAGGCCGAGCCGCCAATGACGAGACGCTGCAGCGATGAGAAGCGCAGCTTGTGCTCGGCCATGTAGTTCAAGAGGCCGAACCACACCGTCGGCACGCCGGCGCTCATCGTTACCCGTTCGCTCTCGAAGAGCTCGTAGATGCTCTTGCCGTCGAGCGCTGGGCCGGGGAGCACGAGCTTCGCGCCGACCAGCATCGTGGAATAGGGCAAGCCCCAGGCATTCACATGGAACATCGGAACAACCGGACAGATCACATCGCGCGCCGAGAGATTGAGGCAATCGGGCAGCGCAGTGCCGTAGGAATGAAGGATCGTCGAGCGATGCTGATAGAGCGCGCCTTTGGGATCGCCGGTCGTACCCGAGGTGTAGCAAAGCGATGACGCCAGCCGCTCATCGAAGACCGGCCAGACGAAATCGTCGCGTTCGGGCGCGATGAGATCCTCGTAGCAGAGCGCGCCTTCGGGCGCTTGCGCCATCGCCGCGCGATCGGCGAGCGCGATCCAATGCTTCACCCTCGGACAATGCGGCTTGAGCTTCTCGACCACATCGCGGCAAACGAGATCGAAGAAGACCGCGCGGTCTTCGGCGTGATTGACGATGAAAACGATCTGATCGTGGAAGAGGCGCGGATTGATGATGTGGCAGACCGCGCCCATGCCGGAGACGGCGTAATAGAATTCGAAATGCCGGTGATTGTTCCAGGCGAGCGTGGCGACGCGATCGCCTTGCGCGATGCCGAGCCGCGTCAGCGCATGGGCGAGCTTTTTCGCCCGGGCATGCGCATCGCGGATGGTATAGCGGAAAAGCGGCCCCTCGCCCGATTGGCTGACGATCTCGGTCGCGCCGTGATGGCGATCGGCATGCTGGATAAGCGATGAGATCAGCAGCGGCTGATCCTGGATGAGCCCGAACATCCTTGCCTCCCCGGGCCCGGATTTCTTGATGAACCCGCGCCTCAACAAAGGGTTTATAGTAGGTTGGGCCAGGGTGGGCGAGCCTGCCGTCCTGTGCCAGGAGCCGCCATGATCGCGCTTGAAATCACGCTTTCCCGCGCCGCCCGCACGCTTTTCGCGGGCGTTGTCCTGCTGCTGGCAGGCTGCGTTCAGCCGCCCGGCCCGCTGCTGAGCGGCCCGTTGCCGCCGGCGCCTCCCGGCACGGCGCGGCTCGTTTTCTATCGTGGCCTCGACTATTACGCGACGCAGTCGATGCCGACCGTCTATCTCAATACGGACCCGACCGGAATCAGCCAGAATGGCGCGCTGTTCTATCGCGACGTGGCGCCCGGCGCTTACAACATTTCGGTCGCGCCGAGCCTCCCCTATCCCAACCAGTTCAAGAGCGTCGTCGTGAAGCCCGGCGACGTCTTCTACGTCCAGATCGCTGCCTTGCCGGCAGTCGGCGGGCGCTTCGACCTCACCCAGCGCTCCTATGGCGACACTTTCATCGTCACCGTGCGCGACCCGGCTTACGGTGCCTATGAGACGCAAGGCCTGCGCGTGAGCGGCTAAGGCAACACATTGCGCCGTACGTCCGCCCCACGGGCGGATCGCTTGCCCAACGGGGGCTGAATCGCTAAGTGAGAATGCCATGGACGCTGTCGACCCTTCTCGCGAATCATCCTCCCGACTACATGTCAGCACGCTGCTCGTCGCCTCCGAGCGCGCGCTCGTCAACGCGCTCGATGAGCTTGGCTTTGCCGAGAACGACGACCGCGTGATCGAGCATGAGGGCCGTTTTGCCTTCATCACCTGCAGCCACGACGCCGATTGCGACGATCTCTTCGCGCTGATCAGCGAGCTTGCCGCGCGCGGCGAGACCTGGGAGCTGCAATTCCGCATCGACACCGGGGAAGGCCGCGCGATCTTCCAGCGCTTTGCCCGTCACCAGCCGGTCGAGGCGATCGACGCCATCGTGCCGCCCGATCCGGGGCCGCCCTCGGCCGATCTGCCGGCGCATGATCTCGACACCGAGGAGGGCCGCGCGACGCTGAAGAAGGCCCTCACCCGCATCGATCCCGCCGAGGTTTTCGTGACCCTGGGCTCGAACAAGGAGGGTCGGGCCACCGCCACGGTCCTGCGCCGCAATCCGCGCGGCGCCATCGCCGGCGCCGAGGGAGCGGACGAGGCCAGTCTGCGCGCCGCGATCCGCGAGATGCTGCCGACGGTAATGTTCTCGGTGGCGATGAAGCCGCCCGGCTAAGCCGACCGGAGCAGAGGGCATGAGGGCATTTTCACCCCTGCCCGTCCGTTATCACGCGAATAGGGCCAAAACAGGCGGATTCATTGGATAGCGGCGTAGCGGCGACAGCCGAGCCGGCTCAAACGGCCATTCCAGAGATCGCCCATAATCGGCGGGAGAATAATTTCGACGCGCTGCGCCTGCTTGCGGCGCTCGCGGTCATCCTCTCGCACGCCTTCCTGATCGCGCAGGGCACCGAGAAGAACGATCCGCTGAACTGGCTCACGGGCAATCAATGCATGCTGGGCCTGACCGGCGTGTTCGTGTTCTTCGCGGTCAGCGGTTTCCTCGTTACGCAAAGCTTCGAGCAGACGCGCTCGCCGCTGCGCTATCTCATCAAGCGCGCGCTGCGCATCTTCCCGGCCTATCTGGTTTGCCTCCTGCTGACGGCCTTCGTGCTCGGCCCGATCGTCACGACGCTGCCACTCGGCGACTATCTCCACCGGCCCGAGCCTTACAATTACCTCTACTACAATTCCTTCTTCGACATCCGCGTCCACGAATTGCCGGGCGTGATGTTCGTCGACAATCCGATCGGGCTCGAGATCAACGGCTCGTTGTGGTCGCTGGGCTGCGAATTCGATATGTATCTGATGGTGCTGGTGCTCGGCATGTTGCGCCTGCTGCGCTGGCCGGTTTGCGTCGCGCTACTGGCGCTTGGCATGGCCTGCATCGCTTTCCCCGGCACGCTCGGCTTCCTCGGAGGCTGGGGCTGGACGCTGAGCTTCTTCGCCATCGGCATG
>Ga0070679_100004626_pt1 | contig 12701 bp, 8 predicted proteins | sample KBSC63BmetaG_FD_65652 | JGI IMG/M metagenome (GOLD analysis project Ga0070679, IMG submission 65652) | Corn rhizosphere microbial communities from Kellogg Biological Station, Michigan, USA - KBS C6-3B metaG | ecosystem: Host-associated > Plants > Roots > Rhizosphere | place: USA: Michigan... | reverse complement strand
ACATGGAGACCGACGCCTTCCTGATCCTGGTCATCAGCGCGTACGCCGTTCCGCTGGTCGGTCCGTGGGTGCTCCTGATCGGGCTCGCGCGCTACCTGCTGCTCGCCGCCGGTGCGATCTGGCCGTGGCTCACCGCGCCGACCCCGCCCCGCCCCTGGGCGAAGGTCGTCGCCGCCGTGCAGGGCGTCGCGCTCACCGTGGTCGTCGCCGACCTGATCCCCCACCCGGTTGCGGTCACCGTGGCCGTGGGGTCGCTGGCCCTGCTCGTCGAGTCGTTCGCGCACCAGGTCGTGGTCCTGCGCCGCCTCGCTCGCGACCACGCACGCTCCGGGGCCCGCTGGGTGCGCCCCGCTCTCGACGTCACCGCCGTTGCCCTGGTCTGGGGCGGCCTGATGCTGCCGCACCGACCCGACCAGCTCTCCCCCACGGCACTGCTCGGCATCCCGCTGGAGCTGCTCGTCTTCGTCGCGCTCGTCGCCGTGCTGCCGACCCGTGCGGGCCGGGTGGTCGCGGCGGCGGGAGGCGTGCTCCTGACCGCGACGATCGTGCTCAGCGGCCTCGACCTCGGCTTCTACGAGGCGCTCGACCGGCCCTTCAACCCGCTCAGCGACCCGGGGTACGCCGGCTCCGGGCTCGACCTCGTGGCGAGCTCCGCCGGTCGTCTCGGCCAGGTCGCGGTGGTCGCCGTCGTCGCCGTCCTCGTGCTGGCCGCGGTCGTGCTCTGTGTCTGGGCCGCCCTGCGCCTGCGTCGGGCGGTCCACTCGTCGCCCCGCCGCTGGGCGGGCGCCGCCGTGGTGCTCGCCGTGGCCTGGGCCGGCGCCGGTCTCGGGGGTGCGCACCTGGACGGCACGCCAGTCGCCGCGGCACCGGCCGCAGCGCTCGTGCGCGTGCAGTACGACGCCGTCCAGGCCGAGCTGCGCGACCGGGCGGTGTTCCGGCACGAGCTCTCGCACGACGCGTACGCCCTGACGCCGGGCGACCAGCTGGTGCCCGACCTACGGGGAAAGGACGTCCTGCTGGTGTTCGTCGAGAGCTACGGTCGCGTGGCGGTCGAGGGCACGTGGTTCTCCGCGATGGTGCGCCGCACGCTCGGACGCGCGACCTCGCAGCTCACCTCCCTCGGCTACGGCGCGCGCAGCGGCTGGCTCCGGTCCCCGACGTTCGGGGGCATCAGCTGGCTGGCCCACTCGACGATGCAGAGCGGGCTGTGGATCGACTCCCAGCAGCGTTACGACCAGGTGGTCTCCGGCGACCGGCTCACGCTGTCCCAGGCGTTCAAGCGGGCCGGCTGGCGCACCGTCAGCGACATCCCGTCCGACAGGGCCGCCTGGGACCAGGGGCGGCAGTTCTACGGCTTCGACCAGATGTACGACGGCAGCAACGTCGGGTACGCCGGGCCGCGGTTCAGCTATGCCCGCATCCCCGACCAGTACACGCTCAAGGCGTTCGCCGACCGCGAGCTCGACCGTCCCGGACGGGGCCCGGTGATGGCCGAGATCGACCTCGTGTCGAGCCACACACCCTGGACGCCGCTGCCCCACATCGTGCCCTGGAAGACGCTCGGCGACGGCTCGGTCTACGACGGGACGCGGCCCAGCCACACCTCGGTCTTCCAGCTGCTCGGCGGCCCCGACCAACAGCGCAACTACGCGCACTCCATCCAGTACTCCCTGCGCTCCCTGGTCTCCTTCGTCCGTCACGCCCACGACAAGAAGCTCGTGATGATCGTGCTCGGCGACCACCAGCCGAACAGCCACGTGAGCGGCACCGGCGTCTCCCACGACGTACCGATCTCGCTGATCGCGCGCGACCCGTCGGTCCTGGGACGCATCGACGGGTGGGGCTGGACGCCCGGGCTGCTGCCCGAGCCCGACGTACCGGTGCTGGGCATGGACTCGTTCCGCGACCGCTTCCTGGGGGCCTACGGATCACGCCGTACGGCCGTCTCCGACCCGACGCCCTGAACCGTGCGCCCGCTGCGCGCGTACTTCCCGACAGGGAGCCACCACCGGTTCCCGGATCGGAGAAGCACACCCATGAGCACTCGCATCCTGGCCGCCCTGGCCGTCCTGGTCTCGGCGTACGTCCACCTGAGCGAGTGGCACGCGGGCATGCGCTACGTGCACGTCATCGGCTCGCTGTTCCTGGTCAACATCGGCGCAGGAGTGGTGATCGCGGTGGCTCTGCTCGCGTGGAAGCACTGGATCCCACCCTTCCTCGCCCTCGGCTTCGGCGCCACCACGCTCGGCGGCTTCGCCATCGCGACGACGCCCGGCGGCTTGTTCGGCGACCACGAGAAGTGGCAGGGCGGCCAGATCTGGTTGGCCGCGATCGCCGAGGCCGTCGCCGTCGTCGCCGGTCTGCTGGCGCTCTCGCGTGAGCTGCGGAGCGCTCCGCAGGCGGCCGGGCGCACCGTCGTCGGCTGACCCGTCGGCCTCCCGAGGCACCCCCGGTTTCGGCGGGTGCCCGGTACCGTCGTGACGTCGCCGATCGGCCGGCACCCCGCACTCGTGGCGCACCGGATCGGCCCCCTCTGCTCGGCCCCGTGGGCGCCGAGCTCCCGGACCGACTCCCGACGGTACGCCGAGCCCGGGCCCCCTTCAGAGGGACAGCTCGGCCACCGGCGTACCGGTCGAGGTGGTCACCTCGACGGAGCGGATGTCCTGCTTGGCTGTGGACGTCGCGCCGTCGACGGACATCGACTTGCCGGGCAGCCCGTTCCAGGTGGCGATCTTCTGGGTCTTGCCGTCCTTGGTGTGGACGACCAGCGCGTAGGCGCCGCCCTCGTAGATGCTCCCACCGACCGGGTAGCTGCACGACAGCGTGAGCTTGGTGCCCCAGCCGACCGACTGGACGGCCACGCTGGCCACCATCGGGTCGTGCGACACCTTGGTCATCGGCCGGCTCACGGCCTGGATCGCCGTCGGGCCGGACGTCGGGGGACCCGCCTCCGGCGTACCGGACCCGCCGCCGAGGGCGAGCGCTCCGGCGGACGTGATCACCACCGCCGCGGCTGCGGCGACGCCGGAGGTGAGCCAGGTGCGGCGCTGCTGGGAGCGTCGCACCGCACGGGACAGGCGCGGCAGCAGGGTCTCGGGCACCGGCTCGAGGGCCGGCTCGTCGAGGATCTCCGGCCCGATCCGGCCCAGGAGGCCGGGCAGCCCAGCCAGGTCCCGGACGGCCCGCGAGCACGACTCGCAGGAGTCGAGGTGGGACTCGTACTCCCGGCGCTCGGCGGGCGACAGCGAGCCGAGGACGTAGGAGCCGTCCCACATCTCGTACGGGCAGGCGACTTGTGGAGTGGTCATGCCACGACTCCCATCTCTTCGAGGGCGAGCCGGAGAGCGTGGAGAGCGTAATGGGTGCGGGACTTCACGGTGCCTTCCGGGATGCCGAGGCGGCGGGCCGCCTCGGCCACGGGGCGGCCCTTGAAGTAGGTCTCCTGGAGCACCGCGCGGTGCTCGGGCGAGAGGTGTGTGACGGCGTCGGCGACGACCCAGGTCATCAACAGTTCGTCGCTGCCGTCGCCGTCGGAGGCGGGCTCCGGGAGCTCGCCCATGGCGATCTCTGACTTGGCGCGGCGGGTGCGTGACTCGTCGATGACGATGTTGCGGGCCACGGTGAACAGCCACGCGCGGACCGACCCCTGCTTCTCGTCGAGGAGGGAGGCGTTCTTCCAGGCGCGCAGCAGCGTCTCCTGGCACACGTCCTCCGCGCGCGCGCGGTCGTGGTTGACCAGTCGGAGACAGTGCCCCCACAGCGCGCCGGCGTGCTCGTCGTGCAGGCGCTGCATCACGGCGTCAGGGCTTGCCATCAGACCTCCTCACACCTTTCCTACGGTGCCACGCCCGGATCGGTTCAATGATGCCGCCCACATCCGTTGAGCGGCGCCTTCTGACCGATGACCGGCGCCTTCTGACGGTCGACCGGCGCCGTTTGACCGTCGACCGGCGCCTTCTGACACGTGACCGGCGCCCTCCGGAGCAGGTGACCGCGACGCCCACGGGCGGTGAGCTGGGACCGGTGCGGGCCCAGGAACCCGTCCAGGCTCACTGCTGCTCGGGCGACTCCGAGCAGTCCACGCCTCGACGGTCAAACGGCGCCGGTCAACGGTCAAACGGCGCGGTTCAACGGTCAAACGGCGCCGGTCAACGGTCAGACGGCGCCGGTCAACGAGATCAGGCGAGGGAGGCGAGCCAGGCGTCGTGGAGGTCGGAGAAGCGGCCGTCACCGCCGGCGACGAGGTCCTCCGGTGAGCCGTCCTCGACGATCCGCCCGTGCTCGAGGACCAGCACCCGATCGGCGATCTCCACGGTCGAGAGCCGGTGGGCGATGATCACGGCGGTGCGCCCGGACAGGATCGTGCGCAGCGCGCGCTGCACCAGCCGCTCGGAGGGGACGTCGAGGGACGACGTGGCCTCGTCGAGGATGAGGACGGCGGGGTCGGCCAGGAAGGCCCGCGAGAAGGCGATCAGCTGGCGCTGGCCGGCGCTGAGCAGGCCACCCCGGTTGGACACGAGCGTGTCGTAGCCCTCGGGCAGCGCGGCGATGAAGCCGTGGGCGCCGATGGTGCGGGTCGCCTCCTCGATGTCCTCCTGGGCGGCACCCGGCCGGCCGAAGCGGATGTTGTCGGCGATCGAGCCGGAGAACAGGTAGTTCTCCTGGGTGACCATCACCACGGCACGGTGGAGGTCCTCCGAGGTCAGCTCCCGCAGGTCGACCCCGTCGAGGGTCACGGCCCCCTCCGTCGGGTCGTAGAACCGGGTGGCCAGCTTGGCGATGGTGGTCTTGCCGGCGCCCGTGGTGCCGACCAGCGCCAAGGTCTGGCCGGCCGGGACGCTCAGGTCGAGGTCCGGCAGCACCGACACGCCCTCGACGTACTCGAACCGCACGTGGTCGAACCGGACGTCGCCCCGGGCCTCCGTCAGCGCCGTCGGCACCGTGGGCTCCGGGACGCCGGGCTCCTCCTCGAGCACCCCGGAGATCTTCTCCAGGGCTGCGGACGCCGACTGGAAGGTGTTGTAGAACTGCGAGATGTCCATCATCGGCTCGAAGAACTGCCGCAGGTAGAGCAGGAAGGCCGCGAGCACGCCGACGGTGACATCGCCCTGGTAGGCGAGGTAGCCGCCGTACAGCAGGACCACGCCGATGGTGATGTTGCCGATCAGCCGGATCTCGGGCATGAACCACGCGACCAGCCGGAAGGCGACCAGGTTGGCCGCGCGGTACTGGTCGTTGACGTCGTCGAAGATCTCCTGGTTGCGCGGCTCGCGGCGGAAGGCCTGGACGGCGCGGATGCCGTTCATCGACTCCACGAAGTGGACGATGACCAGCGCGACCTTCTCGCGGGTGACGCGGTAGCTCTTGGCGGACTCCTTGCGGAACCAGTTGGTCACCCAGGCCAGGAACGGCCCGCACAGCAGCGCCACCAGACCGAGCCGGACGTCGAGGAACAGCAACAGGCCCGCGGTGCCGACCAGGGTCAGCGCCGCCGTGATCAGGCCGTCGAACCCGGTCTCGAGCATCTCGTAGATGGCGTCGACGTCGGAGGTCTGGCGGGAGATCACGCGCCCGGACGTGTAGGAGTCGTGGAACGCCGGCGACAGCCGTTGGAAGTGCCGGAACATCCGCTGCCGGATCTCGAACAGCATGTCCTGGCCGATCTTCCCCGAGCGGACCAGGAAGACGTTGCGGGCGACGGCCTGCGTGATCGTCGCGGCCAGCACGATCGCCACGATCTCGATCAGCGGCCGCAGGTCGTTGTGGTCGCGGATCGGCGGGATGCCGACGTCGATGCCCTTGGCGACCAAGAGCGGGATGGCCAGACGGGCGGCGTTCTCGATGACCACGGCCACCAGCAGGAGCTGGAGTGCGCGCGAGTACGGCGCCAGCAGCTCGCGCAGCAGGCGCTGCGACCGGGCCGCCAGCCGGGCGGTCGTTTCGGCGGTGAGCTCGTCGAGCTCGTCGGCGGCGACCCCGCGCCACTCCTGGCCGCGCGTGACGTGCGCCTGCCGGCCGGAGCTGCCCGGTGCCTGGGAACGGGTCTGCGTCATGCCGACACGTCCTCGAGCTCGTCGGCGTCGGCGTCCGCGGCCAGCAGCTCGCGGTAGGCCGGCACCGTTGCGAGCAGCTCGCGGTGGGCGCCGACGTGGGTGATCGTGCCGTCCTGGAGCAGGGCCACCCGGTCGGCGAGCAGGACCGTCGAAGCACGGTGGGCGACGACGAGGCCCGTGGTCTCGGACAGCACCCGGCGCAGCGCCTCCTCCACGAGCTTCTCGGTGTGGATGTCGAGAGCGGACAGCGTGTCGTCGAGGACCAGCACCTTCGGTCGAGCCAGCACCGCGCGCGCCAGCGCGAGCCGCTGGCGCTGCCCTCCGGACAGCGACATGCCCTGCTCGCCGATGCGCGTGTCGAGACCCCACGGCAGGTCGTGGACGAACCCTGCCTGCGCGATCTCGAGCGCCTCGTCGACCTCGGCGTCGGTGGCGTCGGCCCGGCCGAGGGTGAGGTTCTCCCGGGCGGACATCGAGAACAGCGTCGGCTCCTCGAAGGCCGTGGCGACCAACGACCTCAGGGCCTGCAGGGAGTAGTCGCGGACGTCGACACCGTCGATGGTGATCCGCCCGCCGGTGACGTCGTACAGGCGCGGGACCAGCGCCGTCAGCGCCGTCTTGCCCGAGCCCGTGGCGCCGACGAGGGCGACCGTCTGCCCCGGCGGCAGGTCGAGATTGACGTCACGCAGGACGACCGCGTCGGAGCCGGGGAACGTGAAGTCGACGTGCTCGAAGCGGAGGTGCCCCCGGGCGCCCGGCGCGACGCTCGTGCCGGAGACGATGTCGGGAGTCATGTCGAAGATCTCGAGGACGCGTGCGGCGGACGTCATGGCCTCCTGCGACATCGCCAGGATCATGCCGAGCGCGGTCACCGGCCACACCAGCGAGAGCATCAGCGTGATGAACGCGACCAGCTCACCGGGGGTGAGGTAGCCCCGGCCGACCCCGATCGCCCCGAGCAGCAGCACGATCACCACGGCGAGGTTGGGGATCATCCCGAGGAAGGTCCAGAACCGCGCCGACAGCTTGACCTTGTCGATGCTGGTCTCGTAGAGCGCACGCGCGGCGTCGTCGTACTGCCGGCCGACGTGGCCCGCGCGGCCGAACGACTTGATCACCCGGATGCCGACGGCTCCCTCCTCGGAGAGCGTGGCGAGGTCCCCCTGCTGGTCCTGCACCCGGCGCGAGATCACGACGTAGCGCCTCTCGAAGCGCATCGACAGCCACACGATGGGGGCCGAGGTGGCCGCGACGATGAGCCCGAGGGGCCAGTACATGTGGAGCAGCACGACGGTCGTCGCGACGACCTGCGTGATGTTGACCAGGAGGAACAGCATCCCGAAGCCCGAGAACCGGCGGATCGCCGACAGGTCGGTCGTGGCCCGCGAGAGCAGCTGCCCCGACTGCCACCGGCTGTGGAAGCTCATCGGGAGCTCCTGCAGGCGCTCGTAGAGGTCGTGCCGCAGCGCGGTCTCGACCTCCAGCACCGCCTTGTTCTGCACCCAGCGCCGCCACCAGATCAGCACGGCCTCGAGCACACCCAGCCCGAGGGCCAGCAGCCCGAGCGGCACCAGGCCGCTGCTGTGGTGGTGACGGATCGGCCCGTCGATCAGGGCCTTGATCACCAGCGGGATCGAGATCGCCACGAACACCCCGGTCATCGAGGTCGTCAGCATGATCAGCAGCGCCCGCACGTGCGGCCGCAGATAGCCGCGCAGGCGCCAGAGCGACCTCACGCCGGCGGGCGGATGGGCGGTCAGAACGGGAGGCGAATCACTAGGCATCGTTGCCCGACTCTAATCGTTGCCGCCGACAACCCCCACTTCTTTGCGTACGACGCGTGGACCGGGAGTGCCCCTTACAGTCAGGTCGGGTGCAGGCGCACCCTCCTAGGCTGTTCCCATGGCCCTCGTCGGTGTGTGTGAGGACGAGCCGGCCCTCAGGTCCGTGCTCACCCGGTCGCTGCGGGCGATGGGCCACGAGCCGGTCGTGGTCGCCACCGCGGCCGAGGCGCTGCGCGCGTTCGTCAACCAGCGCCCCGAGGTGCTCGTCCTCGACATCGGCCTGCCGGACGCCGACGGCCGCGACCTCTGCCTCGCCCTGCGCGCGGCCGGGGTCGACGGACCCGTGCTGTTCCTGACCGCGCGCGACGGACTCCACGACAAGGTCGCGGGCTTCGAGGCGGGTGGCGACGACTACCTCACCAAGCCCTTCGAGCTCGATGAGGTGCGGGTGCGCCTCGACGCGCTCCTGCGGCGCACCCCGTCGGCGGCGCCGGCGGAGCCGGGCGGACCGGTGCTCGACCCCGCGCGTCACGCCCTGGTCGTCGGGGAGTCCGAGGTCGCGCTCACGCCGACCGAGTTCCGGCTCCTGGGCCGGCTCATGGGCGACCCGTCGAGCGTCGTACGCCGGCACGCACTGGTCGCGGCCGCCTGGCCGCACGGAGCGATGGTCAGCGACAACACGCTGGACTCCTACGTCCGTCGCATCCGCAAGAAGCTCGACGACGTCGGCCTCTCCGAGATCACGACGGTCCGCGGGGTCGGCTACCGGTGGCGGTGAGGCCACCGTCGCTGCGGGCGAGGATGGCCGCGACCGCCCTGCTCGTCTCGACCCTCACCGCCGCCGTGCTCGTCGTGGGCGTCGCGCTGATCCTGGCGAGCTCGAACAACCGGGCCGTGCAGTCGCGCCTGGACGCCCGCGTCTCCGCCGCGGCGGCGACGGTGGTCCTCGGTCCCCACGGCGTACGCGTGCTGGAGGAGAAGTCGTCGATCCTCGACCAGAACGTCTGGGTCTTCGACAGCGCGGGGCAGCTCATCGACGGCCGCCTCCCGTCCTCTCCCGCGGCCGAGGTCGTCTCGCGGCTCGGGGCGCGGTCCACGGCGGCCAAGACCACCGGCGAGGACGTCAGCTACGAGTCGCGCCCGGTACGCCGCGACGGGCGCTGGATCGCGACCGTGGTCTCGCTGGAGGAGCACGATCCGTACGAGCGAGCCGAGCGGAGCGCGCTCTGGCTCTCGATCGGTCTCGGCGCCGCCACCGTGGTGTTCGCGACCGGCGCCGCATGGGCGGCCGCGACCCGCTCCCTGCGTCGGGTGCAGGCGATGGCGGAGCTGGCCGACGACTGGCGCGAGCACGACGTCGAGCGGCGGTTCGACCCCGGCGAGGGCGGCGACGAGATCGCTCACCTCGGCCGCACGCTCGACCGCCTGCTCGACCGGATCGTCGACTCCCTGGCCGCCGAACGCCGGTTGACCGACGAGATCGCACACGAGCTGCGCACGCCCCTCTCGGTCGTGCTGGCCGAGGCCGAGCTGGCCCGCCACGGCGCGCCCGCCGACCAGCGCGAAGGACTCGACAACATCCACATCGCCGCGCTGCGCATGCGTGAGTCGATCGACACGTTGCTCTCCGTGGCGCGAGCCCATGCCGGCGGGGACCGGGCCACCGTCGGACAGGTGATGGCGGCACTGGACCTGCCTGCGACGTCGTACGACGGCATCGGTCTCGCCTCCCCCGTCTCGCCACTCGTGGCCGCCGTCCGCCCCCTGCTCGAGAACGCCGCACGCCACGGCGCCTGCGAGCCGCGCATGGAGGTCTCGATCGAGGGGCGGACCGTCGTGCTCGCCGTCGTGGACGACGGACCCGGCGTGCCCGAGCTGGACCTCGAGCGGGTCTTCGAGCCGGGCCACACCACGCACGAGGACGGCGCCGGCCTCGGGCTCGCACTGTCCCGGCGCCTCGTGCGTGCGGTGGGCGGCGACGTCGTCGCCCTCCCCGGACCCGGGGGCCGCTTCGAGGTGCGCGTCCCCGCCCGTTGACCCGCCGTACGCCGGTCAGGACAGTGACAGGCCCGGCACCGGACCCTGGGTCCATGACCACTGAACCCATGGCCACCCGCGCGCCCTCGGGACGTCGCGACGTCTCGCACCTGCTGAACAAGGTCCCGGAGGTCACCCTCTACTTCTGGTTGATCAAGGTCCTGTGCACCACCGTCGGCGAGACCTTCGCCGACTACCTCAACGAGACCCTCGGCTTCGGCCTGACCAACACCACGATCGTGATGGGGGCGGCGTTCCTGGTCTTCCTGGGGATCCAGTTCCGTGCGCGCAGGTACGTGCCCTGGATCTACTGGTCGACCGTCGTGCTGATCAGCGTGTTCGGCACCCTGATCACCGACAACCTCACCGACGGGCACGGCGTCCCGACCACTACGACGACGCCGATCTTCGCGGTGCTGCTCGCGCTCGCCTTCGGCGTCTGGTACGTCGTGGAGCGCACCCTGTCGATCCACACGATCCGGACGCCGCGCCGCGAGGCCTTCTACTGGCTGGCGATCCTCTTCACCTTCGCGCTCGGCACCGCCGGCGGCGACATGCTCTCGGAGCAGCTCGGGTTCGGCTACCTCACCGCCGTGCTGATCTTCGCCGGCGCGATCGCGCTGGTCTGCGTGGGCCGCTGGGGCTTCGGCGCGGGCCCGATCGTGAGCTTCTGGGCGGCCTACATCCTGACCCGGCCGCTGGGTGCCTCCATCGGCGACTACATGTCGCAGTCGCGCACCGACGGTGCCCTGGGCCTCGGGACGACCGCCACGAGCGTGGTCTTCCTCGGCGCCATCCTGGCGTTGGTGGTCTTCTTGACCGTCACCCGTCGTGACGTCACCGACGACACGGAGTACGACGGGGAGTCAGCCGTCGCCGAGGCCGAGGCGGAGGCGCACCACCACCACCGCTGAGCGCCTCCCACGATCGACGGCGTACGTCGGGTCTTCCCCGAGCCCGGCGTACGCCGTCTTGCACGGCCGGTCAGTTGGCGAGCAGCCCGCGCACCACGCGCAGTCCGACCGACATCCGCGCCAGGTCGGCGTTGTCGTCGGCGCAGATCTCCTCCAGCGTGGTCGCCGCACGCGAGACGACGACCGAGTCGCCGTCCTCCCACTCCTGGATCCGCGACGCGATCGACTCGTCGTCGTCGGTGTCGCGCAGCACCTGGGAGGTGAGCTGCGCGTGGACGGCGTACACGTCGTCGCGCAGCGCGGCCCGCGCCATGGTCTGCCAGCGGTCGTCGCGGGGCAGGGCGAGGATCCGCGACACCAGGTCGGGCAGCCCGAGCCGCTCGCCCAGGGAGAAGTGCAGCCGCGTCACCGCGACGGGGTCGAGCGAGAGACGATCGGCGATCTCGCGGATGCCGAGCAGCTGGTACGCCGGGTGCAGGACCGCCACGCGGGACGCGAGCTCCTCCGGGACGCCCTCGTCGACCAGCCGCGCGCGACGACCGTCGTACGCACGCAGCTCTCGGCCGGTCAGAAGCGAGGGCAGGTCGGCCATCAGCGCCTGCACGGTCTCGCGGAAGTACTCCACGGTCGCCTGGCTGTCCAGCGGCGGCCTGCGGTTGTTGACCAGCCAGCGGGACGCACGCTCGACCAGGGTGCGCATCTCGATGCGCATCCGGGTCTGGCAGCCGGCGTCGAGCTGGTTGTCGTGGGTCTGCAGCTCCTCGCGCAGCGGCAGGGAGCCGAAGATCTCGCGGGCCACGAAGTTGGCGCGGGTGAGCTCCTCGGGGCTGGCGCCGGTCTCGCCGGCCAGGCGCGGCCAGTAGGTCATGCCCGCACCGTTGACGAGGTCGTTGACGACCTGGGTCACGATGATCTCGCGCCGCAGCGGGTGCTCGGCGATGGAGGCCTCGAACCCCTCCTTGAGCTGGGTCGGGAAGTAGGCGACCAGGTCGACGTGGCAGTAGGGGTCGTCGGGCAGGTCGGAGGTGATCAGCTCGTCGGCCAGCACGATCTTGGTCCAGGCCAGCAGCACCGAGAGCTCCGGCGCGGTCAGGCCCTCGCCGCGGTCGATCCGCCGGCGTACCTGGCGCGAGGTCGGGAGGCCCTCGAGCTCGCGGTTGAGGACGCCGCGCTTCTCCAGGGTCCGCATCCAGTCCTCGTGCACGTGCAGCAGCGAGGGAGCGTTGAAGCTGGCGTTGGCGAGGGCGAGGTTCTGCTCGTAGTTGTCGCGCAGCACCAGGGTGGCGACCTCGTCGGTCATCTCGGCCAGCAGGTGGTTGCGCTGCTTCTCGGTCAGGTCACCGGCCGCGACGACGCGGTCCAGCAGGATCTTGATGTTCACCTCGTGGTCGGAGGTGTCGACGCCCGCTGAGTTGTCGATGAAGTCGGTGTTGATCGCGCCGCCCGCACCACCGGCCCCCAGCTCGGCGTACTCGATCCGTCCCAGCTGGGTGAAACCGAGGTTGCCGCCCTCACCGACGGAGCGGGCGCGGAGATCCTGGCCGTCGATGCGGATGGCGCCGCCCTCGACGTCGTAGAAGCGGAAGAGAAGCCGCGCGATCGTCGACTTGCCGGCACCCGAGGGGCCGACGATGGCGGTCATGCCTCCCGCCGGGATGGTGAAGGTCACATGGTCGTGGACCAGCGGCGCGCTGTCGGAGTAGCGGAAGCACACCTCGCTGAAGCTCACCGTGGCGGGCGCCGCGGGCGCGGCAGCGCTTACCGCAGGGCTATCGGGTTCCCTGGGCAGCTCGTCCACCTCCTGGATCCGCCGGGTCGCGGCGAGACCGATATGCAGTTGGGTGGCGGCCTCGATCAGCGCCCCGATCGGATTGATCAGGTAGAACAGGTAGAGCAGGAACGCGATCAGGGTG
>Ga0070679_100004625_pt1 | contig 12703 bp, 10 predicted proteins | sample KBSC63BmetaG_FD_65652 | JGI IMG/M metagenome (GOLD analysis project Ga0070679, IMG submission 65652) | Corn rhizosphere microbial communities from Kellogg Biological Station, Michigan, USA - KBS C6-3B metaG | ecosystem: Host-associated > Plants > Roots > Rhizosphere | place: USA: Michigan... | reverse complement strand
CTGAAGGAGTACGCCGCCGACGACGGTGATCCGGTGAGCGAGACGGGCGCGCTCGACGAGGTGCGCTGAGGGCGATCGCTCCTGTCGTCCTCGCCGAGGACGGAGGATCCGGGTGCCGACGCCTCGTTCAGGGCGACGCAGAGCCGGGGTACGACCGCAGCAGGTTGGCCAGGCTCGCGGGATCGAGCGGCTTGACGAAGAACGAATCGAAGCCCGCCTCGAGCGCGCGCCGCTGGTCTTCCGCGCTCGCGTAGCCGGTCACGGCGGCGAACAGCACCGACGAGCCTTTCAGCTTCTCGCGCATCGGCGCGACCAGGCGAAAGCCGTCCATTCCCGGCAGGCCGATGTCGCACAGGACGATCTGCGGCCGCACGCGCTCGGCGATGTCGAGCGCTTCCTCGGCGCTCTTCGCGGTGCTGACCTCGGTGCCCCAGAGCTCCATCTGCAGCCTGAGGCTCTCGAGCGCGTCGTCGTTGTCCTCGACGATCAGCACGCGGTAGCTTTCGCTGAGGCGCGGCACCTCGCCGTCGGCGCCCTGGTCGACCACGCCTGCTTCCGACAGCGGCAGCCAGAGGACGAACTCGCTGCCGCGTCCCGGCCCCTCGCTGAAGCCCTCGACGTCGCCGCCGTGGAGCTGGGCGATGCGCCGGGCGAGCGTCAGCCCGACGCCGAGGCCGCCGAGCGTGCGCGCGAGCGTCTGGTCCTGCTGGGCGAACAGCTCGAAGGCGTGCGGCAGGAATTCCGGATCGATCCCGGAGCCGGTGTCCTTGACCGAGATGTGAACGGTCTTCGCCGCTCGACGCACGCCGATCGAGATGGTGCTCGGCTGGAACGTGAACTTCGCGGCGTTGATGATGAGATGCGAGAGCGCCTGCGCGATCCGGGCGCGATCGCCGCGCACGAACAGGCGCTCGTCGGGGACGTCGACCGCCAGCTGGTGGCCGCCGGCGTTGAGCTTGTCGTGGCTCGCCGCGACCGCGGCCTGCACGATGCTCTCCACCGAGATCTGCTCGCGCACGAGCGTGATCTGGCCCTGCGCCGCGCGGGTGACGTCGATCAGCTCCTCGATCAGGCTGCCGAGCCGGCCGACCTGGCGTTCGAGGATCTCGCGCAGGCGAACGAGGATCGGATTGGTGTGCTCGAGCGTGCGCAGGACGCTCGCGGCGTTGGCGATCGGCGCGAGCGGGTTGCGCAGCTCGTGCGACAGCATGGCGAGGAACTGCCCCTGGCGGCGCTCGGCGAGCCGCAGCTGCTGGGTGCGCTCGGCGAGCGACTCCTCGAGCTCCTTCCTCTCATGGATGTCGACGCAGCTGCCGACGAAGCCGATCGCGGCGCCGTCGATGCCGAAGCGCGGCACGCCGTTGTCGAGCATCCAGCGGTACTGGCCGTCGTGGCGGCGCAGGCGGAAATCCATCGAGAACGGCGCACGCGCCTCGAAGCTGGTGGCGCGGATGCCGACACAGCGGTCGAGATCTTCGGGGTGAACGGCGCGCATCCAGCCGTCGCCGAGCAGATCGTCCATGCTGCGGCCGGTGTAGGTGCTCCAGGACGGGCTGAACCAGTCGCTCGCGCCGTCCAGTCCGGCGCTCCAGATGAGCACCGGTGCCGCTTCCAGCAGGCGCACCGAGTCATTGCTCGCCTGCGACGCGCCGCTGCGGACCGTCGGGTCCGCTTCCGAGTGCATTGGTTGCGTTTCGCCTGCCACGGCCAGCCTGGGCTCCCCGTTGCGACGATGCCGCGCAACTCCATCCGCCTTGGGAGCAATCGGCATGCCGCTCGGCTCGCCGTTCAGGCCGTGGCGTCGCCGTTGGTCGCCGGGCGGCCGATGCGGCGACGCCGCTCGACCGAGGCGACCTTGAGCAGCTGCCGGTACTTGGTGACCGTGCGGCGCGCGACCTTCAAGCCCTGGCGGACCAGCAGGCGAGCGATCTGCGCGTCGGAGAGCGGATCGGCCGGGTTCTCGGCGTCGATCATTCCCTTGATGACGCCGCGGATCGCGGTCGCCGAGCAGGCGCCGCCGCTCGCGGTCGTCATCTCGCGCGAGAAGAAGTACTTGAGCTCGAACACGCCGACCGGCGTCGCCATGTACTTGTTGTTGGTGACGCGCGAGACGGTCGACTCGTGCAGGCCCAGCTCGGAGGCGATCTCGCGCAGGCCGAGCGGCTTCATCGCCATCGGCCCGAACTCGAGGAAGTGCTGCTGGCGCTTCAGGATCGCCTCGGCGACCATCAGGATGGTCGAGAAGCGCTGCTGCACGTTCTTCACCGTCCAGCGCGCCTCCTGCAGGTGTTGCGCGAGCTCGCCGTGCTGGCTCTCGCGGTGCTCCTGGAACATCGACGCGTACGCCTGGTTCAGCTTGACGCGCGGCACGACGGCGCGGTTGAGCGTCGCCGTCCAGTGGCCGCGCACCTTGCGCACGATCACGTCGGGCGTGATGAACTGGGTTGCGGTCGGCTCGACGTTCCAGCCCGGGCGCGGGCTCAGATGGCGGATCCGTTCGCACGCCGCCTCGATCTGCGCCGGCGTCTTCCGGAGCAGTCGCGCGAGCCCGTTGACGTCGTGCTGCGCGAGCCGGTCGAGGTGATCGGTGACGATCGCGCGCGCCACTTCGCGCTCCTCGGCGTCCTCGACCTGCGGCAGCTGCAGGAGCAGGCATTCGGCGACGTTGCGCGCGCCGACGCCGGGCGGGTCGAGCGCCTGCACGCGCTTGAGCGCGATCTGCATCTCTGCCGCCTCGACCGGCGGCGACATGCCGGCGGTCGCCGCGAGCTCCTCGAGCTCGACGCGCAGGTAGCCGTCGTCATCGAGCGATTCGATGATCGCGCAGGCGAGCGCGTGATCGCGCTCGTCGAGCGGCAGCACGTTGATCTGGCCGTGCAGGTGCTGGCGCAGCCCGATGTCGGCGGCGATCATGTCGAGCGCGCCGACGTCGCTGTCGCTGTTGGCCTGGCGCACGCTCGACGACGTCTGCTGCCAGCTGTCGCGCTCGTACGGCGCGTCGGCGATCGGCGACATCGGTTCCATGTCGATGCCGCGCGGCTCGCCTTCACTGCCGGCGGGGCCGACGTCGACGCGGCCCGCGTCGTGCGGCGAGTCCTCGACTTCGAGGAAGGGATTGCGTCCCATCGCGTCCTGCACTTCCTGCGCGAAGTCGAGCGATGAGAGTTGCAGCAGGCGGACCGCGTGCTGCAGCCTCGGCGTGACGGTGTGTTGTTGTCGCTGGCGGGCTTGCAGGGTCGGAAAACTCATGGGTCGGCGATCGCGAAAGTGGGTCGGAAGGGCGCGCGCGAAGAGAAGCGCGCCGGCCTGAGCGAGGGGGCCGGGAGCAACACCCGTGCCAATCCCTTCCGGTCCGGGCTACGCCTCGCAGCGAGGGGCCGGTGCGGACTCTCACCGGGCCGCGCGGCCCGCTCTCATGCAGCGCTTGCGGTAACTTTTGCTGGCTCCCGACGGCGCCGCCCCGGCCGCGCGTCGCGGCGCACGAAGGCCGGCAGGAACACGCGCTTCGAGCCGCCCGGAAACACCACCGTCACGCCTTCGGCGCTCACCGACTCGACGACGCCGCGTCCGTAGCGCGGCACGGCGACGAGCTCGCCCGCCTGCGGAAGCGCTGCTGCTTCGACGTCTGCTGCCGTGTTCGCCTGCGCCGCGCCGGCTGCCTCGTCGACGGCCGTGTCGCGCTCGGCGGCTGCGAAGGCTGCGGCGATCCGGATGCAGTTGTCGCAGCTGCCGCACGCATCGAATCCGTCGGCGGCGTCGAAGTGCTCGAGCAGGACCTTCCAGCGGCAGTGCCCGGTCTGGCCGTAGAAGACCATCTGCTCGAGCATCGCCCGGTCCTGCTCGCGCTTCTCGCGATACGAGAGCAGCAGCTTCTCGAGCGCGCCGTCGTCGAGGCCGGCGCGCGTCAACGCCAGACGACCCTGGCGATCCTGGCGAACGACGCCGCGGTGGCGCAGCAGCCGGAGCGCGACCTGCAGCTTCGACTTGGGCCGCTCGATCGCCTCCTGCAGTCGCTCGAGCGTCCACGAACCGCCCTCGGCGGGCGGCTGCTGCAGCGCGCCGTACAGGTCGGCGACGTCCTCCTTGGCCGGGTAGCGACCAGCGAGGAAGAACTGCTGCACCGCCTTGTCGCTGCGGAAGAAGAGCAGCGTGCAGTCTGCCGATTCGCCGTCGCGGCCGGCGCGGCCCGACTCCTGGTAGTACGCGTCGAGCCCCGAGGGCATCTGGTAGTGCACGACGAAGCGCGTGTCGGCCTTGTCGATGCCGAGCCCGAAGGCGTTGGTCGCGACCATCACCCGCGCCGTGCCGGCCATGAACGCTTCCTGGCGCTCGCGCCGCTCGGCCGCGCCGAGCTTGCCGTGGTAGAGCACGGCGTCGATGCCGGCGTCGCGCAATGCCGCGTGCGCTTGCTCCGCCGCCTTCACCGTTGCCGTGTAGACCAGGCCGGCGCCTTCGCTTGCTGCCACCAGCGCCACCGCACGCTGCAGCTTCTCTTCCTCGTTGGTGACCTGCAGGACGCGGTAGTGCAGGTTCGGCCGGTAGAGCCCGGTATTGACGACCGTGAAGCGGCCGACGCCGAGCTGGCGTGCGATGTCGTCGATGACCGCCTCGGTCGCGGTCGCCGTCAGGGCGAGGATCGTCGGCTTGCCGAGCTGCGGGACGGCGCTGCCGATCTCGAGGAACGCCGGCCGGAAGTCGTGGCCCCACTGCGAGATGCAATGCGCCTCGTCGACGACGAGCAGGCTGACCGGGTGCCTCGCGAGCAGCGCGACGAACTCGTCGTCCGCGAGCCGCTCGGGGGTCGTGAAGACGATCTTCGCCGTGCCGCCGGCGATCGCTGCCTCGGCGGCCGAGATCTCGTCCGCGTCGACGGCGCTGTTGAGCTGCAGCGCGGCGACGCCGAGCTCGCGCAGCTTGTCGCACTGGTCCTTCATGAGCGCGATCAGCGGCGAGACGACGAGCGTCGTCCCCGGCAGGAGCAAGGCGGGCAGCTGGTAGCAGAGCGACTTTCCGGCGCCGGTCGGCATCACGGCGAGGGTCGGCTTGCCCGACATGACGCTCGCGATCGCGGCGTCCTGGCCTTCGCGCAGCCGCTTCAGGCCGAAGGTCTGGCGCAGCAGCCTGGTGAGGCGCGCACGCCAGGAGGCCGGGGATGAAGAAGGGGGCTTGGCTGAAGAGACAGGCATCGAAGACGTCGTGAAAAGGAGAGGAGCACGGGCGCGCTCGCCGGCTGCGGCGCCGGGCAAGGCACGCGCCCGTCGACGGCCGCGAGCGATCCGCGGCATGACGCTTGCCCCGCCCGAGCCGCACTGTCCGCATCCCATCCCGTTGCCCACTGACCCTTGTCCCCCCGAGCCAGAGCGGCCGACGCCGTTGCCGCCGACGCCGCAGCATCCGCAAGGCGTGCCACCGGCGATCGACGATCCGCAGCCGGCGCCGCCCTCGCCGGTGCGCGAGCCGCGCACGCCCGCGCCGCCGGCGGTGGCGGGCGCGTGAACCGCGCTCGGGCGCAGCGCTCGAACGGCTCGAAGCGCAGCGTCGTCGTTGCGCCGGCGGCCGGCGAAGCGCCCCCCGGGCTCGTCTGGGTCAGCGACGACTTGCCGGGGATCCGGCGCCTGCGCCAGGGCGACTCGTTCGCGTACGTCGGCCCCGACGGCAAGCGCATCCGCCGCGAAGCGGAGTTGCGCCGGATCCGCTCGCTGGCGATTCCGCCCGCGTACGAGAAGGTCTGGATCTGCCCGCTGCCGAACGGCCATCTGCAGGCGACGGGCCGCGACGCGCGCGGCCGCAAGCAGTACCGCTACCACCCCGAGTGGCGGCTCGCCAAGGACCAGGACAAGTTCGAGCGCATGCTCGAGTTCGGCGCCGCGCTGCCGCGCATCAGGAAGCGCGTGCAGGCCGACCTGGCGGCGCCGGTCGGCACGATGCCGCGCCGAGCGACCGTGCTGGCGACGATCGTGCGCCTGCTCGACACCACGTACGTGCGCATCGGCAACGAGGAATACGCCCGCGAGAACAAGTCGTACGGGCTGACGACGCTGCGCCAGCGCCACGCCGCGGTCTCGGGCGATCGGCTGCGCCTGCGCTTTCGCGGCAAGAGCGGCAAGGAGCACGAGGTCGCGCTCGACGATCCGCGCGCCGCTCGCGTCGTCCGCCGCTGCCAGGCGATGCCGGGTCAGGACCTGTTCAAGTACGTCGACGAAGAGGGCGAGCTGCACAGCGTCGGCTCGGCCGACGTCAACGACTACATCCGCGAGGCGAGCGGCTCCGACTTCACGGCCAAGGACTTCCGCACCTGGCACGGCAGCGTGCACGCGCTCGCGCTCTGGCTCGAGCACGCCGCCCTCGAGAGATCGGCGCGGCCGAGCACGCGCGAGCTGCTCGCGCAGGTCGCCAAGCGCCTGGGCAACACCGTCGCCGTCTGCAAGAAGTCGTACGTGCACCCGCGCGTTCTCGACGTGCTCGCGAACGAGCTCGACGACGAGCTCCGGGCTGCGATCGAGACGCAGCGGCGCGACGGCCTGAGCGCCGACGAGCGTCGCCTGCTCGCCTTCCTCTCGCGCGACTGAAAGGGTCGCCGGGCACCTTCGCGGCGGCAGCCGCTGCCGCTAGAATCTACCTACCGGTCGGTCGACGATGCTGATGCGTCCGGGCCCGGGCAGGAGACCACCTTGGAAGAGCCGCTCGTTCGCGTCAGCCATTCCGGCGCCGTCCGTACTCTCGCTCTCAACCGGCCGCAGTCGCTGAACAGCTTCACGGCGGCGATGCACGGCGAGCTGCTCGCCGCGCTCGATGCGGCGGCGGGCGACGCGCAGGTTCGCTGCGTCGTCGTCACCGGCACCGGGCGGGGCTTTTGCGCCGGCCAGGACCTCGCCGATCCTGCGATCGCGCCGCCCCGCGACGGCGGTGCGCAGGTCGACGTCGGCTCGCTGATCGAGCGCTTCTACCAGCCGCTCGCGCTGCGCATCCGCTCGCTGCCGGTGCCGGTCGTCGCCGCGGTCAACGGCGTCGCCGCCGGTGCGGGCGCGAATTTCGCGCTGCTCTGCGACATCGTCGTCGCCGCGCGCTCGGCGAGCTTCCTGCAGGCGTTCTCGAAGATCGGCCTCGTTCCCGACTGCGGCGGCACCTGGCTGCTGCCGCGCCTGGTCGGGCGCGCGCAGGCGCTCGGGCTGGCGATGCTCGCCGACAAGCTGCCGGCCGAAGACGCGGCGCGCATCGGGCTGATCTGGAAGTGCGTCGACGACGCGGCGTTCGCCGGCGAGGTCGATGCGCTCAGCGCGCGCCTGGCCACGATGCCGACGCGCGCCCTGGTCGCCACGCGGCGCGCGCTCGACGCTTCCCAGCAGCTCGACCTGGCCGGCGCGCTCGGCCTCGAGGCCGATGCGCAGCGCACCCTCGGCGCGGCGCCCGACTTCGCCGAGGGCGTCGCGGCGTTCATGGCCAAGCGCACGCCGCGCTTTTCCGACCGCTGATGAACGAGCGAGCTGCCGCCGCCGCGACGCCGAGCCCGGAACAGGTCGGCGCGCACATGTTCGCCGCCGACCGCGCGTCGCAGTCGCTCGGCATTCGCATCGTCTCGCTCGGCGAAGGCACGGCGCGCCTCGAGATGCCGGTGCGCGACGACATGCTGAACGGCCACGCCATCTGCCACGGCGGCTTCATCACGACCCTTGCCGACTCGGCGTTCGCCTTCGCCTGCAACTCGCGCAACCAGCTCACCGTCGCCGCCGGCCTGACGGTCGACTTCCTGGCGCCCGTGCAGCGCGGCGAGCTGCTCACCGCCGACGCGCGCGAGGTGTCGCGCAGCGGCCGCACCGGCGTCTACGACATCGTCGTCACCAACCGTGCCGGCGCGCCGGTGGCCCTCGTGCGCGGCCGCTCGGCGGCGCTCACGGGCCGCACCGTCGTGCCGGTCGCACACGCAGAGGAGAACCGATGACTTCGCGTCGACCCCTCCCGGGCGAGCTCGAGCCGATCGAGCGCGCCAGCACCGACGAGCTGCGCGCGCTGCAGCTCGAGCGCATGCGCTGGAGCCTCAAGCACGCCTACGACCACGTGCCGCACTACCGCAAGTCGTTCGACGCGCGAGGCGTGCACCCCGACGACCTGAAGGAGCTCGCCGACCTCGCGCGCTTCCCGTTCACGGTCAAGAACGACTTGCGCGACACCTATCCGTTCGGCATGTTCGCGGTGCCGAAGGAGCGCGTCGCCCGCATCCACGCGTCGTCGGGAACGACCGGCAAGCCCACGGTCGTCGGCTACACGATGCACGACATCGACGTCTGGTCCGACCTCGTCGCCCGCTCGATCCGCGCCGCCGGGGGGCGGCCCGGCGACATGGTTCACGTCGCCTACGGCTACGGCCTCTTCACGGGCGGCCTCGGCGCCCACTACGGCGCCGAGCGCGCCGGCTGCACGGTGATCCCGATGTCGGGCGGCCAGACCGAGAAGCAGGTGCAGCTGATCACCGACCTGAAGCCGCAGATCATCATGGTGACGCCCTCGTACATGCAGGTGCTGATCGAGGAGCTGGTGCGCCAGGGGATCGACCCACGCTCGACGAGCCTCGAGGTCGGCATCTTCGGCGCCGAGCCGTGGACCGAGGCGATGCGGCGCGAGATCGAGACCCAGGCCGGCATCGACGCGGTCGACATCTACGGCCTTTCGGAAGTGATGGGCCCGGGCGTCGCCAGCGAGTGCGTCGAGACCAAGGACGGCCCGGTGGTCTGGGAGGATCACTTCTATCCCGAGATCATCGACCCCGACACGGGCGAAGTGCTGCCGGACGGCGAGGAGGGCGAGCTCGTCTTCACGACGCTCACCAAGGAGGCGCTGCCGGTCGTCCGCTACCGCACGCGCGACCTGACCCGCCTGCTGCCGCCGACGGCGCGCGCGATGCGCCGCATGGGCAAGATCGTCGGCCGCAGCGACGACATGCTGATCATCCGCGGCGTCAACCTGTTCCCGACGCAGATCGAGGAGATCGTGCTCAAGCACGGCCAGCTCTCGGGGCAATACCAGCTCGTCGTCACGCGCGAAGGCAACCTCGACGCGGTCGAGGTCCGCTGCGAGATGCTGCCGCAGCACGCGAACGCGAACCGCGACGAGGTCGCGGCGGGGCTTCGGCACCGCATCAAGACGCTGATCGGCATCACGACGACGGTCGATGTCGGCGTGCCGGGCACGCTCGAGCGGACGCTGGTGGGCAAGGCAAAGCGGGTGGTCGACAAGAGGGCGAAGGCATGAGGAGTTCGCGCATCGCGGGAATGTGGCTGGTTCTGTTCGCGTGCGTCGCCGCGCCGGTCGGGGCAGTCGCGGCGGAGACGATTCCGATCGCCACGTTCGTGGCCAACCCGGCGATCTCGGGCGCGAAGCTCTCGCCATCGGGAAAGTTCATCGCCCTGACGGTCCAGAACAAGTCCGGCCGGACGATCCTCGCGGTATCCGACGTCGACCTGGCCAAGCCGCCGGTCGTCGTCGCCGCCTCGCCGATCGCGGACATCCGCGCATTCGAATGGGTGAACGACGACTGGCTGGTCTACAACGTCGTCGACCTGCAGGCGCCGCTGCGCTACCAGGATTTCGGCCCGGGCCTCTTCTCGGTGCGGCGAGACGGCTCGCAGCCGCGCCATCTCATTCGCGTTCGCTGGAACGAGTTCACGACCGGAACCAACATCGCGTCGTTGCTTCTCGACCCGTCGCACTATCTGATGCAGCCGATTCGCGACGGCAGCAGCGACGTGATCGTCGGACAGGTGCGTTTCAACAACGTCGGCGAGATCGTGTCGATCACTCCGAAGAGGCTCGATGTCAGTACGGGTCGCGCCGTACCGGCCGTGCTCGGCTATCCGGAGCACACGGACGGCTGGGTGTTCGATTCCAAGGGCGTTGCGCGTGCCGCCGAAACGCACCACGACGGCTGGACCGAGACGTTCTTTCGCGACGGTGCGGATGCGCCTTGGCGTTCGCTGCAACGCGTGAAGACGGTTGTTCCGCATTGGTCGCCGATCGCGGTCGACAGTGCCGGCGTCCTCTATGTCTCGGCCCCCGGACCTTCCGGACATGAGGTCGTCACGCGATTCGACGTCGCCACCGGCAAGCTCGATCCGCAGCCCCTGGCGTCTGCGCCGGGGTTCGATCTCGACGGAGGGCTGATCTTCCCGGACGCACGCGACCGCCTGCTCGGATTGCGCGTCGACACGGACGCTCAGACCACGATCTGGTTCGATGGCACTCTCAAGAAGCTCCAGGCGCTCGCCGATGCTCGCTTCCCGGGCCGGATCAGCAGCATCTCGTGTCGCGATTGCGATGGCGATGGGGCGATGCTCGTCTATTCCTACTCCGACCACGACCCCGGGGTCTACTCGATCTACCGACCGAAGACCCAGACCTGGGCGCCGATCGGTGTGGTCGCGCCTGCCGTCGATCCACGCCTGATGGCCGATCTCGACCTGCACCGCATCAAGGCGCGCGACGGACTCGAGCTGCCGGTCTGGGTGACGCGTCCGAAAGGTGCGAAAGGTCCGTTGCCTGCGGTGCTGCTGGTCCACGGAGGGCCTTGGCTGCGCGGGGTGCGATGGGAGTGGAACGGCGAAGCGCAGTTCCTCGCTTCGCGCGGCTACGTCGTCATCGAGCCGGAATTTCGCGGCAGCACCGGCTACGGCTGGCAGCTCTTCCACGCCGGATGGAAAAACTGGGGCACGACGATGCAGGACGACCTCGCGGACGCCGTCCGCTGGGCCGCGGAGCAAGGCATCGCCGACGCGAAGCGCGTCTGCGTCGTCGGGGCGAGCTATGGCGGCTACGCGGCCTTCATGGCGCCGATCCGATATCCGGATCTCTTCAAGTGCACGGTCGCGTATGTCGCGGTCAGCGATCCGCGGCTGATGTTCGAGGAGACCTGGCAGAACGACATCGATCGGCAGGACCATTTCACGATGCGTGAGCTGATCGGCGATCCCGACAAGGACGCCGCCTTGCTGAAGGCCGCCGCGCCTCTCGAACGCGCCGCCGAGATCAAGATTCCCGTGCTCATGGCGTATGGCAGCGAAGACGTGCGCGTTCCGCTCGAGCACGGATCGAAGATGCGCGCGGCGCTGCGCGCTGCCGGAAACGAGCCGGAGTACGTCGTGTACAGCGGGGAAGGCCATGGATTCCTGAAGCTCGAAAACCGCATCGACTTCTACACGCGAATGGAACGATTCCTCGCCAAGCACATCGGCAATTGATCGAGAGGCCCGACATGTACACGCAAGCGATGGACACGATGCCGAAGGACGCGCGCGACGACCGGCCGGCGGCGCTTCGCTCGGCCGAGGAGGTCGAACGCCAGCGCGCCTTCGACGCGCGCATCGACGCCGGCGAATTCATCGAGGCCAAGGACTGGATGCCGGAGCATTACCGCAAGACGCTGGTGCGCCAGATCAGCCAGCACGCGCACTCGGAGATCGTCGGCATGCTGCCCGAGGGCAACTGGATCAGCCGGGCGCCGACGCTCAAGCGCAAGGCGATCCTGCTCGCCAAGGTGCAGGACGAAGCGGGGCACGGCCTCTACCTGTATGCCGCGGCCGAGACGCTCGGCACCTCGCGCGACCAGCTCACCGAGGCGCTCCATTCCGGGAAGGCGAAGTACAGCTCGATCTTCAACTACCCGACGCTGACGTGGGCCGACATGGGCACGATCGGCTGGCTCGTCGACGGCGCGGCGATCATGAACCAGGTGCCGCTCTGCCGCTGCTCGTATGCGCCGTACGCGCGCGCGATGGTGCGCATCTGCCGCGAGGAGTCGTTCCACCAGCGCCAGGGCTTCGAGTCGCTGCTGACGATGATGACGCAGGGCACCGCGGCGCAAAAGGCGATGGTGCAGGACGCGGTCGACCGCTGGTGGTGGCCGAGCCTGATGATGTTCGGCCCGCCCGACAGCGAGTCGCCCAACTCCGAGCAGTCGATGCGCTGGGGCATCAAGCGCATCAGCAACGACGACCTGCGGCAGAAGTTCGTCGACGCGACCGTCGAGCAATCGAAGATCCTCGGCGTTACCTTGCCCGACCCGGAGCTCTGCTGGAACGAGGCGCGCGGCCACTGGGACTTCGGGCCGATCGACTGGCGCGAGTTCTGGCAGGTCGTCGGCGGCGACGGTCCTTGCAATCGCGAGCGGCTCGCAGCGCGCGTGCAGGCGTGGGACGACGGCGCCTGGGTGCGCGAGGCCGCGCTCGCGCATGCCGCCAGGCAGGCAGAGCGTGTGCGGGAGGCCGCATGAGCCCGGCCGTCACGCCCGGCGCGATCCCGGGCCCGCCCGCCGAGCCGATGGCCGCCGGCCGCGAGAAGGACGAATGGCCGCTCTGGGAAGTGTTCGTGCGCAGCAAGGCAGGGCTCGACCACAAGCACTGCGGCAGCCTGCACGCCGCCGATCCGCAGATGGCGATCCAGCTCGCGCGCGACGTCTACACGCGCCGCCAGGAAGGCACGAGCGTGTGGGTCGTCCGCTCCGACCAGATCACCGCGAGCGATCCGGGGGAGAAGGCCGCGTACTTCGACCCGATGGAAGACAAGGTGTACCGCCACCCGACCTTCTACGTGCTGCCGAAGTCGCTCGACCACATGTGAGCGCAGCCATGCCGTCCACGTCCTCCTCGATCGCCGTCTCGTCCGATCCTGCGGTGCAGTACCTGCTGCGCATCGGCGACACCTGCCTGATCCACGC
>Ga0070679_100004622_pt1 | contig 12707 bp, 13 predicted proteins | sample KBSC63BmetaG_FD_65652 | JGI IMG/M metagenome (GOLD analysis project Ga0070679, IMG submission 65652) | Corn rhizosphere microbial communities from Kellogg Biological Station, Michigan, USA - KBS C6-3B metaG | ecosystem: Host-associated > Plants > Roots > Rhizosphere | place: USA: Michigan... | reverse complement strand
CTGAGATACATTTAGGACACTGTATTTTATTCCATCAGTTTCAATATTCGCAACCGTGCGTTTATTGCCAGTGATGATGTCACCAGGTGCCACATCAGCAATTACGGCTATTTTTAATTGAGAAGGTGTCAGAGAATTTATGAGTTTAAAACCGAGATCAGTTTCGGCTTTTAAAACTTCTTTTCCTTTATCTTCATCGATGTGGACAATACCCGGATTGGAACCAAAGAACGAAGGAGTGGAAGAAACGATCTTACCATTGGTTGAACTAAAGTTTAGCGAGATGTGGTGTCCCTCAAAACGCCATCCCCAAAAATCATTTGCCGAAGGCTTACCAAAAATGCACAGGTGATAATTCAAAGGATCACGATAAGATTTACCCTTCGGTTTTTCTGTCGTTTTATTTTCCATCATATAAAGAATGTTCTCCAGGTCCATTATTTCTCTTGATTTTTCATAGCCTTGTGCACTGAGAGAAGCCTTTAAAAGATTTAATGCTGCCTCTTTCTGTTTTTCATTAAAATCATGGAAAGTGGGGCCTTTACGCTCTATAGGAATATAATTCATATTCATTCTTTCCGAATCATTTAATTGGAATTGTGCCTTTGCCTTAAGCTCCGGCGTAAGTGAATTCAAAAAATCATTTGCTTTATCTGCAAGATGCTGCGCAGAACAATTAATCGTTATCATACACAGAAAAGGAAGCAACAGTGTATTTCTGAAAATCATGATAATTAAGTTTAGATGGGATGTTGTAATCGTAATTTTTGAATAACCTTTTGTTATTATTCTTTATGTGCTCATCGCGGTATTAAATGTAGGCAAATCTTTTTTCATAAAGTTCGACGCGTTCAAATTTTTTTCGCCGGCCATAGTGTCAAGAATGAGTATCAATTATTTTTTTAGTTGCAGCCTTATTACCTCACCGAAATGAAAGTAAATCATTATTTTCACTCTTTACTGACTATTAAATCCATTGTCTCATGAAAAAGATCATTTACCCGCCCTTGTTTATTTTTTTAGCTATCTTGATTTTCTCCTGCAAAAAAAGTAGCAATTCGCCTTATTATCTTACCTGTGATATTAATGGCAGTCATAAATCCTTTAATGACTCGACACAGAACGATTATTACCCAAGATCTACAGATCTTGAAATCAATTGTTATTCGAGTTCTTCTATCATAAATTCTCCAACATTTAAGATTTCTATTTACAACAGAGGTATTGACTTGACAAATGGCAGCTATGCTGATACCTCCACGAGCTGTTTGGTGAGCGCAACCTACTTTCCGTTGTCAATTTATAGTAGTGCTTATCAAGCGGGATATTATCACTCTTCCAGTCCTGTCCCGGGGTCTAAAAATCTGGTCATAACGATCTCCTCGATTTCTTCAACAGAAATCAAAGGAACTTTTAGCGGGGAGCTTGCAAGTTTGAACGATACAACCAATATCGCCCATGTCACTAACGGGAAATTTTATCTGAGGATCACAAGGCATTCTTGAGATGAGCAATGCATCCTCAATATTGCGGATCTCAATTATTTAAGAGTTGCCAGCATCTTTTTTCCCAGAGGCTATGAATCATAACCTCAACTATTTGTTCGTTTACTGTACTTTCGCTCCGGCTGTAAATTCATTGAATGCCCAAGCCATCGCCAATGCGTGGCCGTGATGCGTCACTTCATCCGTAACATTATTTAGATTTATACTTAACCATGAAAAGAACACTTAAAAGTTTGCCTTATTGTTTTTTACTAATGTTAGTTTTTATTATAGGATGTTCCAAAAATTCAGACCCGGAAACACCTAATTTGCCGAACGCAGACCATTACATTACATGGAATATTGACGATAATATCCAAGGATCTTTGACCTCTCCTTATGATAGTTTAGCTTCTGCTCGTTATGGAACTGAAACAAATCTCGTAGGTATCGCAACATCAAATAAAAACAGTTTTCTTGTACAGTTTAATGGAAATAGAAGCATAGGAATGTACGACGTGATTTATGCAATCATGTGGATTAATGGCAAAAATTATTATTCGAACGGACCGGGTTTTTTACAAGTCAACCTGTCGAAATACGGGGACTTTGATGATGACATCATAGGTTCATATTCAGGCAATGTTAAAGATTCAATGGGAGTTCTTTCTAAAATTAACGGAAACTTCAAGCTCAAAACAAGGTAACTACGGCCCTTAATAGAACAGGGCTTTGTGGTTAAGTAATCCTTTAAAATTTACAGACAAGGTCTTTAATGATAAATTCAAATAGCGAACGCACAACATCTGCATTTATACAAGCCGGGCTGACCTGCTAATAATGAACTGTGATGCATTTTTAAGCTACAGTTACGAGCTAACGGAATTCTGATGAACGATAATAATATTCTTCCTGAACCGTCTCAACTTCAAGCCATGACTGTGGCTGGATACGGCAATAAGTCTTTCACTAATTCAAACTTTCTTGTTTTTTTAAAGTCTGTTTTAATTCCTCCATCTCATGGTATTGATCATCTAAAATCTTTACTATATTACCCTCTTTATTAACGATCACAAATGTTGAAAAAGAATTTATGCTTAAATTCTTTATTAGCCACTGGGCTGTATCTGAAATAATATCATACCGGAAGTCAGTTTTTTTCATAAATTCTCTTAAAGCATTTTCTTTGTCAAAAGCTATTGCGGCAAATAGAATATCGTTACGGTTATTATATTGGGCTTTTAATTTATTTAGTTCCGGCATTTCCTTTACGCACCATGTGCAACCGATAAACCAGAAATCAAGTACAAGAATTTTTCCTTTTATTGTTTTCGAATCATATCTTTTGCCATTTAGATCAGTATAATTAATTTCAGGCAGAGGCCTGCCTTCCCACTCGAAATTTTTATATGCATTTGCTCCGATTGATTGTAACATGACAGTTATATAATTATCAATCGGGGTATTTATTTTGTACAGCTTATAGTAAGGTGTTGAAGAATTGGAGATAAGTCTTAAGGGAAGGTAAGAGCCTTTTGTAATTTGCTTTAAAAATTCTCCTTTCGCAATTTGGTTTGAAGCAGTGTCTAAGGCTATAAAATCGGACGATAAATCCATTACAGCATACCAGTAATTTACAAAACTCGTCCCGTCATTCAGCACACTGTCAGGATTTACAAGTGCACCCTCGTAAGGGAGTTTTTGCGTGCAGGATGTTCCCATGAAAAGCGAAAGAATAAGAATGTAACAGAAAGACTTCGGCATAAAAAATTAAGAGTAATAAACTATGAGCTGATTGCCTTGTTGGCCACCACTAAAAATTTGGATTAGTTAACTTTTGCTAATACATTGAGGATAGCTTCAGAACTCAATCAATTTTTGTTTTCTCTAGTTTCAGATTTTAATAAATATAGGCATTTATTTATAGATATGTAATAATGCACAATCATATACATGTACCTGTCTGCTGACGAGTAGCGCTATTGTATTCATTCACAAGCTACCAATACCTTTGGTATAAACCCCATGTGCTCCTATTGGGGAGGTGGCCATTTATTTCTCTAATAATGCTTTATGTAATTTTTAGGACGAGTCATTCCTTCCAAAAAAATAATTACATAAAAACTTGCGCAACCAAATAGTTGCGCATATATTTGCAACCGAACAGTTGCGCAACTAAAAAATATAATTATATGAGACGAGATATTTTCCAGGCAATTGCCGACCCTACAAGAAGAGCAATCATTGCTTTGATTGCGTTACAGGCAATGACACCAAATGCTATTGCCGATAACTTCCATTCAACGAGGCAATCCGTTTCAAAACACCTGCGCATTCTCACAGAATGCGAACTTGTAAAACAGGAACAACAAGGCAGAGAAATTTATTATTCCCTTGAAATTAAAAAATTGAAAGAAGTAGATAAATGGTTAAACCAATTCAGAAAGCTTTGGGAAACCAGGTTCAATCAGCTTGACAATGTATTATCAACAATGAAAAAACAAAAAAAATGAAAAACAATTTGCAATTTGATTTTACCGTTGACAAACCATCTAAAACGGTATATGTAACAAGAGAATTTAATGCTGAACTTCCGCTGGTATGGGATGCATTCACCAAACAGGAAATTCTTGACCAATGGTGGGCACCTAAACCATGGGCATCAAAAACAAAATTTATGGATTTCAAACCTGGCGGACGAAGATTCTATGCAATGGTTAGTCCGGAAGGACAAGAGCATTGGAGCATCCAGGATTTTACTTCAGTAAGTCCAACAACCAACTTCAAATTTGTTGATGCATTTGCAGACAAGGACCAGGTTATCAATACTGAATTCCCAAGCTCAGAATGGGACTTAAATTTTATTGAACAGAATAATACAACAACAGTAAAAATTATTGTAAAACATAAAACACTTGCAAGCCTGGAACAAATTCTTCAAATGGGCTTTGAAGGTGGATTTACAATGACGTTAAATGAACTGGAAGTTTTATTACAAAATTTAAAAAGCAAGTAGTATGAACAATAATTTGCTATTTGATTTTACTGTTGATAAACCGGCTAAAACGGTTTATATAACAAGGGAATTTGATGCTGAACTTCCGCTGGTATGGGATGCTTTTACAAAAGCAGAATTGATTGACCAATGGATCGCACCTGCACCCATGACAGCTAAAACAAAATACCAGGATTTTAAAGTTGGTGGTAAAAGGTTTTATGCAATGATAAGTCCTGACGGGCAAGAACATTGGGCAATCCAGGAGTACACTTCCATTACTCCAAAAACTAACTTTAAAATGCATAATGCTTTTGCAGACGAAAACGAAAATCCGCAATTGCCGGGCTCTGATTGGGATCATACTTTCAGCGAAGAAAACGGGCGAACAAAAGTGAACATTACTATTTACAATGAATCGCTTGAAAGAATGGAAAGGATATTAGATGGCTTCACACAAGGAATGAAGATGTCATTAACTAACCTTGAAAGTTTGTTAGCCACTTTATCCAAAAAATAATTTTCGTTCAAAAGTTTTAAATAAAAAATTTATAAAAATCAATTTAATTAATCTAAAAATAAAATCATGGCAAACATTAATCCACAGATCAACTTCAACGGAAATGCAGAAGAAGCATTCAATTTTTACAAGTCTGTATTTGGCGGAGCGTTCACAAAAATTATACGCTTCAAAGATTTAGGAAACACCGGACATCCAATACCGGAAAGCGAAGCAAACAAAATAATGCTCATTGCTTTACCAATTGGCAATAGCATTTTAATGGCCAACGATGTTCCGGAATTTATGGGTCGTGTAAATGAAAATGAAAACAGGTCTAAGATTTTTGTTGGTACAGAAAGTAAAGAAGAAGCAGACAAAATATTTAATGGTCTTTCAGCAGGCGGAAGTGTTGAAATGCCGATTGGCGATAGTCCATGGGGTTCTTATTTTGCTATGTTCAGAGACAAATACGGTATTGAATGGATGGTGGAGTTTGAATCAAAATAATAAATAAAGCAACGAGCGGCTAACAAAGCAAGCTAATAATATGGTTTACCAGAGAGGGAGATTCGAACCAAGGCGGCGGATTTATAATTTTTGAGAGCATTCTAAGAATAGCAAGGCAGTACAAGAGAAGACAATAATTAGGGAGTTAATCCAAACTTTTCTATTATCTCCTTGCCTTTTTCAGGAAAGAATGTCAAACCAAATTCCTCATGCAGCTCTTTTGCCCATTTAGAAATTACAGGGTCGTCAGCTTTAAGATTGTGTTTTGTCATATAAGCAATCCTGTTAGAGAAGAGGTCTTCCAGGTATTCGTCAAAATTTTGATTGCAGTCCATTTCGAAAAAGTGTAAAGGTTGATCCGATGGATTCCAAAATGAATGTACGATGCCGCGTGGTCGCGAAGAAAAACCGCCGGCACTTATTTCCTGCATTTCTTCACCCACCAAAACACCTAAGGTGCCCTCTAATAGGGGACTAAGAGTTATGAGTGTAGAATTATGAGTTACGAATGTTTATCCATAAATTAAGTAAATCATGGTTTGCACCTTCCTCTTATTTCAAAAAATAATCCTGGGTAAAAGAATAATGCTTTAACTTTTACAAAGCAACAAGATAAGTAAATGAAATTTTCAGAAGTTATTATAATTGGAGGAGGGCCTGCGGGCTCCACTTGTGCATGGAAATTAAAACAAAGCCATAAGGACTGCATACTCCTTGAATCTCAAAAATTTCCAAGAACAAAATTATGCGCCGGATGGATAACTCCTGAGGTTATCAATCAACTTGAATTAAGTGATTATCCGAACATTCAGCTTAATGAGAACTATGTTAACTTTTTTGGTATTGATAAAAAACTAAAATCAAAATCCTATGCTATAAGACGCTATGAATTTGATGACTGGCTTTTAAAACGATCTGGTGTGGATGTATATCATCATAAAGTTCGTAATATTAAGAAGCAGGATGGATTTTATGTCATAGATGATGTATATAAATGTAAATATCTTGTAGGAGCAGGGGGATCGCATTGCCCTGTTTATATTTCGTTTTTCAAAGCAGTACACCCAAAAAATAAAAATTATGAAGTCTGCTGTTTGGAAGAAGAAATAAAATATGACTATAAAGATAAAGCAAGCCGTTGCTGGTTTTATGAACATAACATCCAGGGCTATTCATGGTGTATTTCAAAAAATGATGGTTACCTGAATATAGGTGTTGGAGGACTTTTCAAAGGAAAAAATGTAAACATAAAAGACCATTGGGATCAGCTTGTTAACAAACTTGATTCCCTTAACATCGTTAAAAACCATGAATACAAGCCCAAAGGTTATGTATATCAAATAAGAGATCGTGTGGACAATTGCAGACTGGATAATGCTTTCATCATCGGTGATGCTGCAGGCTTGGCCACAACCGACTTAGGAGAAGGCATCGGTCCGGCTATTGAGAGTGCAATTCGTGCAGCAGATGCAATCATTAATAAAAGTCAATTCAGCTTGCATTCAATACATAAGAAAACTGATCCTGTCGCGATGGGAATAATGCTTTTCTTATGGCGTATGATTAGTCTGTTTACAATAAAAAGACGTTCAAGGATCGCTTGAAAATTAGCGATAACGCCTGCCCGCACATAAAAAGTATCCGAAAGCATTCGTAAAAAACGTGCTATTCGTGGTCTGCCTCCAACTGAAAGCTTCAAACTTGCGATAACGAAACTTCCTTTACACTTGGACCCATGCGGTAGGAACACTTATGGTTGGTTGAGGCTTAGGGGTGCTTACTTTGTAGTTCGGGTCCTTCTTCCTGATCCGTCTCGTTATTTCTGCCGTAAGCTCAGTCAGTGTCTCCGTCCATATATTCATGATCTGTATCTTCTGATTTTCTCCCAGTAAGCTGTTATCTACAAATGTTTTGAATTCGCATATATCCGATTCCTCGTGATAATTGCCCAGCCCCACACCTCCTGCCAGTGGGACAAAAAGCTGCTGTGTGCCATCCTCGCGTGGATAATAGCAAGCTAAAAGAACGGTATTCTTTTTAAAGAAGAACTTTACAAGATCTTCAGGCTTTTCAATAGCAATCTTTCCTCGTTCGCGGTAGCGTTTAAAAAAATGCGTGTTGAAATGCATCAGCGACGAAGAAGGTCCCTCCGGGTCAATATGAGAAGCCGTTATGCCTATCTTGTTGTACGAAACCAGGTAGGGGATCGAACGTACACCACTGCTGTTGCAGGTAATTGTTATCCGCCAGTTGTTCTTGCTTTTTGAAGTAAAAAGAATGGTTTCTACAAGATCCTTTCTGCCGTTTCGCATCCATTTACCCTGGTGCGTAATTTTGATTAACTGGATCTTACGTTTTATTTCGTTGTCAAGATCATCGGATATTGCTTTCCTGATTTCCGGCAACGACATATTAGGAACTATCATAGCGGGCGGTTTTTTTTATAACGAACCCGCTGCAAAAAAATTGCTCATACTTCTCACATGCCATTTAAAAATAGCAAATATGACTGCTTATTTTTAAAAGATACTAAGCATAGCCGTGTGCAATTTTTATTCTACCCTTCTTCTTTCTTTAAAAAATAATATTAGAACTTCAATTCCGGCCATCCTTCACGGTAGGTACGTTTTACAAATTGGTTAGCTGCATCAAAGTTAGTTACCTTCATGTTCTCTGCATCCCATTGAAGTGTAATGCCCCGTCCCGGATAATTAAACCCTTTTCCATCAGCCGTAGCTTCCCGGTAATCGAAACTGCGTATAGCCAGGTTGGCCATCAATATACTTTGAGTTAGCGGTACGGCATACTCTATAAATGGCGAATCTACTTCCATCTTTCCGTACCCTGCAATACAAGCCTCTACCCACTGTCCATAGTGGCCATCTTCACCACCGGATATCCTAGGATATTTTTTAGGAACATTTACTTCGTTTGTCCGGGATGTTGGTAATAATTGCGGGTCCTGTCCATATACGCCACACATCATTTTACCTTTAGTTCCTTCGAAGATTACACCATTTCCCTGGTCACCCTTTCCACCCATTATCTCGTTCGGGCCTAATTCTGCCGGGCGTGCAGGCTGTATGCCGCCGTCCATCCAGTTCAGCACAATATCCTGCCCGCTTTTTCCTTTAAATTTCAGATGAGATGATGATGAAATAGGGCCGCTCTGCGGGTAATAGGCCTGCTGCCAGTTATCTACATAAGGTGTACTTACGCTGCTAACAACTTCGGTAGCATATTGAAGCCCCAGCACTTTAAACACAGGACCCACAATATGGCATGCCATATCACCAATGGCGCCTGTGCCAAAATCCCACCAGCCCCTCCAGTTAAAAGGCGCAATCATATCTTCATAAGGATGTTCCTGTGCAGTTCCGAGCCAAAGATCCCAATTAAGTCCTGCGGGTATGGGTGGATTTTTTTGTGACCAGGGAATTCCCTGCGGCCAAACGGGACGGTTAGTCCAGCAGTGAACGGTATGCACTTCACCAATAGTTCCGGCCTCATACCATTCCCTTAATTGGCGCACACCATCACCTGAAGAGCCCTGGTCGCCCATTTGAGTAACCACTTTATATCGCTTTGCGGCTTCGCCCATCATGTGCGCTTCCCATATATCATGGGTTAAAGGTTTTTGTACGTACACATGCTTACCCAATTGCATGGCATGAAATCCCACTACAGCGTGATTATGATCTGGAATACCTACATCTACTGCATCAAAATTTTTATGTTCTTTTTCAAACATTTCCCGCCAGTCATGATAAAATTTTGCTTTGGGAAATAACTGACGGTTCCGCACCGCCTGGCGCTCATCTACATCGCAGAGAAAAGCAATTTCTGCTTTTCCGGTTTTGGCAAAATGACGGTCATCATCACCACCCTTGCCTCCCGCCCCTACACCTGCAATTAACAGCTTATCACTGGGCGCCACAAAACCTCTTCCTAATACATGGCGCGGCACAATATAAAGACCTGCTGCGGTAAGGGAAGCATTACGGATAAATTCTCTCCTGGATGGAGATGATTGACTGATAGATTCTTTTTCGTCTGCCATAACAATTGTTTTTTAATATTTATAAAATAAAATAAGATGCTTAACTATCTACTACAAATATAAAATAATAAAAATTCCGCCGATGGTGTTGTTTCCCGCAGAGAAGCGAAGCAGGCTGTGCAGATGATTTTAGCAGCCTGCCAATCACTAACATCTGTTTAAAGCCGCAACTGGTTGATCTTAAGCCATCGAATATGTAAGAAACTCACAGATAAGCTTGTATAAACACTTCTTGTCTATAACTCAATTACTTAAAGGATTGCGACTTTCTACTCATAAATTAAAAGCACAAATCCTATTTGATATACCACACTACCTGGCTCGCTTTTACGCAAAATATATATATTACGAACAATGCTACACTATCAAATTTGCGTAAACGCAATTTCTTATATACCCTGCACCAAGGTGTAATCCAAAACAACCAAACACCTTATTGCGCTCCCCCAATGCCAAACTGATTGCCTGCCTTCACAGCTTTATTGCCGTCAAAATCTATCTCCACCATTTTTTCACTTGCTACACTGTTATGAAACTCGTCCTGCAGTGTCGTAATTATCTTACGCGTTTCCCTGTCGATCACTTCACCACTTGATGGGTACACGTATTTTCCATCTATGCTGAAATTTATCCAACCGGGCATATCCTGCAGTGGTATTGTGGTTAGCTGCTGGTAAGGACTAACGGCGCTAAATACATGTACCCGCATATTATGCCCGTCGGCAAGCCATAGCTCCTTTTCATCCGGGGTAAGCCCAATGCCGTGACTGGGATTGCCATGCCGCCTTACCGGCCCCATATTCCATCCCTGTACTTCCACATGCGCCAGCTTTTTGCCTGTTGTGAGATCGCCAACTTCAAAACCCAGCAGGCTATCTACTGTTACATAGCACAACGTTTCCTTCCCATTGATTGTAAACGGACGAATGAAGTTTGCAAAAGGGCCAATCTTGTTTACAAGAGCATTCGTTTTTGTGTCTGCTACGTAGAGCCACGGGGAACCGATGTCTGCTAAATAAACATGCTGCCCGGAGGTGCCATAGATGGTGTTGTGCGCTCTTTTGTGAACGTCAATTTTTTTTATGATATCGCCGGTTGCACAATCAACTACGTTCCAAAAATCTTTTTCGAATGACGGCAAGTACATGGTTTTGCCATCGGGCGAAATCGACATACGGTCACATCCGCCATCAAACTTTTTCTCCCAGATAAGCTTTTCTGTGCTGAGGTCTATGCGTTGCAATCCTTCAATCGTGCTTATGAAAACACTATTGAGCGGCAAGCTTACAGCAATTCCCTTCACATTCGAAGGTGTTTTATCCGGGTGAAAACCCTGCGTACTTATGCGCTTAACGAAGCGGTGATTGTTATCAATATCGAAAACAAGGAGGCCATGCCCACCATAACCAAGGTAATCACGAATACCGGGTACGGCTACATACAGGTACCGGTGTAGAGCATTAGGCGAATCCTTCGATGGTACTCTTGCTGATGAGAAAATGATGATTAAGAATGATAGCAGTAGAATTAAAATGCCGGCCTTTTTTTTCATTGATTTTATTATTGTTTCTAAAGGTAAATAAGATGCTGAATGGCAACAAAAAAATGTAGTTATTAGCCTGGTGTGATAATACTATGCCATCCGGCTAACTAAATTTCTTATACTTGGACCGGGCCCGCTATACTGGCTAAATAATTTAATATCACATTGAAAATTTTGCCAACTTTATAGTACTAAAATTATAACTATGAAGCCCCCAACTCTTTTTTCCTCATCATTGCTATTCATTGTTATTACAGTTTTTTTCACACGTTGCACTCCGCCGGCATATAAACCGATGGATATTGCTGCATACAACCAAAATACTAAGCAATGGAAATTGGATTATAATTCATTCCCTTTAAACCCAAACTGGCAATATAAACTAGTAAATGGTAAAGCCCCGTGGACCTATGCGCAATGCCCTTTAAGTGATAATCCTGCTGATTGGAAAAGTAGCCGTACCTGCACGAGTCAAAGTCTTCATTTCAATAATGGGCAAATAGGATGTACTGATTTATTTAACAGGCATGGTGGCCATATGAATTGGTTTCCTGTAACGGAAGTAGGCATTGTAAATTTTATTGACCATTCACCCAGTTATGCTGATGATGATTATAACTTTTATCTTCAATCACCGGATTCTTCTTTGTACCTTGGAAGCGATGGCCCTCCCGCGAACCAGGATCTGGCACTTGAGTTTGACAGCGATGAGTTTCCCGACCCTGTAGATGATGACTATAACATTTGGTGGAATCATTTTCACGATGCTGTTGATAATTCCCAGGCTGAAGCCGAAGCAATGATCAGAGATAAACTGGCGATTGTTACTGGGATGGCAGGTATCGACTTAGGCCATGACCATGCCGATACATGGACTGCAGAATTACACCCCGTGTTTGGCATGTTTGTTTTAACCGGTGAGCAGCAGTCAATCAATCCCGATGGCTCTGTAGCGATGAGTGATACCTGGAGTTTTTTTATAAGAAATATTGGCGATGAAGGATGGTGCTCATCAGATGCTGAAATTGCAGGCACAAAGCAGCTTAAAATTTTTATCCCGGAACTCCCTTACTACTATGCCGGCACCATAAGCCCGTACAAGGCAGATGCGAGGGATAATATTACTATAGATGATGGGAATGTACACATCACTAACTGGAATGGAATTACAGACGATAATGACCCCAGGAGAGAACGTTGGACGAAGCAGGCTGTAAATGGCGGCGTTATTTTAAATTTTAATTTTGACAGCCAATCCAGTGCCGGGATTTTTGTAGGCGATATTAAAATGAACTGGAACATCCACATAAGCTTTAATGGAGGCAATCTTGCGAAGGTGAACGCATTTATGGATGAGTCAAAATTCAAGGATAAATTCAGTTGGATTTATAATAACCACAGAGACACAGAAAGAGAATATGAAACTAAAGATGATTCTCTTTTTTCCATCCGCTTTAATAAATTAAATAGCCAGCAGCAAATGGAATTGCACCAGGCGTTAGCCGGAAAAATTATCCTACCCGGTATGCCGAAACTTGAAGAAATCCCGAAAGGAAAAAGCACTAAAATAACAGCAGTATTTGCAGGAAAAGATTCGGTCAATACACAATAATTCA
>Ga0070679_100004621_pt1 | contig 12709 bp, 8 predicted proteins | sample KBSC63BmetaG_FD_65652 | JGI IMG/M metagenome (GOLD analysis project Ga0070679, IMG submission 65652) | Corn rhizosphere microbial communities from Kellogg Biological Station, Michigan, USA - KBS C6-3B metaG | ecosystem: Host-associated > Plants > Roots > Rhizosphere | place: USA: Michigan... | reverse complement strand
GCGTGTATCATATACGATCCATTGATCGTCTGGCGAAAAGCATTGTGTGTTATGGATAGTGTGCCCACCAGTATCGTGAGTTAGTTGCATTACGTTAAATTTATCTGAAGATAAAATTGAAGACTGGCTGAAAACAGAGAAAAATGTGCTGGATAATAAAAACAGAAAGCAGATTTTACAGATCATAATGCCTTTTTCGTTTTAGATTAAGCTCATAGGTCATTTCTCCTTTTAAAATATGATATTCATCAAAAAGATGATTTACATTGTCTTTAATAGCTTGCGTAAATTTTTCGGTTTTAGTGCGGGTAAAGTTAGAAATATTTAACCCACGCTTTTGCAGGTAATACTTCGCAACTGTAGGATAGGCATTGTGAATAACATCCATATGACCGGTTAAAAATTGCTGTACCCTGTTCACCTGGCCATTGGCATTCCCATCGTTAAAATGATCACACAGCCATACGATCAGTTCAGGAAAAAAATTACCCTGGATGCACGACAAGCCTGCTGCTCCGGCTTTTAAAGAAGCAACTGCATTTGCTGCATAAGCATCATATAATCCGAATGAACTTACGGTTTTCGTACCCGCCAGCTTCTCTTTTATAAGTTTTATATCAAGACAAGTGTCTTTATGGTAGATAACTCTGCCTGTTTCCACGAATTTTTTAAGTTGTTCTGCTGTTAGCACTCTTTTGTAAGGCTCGGGGCATTCATAAAACCCAAGAGGAATATTACCAGTCAAATTAAATAGCTCAAATATTCTTTCATCAAAAATCTCGTTACTTTCGTTTTCAGCGGCAATGAGACCGGTAACCATTATAACCGCCTTCACGCCCGTGTCATAAACTTGATGAATAAAATCTGCCTGTTCTGAGATAGTAGTTCCAAAATTCCCTACTGCTACCACAGGTACTTCTCCATCCGCAATTTTTAAGGTGTGCTTTACAATTTGTAACCTTTCTTCACTGCTTAATTGAAACATTTCACTGGATTGGCAATTGGCAAACAAACCTTTAGATCCTGCCTGCAGATATAACTCCGTTAGTTTGGTGAGCCCTTTCAAATCTATTTCGCCATTTTCCTTAAATGGGGTCAACATAACTGGAATAAATTCTTTTTGTTCTTGTTCTTTCATTTGAGAATATTTTGGCGTAAGTAATATTTAATTTTCATTTCTTTTTTCAGCTAATTTGGGTTGACGAATATTAGTAATTATTACCCCCGATAAAAAGATAACCAAGGTGCCAATTACAATCACCATATTTTTATCCAAAGGGTTTCGCAGGTAGGAATATTTTTCAGGGATCAATTGAGGCAGCGCCATCCATATAACCACTAAAATACCAATGATGGTGGCAATGAAAGCTTCTATTCCCTTCGTTCTTCGGCTTATTATACCAAGTAAAAAAAGGCCCAGCATGCCAGTGGCAAAAATTCCCGAGAGCTGCCACCAAATGTCTAACACGCTGCTTATTCCAATCATGGCAATGCCCGTACCCATCCCCAGTATGCCACAAATAAAGGTTGCTACATACAAGACAAAAAGAGATTTTTTTTCGGTAGGATTTTTATTGAAATATCTTTTGTAAATATCTTCTGTAAAAACAGTAGCTGAAGCGTTCATTCCCGAACTAATTGTACTCATAGCTGCAGCCAGAATTCCGGAGATAATTAATCCCAGAATGCCAACAGGAAGCCGGGAAACCATAAAGTTTGGCATTACCTTATCTCCAAAATCTGCAGGGCGTAGCGTCGCTGCTGTTTGGGCAATCATATCAGGAGAAGCTGAAATGGGAAGCCGCTCCGCTGCTGCTTGCAGGCGAATCGTATTTGTAAGGCCGGGATTTACCTGGTAATAAGCATATAACGCCGTTCCAATAATAAAAAACAGGAGAGATATGGGAAGATATAATTTAACACATAGCCAAACGGATTTTGCAGCTCCTTTTGCGGAACTGGCTGTATGATATCGCTGCACATAATTTTGGTCCATACCAAAATTATTAAGGTTTATAAAAAATCCGTACAAGAAAATTACCCAGAATGTTGAAGTGGTAAAATCTAAATTGAGCCCACCCAAACTAAACTTATTGTCATGTCGGCCAATCTCAATAATCTTTGAAATACCTCCGGGCATCCGTGCAATAATTAAATAAAGGATTAATAAAGCTCCAAAAGTTTTTAAAACCGCTTGTACTACTTCAGTCCAGATAATAGCTTCCATGCCGCCAGCTACAGTGTAGATGATAATTGATATTCCCATCACTATCATAATTGTAGCCATACCATAACCGGTTAAGGCTTGTAAGCTAAGTGCGATCCCAAAAAAAATAGAGCCAATACGGGCAAGCTGGGTTAATATAAAACACAAGACTGCATAAGTGCGGGCCCATGCACCAAAACGGTTTTCAAAATGCGTATAGGCGGAAATTTCCCCGCTCTTACGATAGAAAGGAACAAAATATTTTGTGGCTATCCAGGCGGCAAATGGCATAGAAAGACTAAAGACAAAAGCATTCCAGTTACTGCCAAAAGCCTTACCCGGAACACCCAGAAAAGTATTACTGCTCAAAAAAGTAGCATAAAGAGAAATACCTATAGCCCAGCTTGGTATTTTGCCCGAAGCCTTGGTAAATTGATCGGCCGTCTTATTTTTTCTTGAAAAATAAAATCCCATCCCCAGCATCGCGACGAGGTAAATTAAAATGATAGATATATCCAGCCAGGGAAGATGGTTCATACTTTGAACTATTTAAATAATTGCGATTTGTATTTCAATTGTAAGCATCTTTGAGATATGGCATGTTTGTTTTCAATGCCTCGTTTTACGGTTTCAATTTGTCTAACAGGATGATTTATCTTATTCCCCGGCTTTCCAGGTATTTAATAAGGCTTTCGGGATGATTAGTTTGCAATCCATCCACACCCAGTTTTAATGCCTGATCCCATTTCTCAGGCTTCTCATCATTACCTTGTACATCTAACCAAACCGCGATTTTTCTATTATGGAGCAGACGTACCATATTGTTATCGTAGGCATTATCTACAACATTCAAATGCCTTTTGTCCAGCAAACTGTTTAGTTCAGTGTTATCCATATTTTCCGGAAGGCTGGACATTAGAGGAATTTGTGGCGCAACATTTTTCCACTGCCTGTACTGTTCTTCTTTATTCAAATAAACCACTACGTTATTTTGCATACCGTATTTCTTTATCAACTTATAAGCTTCCCTAACGTTAGCGTCTTTAAAATCTAAGTAAATATTAATTCTTCCCTTACACAAATTCAATACACTGGAAAAGTCGGGTACACGATAGGTTGTCGTATCCTCTTTCCTGGCGGGCTTTACTTTCAAATCTTTGATGTCGCTATAGTTTAAATCTTTGATGTTTCCATTTTTACCTGTCATACGAGTTACAGATTCATCATGCATGATTACAAGCTGCTCATCTTTTGTGGTGCGCAAATCTATTTCTACATAATCTGCACCTTCTTTTATAGCACTCTCATAAGCTGCCAACGTATTTTCCGGAACATTTAAATGGCTTCCCCGATGTGCTATTATAACTAATTTATGTTTCGTTTGGGGTAACGGTGATAATTGCGCCGTCGAAGAACTGCCGCTAAAAGAAAGAATTGCTATAAAGACCGTAAGTAAAAAATTTCTCATTAGCTCATATTAGTTTAGTAAAGATTTTTCGAAATCTTAAAAACGAATCTAAACAGTTTTTAAAACGCTTTTATAGCCAATCTTATCTTTATGCTATATCATTTTATCTATTTAAAATCAAAAGGCTTTTTCGGATATATCAATATCCTAAATTTATCTGCCACCGAAAAATTATAAAATCCTACTACCATTTACCATAAAAGCACGCGTGCTCACTGTATATTCACCACCGTTCGCATCCTGGTATTTTAAGTCCAGGTAAAATGCCCGGTATCCTTTTACAGGGAGGGGTTCGGACGTTTTTATCGTTGCCTTGTGGCTTATCTGAAGGTCTTTGCTTAACCAGAGCTCATTCCTGAAATCCTTGTCATCAGAATCCGCATACCATAGCGTGGCACCTAATAGAAGATCTTTTGAAGCGTTGACGCTCATTTCTACATTTTTTTTGCTGACAGATGTTTTCCAATTGCAAACAGGATAAGTGCCTTTTTTCATAGCAATTCCAAAAAAAGCACTCAATGCAGAGAAGGCAGATTTGCCGTCACCCAAGTCGTGACCAGCATTCGGCACATAATGCAACAGGTTATTGCCGGGAATATCTTTTAAATAATTCTTTACATTATCAATCACCCAATACGGATCATTGGTGCCCATAAATAACATCTTAGGCATTGTTAATTTATCTCTATAAGAATAAGGATCTATCATTGTCACTAACGCATTGCCACTTTCTGTGCTCATTCCCTGCACTATACCCAGCTTTACATAATCTTCAATCTCAACACTATATTCTCCATACGCCTGAAGCTGGTGGTTAAGGTTTACGGGCATATTTAAAATGTCTATTACCATGGGTCCGATTGCCTGAACTCTTGGGTCACTTGCACCTGTAAGCCATGTTGTCCAACCTCGTTTTGAAGCGCCTGATATAACAAATCGTTTTACTGGATGCTGTAGATTTTTTGTTGAGAATTCCTGCACGGCATCCATCGCCTTTACAGCGCTCTTTACCATGGGGAATAGTAGTGGCCAGGTGAAATCACCATCTTCTTTGAAATGATGCAATGTGTAAGAAATCAATGCGTCTTCTGTTAGGCTGCCGTACAAGGGCTGGTTGGGCACTTGCCGTATTATAGCTACGATCGCTTTGTTTTTTTCAGCAACAGAAGCAAACATTTCAGCGAGCTTATCATCTGATTTTTTCCAATTTGGCTGTTCATTTTTATCTGAGCCGCCAGTAATGAATAATAATGCTCCATCATAATTATTTTCTTTAGGAGAAATAATTGTTAACTGATGGCGCCAGGTATATTGCCTCCATTTTTGAGAAGTTAATAACAGGTCATATCCTTTCGTGCCTTTTATTTCGAATGAATCCTTTATTTCCCATTGGTAAGCAGGGTCGGCTGTGTGTATGTAATGCTGAAGGGCGGTGGCTGGAGTTACTTTACCCTGAGCCCAAATAATGTGTACGAAAAAGAGTTGAACCAAAAAAACGAGAGAAGAGGAAGATAATAATTTTTTCATTTGAAATAATTTAGTTTAAGTGGCCGGAGGCCCGGTTTATAATTGTATTAAGAAATAATTTGTGTCAGAGATTGGCAACCGGTATTTATAGCCAATTTAAAAAATCAGTTTTTAATTTGAGGGATGGTGTTTAACCATTTTAATACTTCGTTGATGTAGATATCACCTGTCATTTCGCCCAAACTTGTACGGCAGATGTAGTCGTATCTTTTAAAGCTATTAAAATCCACTTTATCTAGTATATATCCAAACGCATCGTTGGTAAGTCCGAATAAAAAGGGCTGTTGGGTATGCATGTGGCGTTTTACATAATAGCCAATATTAGGCAACGCTTCCCCAGGGATGGTGAGTACTTGTGCTGTACCGATATTGAGAAGATTAAGCCGGGTAGAAACAGAGTCTGTACTTAGAGATTTAAATTTTAAGGGAGAATGTTCAAGGATAAATTTCATCTCTTTATTTTCCAGGGGGAAAGAAACTCTGCGGTTAGCACAGGAGATATCCGGGTTAATTTGCTCGGGCGCATCCGAAATAATTCTTAAGGCTTCATCGGCCAAAAGATTACCAATGCGAATGCACTCATTCCAGTCATTTGCTTCTTTATGATTCGGCAAACGATTATCTGCGGTAACCATACCACCTTGTGCGCTATTCATAAATATAGCAGTACCTCCTCCTTTTTCTGCAATTCTTTCGTACAGTGGACCGCACAAATCCGGGCTTAAAATGCCTCTGCCGGATCCAATGATTTCGGGATGAATGGCATAATTTATCAGGGTGGCTATAGGCTTTCCCTTTTTGTTTCCGGACGCAGCAAGTACCTGGAGCACGCTGCAACGGGGATCATATAAATCCGGAGCATAATAATTATAAGCTATTTTTCCTTTTGCTTCACCAATTGCTGTTTTTAAGGATGCTGGCGCTAAATTATTTACTGCTTCATTCACGGCATCTGCAATTTGATGGACACACCAGTCCAGATATTTCAAATCAACCGAAGATTTTCCATTTTCATCAGGGAACCCGTAAGCGTCCGGAGCACTGTGTGTATGAGTTGCTCCAATCAGGATATTTTCCGGAGGAATTCCCTTTATTAAAGCTCTTGATTTATCTCCTAAGATAGCAGGCCATCCAAGATTGTCAATGCTTACAATTGCTATCCGTGTAGCGCCTTTTTCTAAAACCAGTATCCTGGTGTATAGGTCTCCTTTTTTAATGTTGGTTGGTTTGGGTATTCCAATACCTCCGGATACTGGCAAGAGAGGATCAGGTGTTATAACCCGTACCGCAGCAGCTGCCTTAAAAGTTTGAGCTCGTAAGCCACCAATGAGGAATAAAAAAGGAACGATAAAAATAAAAATGGTCTTTTTTACAATTTCGTTTATCGGGGGTAGAAAGAATGCCTTCTTGTTGTAAGCTTTTAAATGTTTTAGGCACGAATCAATTTTTTTAGAAGCTATTTTCTTCTTCATTTATAATATTTAGTTTTATAATTGTTCGATGTCTTACCACGGTTTTCCAGTTCCCTGTAATAACCACATTTTTGACCATGGGCTGTTTTTATTACCGTCTGCACCAAAGCCGGAGTAAGGCGTTACTTCCAGTTTATCAGCTGCTGCCTGTTCATTAATGCTATTCAGATTCTGTTCAGCTTTTGGATAATAGAATCTTAAAGGCAGTTCCGGAGCAATAGTGAGCCCTTGCACCCCATGTAAATTAGGAAAGCCGGTTCTTCGGAAATCAAACCATGATTCTGTAGCGTTGGTCCAGTTAGCAATCCATTTTTGCTCCATAATCTGCTTTTGTGAATTATCAAAAACAACGTTCGGCTGCATTATATAGTTTGAATAGGCGCTGCTTAATCCCCATGTATCAAATGATGCTTTAATACCGGCATAATACTGTTCTTTCGCATCGGCCAATGTCCAGCCTTTAACAGCCTTGGCTTCGGCTATAATAAAGTGTACTTCTGCAGCAGACATAAGGCGGGCCTTTAAAAGAGGTCCCTTGGGGTCACGATAGATATCATTGAGCCATGATACATGTGGATTACGTGAAGCCTGGTTTAAATCCGGGCTTAAGTTATAAGCCTGTGGCCCTGTGAGTGCTATGGGAAGACCAACGTAATTTGGGTCCTGGTTAATGTCGGCGAGGGTAAGCGCCCTGCTTGAAAGAATATCCGGTGACAGGTAACGCACTTTTCTATTTTCGCCATTTATTATTGTATCCTTTATATAATCAGTACCGGCTTTTAGATTATCATCTACTTTTAAAAATACTTGTACCTTGGCAGCAAATACACCTAAACGCGGATCCTGTACAGCCTGCAAAGCCTCCACAAATGTATTGCACATTTTTAACCTCCTATAATTACTGCTATCCGAGTCATAAGTAACATTATTAGGCCATGAATCACTGTTGCTATCACCTGCAAAAGGCATTGCTGCATCATCGGAGGCAGCGGTTATTATTGGATAATCCGTTGGATTATTCACTATCATTTCTATTCCTGCCTTAGCTTCATCCGGCAATTTTTCTGATATTCTCATATAATACCTAAGTGCTAAAGAATTAGCAAGCTTTCTCCATTTCGCAGGGTCACCATTATAATACAGATCCACACTTCCAGGATTATTAGCGTATTCGCTTTTCTGTTTAGAAAGCAGCGTATTCGCAGTTTTGAGATCGGCCAAAATACCTTCATAAATCGTTTTTTGATCATCATAGGAAGGGAACGTCTTGTCTTTACCACTTTCATCTCCCTGCAAAGCGGTAGTATAAGGCACATCTCCATACAGATCAGTTAAGAGACCAAACATCATTGACCGCATTACTAATGTTATTCCCTGCAGAAATTCATCTTTTGATTCTACTGCTTTATTATAAACGAACTGGTTATTTCTCAATATATCATAGTAATCGCCCCAGGGATTATCGCCTCCCCAATCGTAATTGTTATGAGCGGAGCCCCAGCCGTCTTTTTGGGTGTATTGCATTACTCCGGCAATATCTCCATATCCGAGGCCTACAAAAGTTCTTCCTGTTTCAGAAAGGACGGTGGACAATACAAGGCTCGGATTAGCTGTGGAAGGGTCAGCACCATTCGGATTTTCGTTTAGCTTTTCTAAATGCTTGACGCAGGAGAATGCGAATCCACAAAGAAAAATAAATAATGTTATATGAAATTTATGTATTGGCTTCATAATAATTAATTTTAATGTTAGTGCTAAAAAGTGACATGTAACCGGATACCAATAGGGATCACCCAAGGGGTGACATTATATCTCTCTATTCCCTGTTTAAATTGTATTCCTCCACCTTGCACGTCCGCGCTTGGTTGGTAAGCATTTTCGGGATCTATCCCAATTTTAGCCGCTGTCCACAAAATAATATTGCGGCTATAAACAGACAAAGCAGCGTCCTGTATTTTTAAAGCTTTTGACAACCGGGATGGTATCCCATAAGAAAGCGATATTTCGCGAAGCTTTAAATAAGATGCTGAAAATAGTTCCGGCTCGGTGAAATCCCAGGGATCAGCAGCAGCATAAGGTACCGGCATGGTAACATTAGGATTAGAAGCATCTGTGCCAAGCACATTTTCTCCAAGGTTTTCAATGTAGCCGGTCGGATTCCCGTTAGCATCATATCCCGAAGCATAGACGCCCGGAATAATTAACCCACCATAAGGAAGTTTGATGCCACTATACTCAAAAGGGAAACTGGTATGTTCTGGTGTAGGCCATCCTACACGTGGAAAATGATTGCCATGAATTTTGATCAGTTCATCTGCATGAGCTACTAAATAATCCCGAAGTTCTTTTCCACTCATGCTGCCAGCATTAAAAAATTGATCAAGCTGCAGGGAAGCATTTCCATTTTCCATTCCATAGCGATAAGTCTGCGATACAAATTGTCCGCCATTTCTCCAGTCGAAAGACATGTTCAGGCTCCAGTTTTTCCAACTGATGGAAGTTTGTACACCCATTATAAATTTTGGATTGAAATTGCCGATCTTATTCTTTGTATTGTGGGCATCAATACTTGACCATTTGGCCCCGCCATCAGAAAATTCAAGCAGTGGGTATCCAAAATAAGGTGAGGATTTATCCGTTACAGTCTTCACTTTGGATCCGTATATATCTCCTACGTCTTCGCCTACATAAGTCCAGGCTCCGCCTTTTGCATCTTCCCAGAAAGTAAAATAGGGCATTTCTTCCGCGAGTTTTATTATCCTGGTGCGGTTTCTGGTCAGGTTTGCATTAATATCCCATCTAAAGTTTTTACTTTGTATAGGAGTTCCGCCAAGGGATAATTCTATACCACGGCTTCTTACGAGGCCAGCATTAATATTTTTGGAACTGTATCCCGATGAGGGAGGAAGTTGCGTGGTAAATATCTGGTTCTTGTTCTCTAAAATATAATAGGTGCCGGAAAAATTCAGCCGGTTTTTGAATAAGGAAACCTCCAAACCTCCTTCATACGAAGTTGCTATTTCGGGTTTGAGGTCGGGGTTCAAGAGTGTTCCCGAGGTGGATAATCTTGGTACGTTTCCCCACGTTCCCGCATTAGATAATACGCTTAGAAGTTGGTATGGTGATGCATCATTACCCACCTGCGCTACACCACCTCTTAATTTTATAAGATTGATGTTGGACGAAGTAATGTGAGCAATCTTATTCATCAAAAGGCTTAGAGATGCAGAAGGGTAAAAATAGGGCTCTATATTGGGAAGTGTACTGGACCAGTCATTGCGCCCTGTAAGATCTAGGTATGCTTTATCCTGGAAGCCCAAAGAAGCCATCCCATAAATACTGTTCGTACCTTTCTGAAAAGAAACGCTGCTATAGTCAAGGGAAGCTGGTAAAATGTTTTGAATTGTATAAACGCCAGGTACTATAAGCCCTGTACCGTCTTTAGTAGCATTCCTGATGGAGCTGCTTTTTTCATAACGCATGCTTCCTCCTGCTGAAACAGACAGGCTAAAATTCTTTAAATCCTTTTTATAAGTAGCGAGAAAATCAGCGTTACGCTCAAAAGATTTAAGATTGATTAATCCGTAGCCTCCGCGTGGATCTTCGGTGTAACTGTTAGGTATTTTAAATTCTCTTTGTTCAGTATAAGTGTCTAGCCCATAGCGGAACATCATGCTGAACTCCGGGGTTATCTGCCAATCTGCTTTAATATTGCCATATAACCTGTCCCGTACAAAACTATTCTTGACCTCGTATGCCAGGAAATAAGGATTGTTGAAGGTTTTATCTTGTGAGCGCTGCTGCAATCCCTCCTGTCCCGGCATCCAATAGTCTTTAAGGTCATTAATATCAATATGGGGAGACATTGCATAAACCCATTGCAGGGGATTGGTACCTCTTTCTCCCGCTGGCCGGTTATTCGAATTGTTCCTGCTCAAATCAATACTGGTGCTTATCTGTAGTTTATTATTGACTTTTACGGAAGAGTTGATATCAAGCGTGTTTCTGAACAGGTCTGAATTTGGAATGATCCCTTTGTTAGACATATTGGAATAGGAAAGGCGATAGTTTATAGCATCTGAACTATTTGCAACCGAAATGCTATTGTTTGTAGTAATGCCTGTTTGTACGAAATCTTTAGCATTATTTGGATGAGATACCAAAGGCAACGGAACGGGCTTTCCATTATCATCCAGGGGGCTGTTCCATTGCACAGCAGTATATCCCCTGTCTAATTCTCCGCCAAAAGTACCGCCTACATCTTCCTGGATAAGGCCTCCAAATGGGTCAGTTAAAATGTTGCCCGTTAACTCAACGGGAATAGCAGAAAACTGCCCGGATCCATATTTGTTTTGCCATTTCAAAAATTTATAAGGCATATCAAATACAGTACTTGATGTAACAGAAACAGTTAATTTATTTACACTGCGGCCATTTTTAGTGGTGATTAATACGACTCCATTACCCGCACGAGAACCATACAAAGCCGCTGCGCTTGGCCCCTTCAATATAGTTACGCTTGCTACATCATCAGGGTTGATACTTGATATGGCGTTGCCGAAATCCACTCTGTTGTCCGTTCCCACATCAGATACATTGTTCAGCGTATTGGCAATAGGTACACCATCCACAACAAACAAAGGCTGATTGTCGCTATTTAAAGAGTTGGCACCCCGAATTATCATGCTTACAGAAGATCCGGCGCCGCTGGTTTGGCTAATGGTAACGCCTGATACTTTCCCGGCTAAGGAATTCAAAACGTTTTCCTGTGCTACCCGGTTGATATCCTTCCCTGACACTTCCCCGATTGAATAACCAAGAGATTTTTTTTCTCTTGAAATTCCAAGAGCAGTTACTACTACATTTGAAAGCTCCTGAGAAGATTTCTTTAAAACAACTGCTACTGTGCTTCTACCTTCCACTGCTATCACTGAGGATTGATAACCAACAAAGCTAATTGTTAACACAGCATTTGATTTTGAAATGCGTAACGAAAAGGTTCCATCACCGTTGGTTGTAGTGGCATTATTAGTTCCATTTTCACGAATGGTGGCGCCACTTAAGGCTCCATTTTCATCATTTACTGTTCCCCGGATAATAACATTCCCAGCTGACTGAACGTTGCTTTGACTATATGCAAAGGAAAAAGCCAGGCAAAGTATAATTGTCGGAAGGAGTTTTTTAATAAAGTAATTATTTTTCATAAACTTCTGTTTGAAGATTAAAATAAAAAATCGTCAGGGTTATTTTTCCAAAATAAGGCCTAAGGGCGCAGCACCAAGGCCCGGAAAATCTACCGTAAGCGCCAGGTTTAAGGTATTACTGGAGATGCTATTGATCCAATGAGGATCTTTTTCGTCTTTAGATGAAATTAGCTCGAGCACCGCATCATAAGTGGTAAGGCCCCACTTGCCGCTATTGCCGGCAACAGGCAGTATGAGGTCAGTACATCCATTGATGCTAAATGTCCCATTGGCATTAAACGAATAGATATTATCAGCAGTGCATAATATAGCCGCAGCAATTTCCGGGCTACCAAGAGCCTGGCCAATTAAAGGGGCCAGGGTAATCATGCTGGTTCCAGCCGGTACTTTTTGACCGGCAATTTTTACATCCACACTTATCACGAGATCTTTTTGTTTCCAATTGCCCGCTATCCATTCCTGATTTTTGTTTTTGAATTGAGCATTTTCAACCGCTTTATCTTTTTTACAGGATACAAAAAGAAACATCAGTAGTACAAGCAGGGCATACCTCGCTACAAATTGCTTTTTTTTCATGATTTTTATTTAATAGTGTAGCAATAAAATAATATTTCTATTCTCACATTCTGCAACCTATTGGAAGATAAATAAAGAGAAAGGCCATAAGTTTTCTTCGGCATTGGCATGAAAGTTCTTGCCGTTGATGCGAAATTTTTTTTTCGGAACAGACCTATCCCCACAATTAATCCGGTTGTATATTCTATAAAACGTTCGGTTTTTCGATTAATTCCTTATCTGCCAGTTGACAGCTTATTATCGATTATCTTTTTTT
>Ga0070679_100004619_pt1 | contig 12712 bp, 9 predicted proteins | sample KBSC63BmetaG_FD_65652 | JGI IMG/M metagenome (GOLD analysis project Ga0070679, IMG submission 65652) | Corn rhizosphere microbial communities from Kellogg Biological Station, Michigan, USA - KBS C6-3B metaG | ecosystem: Host-associated > Plants > Roots > Rhizosphere | place: USA: Michigan... | reverse complement strand
AAGAAGCGGCGCTGGTTGAGCTCCACGTAGCGGCGATCCGCGAGCACCGAGATGATCGATGCGTACGTCGACGGACGGCCGATGCCGAGGCGCTCGAGCTCCTTCACGAGGCTCGCCTCCGAGAAGCGCGGCGGCGGCTCGGTGAAATGCTGGCTCGGCGTGATGCCCCTGCACGGCACCTGTTCGCCGACGACAACCACTGGCAACGCCTGCTCGTCCTCCAGCGCTTTGCTGTCGCCCTCTTCGCGCGCCTCGCGATAGAGCGCGAGGAAGCCCTGGAACTTGATGATCGAGCCGGTCGCGCGGAACAGATAGCTTCGGCGGCCGATGTCGGGCTGCGCCGCGTACGGAATGTCGAAGTCGACGGTGGTCGTATCGAACACCGCCGGCGTCATCTGCGACGCCATGAAGCGCTGCCAGATCAACGTGTAGAGCTTGAGCTGGTCGGGCGTGAGGTATTTGCGGACGGCGTCCGGACGGCGCGTCGGATCCGTGGGGCGGACGCCCTCGTGAGCGTCTTGAGTGTTCTTTGATTTGCCGTCGCCGTAAAGCTGCGGCGTAGCACAGACGAACTCGGAGCCGAAGAGCGTGCGCAGATACTCACGCGCCTGCTGCGCGGCACTCTCCGCGATGCGCGTCGAGTCCGTGCGCATGTACGTGATGAGACCGACCGCGCCCTCGGCGCCGATCTCGATGCCCTCGTAGAGATCCTGCGCGACGCGCATCGTGCGCTTCGATCCGAACGAGAGCTTCTTCGCGGCTTCCTGCTGGAGCGTGGACGTCGTGAACGGCGCCGACGGATTCTTGCGCCGCTCGCGGCGCTTCACCTCGGTGACGTCGAACGTCCGGCGCGCCTTCAGGTTGTCGAGGATGCGCTGCGCTTCGGCCTGATTGGAAATCTCGGCCTTCTTGCCGTCGATCTGGTGCAGCTTGGCGGTGAACTGCTGGCCATCCTTCTCGAGCAGCGCCTCGATCGTCCAGTACTCCTGCGGCTTGAACGCGCGAATCTCGCGCTCGCGCTCGACGATCAGCCGGAGCGCAACCGTCTGCACCCGACCCGCGGAGACGCCTTTCTTCACGGTCTTCCAGAGCACCGGACTCGCCTTGTAGCCCACGAGCCGGTCGAGCAGGCGACGCGCCTGCTGCGCCTCGACCCGCTTGTTGTCGATCGTGCCGGCGTTCTGGATCGCGCGCTGCACCGCGTCCTTCGTGATCTCGTGAAAGAGCACGCGCCTGATCGGCACCGACGCCGGACCACGCTTTGGCGAGAGCTGCGTCGCCACGTGCGCGGCGATCGCTTCCCCTTCGCGGTCAGGGTCGGTCGCGATCAGGACTTCCTTGCTGGTTTTCGCGGCGCTCTTGAGCTCCGCGATCGTCTTCTCCTTTCCGGGAATGGGCACGAGCTCCGGCGTGAACCCCTTCTCCACGTCGATGCCGAGCTTCTTCTCGGGAAGGTCCATGATATGGCCAACGGTGGCGCGGACGCGGTAGCCGCGGCCGAGGTACTTGCCGATCGTCTTGGCCTTGGCTGGAGACTCGACGATGACGAGCGTCCCGCCCGGAGCGGAGTCCTCGACGTACTCCTCGGCGGACGCACGTGCGCCGCCCCGGCGAGCCGTGGCCTTGGTCACCGCCTTCTTCTTCGCGGCGCTCTTCGCGCTCTTCGCGCTGGTGCGCCGCTTGGTGGCCGTCTTTCTCGTTGCCATGCTCAGTGTACCGTCTGGTGTTGATCGCCGTCGCCATCACCCGCGAATCCCGCGCCTTCCATGAAAGAGCGCAGGTCGTCGAGCGCGATCCGGCCGTCGATCTGAATCAAAGCGCGTTCAATGATGTGCTCGAGCTCGGATGAAGTGAGCACTCCGGACCCGTTCAGAGCCAGCAAATGACCCCAGGCGTCTGGCGCAAATCGGCCGCGCTCATGAGGTCCCAATACGCGAAAACTCATTGTCTCCCCCGTCCCGTCCCATGTCCTGACGCCTGAGACGCACCAAAAGCAAGAAGGGGAGGATGTTGGATGCTTACGCATCGATCCTCTCCCTTTCGATCGTCGCCGCTCGGCATCCACGACTGTCAGCCTACAACCTGTCTCGCCTACCGAGGCGGTAACGTATTCCTACCGCCCGGCCGAGGCAAGCTCGATGACCTTCTCTATAACCCTTTGCAGGTCAAGTAGTTCCGTATTCACGACCAGATCGGCCGACTCGTACGCCGCTTTCCGCGCCTCCAGAAGACGCGTCAGCTCGTCGAGCGGATTCGGGCGGCTCAACAGCGGCCGCATCATCCGGAGAGGGCCAAGTCGCTTGAGCGCGACGTCCGGCCGCACCTTAAGGTATACGAGCATGCTAGGGGGTCGAACGAGCCCGACCGTCTCCGGATCCGTGATCCACCCGCCGCCCGGCGAAACGATCATGTTGCCGAACATCGCGAGCTCCTCCGTCAGCTCGCGCTCGCGCTTCCGGAAATACGGCTCGCCCTTCTCGCCAAAGATCTGGCTGATCGAGCGGCCCTCGCGGCGCTCGATCTCCTGATCCAGGTCGAGAAACGTCCGCCCGGTCCGATCCGCGACTGCCTGTCCCACCGTCGTCTTCCCTGAACCGGGAAGTCCGACGAGGATCAGATGCGGCTTGGACGGATCAGCCGCCGAGCCGGGATTCGACGTGCGAAAGGTAGGCGTCATAATTCCGTCTCGTTTCGCCAAGGGAATCGCCACCGAACTTCTCCAGAAAGGCGTCAGCGAGCACGAGCGCCAACATTGCTTCGGCGATCACGCCCATCGCAGGAACCGCCGTCACATCGCTGCGCTCGGCGACCGCTTGCGCGGATTCACCCGTCGCGACGTCCACCGTACCGAGAGGACGCATGAGGGTGCTGATCGGCTTCATCGCCACGCGGACGACCAGCGGCTCGCCGGTGGTCATGCCACCTTCGAGACCGCCCGCCCGGTTCGTCTTGCGACGCACGTTGCCGGTGCGCACTCGGCCCGGCGCCATCTCGATCTCGTCATGGACGTCCGCGCCGGTGACGCGCGCGGCCTGAAAGCCCATGCCGATCTCCACGCCCTTCACGGCGGGAATGGACATGATCGCCGCGCCGATTCGTCCGTCGAGCTTACGATCCCACGACACGTGCGAGCCGAGACCGACGGGCAGTCCATCGACGACGACCTCGCAGATGCCGCCGAGGGTGTTGCCGGCGCGCTTGATCTCGTCGATGTAGGTGATCATGCGCGCTTCCGCTCGCGCGTCGAGCGTGCGCAGCGGCGACTGGTCCGACGCGGCGTTGACGTCGTCGGGCATCTCGGCCGGACGCACGGCGTCGATGCCGCCGAGGTGGACGAGATGGCTGCCGATGCGAACGTCGAATTCGCTCAGGAAGCGCCGGCAGACGGCGGAGGCGGCGACCCGCGCGGTCGTCTCACGTGCCGAGGCACGCTCGAGGATGTCGCGTGCATCGTCGCGATCGTACTTGAGAATTCCTGTAAGGTCGGCGTGGCCGGGCCGCACGCGGGTCACGGCGCGCTTGCGCGGCGAGGGATCGGACTCGCGCGGGGCGGGGTCCATGATCTCCTGCCAGTTCTTCCAGTCGCGATTGTGGATGAGCATCGCGATCGGAGAGCCGAGCGTCTCGCCGGCGCGCACGCCGGACAGGAATTCGATGGCGTCCTTCTCGATCTGCATGCGGCGGCCGCGCCCGTAGCCTTGCTGCCGCCGTGCGAGCTCGGTGTTGACGTGCTCGGCGAGAAGAGGGACTCCCGCCGGCATTCCTTCGAGAATGCTGACGAGAGCGGGACCGTGTGATTCGCCTGCGGTGGTGAAGCGGAGAGGCATTGCTCTGGAGTCAAGCGTTCGCTGCGCTCGCTGGAGTGGAGCGCGCGGGCCGCGTGCTGGAGTCGGCGGCGGCATCATTGCGCTCGCCGACTGAAACTAACCTATTCGCGCGACCACTCTTCATCGCGAGCTCCTTCGAATGCAGCCCCAGCGAGCGAAGGAAGCGCTTGATTCCAGCACAAAAGCGGAGCGCTCGCGCGCTCCGCTTTTGATGTACCGCGATTCACTCACGGTCCCGGCTTGATGTCTGCGGCCGTGAGGTCGACGACCACCAACCCCTTCGTGCTCACCGCGTACAGCTTCATCACGACGTCTGGCCCATCGCCCGGCATCGGCGGGCTCGCGCGGAGCGGTCCGTAGATCGGGTTCTTCAGTTGCAGCTTGCCGCGATTGACGTAGTACGCCGCGTCGACCAGCTCGATCACGCCCGACGACGCGCCGACGAACGCGAGACGCGCCGCCGCCGGAGTCATCGTGCCATCGGCGGCCGGGTGGAACGCGATGCCCGCGCCGTTGTCGAACGAATCGTACTTGCCCTGGAGACGCAGGTGGAATGGATCGCTCACCGCCGCGAAGTACGACTGCGAGCCGTGCGACGCCACCGTGCCGCCCGACTGATCGAGTGCGAGACCGAACACCTGCTCCGATGCGTTGTCGGTGAGGTCGGTGATCGTGACGACCGGCGAGAAGAAGTTCGGCACCGGGCCGGCGGAGTCCGCGACCATGATGACGCGGCCGGCGCCCTGCTTGTTGCCTTCGCCGAACGCGATCCAGTGACGGTTGCCGCTCGCGGCCGTGAAGGTCGTGTCCGTGAGCGCGAGCGAGCTGACGTCGAGGCGAAGCACCGCTTCCGCATCGCTGCCGCCCGCGACCGCGTGTGAGATGGCGTTGAGCGGAATCGTGTCCTGCACCGCGATCACGCCCGTGCGCTGGCCATAGGGATGGTCCCAGATGAACAGCGTGTCCGAGCTCGTCGACGAGGGGAGCGTCGCGCCAATCCCGATGGAATCAACGTTGAACAGCGCGTAGACCTGCTCCGTGCCCTTCGTGACGTTGCCGTACTGCCAGATCTGGCGCGGATCGGGCACGGGGAGCCTGGGGTCGAGCCAGCGAATGGTGCCCGCGGGCGCCTGCGCCGTCGGACGCGTCGAGTAGAAGATGCGTCCGCCCGACGACTGCGCGATGTACTGCGGGCGATCCGAGTAGCTGATCGGGCCGACGGCGCTCAGGCGGATCTTGCCCGTGTTCTCGTCCTTCTGCACGGTGACCGTGTAGATGTACGTGTTGCGGGTGAGAATCCGGTTCGCGAGATCCTCGCGCATCGACGCCGCCTGCGTCGATCCAATGAACACCCGGCTGATGTTGGTGCCGCCGGAGTTGGCGACGAGCAGCGTGTCGGGGTTGTTCGAGATGAAGAGGCCCCAGGGCAGCGAGCCGACGGCGATGCCGTTGGAGGCGAAGCCCTTGGCCTGCGCGCTCTGCTGCCAGACCTCGAGGAGATTGAAGTCCGTGTTGGAGAGGAACACGTTGCCGCGGGTGGCGTCGACCGCGATGTCCGCGATCGTGCCCTGGTGCGGTAGTGTGTAGGTGCGACCGTAGACGACCAGCGTGGAGTCGACGAGCGCGGCGTTGACGTTGCCCTGCGAGGCGCCCGTCGTCGACGACACCGCGTACCCGACTCGGCCCGCCTGGTCGATCGCGAAGCCCGTGATGCCGAGCTTCTTGCCCTGCTGCGAGGGCGGCAGGTTGAGCGCGATGGCCTGCTGCACGTTGCCGTTGTACGGCGCCGTGAGCTTGACCGTGTCGCCCTGGACGATGGCGTTGCTGCTGTCGCGGATGATGACGCCAACCGTCGTGATGCCTTCGCCGGTGGCGCGCACGGTGACCGAGTCCGAGTACTCGCTCTTCGGCGGCACCGTCTGCGTCACGTGCGGGATTGCCGCGCTGGCGCTGCGGACGAAGACGGCCACCGGCGACGACGAGCCGGGCTGACGATTCACGTCCACCGCGGTCGCGGTGATCGTGATGCGGCCGCGCAACGGTGCGTTGAGAGGCACCTTCGCGACGGCGTTGAAGGTGATGTCGCGCGGATTCGTTGTATAGACTTGTGTGAAGGTCGTGTCGAACCTGGTCGGCCAGTTCGCTTCGCCCTGCACGCGGATGTCGATGCGGCCGACGCCGTCGGGATGCGTGGCGCGCGCCGCGACGTTGAGGCCGACGCCGGCGGGAATGCTGTCGCCGTTGGTCGGCGCCACGACGGTCACCTTTGGACCGGCAACGATGTTGATGCGGCGGGTGGCCGTGTCGGCGACACCGGCGCTGTCCGTCGCGATCACCTGGATGACCAGGCTGTCGAGCGTGGTGTCGGCCTGGTTCAGCGGCTGGAGATAGCGGCGGACGACGGTGTCGCGGAGTCCCGGACGGAACTTGCCGGCCACCGGGACCGTGACCGCGGCGTAGCGCAACGTCTGCTTGAACGTTCCGAGGTCGACGCTACCGGTCTGGGTGTAGCCGCCGATCACGGCGTTGGCGAGTGCTTTTGCGTCGTGCAGCGCCACCGTGACGAGCACGGAATCGCCGACGTTGATCAACGCGCCGGTGAGCGGCGAATCGATGACGATGCTGGGCGCCTGCACGTTGTTCCGGGAGCCCGAGCCCGAGCCGGACCCGCCGCTCGTGCCGCTGCCGGTGACCGTCGGAGCCGTGGCGAGGCGAGCGTCGCAGCTCGCGACGACCGCCATGCTCGCGGCAATGAGGCCGAGTCGAAGAAATACTGGTCGCATGATATGCTCCGCCCCGCCTTACGGGCGCCCCGACTCGGGCATCTGCTGCCCGTCGTCGATGATGTGCGGCGTGATGAGGATCAGAAGATCACGCTTGCGCTCTTCGCGATTGGTCACGCCGAAGAGCCGCCCGATGATCGGGAGATCGACGAGGACCGGCAGACCGGTCTTCGTGATGCTGACGGACGTCTGGGTCAGACCCGCCATGACCGCGGTCTCGCCATCGGCGACGAGGACGACGTTGTCGACCTTCTGCGTCGGGAACACGGCGCCGACGTCGCTGGTCTGGAACTGCACGTCCGAGTTCTCGACGTGCACCTTCATTTGAATTTGATGATTCGCGGTCACCTGCGGCGTGACGGTGAGGATGATACCCGTCTGCTGCATGCTCACCGACGCGCGCGGTGCGTTGCTGGTGTTGCCCGCGGCCGAGCCGGCGTCGATGACGCGGATCGGCACCTGCGTACCGGCGGTCAGATTCGCCGTGTAATTGTTCAGCACGCTCGCACTCGGCTCCGCCTGGACGTCGAGGAGCGTGTTGGTCTGCAGCGCCTCGAGGAACGTGGTGAAGTCGAAGTTGCCCATCGCCGTCGAGTAGACGAGCTGCAGCGCCGCGCCCGGAATACGGGCCGATGCGTTCGCGATGGCGGACACGGTGTTGCCGCCGAGCAGGATCTGGCCGGCATCGACGCGCGGCTTGCCGGTCGAGTCGAGACGCGGCACGATGTCGTTGAAGAACTGCTGCTGCGAGCCGAGGTCGTAGCGAAGACCGAGGCCCTCGAGCGTGGAGCGATCGACGCTGATGATGCGGGCCTTGATGTTCACCTGCGGCTGGCGCAGGTCGAGCGTCTTCGTGTACTCGATGAGTCCGGGGAGCGCGCTCGGCACATCGGTGATGCTGACGCTGTTCGTGATCGTGTCGGCGGTGACCGCGCCGCGCGCCGGGCAGCTCGGGTTACCGACGCCGACGGTCGGCATGCCTGCGCCGACGTTGCTGTTCATGGGCGTGGCGGTCGGCTGACCAGGGACCGGTTGGAACACCGGTGCATTGTTCGCCATCGACATCGCCGTCTGCGGACAATTGCGCGTCAGACGCGCTTCGATCATCGGGCGCACCGACGCGGCGCGCGAATAGTTGAGGCGGACGGTGCGTGTATCGAGCGGAATCGTCGCCTGGCGCGCGGCGATTGCCTCGTACGTGTCGACGAGGATGACGCCGGTGTCGTCGATCGTGACGTCGTAGCCGTTCGCGTTCATCACCTTTCGGAGCGCGACGTCCCACGGCTGGTTGTTGATGATCGCGCTCACCGTGCCGGTGACGTTCTTCGACGGCAGGATCGTGCGGCCGCTGAACGAGGCGAAGATGCCGAGCACGTCGGAGATGGGAGCGTTCTCCCAGCTCACGGTGATGCGCGGCTCCTGCGACTGCTGCGGCGCGACTGCCTTGCGCGAGCTCGACGAACGGGTGTCCGCCGGCCTGGCTTCGGGGCGCACCTCTTCCTCGACCGGAGTGGCGCGTGCGGGCGCGGCCGACTCGTCGGCGGCCGTGGCGCTCCCCTTCACCGACCACGGCGAGAAGTCGACGCCCGTGGTCTCGACGCTGATGCGGATCTCACCGTTCTGCTGCGTCACCTCGTAGGCGTGCGCGGCGTCGAGCGTGAGCACGACGCGAACGGTCGATTTCGTAAACTGTGAATAGCGAATGCGCGTGATGCCGCCGCGCGCGACGCCGTCGTACGCATCGCCTTCGGGCAGGCCGAGCGACGCGCCATTGAGGTCGACGACGATCTTGTCGGGATTCGAGAGCGTGAAGTGCTTGAGCGTCACGGAGCCATCGACACGTACGACGACGTCGGCATGTCCGGTCCGCGGCACGACACTGAGCGCCGTGACGGTCGGGTCATTCGGGGTTGGCCGCGCAGCCACGACAGATACGACAGATACGGCAGCAGCGCGCGCGCCTACTGGAACGGCCCCGACTACGCCGAACGCAGCGAGCATCGCGGATGCAAGCGTCCGGTGTGCAATCATTTCGCCCTCGCTTTGGTGGAGTCGCCGAGGACGAGCGAGTCCTGGCGGGTGGTGCCGAATTCGTCGATGGTGAACAGGACCCGCTTCACGCCGATGGCGGCGACGCGCATGCGTCCGAGCGCGGTGCCGGCGGTGACGCGGTACTGTTGATTGGTGGAGACGTCGCGCAGCGTCGCGACCGAGTGGCGTCCACCGGACTGGTCGTACAGGATGCCCGTCAAGCGAAGATCGCTCATCGTCGGGCGGAGCTCGTTCGTCGTGAGCAGCGAGACGAACGGATCGCGACGGCCATCGGGCTCGTACGCGAATGACTCACGGAGCACCAGCGGCGGCGTGCTGGCGGAATCCGCGGGAGTTGCTGCTGCCGGCTGAACCGGAGCGGTCGTGGAAGACTTTGTATCAGACCTGGCGGGAGCGGCGGCGCTCGCGACGATACGCGATGTAGGCGCCGGCGATGCGGCACTCGGCGCCGGCGCATCCGGGCGCTGTTCCGCGGCGATGTGCGCGTCGGTTGCCGCCGCGGCCTTGCGCGCCGCGCCGGTGGCCTTCGTGTACATATCCTGGGCAGACGCCGAGCTTGCGGCCACGAACATTGCCGCGCTCACGAACAACAATCTGGTCATGGGGTCCCCGGCTTCCCGCTCGGTGGTACGAGCTTCGACGCGTGCGCGACGTAGGTCTGGATCTGGAACTTCGCGTCGAGGAACTGCTCGTTCTTCTTCGGCTTCAGCTCACCCGTGCGCGTGGTCGGGAGGAGCGTGAGATTGATCGGCGAGACGATGCGCGGCAGCGTTCCGATGTTGTTGAGGAACGCGGCGATCTGATGGTACGGCCCCGTGACGCCGAGCTTGTAGCGATAGGTGTCGAACTGGTCGCCGTTCACGATGCCGTCGGGCTGGACGTCGGCGAGCTCGAGTCCCGCTCGGCGCGCGGCGCTGGAGACCGATTCGACGAGCGCGGGCACTTCGTTTTCCGTGGGCACGAGGTGTCGCAGCATGAGGAGCTCGCGGCCGTAGGCGTCGGCTTCGGCGCGCATCTTGGCGGCGTTGCCCTTCGCGACTTCGTGCTTCGCGACGAGATTGAGCGAGTCGAGCGTGTCCAGTCGCGCCTCGAGCGCAACGAGCTCTGTGTGCTGCGGCTGCCAGAGCAGTTGCCAGTAGGCGCCGCCGAGCGCGAGTGCCGCGACGGCGAGGAGGAGCAGCTTCTGGCTGCGCGGATTGTGAGGAAGCAGTGCCATGTTATTTCACCGACAGCACGAGGGGAACGCGATGCAACTGCGTCGAATCCGGACGGCTGTAGTTCATCGTGAGCTGGAACTGCGTGACTTCCTTGCCCTGGTCCGACGCGATCTCCGATTTGTCGATCGCGACGTTCTCGAGGAACGGCGAGGCCTCGAGGTCACGCCAGAAGCGCGTCATCGCCTGGATGTCCACCGTGCGGCCCGAGATGCGGAGCTGCACGACGTCCCGCGGGATCTCGGTGTCGAGACGCTTGGGCGGTCTGTTCTTCTTCTTTGACGACGTGTCGACCGGAGTCGACGGCGTGGCGACGACGTTGTTCTGTCCCTGCGGAGTGCCCGCGACGCCGAGTGACGTGAGCCAGGTGTACTGCGGCAGCGCGCGGCTCACTTCGTCGAGCACATGCGCCCAGATGAAGCGATCCTCGTCGAGGCTCTTGATGATGTGCACCTGCCGCAGGATCGTGTCGCGCACGGCCTCCGCGCGGTAGCGATCCTTGAGGAAATTCGCATAGCGCATGGAGTCGCGCACGGCGATCTCCTTGCGTTCGTTCAGCGTCGCGGCTTTCGCCGTCTGCGTCGTGTAGAGGAAGCCGACGGCGGCGGCGGCGATCACGACGGACGCGATCGCGCCAATGAGGTAGCCGTCCCTGAACTTGCTGCCGAAGCCCGTTGCCATCGCGCTGAAGTCGACGCCACGTCGGCTCGCCGACTTCTTCTTGCCAGCGCCTGGCAGAAGATTGATTTCGATCATGCGACCTGCCGCAGTGCCAGCCCGATGGGCAGCATGAGGAGCGGAGCAATCTCGTCGGTGACGAGGGATTCGAGCGCGCCGTCGCGCACGCGGAGATTGGCGAGCGGATTCGCCTGATGCACCGTGGTGCGCAGGCGCGCCGCGAGCATTTCATTGAGGCCCGGGATGCGCGAGCCGCCGCCGCTCGTGTAGATTGCGCGCACCTGTCCGCCGCGCGACGACTGCGCGAGGAACTGCGCCGCGCGCTCGAAGCCGACGGCGATCTCTTCGCCGCGCGTCTCGAGCACCGCGTCGAGATGCGCCGAACGATCGAAGCCTTGCAGGAGCGACTGCGCTTCGTCGGCCGGCAAGCCGCGCTCGCGCTGAAGATCTTCCTTGAAGCGGCGCGTGCCGACCGTGAGGTCGCGGGTGAGCAGCGGTACGCCGTCATCGAGAATGTTGATGTTCGTGACGTCGTGGCCGATGTTGAGCAATCCGACGACGCCGCTCATGGCGTCGGGATGATTGATCTCGAATGCGTTGTGCAGCGCGAAGGCCTCGACGTCGACGACGGCCGGCTCGAGTCCTGCGTCGGTGAGGACGCGCAGCTTGGATTCGACGAGCTCGCGCTTGGCGGCGACGAGCAGCACGCTCATCTCGAGGCCCTCGCCGTCCGGATCGAGGATCTGGAAATCCAGCTCCACCGATTCCATGTCGAAGGGAACGTGCTGCTCGGCTTCCCAGCGCATCAATTCGCGCGCTTGCTGCTCCTTCACGCGCTCGATTTGAATTTTCTTAATGATGACGTCACGTCCGCCGACGGCCGTGACCACGGCTTTGCCGGCGACACCGGCGCTCGCGAGCGCGGCCTGAATGGCGTCGGCGACGATGCCCGGGTCCATGACTTCGCCCTCGACGATCGCGTCGGCGAGCAGCGGCGTCACGGTGACCTTCACGAGCTCGGGCTCGCGCTTGGAGTGGTCGACGACGGCGACCTTGATCAACCCCGATCCGATGTCGAGACCGACGGTTGTCTTCTTACGACCGAAGAGTGCCATGGTGAGGCGGGGGAAATCTGGACGTGATGGAACGACGGGCGGGAACTGCGCGATGCAAGCTGCGCTCACTGCTTCGTCGCGAGGGGATCGCGACCACCGCGACAACGTCGTCAGCGGTCAACCTGTCCATCACACTCGGCCGAGGCCGACAAGGTGTCCTGTGCCACCCAAACGACCGGGCGAGCCCGCAGGTAACAGCGACTCGACACGAGTGAGGACCATCACACGACTTAAAACATCTCTTGCCAACTGCGATACTTCACTGCAGACAGTATCGACACGTTCCACATGGTTTCTTGAATGACGCAGGGCGCGAATTCGACGTTTGCGTCGCCGAGATTCATCGCAGGTTGCGAGACTGGTGTTGCAAAAGACAAAACCGCGCCGCGAATTGCGAAAAGGTTCGACCCGGCATCGACTCTTCCCCGCGCGATCACGAGTCCCGTCGCGGTGAATGGGCCGGAGAGCGTGAGATTGCCGTCGACGATCAGGACTCCAGTGAACGTGCCAGCGATCGTCGTGTCGCCGAGCACGTGGACTACGCCGGGTCCGTGGAGCATCGCGAGCTGCGAGGCGAGCAGGCCGTAGGTCGAGGTATCGCTCGCACGTGCGTCGGTGATCGAGGGCGATACGTTCGTCGCGGTCGCACCGGGCGCCAGCGTCACGAAGGCTGATGGTATTCCACGGCAATCCACATCGCCCGCGGTGTCGGCGGTGAACGTTGCATTCGTGCCTACGCGAACGTCGCCGCGCGAGACGATCGGCGTGGATGGCAGCGGCATCGGGCTGGCATACGACGCGACGAGATTCACGCGACGCCGCGCCTGATCGACGCGCGGTACGGCAACGTCCGCGACGAGCCAGATGATGCCGTGCGAGAGCCGGGTGGCGCTCACGTGTGCGTCGACGTCGCGATCCGGTGAGGTGACGCCGAGCGGCGTCGCGATGCCCAGCGGAAGTTTTGCGAGCCCGAACGAATTCGGCGATACGAGCGGCGTATGAATTACGAAATCCGCGACGCTCATGAGTCGTGCGTCGATCTG
>Ga0070679_100004618_pt1 | contig 12712 bp, 10 predicted proteins | sample KBSC63BmetaG_FD_65652 | JGI IMG/M metagenome (GOLD analysis project Ga0070679, IMG submission 65652) | Corn rhizosphere microbial communities from Kellogg Biological Station, Michigan, USA - KBS C6-3B metaG | ecosystem: Host-associated > Plants > Roots > Rhizosphere | place: USA: Michigan... | reverse complement strand
TTTTCAGCCAGCCCTTATCCGCTACAGCATCATTGTTAAGCAGCGCTACATACTTGGCACCCTTCTCGATGGCATATTTGATTCCGGCATTCACCCCGCCGGCAAAGCCAAAATTCTTGGAATGCTTAATTAGGGCGGTATCTGGATAATGCTTCTCGATGATACCCACCGAATCATCGGCCGAGCCGTTATCAACCACAACCACGCTATGATCCAAAGTCTGGGACTTAAGCGAATCCAAACAAGCCCGGATCCTGTCCGCTCCATTCCAGTTCGGGATAATCACATAAACCTTTTTGTCGTCCATAGACACCTATATAATAGTTTACAGCCTTTATGAGACATTTTTTTTCAAAGAAAAACCGCGCCCTAATATCAGAGCTGGTTAGAACCGATTTCAAACTGCGTTACCAAGGCTCAGCGCTAGGCTATGCCTGGTCGCTGCTGCGTCCGCTACTGATTTTTATAATTCTGTACGTTGTTTTCGTTAAGTTCTTAAAAATTGGTAATGGCGTGCCCCACTACCCTGTATATCTGCTGCTGGGAATTGTTATTTGGAATTTCTTTAACGAAATGACCGTCCAAAGCCTTGGTTCAATCGTCGGCCGCGGCGACCTCATCCGCAAAATCAGTATTCCCAGGTGGATTATCGTATTCAGCAGTAGTTTATCCGCTCTAATCAACCTGTTCCTTAACCTAGTGGTTGTGCTGCTATTTGTTTTTATCAATCATGTTGATTTATTGAAGACTGCGCTTTGGCTGCCCTTAATCTTTTTGGAGATATATGTTTTTGCGGCTGGGATCTCGTTCTTTTTGGCGGCAGCTTTTGTAAAATACAGGGATATTGGGTATATATGGGAAGTAATAATGCAGGCCGGTTTTTATTTAACTCCGATACTTTATCCATTAGCTAGGATCACTAATCATACCTTCCAAAAATTAATAATGATAAACCCTATGGCTCAAACCGTCCAAGACGCCCGTTACTCTGTTGTCACGCATCAAAGCGCGACCATATATTCCGTATTTGATGGGGGATGGTATAGGTTCATCCCGTTTGTTATCGTAGTGCTAGTTTTTATAGGCGGGGCTGCCTACTTCCGTAAACAATCCAAATTCTTCGCGGAGAATATATAATGGATGACTTCGCAATAAAAATCGAGAGCGTTACGAAGGTCTTTAAGCTGCCCCTTGAAAAAAACACGTCAATAAAATCAATACTAATTAACTCGACTAAGCGCAATAAAGGCTATGAGCTCCAAAGCGCATTAAAGGACATATCGTTAGAAATTAAAGAAGGCGAGTTTTTCGGTGTTGTTGGTCGCAACGGAAGTGGTAAGAGCACACTGCTTAAACTCCTCGCAGGAATTTACAGCCCTACAGTTGGCCAAGTCCATGTACGAGGCAGCCTAACTCCCTTTATTGAGTTAGGTGTTGGCTTCAATCCGGAGCTGACCGGACGCGAGAACATCTTTCTTAATGGTGCTCTACTGGGGTTCAACCGCAAAGACGTGCAAGCTATGTATAAAGATATAGTTGGGTTCGCCGAACTTGGGAGGTTTATGGACCAGAAGCTGAAGAACTACTCTTCAGGTATGCAGGTCCGTTTGGCTTTTTCGATTGCTATCCGTGCCCAAAGTGATATCTTGCTGATAGACGAGGTTCTGGCAGTCGGGGACGCGGCTTTTCAAAAGAAGTGCTTCGATTATTTCGAGGAGTTGAAAAAAAAGCATCGAACTGTAGTCTTAGTGTCACATGACATGGATTCAGTAAAGCGTTTCTGCACCCGTGCAGCGTTAATTACGAACGGTCATCTTGACCTTATCGGCTCTCCGCAACAAGTTGCAGACCTCTATGATAAACAGAACGCTAGCGGTATACCACTATCGGAGCCTCCAGTTATTCATTCAGGCATCGAGATTACAAATCTTAAAATAAAAGGGAGAAAAGATAGGAAATTTGATCTCGAAGACAGTATAACTCTTCAGTTCAGCATTAAAGCGAAGCGTCCCGTAAATTGTGTACTATCTATTAACATAATCAAAAAAGAAGACAGCCAATTCGTGGCTGCTATATCATCAGACTATCAAATAAATCCTCGGTTGCTCAAATCAAACGAAGAGGCGATGTATGAGTACGTTATCCCCAGTAAACAATTTTCTCAAGGCACATTCTTAGTAGATGGAGTCATATATGACTTTGACACGAAACAGCCGGTTTTCTTCAAGCGCTCTATGGCTTCATTCACTACCGATGGCATAAGGGGGTGGGGCGCTCTAAACCTACAAGGTACCTGGAAAGAGGTGAAATGAAGCAACGTCAAGTAATGCCGAAGGTCTCTATTATAACTCGTACAAAGAACCGGCCACTGCTTTTAGAGCGAACAATCAAGAATGTGATGGAGCAATCCTATAGCGATTTTACTATGGTGATTGTTAATGATGGTGGCGACGCTCGGCCGATAGAGAAGCTACTCGAGAAGCATAAGAGTCTTATTAATGGTAGGACCAAGCTAGTGAGCAATAAGCAGTCAGTTGGGCACGGTGAAGCCTGTAACGTTGGGCTGCGGAACTCAGAATCTGAATACATAGTCATGCTTGATGATGACGATACCTGGCACAAAGACTTTCTTAAATTAACTGTTAATTTCCTTGAAGAATCTGACTTTTTCGGAGTTGTAACCGCTTCAGAAATCGTCAATGAAACATATGAGAATGACAAAATCATTTTCGTTGACCGCAAGCCTTTTCTGTCATTCGTCCATGAAATCAAACTTTTCTCGATGTTGGGTGGTAATCAATTCCCCAATATGGCTTTTTTGTATCGGCGAGAGGCACTTAAAAAAGTCGGGATGTATGATAAGAGCGCCTCGCCGCTCGAAGACTGGGACTTCAACATACGATTCCTGAAAAATTATGACGTCCACTTTATAGATAAGCCCCTCGTTTACTATCATCAGCGGGCTAAAGAAAAGGGAGATTTGGCCAATAGTATCTTTCTACCAAATTTTCACGGTGCCGCCAACACCTATTTATTAAATAAGTATCTAAGACAAGACCTCGCCAAAGACTCGCTAGGTGCCGGCTTTATATCCAACATTTCTCAACAAATGAATAATGTGAATGCTGAGAACCTGACATTCTTAAGTAGCTTAATTAGGCTCTCAACTTCAGAAACGCATGGCGGTATCAATCATTTACACGACCGCTTCACAGAAAGTGAGTCTTTACTTCGCGGCATAGATAATAATGTGCGTGCGCTTCTAAGGTCGAGGATAAAAAAATACGCCAAGAGGGTTATCAATCAGACTAGGCGTAAAAGATAAGATCTAAAGAAATTCGTAACCTAGATTATCTATCTTATTTTTCTTAAAGATTACGGTATACAGAAATCCATAGGTATTTTTAATCCATGGCGCCAGCAAGATCGCCAGAAAAAGAATAGGTATTGCCTTGCGTCTAAGGCCTTTGCGGCAATACATAAGAGCCATATTTCTATATATCGGTAATTTAAGCTCACAATAGCTTTTGTAACCTCGCCTAGTCGAGCTGGGGTGGAATGATAATAAATTAAATTGTCCTCTATGCTTTAATAAATACTCAAATTCCCGGTCTCTTATCTCGTATATTTCTGTGAGTATACGTTTTCGGTTATCGGGATTAGTGCTCAGACCTTCTTCGACAGATCGCCATTTGTACAGAGGTTCTTTTAAATTCGCAACCATAGCCTCATGGGAGAGTCGATTCCATAAGTCGTAATCTTGAGAAATTTTATATTTGTTGGTATATGTCGGATTTGGTAGCACATCTTTTCTCAGCATAACTGAACCATGACCGAATTGATTGATAAATACTTCTGCCAATTTCAAATCATCAGGCGCCGTAAATACATCAGTGGTTATTGAAGGCACGCTTTTTTTATCTATGACCGTGTAGTTTGAACCAAGTAAACCGATGCCAGGATTTCTTTCCATAAAGTCTACTTGCTTGCGTAGCCGATGAGGCTCAGAAATGTCATCGGCGTCCTGTCTGGCGATGTATTTCCCCTTAGAAATTTCGATACCTTCATTACAAGATGCCGATAAGCCTTTATTAGGCCGTGAAATAAACTTTATGCGTTGGTCTTTATAACCCTCAATGATTTTTGCTGTCTTGTCTTCTGACCCATCATCAATAATAATGAACTCGAAGTTTTGATATGTTTGGTTTAAGATACTATCGATTGACTCTGCAATAAACTCCTGGGCATTGTAGGCCGGCATTACTATTGAAACCAGTGGGTCTTTCACAGCTTTATCCACGTTTCTGGTATTAAATCATTATTTTTTAATGATTGCTTGTTAGCCCATTTTTTGGGCGCATATACCTGCTTGTTGCTATTCTGATTCAGCCAGGCTCCCCACCAGCTGAAAGAGCTGTTGGCTATAATATTATGCTTACAAGCTGCCATCAATCTCATATCTTCATAGCTTTTTAAGCCTTTATTATTGCTTATGTAAACCATGTCGTTACCAAATCTTAGGTTTTTTTGGCACCACTCAATATCATCCGAAAAGAGATAAAATCTCGGGCTGCCTACTAATTTATTAATAAGCTTTGCCGCTGTCTCGTAGTAGCTTGGGGGCATTAAGCCATAGTCCCGGTTTGTTTCTTTGTTGCTGGCATAATCACCACGCCGTATATGAACGCTCACACTTTGAGAGCCGCCAATTTCTTTTAACAATAATTTATTTTTAGCGATTGTGGTTGCTGGAAAAGTGAATCTATCAATTACGCTCTCGCCAACCTGTTTGAAGTACTTTGAGCTTTGCCAGTGGCCATCCAATATTACATTGCCAGACAAATTATTAAAATCACTCTGAAACCCTGCAGACTTTTCGCAAAATATAGTCGGTTTGTTTATTGATAAGTTAATCTTTTCAAAAAGATTAACAGCTCGGGGTTTAATATCGAATATATCGAGTTCAAATTCCCGGCGAGAGATTATATGTGGATTGGTTTTCATCTCCTCGAACCAGCTAATGTCTGGGACTAGTGACGTTTTTAAGCGGGCGCTCAAACCCAAGCCGGCAGCGTATTGGAACATTTGGTTGCCTAGTCCACCGTAGAGCTTAGTGACAACCACGCAAAATTACCTTTTCCATACATCTTCTTTTATAAATATACTGTTGATGTTTGTATCCGCATATAACATATATCCCTTGCCCTCAACAAATCTAATCAGCTCCTTATCCTTAACGCCATGTCCTTTCTGTGAAAAAGAGATGGTCTCTATGCACCAAACGATTGGAGAGTATTTCTCAAAATCAAAACTTTCGAGTATCTCAAAATCAAGACCTTCGGCATCAAGATTTATAAAATCAGGCGAGTAGCCTAGGTGCTCTCCGATAATGTCGTTGATGTTATGCGTCTTAATCTTAACTTTACCGACGATAGAGTATCCTTCTTTCACGAAGTTTTTGGTCTCCTCTCTGGAGAAGGTATTTAATGTAGGAGCAGACATAAGATAAAAATCCAACTTTGAGCTCTTGGGGCTGATACCAACATTCAAGTTAGTATCAAGCGGCCGGTCCTTAATAAAAGCCTCAAATAAAGTTGAGTCCGGCTCGATATTTACTCCTGTGGAACCTGAGTCATAAAAGATAGCAGTGTTGTTGATATATCTAGGGTGATGTGCGCCGATGTCGATATAGACGGGTTTGCTGATGCCCAAGTTATCGAACAGGTATTTTACAATTAGATCTTCGCCAGACTGCGAAAATGATTTTTTAGCACCTTCCTTGATTTCTCCGACCTCTTTTTTAAATACCGACCGTATTCTACTCACTAACTTTCTCCAATCAATGTCGTTGTTTTTCTAGCTCTTTTTTATAGCGTTCAGGCAAATGGTCTTTATTCCAACTAGTAACAGCCTGGTCGGCCCTCAATCGGTAAAAGACCTCTTCATCCGTGAGCTCGTCCTTCTTACTATACCAAGGAAGATGGCGTGCGGTGTAGGGCTCGCCGGTTCTTAAACTAGGATGAAGTAGATATTTATAAGTGTGTGGTTTATATAGAGCGAATGTTGTGTCAATTCCGGCTTCAAAAACGCCTGGCTCGAGTTCGCTCTTCCAGAATTGTGATTCCCATTTTATCACCTCATCCTTTAAAGCGTATTGCTGGGGCAAGTCGTCAATCTTGAGCCCAAAGCCAACCTTTAAATAATGAGGATATTTTTCATGTAATTCATAGAAATACTTAAGAGTCTCCGGTTCATTAATGTCAGGGATAATGTCAGGGTCAGTAACAACATAAAAATCTTCTGGTAGAAGAACTTTTATAATGCCGGCCGACCAGGGAGCTTTTTGCGTCATATTGCGAGCCAGCTCTAACACTTGGAATTCCGTAGCTTTCAAATAATCCATAAGAGGAGGGAGTCTTGAGTCATTATCTATAAAGATTATTTTTTTTAAATTCTGTGAGTCCAACCATTTCAGAAGTTCTGTCAGCGGCTCGTACCGATCCCTTAAAATGATAAAGATCGGTGTCTCTGAGGGCCTGTCGATTAGCTTTTTTAGTTTACTCTCCTCCTCTTTTTTAACTGATACTAAGTCCTGAGAGTGACGGTATATAGATACTTCATTACTCATATGTTTTAATTCGGTCGCCACGCCCTCCACCCTTAGATTCAGTAATGCAACAGAAATGTTTTTAAGGCGCCCGGCTTTCAACCTGAGAGGCATGCGGAAAGTAAGCAGCCACTGGACCAACGTTCTCAGCTGGGCTATTCGATAATATTTGGCGGCTAATTTATTCAGAGTTGAGGCTTGTTTATTGTCTAATTTTACCGCTTGGAACCGAGACGAAAGATTTTTATAAAGAGCCTGATAATCACCGCCGTATTCAGGAATATTTGAGCTGATTGAAGGAACCGAGATTGGGAAGAAGGATTTTACTACGGAGCTATAAGCTATCATCTCCCTGAGGGCTGCATCGTATCCGATTTTCCAATTCAACCCTCCGTTATCAATAAATAGTGAACGTTTAACTAGTATACATTTTGCAAAATTTCCACTAATCACCGACTTTAGTGATCCAAATTTTGTGGAGTCAGCAGCTAAAGCCGCAAGCTTCTTGCTTGATCTATCTATAAAGTAAAGATTATTCGAAAAAGCCGATAATTGTTCGTCTTCGACTTTGTCAGCTACTAGTATAGCCCAGTCATTTCTTGAACATATCACGCCGAGATTTTGAGAATGAGTTTCAAAAACCCCCTTATCTTGGCAAAACCTTATTCGATAATCTAGGTTCTTAATATTTTTTATCTTATCTATCACATCTGATTCAGATGCGACTATCACGATTTCATCGTTTGATTTAAGCTGAGAGCTGAGTTTATTATAGTCATCCACATCCCCTGGGTGGTTGGCCTCAACGACTATACTTATGCCGTTTTGTTCCCTGAAAATTATTTGATTATAGTCGGAGTTTCCAAGCTCACGCCGCAGCTGTTCTCGCTCCATAAATGCCCGCCAGCCAAACACTGAATTATAAAAAAAAGCTTTAGCATATGCCTGATGCATAGGTCTCTGTTTAAGGGGCAATAAAGATTTTAGAGCTGAGACAGCTCCCATGGTTAGGTAAAACTTCAGGAAGCGTCTTAAAGACCAACTATCAAAATTACGGACAGCGAACCTAAAGCGGTTGCGCATTATCATATAATAAAAAAAAGTAGGGGCTTTTTTGTTGGAACTTTTGGCATTAGCATGCCAGATAGCCAGCTTGGGGCTGTAGATGACTTTGAAGCCGGCGCGCTTCATCCTCGCAAATAAATCCGATTCTTCATAATAAGCAAAGAAAGGGTTGTGCAAATAGCCGATTTCGTCAATTGTGCCTCTTCTGACCATAACGCATGAGCCTGAAACATTATTGACTTCTTGTAGAACACCTTTATCACTTTTGGCGAATATTCCTTCGGCCGTTGTAAGGTTTATGTTCTGGTACGAATAAAATTCATTTGTAGTGTCAAAAAGCTCATTATGCTCATCCCAAAGATACGCACGGCCTCCAAGCGCTCCAATCCTCTCGTCAGACTGCATCGTACCGATGGCATTTTTTACGTAGTCATTGTCCATGATGGCGTCGTTATTGAGTAGTAAAATATAGTTACCATTTGAAGCTTCATATCCCGCTATGTGGCCGCCAGTAAACCCCAGATTTTTAGAATTCTCAACCAACTTAATGCCCGGATACTTACGTAAATAACTTAGCGAGCCATCGTTCGAGCCGTTATCGACTACTATTATCTCGATATTTTTATAGGTTTGCTTTTTAGTGTGTTCCAAGCAGAGTTTGGTGTCATCTAGGCCATTCCAATTAACAATTACGATTGATACTAGAGGTTTCTTCATGAGTCTATCGCATCCTTAAGGTTCGGATAATGGCCTTCTTGACGGGTACGGGAGTGATTTTTCGGGCCAAGCGCATAGGCCGCGAACGAGTTTTTAAAGGCGGCGCGGTCTGGAGCCTAGCCATCTTAACCGGCTCTTGGCGCAAATAATCAATTAGCGGCTTTAGAGTATGTAACCAATCGAAATCTTGTCGGGCATCCTTGAGATTCTTTTTAGCTGCAGAATAAGTCTTCGGCTCGAGAACCCGAAGAATAGCGTCTTTCAGTGCGGTTTCATCATTTGGTGGCACCACAACACCAAGTTGCTTGGGTCCAATGACTTCATCTGAAAAATAATCTCCGACGGTGGCGATGGTTGGTAGCTCGGCCAGCAAATGGTCTAAGATTCGGGTACGGTGAGCAAACTCGGTCTCTATCGAAGATTTATGGGTGCTTACCGCGATGTCCGCTTCGAGTAAGTAATTAATACGGTCAGGATATTTAACCCAGCCATCATTGAAAAAGACCGTTTTGTTTGTGAGGCCCAATTCTTGTGATAACCGGCGGGTATCTAACGATTCTTTCATCTCTGAAACATTCGGGTTAGGATGCTTTGTGCCAAAAAAGACAAGCTTTATGTGTGGGTGCTTATTCTCAAGTCGTTTCATGGCGCGGATTAGGATTTTGCCGTCAAAGTGTCCCCAGATCCCGCCCGTCCAAAGCAGAACCTTGTCTTTCTTATCAACGCCTGGGATTACACCTTTAATCACATCTCTATCGTGCTTAAGAGAGGCTTTGGTGTCGATTCCCATGGGCGCATAAATAAACCGCTCGTAAAAAGCACGCTTACGGTAGGTAGCGAGCTGGACCTGCCCGGCCCCAAAAATATAACCTATCCAAAAATCAAGCTGGCGTCGGTTTGAAATCAAGAAAAGATCACCGTTTTCAAAAAACCTACGGTACATATCTGAGGCTCGGCTATATTCGAAATCGTTTTCTGGTTTTACATCATTGCCGCTATATAAACTAGCAGCTAAGTTTTCGACAGGACCCGGCACGTACAGGTCGATGACCGTAAAAATATCATTACGGTTGCAATAGTCCAGCATATCCTGACTTAACCAGTGAGAGATGATCATCTCGAAATCTTTGAAATAGGCTTCGAATTCGTGAACGGGGATACTCTTGGCTGAATATATTTTACTGAATCCGGCCTCGGGCAAGTAAGTGGGATCAAAAAAGCCGACCGTAACGTCGAAGTCCCGAGATAAGACTTCGGCCATGTAATGATAGCGGATACCGGGACCAGCCATGCTGGAGCCGATCTTATCGTGCGAGATGATAAGAAGTTTTTTCTTAGGCTTAGTCTCTGTCACGTCCCATATATTGTAGCAGGTTATAAGGGGTGGATAATCAGCAAGTAGCCAGGCTGCCACTTCGTGCAGGAAGCTGCGAAGTTGGTATCCCATACATGTCGGACCAAGTGTAGTGCCAACGATTCGAGAAGCATTCCCAGGGCCCCAGAGGTCTTTTTAATACGCCACTGCCGTCATAACCCACAACATATATATTCCCCGATGAATATAGGACTGCTCCCTGTCTGAAATCAACGTCGGCCCCGTCTGGCAAGCTCAAATCAAGTGATGTAGCAGATTTAACATGATCCCAGCTGAAGTTATTTGTAGAAAAAGCGTAAGGACCTAGGACCCAGCGCTTAGATGTTTGATCGAGGAGATATATCTTTCCATTCCCCGAAATCAGTGTGCCGGCTGGGTGTTGTAGGTTGAATAGAATTGAAGCCGAGGTAGCCGTCGGCAGGACAACGGGGGGCACATACATAACCTCATTCCAGCTGTAGCCCAGACTATTGAAGGCAGCATACGAAATCTGTTGTTTGACTAACGACCCGCTATCATAGGTCATGATATACACAGGAGTGTTATCCGAGCGGAAAATTGTGCCCGGGGCCAATGTATCATAGCTAGTGCCCAAAGGTAGGTTATTGTCTCCAGTCGTAGCCGTTTTTATTTGTCCCCAACTGAAATGATAACTATCAAATACGTAGCCGTTTAAAATCCAATGCCTTAAACCATTTTCTAGTAGATAAACCCTACCGCTGGATGAAATCAATGTTCCGTCAGGATGCGGACTAAATGAATCATTAGAGTATTGACTACCGAAAAACTGATTAAATATCGTATCAAAGCTCTGGAAATGGGGCGTGTATACATACAGTGCCGCCGTCCCGCCAGTATCCATATGGACCGCTGTGCCATCAATAGTCGCATATCCGTCATAAAACACCGGTGTTGTATCAGTCGAACAGCGTTTAAAGGAGCCCTGCGTCATTAAACCTGAGTAGCATGCCCACGAGGAAGGGATATTCATATTAGCCGGACAAGTATTATTATCATCGCAGTGGTTCCAGCTGCCGGATACCGCGGCCCAGGTATTTTGACCTTCGGATCGGTGCCTACTAAAAGATAACAGCCAGGCGGCATGGACAATCTGTTCGGAAAACCCTGCATCTAAGTTGCTATTGACGCAGTTACCTGACACGGAATTAACAGGCGTACCATTGCGGTAATAAAGCGGAGTTAGGAGGGCAGAGCTGTCTGTATAAGGATCGGCGCCTGTATAGCTATAATCATGCGAGAATGTGCCAGAGTCTGTACAAGCATAGCCGACTGAGGCTGTTATCGCCGTTGCGCCACATCCATAGGTTCCATCACCTCTGACAAGTCCCTCTTCATTCTGCAGCTTGGTCAATAAAACCTGTGGGTTAATTTGATGGGCAACTGATACATCATAGATGACTTGCCCAGCCGATACTGGTGACCCATACGAATACCTACCGAAGAAACTTGACGAAGTAGGCGAATATCCCGTCGGTTCTGAAGCACTGAAGCCGCTGTTTGTACTAATACAGCTACCGGAAAAAGTATTTAACCATGCGTCAATTTGGCTAGCGTTCATAGTACTCGTGTCGTCGAACGTAAAATCATCAATCAGATTATTTTGGTTATAAGCAGCTACCGCCGGTTTATTGTGATAAATGAAAAGGCCGGCAGATAAAAGAAGGACTAGGAGGAGGCAGCTAGTTAATTTTTTCATTGTATCGTTAAGTTCAAACTATCATTCGTGGATTTGGTCTGGCTCCCCAGAGTCGCTATAGCTTCTACGCGCCAGACACCGGAGGTTAGATGGGCATCCTGCCTTACGTCCCAATACCAGCTGGTCGAGCCGTCAGCACCAGTAACATGAATGGGAAGCTGTGTGCTCACTCCTGTATCAGTATTAGTAAACTTAATGAAGCAGTCGGCTCCAGAAGTCGTGTTACATATAGAAGCCTCAAGTGTGGGTGAGCCATCCTTCCCGGGGTAGTGGTTGCTGATAAAATTGCCAGAAGGCGCCACCAACTGGCGGTTGGTTGGCAAGACAGTGTTATTGGAGCTAGGAGTACTAGTATTAGGCTCCGAAGGGGTGGGCGAATCAGCCTTGCTACTATCGGTACTGCTCGCTGTATTGGTGTGCGTAGGTATAACTACCGGTATCTTTTCTTTATGGAATAGTTGAGTAGTATTTGTTACCTCTAAGATAACCAGCAAGATTATTACGACAAACGTAGCCAAGCCTATGACCAGAGGCTTGTTGTAAAGAAGACGATGAAAGTTAGAAACCTTTTTTTTGACCATATTTTTATTTTATGACAGCCAATGTCATGAGTGCTGTGATTATAATTATACCAAAAACAATCCATATACCAGCGTTTTTTAGGGAACGAAAGTATAGGTGGTAGGATCGAGCGCAGAGATATAATCGAGTGTTTGCTTATCCATACATGCCCTGGAGGCATAGATATATACCCCAGTTTTATTAAGTCGCTTCAATGATGCCAGCTGATTAGATTTGCTCCCTATTAAGCTGTCTAGGTCGAACTTACTCCTAACCTTCTCTTCGGAGAGCATTAAGGCTCCTGACCATCTGTTACTGATATACCTTGCTGGTGCATTGCAGCCACCCACAAACAAGTAATCTTTGAAAGAGTTGGTGCTTGAGTCATGCAACAAAGTACCCATTGAGCTTGGTGTAACCAGATTATTGAACCAGTCATGTGCATATACTCTAGGATATACAGGCTTCCAAATAAGAAACCCCAATATAGTTACTAGAAGGGTAAGGCAGCCAAACACGAAATCAGTTCGAGTGCGTTTTGGGGAGTTAATTCTCTTAAATAATAAAAGAATAGAATATAAGAGACCGATAGAGCCTAACACAAAGACTGTATAAACTGACTTATAAAAGTAGTAGCTTAAATGCCCAACCGCAGCTATCTGATATGCTC